>SKEW01000566.1_pt1 | contig 33354 bp, 32 predicted proteins | sample 4841441 | NCBI WGS metagenome assembly SKEW01 (sample SAMN11008799, study PRJNA524170) | human gut metagenome | isolation source: fecal sample from pouch patient p41 | place: Israel: Tel-Aviv | reverse complement strand
GCGGTGCATCGGCCTCGTGTACGCCACCGGGGTCGGGGAATTCGGCATGCCTCCCCCGACCGGCACGGTCGGCGCCTCGTACGACAACGCCATGGCCGAAAGCGCCGACGGCGCGTACAGGACCGAGCTCGTCTGACGGCGCAAGCCCTTCCAGGATTTGAGGGACCTGGAACTGGCGACGTTCCGGTGGGTCTCGCGGCGGGGACTCGAAGCGTCCGCACCGGTCCTTGGGCTACAGGACACCGGAACGGACCGAAACCGAGTATTATGCGAACCAAGCGGCGCAAGCCGCCCCACTATAAGGGCGGAACAAAAATCAGGCCATATCATAAAACAAGCAATATAAAAGTTTGTCAAACCATAGATGTCAACAATGTCATCACTCAAAAACCATGGCACATGATACTAGCAGAAGAGACAAATGATAAGGCCCGAAATCCTGGAAAAATCGACACAATCGAGATGCACGATGGCACAATCAATACCTTATACGTGTCCTCCAGTAAAGAAATTAACATATCCCATAAAGGAAAAGGGCGAATCTTTCATTTACACGTACCAGAGAATTTTACATTTAATCATCAAGGTGAGATAACTAAATATCAAGATTCACACTAGTATTAAAAAACTTCAATCGCATACTCGCTCATTTTTGAAACCACTGATATTGCAGCGTGTTTCCACACCCAACACAGCCGTCACGGCCGGCGGCAGCGTCATCTTCTCCACCACCTCCACATGGTTCTTCCTCAACAAGAAACAGACCATCAAATCCAACCTCAAACGATGTAGCTCATGAAACGAGACTCTCCGTCCAGGAGCCCTATCTCAAGAGTCTTATCTCACATTCAGTTGCACAAGACCCATTTTTAAAAACATTGAACCAGAAGCACCACGGAATAGACGGACGCCTGAACCCGCTCCTTAGAAACCACTCCAGAATCCGGTCCACCATGACGATTAGACTAAATTATGCATCAGACCACTCATAAGTAATTGGATGACACTGTCGGAAACATCGTCCTTCCCCTGCGCCTCGATTTAGAATTTCCAACGCCGATTCCGCATGCCCCTTGCCGCTTTTGCTCAGAGTCGATTTCTTGCCATTCGGCTTCATCATGGGCAAAGCTATCAATTCGACTGCTTTGATGGCGATCGCGTACGCAGCGGAATAGTTCGGCTCATAATCAAACATGTAATGCCACGCTTTGGAAAGCTGCTGTCCGTATCTACTCGATGATGACACCACCCACCATCGACGCATGGCCAAGCATACCCGCATTCTCGCTCCATTGATTTATTCATAGTCGGACATTAGCGAAAACCCAGTATCTGCAATACGAAACGACGTATTTTCAAATATTCAATCACTTAAAATTTCCCTTTATTTTATCAAGATTATTAAGAACAACCCCCTTAGACTCTCTATTATTCTTATATAAAGATGAATATTCAAAAATATCACCATATAAATTTCGTATTGATAACAAATCTTTTTGAAGGATTGGACCACTAAAAGCTGATTCGGGATAGCAATACATAGTCGTCAACATTTGTTGAATAAAATAATTTATCGACTCTTGCTTAAAGATTGAACTTTCTTTCTTAAGAATCATTCTTGCTTTTCTATACCAATCATCCCCCCGTTCGAACAAGAAAAACAGAAAAGCCGAAAGAGCATATGGGACCCTTCCATCCTCGAGCGCTGCATCATTTTTCGGTATAAGACGGTATAGACGCTTGCTACATAAAAACTCATACAAAAAGGTGCAATAAAATATCCAAGCTATTTCCTCTTGGATAGAATACGGATTCTTACTACCATTAACAGAAGATTGACTGCCATTACCATCGATTTTCTCTTGAATAGAAGCAAAGCTTTTATCACTCCTTGTCAAAAAGAAATAATTACCCCATCCCTTCAATGCTTCATCAATAGCCTGGATTCTTATTTTAACATTTGAGATGTGGTCCGATTGCTTGAGGACCGATGACAGAAAATGAAGCGCAATAGCCCATCGTTCGGAGTCCACGAGAGTACCTGAGTCGACATAAATATTAGCAGCACATCTATCCTCATCGACTTCGGCATGAAAAAACTCATCAGCAACTTCTTCAGATTGATTATATAAATTCTTGTGCGCATTATTAAGTTTCGACGCTTCACTATCTGTCAGCAATTTTACATCGTCTCTTACATTCGCATCTATATTCACAGAAGAATACATTACACTTTCTAATTCTTTATTCTTTCTTTTTGCATCTTCATAAATTTCCAAACTTTTTTTAAGTATTTTAATTGACCTACTGTTGATTTCTGAATAAGTTATTAAAATACCATTAAAAGTTAAAGCATCATTAAGGAGATAATTATAAAAAGTACTGCCATCATCTTCATCTTTTTCTATGTTTATATATATAGCTGCATAAAGTAATAAATACGACGAATGTGCAAAGTAAATGCAATATTGGGAATTGAATTCTTTTCTCGTAAGAATACGGCGATTGCATAGCTCATTAACAATCTTTCTTGCATCAAAGTCCATTCCCAGAGCTTCGGAGAGATTAGAGATAATGTTTTCAGTTTCTGATTCAGTTAACGATATTTGTTTATTTTCAACCATCTTTTTAGCCAATGAAGCTAAAATTTGCTCTAAATCTTCAATGGTAAATTGCATATATTCACCATTATCTACTATTATTTCAAGCGTCGCATGGCAATATTGTTGCAATAAGACAGATTGGGAAAGATCCTCGACACTATTGAGGTCTTTTTTCTTAAAATACACAAACAGTTTTTGAACGGTCGAATAAGTCCGAGGCAAATTCATACTAGCAATTGTTTGAAATACTAAATCCGAACTCCTCTTTTGCAAAAAACTGTTCTCAGGAAAATATGCTTTGGCGCATAAATCTATATCGTGTTTCCTTACTTTATCAAGATATAATATACAACTATCTATATCCTGCTCTTGCAATAAAGTAGCTATCTTTTCACATGACTTCATGCCACATCCAATTAAAAATTTATCTTCATTATTTGAGATATTTATTTTTTTACAAAAAGCCCTAAACTTTTTTACACTATCTAAAGCAAAATTATCTATAACAAAAATGCAGGGATGAATACAATTACTAGAGAGAAAATCAACTCTATCCAATTCATTTTTATTCAGTGAGTAAACATAAAATTTATCTGAGATAAAATCTAAAGCAAATTCTCTCAACCCAGTTGTCAATCCAGATTCCCCTTCTGCGACAAGGCAGAAAACCCTTTTACTCGATTGCTCAATGTATGAAACCCCTAAACGTTCATGAGTTGATGAAGATTCAAGAAGATCAGACGGGTTCTTAAGACAAAATCCCATAGGCATTATTAATGCTGCAGCATCTTCAACTTGAGAAATTTCTTTATAATTAGAGAAATCTTGATTGATTAAATCTTTAAGCTCCTTCTCTTTTTCAAGGAATTTGTTCTCTGAATTCATTTTCTCAATATAAATAGGTAAATCTTCATAATTTTCCCCAAAATCAATCAGTTTAAATGAATATTGGTTGGCTATATCCCGAAACTCTTCTATTAAGTCCGACTTACACAGTAAATAACTTTCAGACTCCGATGTAGTTACATTAAAAATAGAAGTAAAATCTTTAAATTGTCTAGAAAAATCTAAATCTCGCAGACCACTTCCCGCACCAACAACATACAATTTATATGCTGTCATTATTGATTGGAAAATTCTGTCATTCGCGATTGACTGGCTTAGTTCGTTATATTGTTCACTAGTAAAGATAATCGATTCGGGTTTTTGAATACTCCCGTGAATATGAATAATAATTTTCTTATTGCATCTCTTGAGTGCATACTGAATGGCCTTCGGATCTTGCCACGTAAAAGAAATATATTCAACACTCTTCTGTCTACATCTTTCTTCGATTAATAAATCGTAATTTGTAGTCAATATGATGCCAGGAGCTTTAATCAGTGCATCCAGAAGGGAATAATTTTTAATTTGTAGACCATCGTGACATATTCCTTGAATCCAATTCTCAAAACGAGTTTTACCCATTGACTTGAATAAAGTGTCCGCGATACCAGTTAATTTGTCTGCGGCATCTGATGCATTAGAATTAGGTTTCTTTAATGAGGAAATATTAGACTCAATCTCATCGCACTGTTCAGCACTAAGCAAATTCTGGTTTTTGCAATAGGAGAAGCATTCTTCTACTAAATTCCCCCACGAAGAACAAGGCGTATACGGTCCCAAAGCCGCCGCGGATACTCCAGCGCCGATTACATAACATGCGTTGTTAAAGACACTCTCCATATAAAGAATACTACCATTTTTCGAATAGCAATGCCCAAAATTATTAAATCTTTCACTCTCATGACTGTCAGTCGTTGGAAATAAACATATTTAGCGTTGCTTACACAAAACTTGCCAACGCCGATTCAGGACCATATTGTGCACTATTGCGAGCGCGATGCTGATGTTCTTACAATGCAAATTTGTTGGCTTGGACAGGAATCAACCAAAATGTTCGTCAGTTCTATAGTGGATTCCCATAACACCTGATGCAAAAGCGCTTCAGCAATACTTTACACGTATTTTTCAGAAACCTGATTGCAACAAATCCGAGCACCCTGATTGTTCAAAACATCAATAATGCTTTGGCCGCTTCCACCATTATTGATATCTTCTTCCACAAACGTGTACTTCTCTTGGGGTCAGCCCCAATAACCGGAACCTAAAAATCCTAAAATGGCACAGTCTTCTATCAAATACTCATCTGTTTTTTCTGTTCCGCAATATCAACCTTGGCGATTACTTGAATAAGCTTCTTAAGCAACCAAAGAAGACGTATGATCCCATGCACACAAATAAGAACTGCATATTCAAAAAACCAAGGTGACAGCTTGGGAACACCCATATGCAGCATCAAAAGAGCAATAAGAGAAAATCCAGCACTAAGGAACCCTGAATAACTGATTGAGAGCCAATTATCCACAAGGGCTTTACCTGCTTCTCGACGAAGAACAACAAAGGCAGAGGGCTGTGTCGAAAGACCAAACACAACAACGACACCAGCCAAAGCTGATTGAATGGCCGCGACAGATAAGACAGTTGAATAAATGGTTGTCAAATCAGACAAAGTATTTTCGTAGATATCCTCCAAAAGCAAATCCCAACTACGTGGAGCCACGTAATATTGAATCATCATGATTACCAGCAATAGCAGATTTGCTACGATCGGCTTATCTTTCAGCACCCCCAACAGGGCAGAGACAGCTTTTTTCATCTTAGGAGTTTCTTATCGTCTCTTTAAAAGCTTTTATCGCCTTGGCAACACCAGCCTCAATATCACTATCCGTAAGGAGAGAATCATCATCTTCTCCAAATTCGACAGTCTCAGTGATGCGATCTCTGATGAAGTCAATAGGCTCGGATTGTAGCTTGCTGTCATCTTTCTCATGCAATACGCTGGCCTGAAGTTTATCGATTACTCCATTATTCTGTGGATCGACATCCTTAAGAAGCTTGCGGAGCTCTTTCCCCAAAGCATCCTGTGCAGGGCCTACTGCCTTAGGTCTTTTCAAAGATATGCCCAACGAGACGGAGTAATCCGCATCACTCAAACCTTCTATGCCAAGAGTGCCTTTAACGGCTCGATCTATCTTGGAACCAGATTCATATTCATCAAATCCGCCAGATAGCCCTGAACCCAGGTATCTCACAGTAATCCTGCTGACGCCTACAGACTCCTCAAGGCGTTCTTTTGCGTTCCTTCGCAGAACAGGCTGCAACTCGAACTCGCCTTCTGTAAGAGCTGTTTCCAAGATACTATTGATAAGAGCTTCCAAGGCCCCACAGCCGGACCAGCAGAAGATTTGAATACCGCAATATACGGATAACCTGGAACAGGAAAAACACAAGCATACTCTTTAACACTAAGAGGAGCAGCATGGTCTTTTGTCTCCACATCAGGCCAGTCCGCTTTGTAACGTGCAACCGTAACCCTAAAATAGGGTTCGCCGCTTTTAGAAGTATGTGGAGTAGCAATATACTTCCTACCCCGGTGAGTCACGTTGTTATCTTCTGGAGCATTTCTTTGAATAGCAGTAAACAGCTGACTCCACTTGGACACCGTCCACTGATGCATCTGACCATCCTTATCGATTTCACCGCCAGAAAAGAAAAGAACACGCTTCTTCTTAGCCATCAGATCTCACCTTTCACTCACCCCCTAATACTAATCAACATAAGTCATACTCAAATAAATCACTCGTGCATTTTGAGACGATAGTGCTTCTTACCACAATGAAAAGGCAATCCCATATCGACGTGCATTTAAATTAACGAGCTACAACCTTGCACAATGCAAGCCAACCACTAAAACAACTTACGAGGAATGAATACTCTTAATCTTGGGAACGGGAGCACTCCCCTCACGCAGTCATCCCACCCCCGTAGAATTTTCGGGAGAGAGACGGACCGAGAGAAGGAAATATGATGGTCGAAAGCAGCCAGAGCACGGGCACGAACGGGGCACATATCAAACACGGCATGCCGGCACACTCCAGAAATTCAAATGGGGGGGCAGAGGAATTCCAGCATCGAACTGCTGAGCATCATCGCGATGTTCATGAGCCTCCCCATCACTTCATCGTCCATAACGACTATGACATGCTGAAACTCCCCTTGGGGCCGGAGCGGATTTTCTTCCAGCTCGTCATGGCCGGCGGCGGCAAGGTCGGCGTGGTCATCTTCTTCTCCATCTCCGCATGGTTCTTCCTCGACAGGGAACAGACCATCAAATCCAACCTGAAACGCGTGTGAATCATGGAACGCGAGCTCCTGTTCTGAAGCCTTATCCTCGTAACGTTCTACCTTGTGTTCGACCGAGCCGACCTTGGCATGAAACTCATGGTGAAGAGCGTCATGCCATTGAGCATGGGCGTGTGGTGGTACGCCACCGCCTACGCCATCTTCCTAATGCTCCTCCCCTTCCTGGCCAAGGGATTGAAAGCGCTCGGCCGCGAATACCATCTGACGCTGGCCGTGACCGTGCTGGTCATCTGGGGATTGACCAGCTTCATTCCGGGAATGATAGGAATCAACGACGGCTTCTTCGGGTTCATCTACCTGTTCATTCTGTTTTCTGCTTATAAGCGGTACATGGAACCGTTCACCACCAGACAGGTCTGGCTGATGATTGGCACAGGTCTCGGTTTTTTCCTGTTGTACACCTGCGCCTCCATAACATTGCCGCTGCTCGGGCACGACATAGGGATAACGCCACCAGCAAATGACAGTGAAGCCACCTCCAAAGAAACGTCTGCAGCCCTCTATCCACTAAGCGTCCAGTCTTTCTTTCAATGCTTTCCTCATAGAAGAACCTATTGAATCTTCTAGGGCAATCAGTTGTTCTCTCATTCTGGCAGGAATTTCCTCAGTAGATTCGATCACCGCTTCAGCTACCCATTCTTTTTGAGCAAGCGTACCGTTCGCCATTACGTCCTCAACAGTTTCGGTTACGATCACGCCACCGAAATTGCATAGCTCGAGTTTGGTCAACGCAACGGACGCAGTATCGCACATGCCAGCAGGTCCCATTTTCAGCATGGCGACCATCAACTGTACGTACCTCTCAGCGGGGAACCGTTGCACTATGCGAGCGACCGCATTGTATCGCTTATTCGATATCAGATAATCAATAATATTTTGACGTTCATCCTCACACAGTGATGCCATCGCCTCATACGCTAGCCAATAGACAATATTGGCCTTATCCTCAAAGCTTTTGACAAAACACGACAACATGCTGAAAAGTTCCTCTCGAATTCCAGCAGGCAATTCATTACTGAAATGTATAAGGAATTTCAAAGGCCATCTTTTGTCTTGAAGCGCCTCAGCGTTGGACAGCATAATCTTCGCGAATGAATCCCAATCAACTAATTCCGGATGAGCATATCCACAGAAGAGGAATGCGCTCAGCATGTGATACACACCATGAACAGCAATAACTCCAGACTGTTCGTAGCTTGCTATTGCTTCAGCACAATATGCAGAAAAACAATCAGAAACCCTTCGAATCTCGTCCTCGGAAAGTTTTTGCGCATCATCGACGCTCTTGATTACATCAACTTGACCGCTCTTCACCTTTACGCGCCATTGCGCTTCCGATTCCTCATCATGAGAGCTTTGCTTATATTCGTACCATTGCTGCAGAGAGCCTGCATCGCCTCGTTGCAGCAAGATTGCCAGATTGTCATCACCCCAAAAGGACTCCGGAAACAGAATCGTCAGATTCTGCGCTTCCGAGGCATAGCTTTCTCCCACGCCAGGCAACTCCAAAAACCATTGCTCAATCTCTTCCTGTGCATCTCGACTTGCAGCCATATAACAAGTTTTAAGCGTCTTGAACAGTTCAATAGGGATATTGAACGTCGCAGAAACCTTTCGGACGTATTCCCGCACAGACGCCATCGTTGTCAAGCACCAACGGCAAACTTCATCAGCCTTATCTGCAGGAAGATAATCACCTATGCACTGGAACAACGTCAGATCATTCAGTGCCGTTGAATGCGTGGACTCATTCAACGATACAGTTTCGGCATATTCAACAATCCTGGAGTCTGAAGCTCTCTGGATAGCGGACCGAAGTACTTTCCGATAATCGTCTTTGGAAGAACACCGCCGAAACATTTCAAGCACATTGACGATGTCCGTTCTTCCCTCATTATCATCCTCAATCTGAGCATACGCATTTTCTGCCTGCAAACAGCAATATCTTTTCCACGCATCTCTGTCACCAAGAAATGCCGTCTGAAGAATAAGGGAGATAAAACGTCGTCTTAGCGAATGGGTTTTCTCTGCTTCTCCAATGCTATGAAGCCACCGATTCGACACTGCGTTACTCGCAATGCCGCATTCTCCCAATTCAAGCCACCAGAAAATTGGATTATCTGACGATTGAATCACTTCGGCTGTATCAACTTGCCTTCCCGATGACTTAACATTCCCCCAAATCCAATCGTATTGCCATAGCAACCTTACCGCCACACCGCAGATTCCATTAGCGGTAATATCATCTGGATTCCGCAAGCAAAGACTCACTGCATTCGAACCGGCAGAAATAGCTTCATCCTTACGACCGAGTTCAAACATCGCCCATGATTCGTGAACCAGCAGCCACGCTTTATCTACAGGATAAAGATCATAAGTCATAACAGCTTCAATATGTTGAAGAGCGGCACTCCAATCATTATTATCTATATCAAAGGCAAATTGCATTACCGCCGATGCGGCTCGCTCTTCAGGAGATTTCGCAACCGAAAAAAGCTCATCCAAGCGTCCACCCTGTCCATCAAGGTAATCATAAAAAGCCGCGGCCGCCTTCCAGCACCAGTCAGATGAAGCCCATGCCTCATCCTTTCTTTTCCCTTTCTGCATGGCCACGTCAGCCATGGAACCATTTCCCGCTCTCCAGTACCACTCCAATCCATACTCATTCCCATATAGCAAGGAAGCCAAGGCCTCATGACCTTTTAAGTTATCTATATGTTTATTCACATGCGGGGCTATCACACGAGGAGCGAGCATTGCGAGTCGAATGCGATCCTGGTTTTTAATGTTTTTCAGGCCATTCCACACAACTCCGTTGAATGCAGACTTCTCATACGTGCTGCATGCGAACTCGGAGAGCTCCTCCTCGTCCGTCTTTTTCAGCACATGGTCCTTACGTACAAGAATTCTGGGCATCTGACAAGAGTGATCGATCTGCGAAGATTCAATCTTGGACCAATACATTGTCCCTTCATCAGAAATCAAAACAACAATATGGGCAATTCTTCCATTAGTCCACGAAGCTTCATGATTGGCATCAAATCCGAACCACCAGCCAATCGCATTACCTTGCTCATCCTTTTTAGGATGCCTGAAGTAGCTTGCTCCTTTCTTTACTTGCACACCAAGAACCACAAATGAAGGAATTCCCTCATCGCTCACCGGCATCACCCATAAATCAGTGCCAAAATCAATGTCCTTGGACATCACGCACCATTGGAAAGTATCAGAGAAAAGGCCCTTACCTGGCTCTCGCCGCCTTCTCCCCTCCGAGATTCAGCTGGAATCTTAACTCCAAGAGTTCCAGACATTGTTACCCCCTCATAGACAACTTCGATGTACGCTCCACTGGTCCTGTTTTAGATTTCACAAAACTGAGATTCGTTTTATGCCTATAGTGCATCTTGTTTTTCCAAAACTAGCAGTTGCACAAACCCAGACTTCACCAGATACATACCATTGCGAAACGCAACAACAATTTCAATTCGAATTACCTATCAGCCTATTCAATCCCACAATAGCAAGAGCATTAAATCAACTTGCCCACGTACAACATCGTTTCAAAATAACCTACGGTATTGTTGCATATAGCACGGAAATCAATTCAAAGGGATCACTATGGCGACAACCGAGTTCAACGAGAAAGTGCACGATGCGGTGCTGTCCGCTCTAAAAAGGACCAATCGCATTCCATATCTGTTTGTCGGTTCAGGAATTTCTCGGCGTTACATGGGGACAGAAAATTGGAATGACTTACTTGAGTGGGTGTGTAACATCGTCGGAACACCGATGCGTAAATACGCCATATACAAGCAAATGATTCAAGCAGCAGGCTACGACAATGAATTAGGCCCTAACCCCGCGATCGCCAGCCGCATGGAAATAGATTTTCTCAACGCGTTAGAAAATAACTCCCTTACAGAATGGACAGAAAAGCGTAGCTCCGATATTTACGACAATGTTCCAGCAATGAAATTGTTCATAGCCGACCACTTGCGCAATGATTTCAGCACTAGGCTGATGACCAACGAACTCAAACTTCTGAAGAAAGCCACAAGAAGCATCGCAGGAATAATCACGACCAATTACGACACTCTCATGGAGGAATTATTCAACGGATACAAAGTCTATGAGGAACAAGATGACTTACTTTTCACACAATTTGCAGGAATCGGCGAAATATACAAAATACACGGGTCAATCAATCACCCTGAATCCATGGTTCTCGACGCAAAAGACTATGAACAGTTCAATGAAAAAGCCAAATACCTCATCGCCAAAATATTAACCATCTTTGGAGAATATCCTGTAATCTTTCTTGGATATTCAATAAGCGATCCCGATGTACGAAAAATCGTCAGAGCAATTGCAGATTGTGCTGGCCCTGAAAGAATCAGCGAAATGGAAAATAGATTCATTTTCGTAGATTACTCGCAAGATAAATTCGCCATCATGCCTTCCTCAATTGATGTCGGAAAATCTGTATCTATGACCACTATAAAGACAAATGATTTTTCTCCAATCTATTCAGCAATAGCAGAAATGAAGCAACGCTATACACCACGTGTAATCAGTCAGTTTAGAAGACAAGTCTTTGTCGGTACGAGCACATCCGAAAAAGCAGAAAAGATGCTTCCCATCGCTTGGTCTGAATTGGATTCACTTCCACAAGATACGCCGGTAATTGTAGGACTCGACCAGCGTGACTACGGGAAGCCAATCCGCTATGAGGAATTATATGAGGATCTACTTTTTGACAACAAGGGATTTAAATCAGACCTCATCATTGGCGCGTACATGGATAATCTTTTGAAGAAGAATCCTTCAGGATTACCAATGTATAAATATCTGCTTTTAGCTAAAATCCCTGTTACCGGAGAAAAGATCCGTCAGAACATCAAAGAATATTGCTGCTATGACGCATACTTATCGCCAAGCAATAAAAAAGACCAGCCTCGTTACAGAAAGAGGCTTAAAGAAAAAAGCGTAGATGGACTTATCTCAACATTCGGTAAGAAAACCGCATTTAAACATCTGACTTGTCTTTATGAAGACGAAATAGACCCAGATTGTCTATATAAATATCTTCGAGAAGTCGCTTGTTCTGATGTGCCAGAGGATCGCAGAAACAAACTCGAATCAATGCTCGAGGATTCAGAGATGAGAAGATGTATCCGCATATACGATTATCTCACATATGGGAAGCAATATTTAAATAAAAACAGCGCCTCCACAGTCGCCGCCAATAGTGCTTCTCTCTCAGGTCAAGAGGAACACCTGGCAACTCAGTGAAGGCGCCTCGCCAACGGACCCAAACACACAGCCGACAGCTTCTCGACGTTGTAAGTCCACTTGAGATAGTACATCAAAAACATGACTACACGACGCACTAGCCAAAATAAGATATAGCAAAGTTGTCGATAAGGCTCGAGAGACTAACTTGAATTATCTGTCGACCGACGCGCTCAAGCGTGATGAGAACTACAGATGACCATTGATAAACAGAAATCCGTGCAACTGACACAAAGTGGTCGCACGGATTTCTGGTATGAGAGCTGGCACAGGGCCGCTGAAAGGCGGGTGACCGGAATGTCCACCACCGGAACACCCGCTATATGAACAGGACCTCGGGTATGAGCCTCGGAAAACACGCCCTTCGTCAGTTCTTCTGATTCGGCACAAGCATGATATCGCCGTCTGCTATGCCCTTGAGGTGCTGCCCGTAGGGACTCTTGCCGTAGCGTTCCGCGGACTCCATGAGCTGGTCGCGCGTGATCCACCCGTTTTCATAGGCGATCTCCTCCACGATCGCGATCGGCAGGCCCTGCGCGCGCTGCACGGTACGCACGAACTCCCCCGCCTCGAACAAGCTGTCCATCGTACCGGTGTCCAGCCACGCATAGCCACGCCCCAGCGTGCGCACGTTCAACATGCCCGCGTCCAGATACATGCGGTTCAGATCCGTGATCTCCAGCTCGCCACGCGGACTCGGCTTCACCCGCTTGGCATACTCGACAACATGCTCGTCGTAGAAATACAGGCCGGTCACCGCGTAATGCGACTTCGGATGCGCCGGCTTCTCCTCGATGGACACGGCCTTCCTGTCCTCGTCGAACTCGACTACGCCGTAGCGTTCCGGGTCGTCAACGTAGTAGCCGAACACGCTCGCACCTTCGCCAGACTCGGCTTTCGTTACCGCGCCGCGCAACGTCGCACCGAGGCCGTTGCCGTAGAAGATGTTGTCGCCCAGCACCAGCGCACACGGCTCGCCCGCAATAAACTCCTCGCCCAGCAGGAACGCCTGCGCCAGCCCGTCCGGGCTGGGCTGCACCTTGTAGGAAAAGCGCACGCCGTAATGCGAGCCGTCACCCAGGAGCCGCTCGAAGTTCGGCAAGTCCTTCGGCGTGCTGATGATCAGGATGTCACGGATGCCGGCCATCATCAGCACGCTGAGCGGGTAGTAGATCATCGGCTTGTCGTACACCGGCAACAGCTGCTTCGACGTGACCGTGGTCAGCGGGTACAGTCTCGTACCCGAGCCACCGGCAAGAATAATGCCCTTCATATGGTTTCCCTTCTCTGTTGCGTATTGCCAGACTCCGGGCGACTCCATGGAAAGGAAGCCGCCCGGAAACATAATCCGTTACTTGTTCAGTTCCTTGGCGACGTACGCCTTCAGGGACTCCTCCCAGTCCGGCACCTGCAGACCCGTGACCTCGATCTTCGCCAGGTCCAGCGCGGAATGCGTCGGGCGCGGGCTCACCGGGGCCTTCGCGTTCGCGAAATACTGTTCCGTCGAAATCGGCTCGACCTTGTCGCCGTTCCCGTTCGCCAGATCGAACACCTCGCGCGCAATCTCGGCCCAGGACTTCACCGCGCCCGAACCGGTCAGGTCGTACGTACCGTACGCGGCGTCCGAACCAAGCAGATGGAAGATCGCGTCCGCCATGTCACGGGTGAACGTGAGGCGCCCGTACTGGTCGTCCACCACCGTCACCTTCGGCAATTCGCCGTTCGCGACCCGGCCGGACAGGCCCATCATGGTCTTCACGAAGTTGTGCCCCTCGCCGATCACCCAGCTCGAGCGCAGGATGTAATGGCGTGGCGCGTTCGCGACCGCGATGTCACCCGCGGCCTTCGACTGCCCGTACACGCCCAGCGGCGCGAACCCCTCCGTCTCGTCGTGCATCTCACGCGTCCCGTCGAACACGTAATCGCTCGACACATGCACAAGCGTGATGTTATGTTCACGAGCCACACGGGCGAGCAGGGCCGGCCCCTGCGCGTTCGCCTTCCATGCCAGGGCGCGTCCCTCCGGGGTCTCGGCCCTGTCCACGGCGGTGTACGCGCCCGCGTTGATGATCGTGCCGTACAGGCTCCAGTCGAATTGGTCGTACTGGGCGGGGTCGGAGAAGTCGAACGTGTCGATGTCGTTGAACTCGAAACCCTCCAACCCATGCGCGTCCACGTAGTCGCGGATCGCGCGGCCCAGCTGCCCGTTGCAGCCCGTCACCATCGTGCGGCGCGGCGCCATCGGCTTCGCGTCCCTGAGCATCGGATGGTGCAGGTCCGCCTCGGATCGTTCGGAGTCCTCCAACGGAATCGGCCACTGGATGCCCAAGTCCGGGTCGGCGAGGTTCACGAACGTGTACGTCTTCTTCTGCTCCAACGACCAGTGCGCGTTCACGAGGTACGTGTACGCGGTACCGTCCTCCAACGCCTGGAAGCTGTTGCCCACGCCGCGCGGCACGTAGATCGCCTTGCTCGGATCCAGCACTGTCGTGTACACCTGGCCGAACGAGTCGCCCGGACGCAGGTCCACCCACGCGCCGAACACGCTGCCGGCCGCGATCGAAATGTACTTGTCCCACGGCTCCGCGTGGATGCCGCGCGTCACGCCCTTCTTTGCGTTATAGCTGATGTTGTTCTGCACCGGCCCGAAGTCAGGCAGACCCAGCGCAGTCTGCTTCGCCCGCTGCCAGTTCTCCTTGAACCAGCCGCGGTTGTCGCCATGCACCGGCAGGTCGAACACGATCAGGCCCGGGATGTTCGTCTCCTCGGCCCTCAGTTCCTTCTCGAAATCCATATCCTACTTTCCTTTCCTCTCCAGTTGCTCCAGCACTTGCACCGGATTCAATCGTTTTAACAGCTCGGCCTTATCCGGGAAAGCCCATCTCGGGTAATCCGCTCCGAGCGAATTCAAGACGAAATACATATCATGACGAATCTTCGGGAAATTCACCCTAAGGAGATTCTCGTCATGCCCTATTCTGTTACGAACCACCCGTATGCCCTTCAAGCGGCTTATGAGTTCTCTCCGCAATCGATCCTCGCGCGAATCGGATTCATTCCCAGGAAGGCTGCTGTTCGGCATGCGACGCGTCTCCGACTCCCACGCATTCTCGATATTCGGAAAAGCTCCCATCAGGATCCTTGCGAGCTCCGGATCGTTTGCGGCACGAGACAACACGCCGTCCCAGGTTCCGAAAGTCAACTGCGCGAAGACGTCATCCCTGTCAATCTCATCACCGTGCCTCGGATGGGACTGATCCGATCTCCAAAAACGCTTCTTCGACAGCGCGGTGCGTCTTGCCTCGGAAAGGTAATCCTTCTCCGCGGTATTAATCAGGGCTCTGATACGGTCCATGGGATGCGTGTCAGCCACGTCGATCCAATCGTCATACGGTTGCGGGGTCTGCCATGAGAGCCAGAGACGCAATTGCTCGTCAATGGCATTGCGCACGAGTACCTCGATCCAAGGAATATAACGCATCAGCACGGCCGACGCCTCGGCGTTCCAACGGTATAGTTCCATAGCGATTCCATCGACCTCGGTGGTCGCAGGGAAAATACCACTGTTCCTCGCGAAATCGACATACGCCTGGAACCGGGACCGGCCCAACCTGTGAAACGCATCAGACGAAACGCTCATATTGACAAAACCATTTCCATCAGGCACCATTAGCAGTGCAATAGGGACCGCGCCTTCGAGGCGCGGTCATTTTTTATGCCTGTTCCCTGCTCACTGGCCCTGACGCTTGTACCGGGCCTCGGTCGCGGCCTTGGCGGGCTCCCACCACGCACGGTTCTGCATGTACCATTCGATCGTCTGCTTCAGACCCGATTCGAAGTCGGTGTGCCTCGGCGTCCAACCGAGCTCGGTGCACAGCTTGGTCGAGTCGATCGCGTAACGGCGGTCGTGGCCCGGACGGTCCTTGACCCAGTCGAACGCGTCTTCCGGCTGTCCCATCATCTTCAGGATCATGCGCAGCACGGTGATGTTGTTCTTCTCGCCGTTGGCACCGATCAGGTACGTCTCGCCGATGCGGCCCTTCGTGAGAATCGTCCACACGCCCGAGCTGTGGTCCTCGGTGTGAATCCAGTCGCGCACATTCTCGCCCTTGCCGTACAGCTTCGGACGCTGCCCGTCCAGGATGTTCGTGATCTGGCGCGGGATGAACTTCTCCACATGCTGGTACGGGCCGTAGTTATTCGAGCAGTTCGAGATCGTGGCGCGGATGCCGTACGTGCGGGTCCACGCGCGCACCAGCATGTCCGATGCCGCCTTCGTGGACGAATACGGGCTGGACGGATGGTACGGGGTGGACTCCGTGAACTTCGCCGGATCGTCCAGGGCGAGGTCGCCGTACACCTCGTCCGTACTCACGTGGTGGTAGCGGATCCCATACTTCCTGACCGCCTCGAGCAGACGGAACGTGCCCTCCACGTTCGTCCTCAGGAACGGCTCCGGATCCGCGATGGAATTGTCGTTGTGGGACTCGGCCGCGTAATGCACGATCGCGTCATGCCCCGGCACGATTTTGTCGAGCAGATCCGCATCGCAAATGTCGCCCACCACGAGCTCCACACGATCCTCAGGCAGGCCCGCGATGTTCTCCGGATTGCCCGCGTACGTGAGCTTGTCCAGCACGGTCATATGCACGTCCGGATGGTTCTCCACCACGTAATGCACGAAATTCGAACCGATAAAACCACAGCCACCGGTCACAATAATGTTATGGGGAATAAACACTTCATCAGCCATGTTCTCATATCCTACAAGGGGGTGGGTACCCCGTGGAAACGCCCCGTTGGATGGGCCTATTCGGCGATGCCGTTATGACGCAAGCCGACAAGACACCTTTCGGCTTCCAGTCACCTGCAAGCTTCAAGTTCCTGGTCCGGTTTGAACTGGCGTTGGACGTGCATAAAGCAAAAACAGACCACATTGCGATCATCTATTACATATGCCTCAAGCTTGTTGACTGCTTTTAGCCAGAAAGACGACTCATGAGTTTAAGGATGATTTGTCTGTCTTTGTTCAAATCGAATTTTCTAGCAAAAATCATCCCGCAGTTAACGAGTTCATCATAATCCTTTATGGTGAAAGTGTAAGGGCTGCCCCTCATCCAATCGATATGGCGGAGGCATGATTCAGATGAATCGTCTTCTTTGAACCTGTATATACGTTTCTTGTAATCGGGATTGTTGAATGCAAGAGTCTGTATAAAGAATTCATCAGGGCTGCGAGTATTATTAAATAGCTTCTTTATGCAATCCTGATGGTCAAGGACGTATCTTGCGAAATCGTCAGGGATACTGAACCAATTCGCTCCTTTTTTGATTACAATATCAGTCGAAATACGGTTCAGATGTATTAATCGCTGGATTAAAATCGATATTTTTTCAAATACTTTGTAGATAGAAAAAGTATGATCTCTGTTTGCTACACAAAGTTGTTTTTGAAATAAATGGTAGTACCGTACAAAAGGTATAGTTAGTTCAACATTTTTATGTGTAGTGAAATGAATGAATATATCGTTTCGATTTCTTAACATGGTATGGATTTCCTTCTGGTTCTTCAAAGGGAAATCCATACCAGATATCAGATGATAGTAATTATACTTACCAATCCGAGTAGCGAGGCGCAATAGATTTAACTCACATTGCACTTGACTGTATTCCGCCCAATATACATTGATTCGATCACAGAAATAAAGTTGGGAAGAAACAGGTCTAACAATCTCATCCGGATTAATTTTAGATTTAGCGTCGAGGTGAAGAAAGATATCACTGAATTCTGAATCTAAAGATCTAATTAGGAAGTTAAGCTGCTCAAGATTGTTGTGTGCCATGAGCAAGTACGCCTGCTTATCGGATTTATCAGTCATTTACTATGCCTTCAATATATTCAAAAGCTTCTTCGCGGAGCTTTGCAAGCGCTTGATCTGGTTGGGTGTAATCGGGAATTAGTGACAGGTCTGTCTGCAGAAGTGAAGAAATTGTTTTGTAACGATCTGTGAGCTTAAGCTGAGTGAGGAACGATACAGCACGATCGTCCTTGGACAAATCATTATGCCCGGAATCGATGTACCAAAAGTTCTTATGGAAAACCGTTGAGAAAGCTGTTCCATGGAAGGAAGTGGTGAAGACCATCTTTGCGTATTTCATGTAATTCAAGAAGGCTTCCGGGCCATATTTCTTTACCAGACGAATCTTGTTCTTCCAGCAGCAGCGAAGAGCCCATTCTTTGGGTTCAAAGAAGTATACCGGCATACCGGTTTTCTTGGATACTTGGTGGAGGAAGGATGCTATCTCCTGTGAGATGCTGAAGCAGTAATAGAAGATGTAGTCGCCTTGGATGATTGGGGCACTACCGAGCTGTACTGTTTTTTCCCATTCTCCTTGAGAAAGTAACATGGTGGGGTCCACACAAAGCGAGACCTCTCTGCCGGTGGCTGTGGAAACCCATTTCTTTGCGTTCTGCTCGCGAACCGAAATCTTATTAAACTTATTGACAAGATTGAGGTAGTGATCCTTAAGAGAGCTGTCCGCAAATGGATTGTTAGCGCCGAAGCTCACGGCATATGCGTATCGTCTGTTGAAATCAGAAACAAAGTTCAAATAATATGCATCATCAGCATCCATGCATCGAATGTTCCATACCTGATCACTGCCAGTGATGAATTTTTGATACTTGGAATTCGTGGCGGTTAATTCTTTATTGGAAGTGTAGGTATCCTGTGACAGGCGGAAATATTTATGTTCAAACGCTTCATATGCGGCAGCCTGCTGCTTGATTCGCTTATAAACGGTAGCCCAAAGTGCATTCTTGATAAATGACTTAAAGCCAGTAACTTTCCAAAAGGTGCTGTACATTTCTTTTTGTCCTTGATTTGAAAAATCAAGAATTTCATTATCGACACCATATTTGTCAATTAAAACTTTTTGAAGAGCTAATGCTTGCAACATGGATCCACAGTTGTAAGAATTATGGAATGTAATAGTAGCGGTTTTATCATTACGAGACATTATTTCTCCTTTTCGTTGATACTTAAATCAAACAGATCGATGCTTCGGTAGGCGTGAATTTGCGTTAATATGAAAAGTCTTTTTGAACATAGAGATGAATATGTCGTCTTTGATTGCAATTAGATAAATCAGAGACCCAATCCCGTAGATGAATGCACCAAGAATAATTTGAATAATCAGAGTGATAATCGTTGGGCCAAGAATCTGACCGACAATCCAGACAATGATACCCATTAATGCCCCTATTGGGAAGAACATGATTCCTGATTTCAGGTATTGAAGAGTTGGAAAGTCTTTCCTGGTGAATAAGTATTGAACGCAAAATACAGATAGCTCGGCTAGAATGGTGCCAATCATCGTGCCTACCGCCTGCAAATGAGGAATTAAGAGCAAGTTTACTGAAATATTAATAGCCGCGCCAAACAATGTTGAGATGACATATGGCATATCTTTTTTGTTTGGAATCAAATATTGGGTTCGTATGATGTTAGCCCAGATCATAAAAATGAGGCTAAAGCTTAAGCCAAATATAATAGGTGAGCTTCCTTTGAATTCGTCTCCAAAATAAACGGGAGCAAGAATATTACTGATTCCTGCAAGACCAAAAGCCGCACCGCAGACAAGCATAGTGAAGTAGCGGAACGAGATGGCGTTGTATTTCTTTATTTGATTAGAGTCCCCGGCAGCGATGAGATTGGAAATCCTCGGCAGCATAACCGTGCCAAAAGCGGTAATGAGGCTGACGGGGATATTTACGATTCGTTCAGCATTGTCGAATAGACCAACTTGAGTCATGTCGGACATGGCGCCAAGCATGATCTTGTCTAACACTTTGTAGATGCTATAGGCAATTGCAGGTATGAATAATATTATTACTGGCTTGACGTTCTTCTTCACTTCAGACCATTCTGGTTTGCAGAATGAAACGAACTTATGGACATTCATCCAAAGATAAATTTGACTTAGAGAAGCTCCCAGAGCCATAATCAGCGTATACAACCATAAGTCATTGCGATCTTTTACGAAGATAAAAATTGAGCATGCGGTCGCAACTTTGATAATCGTGTTCCTGATGACTGTTATTTTGAACTGTTCAAGACCAAAGAATAGCCAATTAATATCAAGTAAATACGAAATAACAAAAAGAATATTAATATAGGCAACTATCTTGTTGCCATTAAATAAGACAAAAGCAAAGATGGTATATGAAAAAACGGCAATTCCCGTACTGATAAACTGAATCGCGTAGATATTCCAAAATGTTTGCGCAGTCTGAACCTTGTCCGTTCGGTACAATGCGATGCTTCGGCTACCGTGGTTGGTGATACCAAGCATGCCTACAAGACCAAAATAATATGAAATGGAATACACATACGAATACGTACCTAGGCCAGCAGCTCCGAGAACTCTAGAAACGTAAGGAGCCGTAATAAGCGGAAGTAATATGACCAATATCTGATAGGCCATATTATAAACAAGGTTCTTTTTCAAACTAGTCATGATTATCCTATTAATTTTGACCTTCATACCTATGTCTAGTTGAATAATCACATATGTTGATATATGCAAACATGAGGAATAGACAGAAGTTAGTCGTATATATTTCAACAATGGAAGCAAATAAATATACTACTATTCCCCACCAAATTAAGGTATTCTTCTTATTCAAAAAACTATCGTAAGATTTTTTAACAGAAATCAGAATGCAAACGAATATACATAATGCCGGAATTCCACCCATAAGCAAATAATCAAGGTAAAGATCATGAGCGAAAATATCTTTCACTAAATAGCTAAGTTTTAAATGCACATTACCTGATAGCGAATCTGTGATTCCAGTTCCAAGTATAGGGTGTGACAAGATGCTTTCAATTGCAGCGTCCCAAATATATGTTCTATCAGAAAGCGTCAAAGATTTATGCAAAATATCGACAATAAGAAAACTGAAGATATTCTGAATTCTGAAAATGACAATGGCCAAGAAGGATGCAAGTAACACGACTAGTGATAAGTTGGAACTAATTTCCCGATGTTTTAATTCAAGCAAACACAGAATAATAAATGCTGCTAAAACAACAAGGCCAGTTCCACTACCACCTATTATTAATTCAAACGCACATATAAAGCACATAAATAACGATGTTTTCGTTATAATTTTATTATAACTTCTATATGCTGTTTCCATATTAAAGAACAAACAAGTCATAATTGGCGCAACCATCTGATTCTTTGCGCCAAACAAATAATAATATGATATTGTATTCGAACTTATTGTTTGATATAAACCTTGTGGAAAAAATAACATGATGGAAAGATTTATAAGGACAAGTGTATTTAGACCATAGGTTATGCCTTTACATATGTTTAAAGTACCTGTCGAGCTATCTGCCCATACAGAGAACAGCAAGAACGGATACAATAGATATAAAGACAACTGAAAAACTGACACGATATTCGTGTTATTCACAACAGCAGAAATGAAAAATATAAATATAAGCGAAATGGTTAGATATATTTTCGTATTTCTAGTTATAAAACTAAAAGCATGGATATTAATTAGAATCAGAATAATTATTATTCCAAAGAAAAAATACCTCGAGTATTGAACACCAAGTCCAAGTATTGGATATTTGTACCCAATTGTGCTTTGGAAGAAGGGGATAATAGCAAGCGCTATAAATAATATCTGAAGATTCTTACTTAATTTCATATCATCCCCAGTTAAAACTTTTTCCTTGTATTTTTTTCACTGCCCTAAAGATGTTCATAGATAAATATGCGACACCTATATGTCTGCTTTTAAGAATTTCCAAAAAAACGGTATACTTTTTACCGAGATTTATATTTGAATGAATTAAATCATCTAAATAACCATTTTTTAATACTTCAATCAAGTCATTATGTAAATCATTGGATTCCAATAATGAGGTATATATAATGCGTAATTTTTCTTTATATATTGCATTTATTGGATAATTTCTTCGTTTGAATAAATTCTCCAATTTATCCAGTTGAGACAATCTACGTTCAAGATTATTATTCTTATTTGCAGAGACTTGTAAACCATCATTAGATAATTCGTAGATATATAAAGATGAAGATAGTGCTTTAAAATCTTTTTCACTCTTTTCGCAGTAATCTACAACGAATAGATAATCTTCTCCCATATCAACGGTTGTATCCATTTTTATATTATTATCGTTGATAATACTGCGACGGAATATTTTATTCCACAAAGGATTGAACGCTTTTATTTCTTGGAGGTTCTCGATAAATTCATATAAACGATTATTAGGATATGATTTGTCGTCAAGCTTTTGCTCGAAAGCATAATCTCCGTTATTGGATCGGACCTTGTATCCGCATGCCACTAGATCTGTGTCATCCTGCATATTGGATACCAACTGTGAAATCATTGTAGGACTCATTTCATCATCTGCGTCCATGAAGCAAATGAATTCACCTTTGGCTTGTGATAGCCCGTAGTTGCGTGCTGCGCTTGGGCCACTATTGTTTATATGCCAGATCTTGAGCCTATTGTCTTTATCAGCTAAGGCATTGCAAATGTTCAAAGTCGAATCAGAGGAACCGTCATCGATTACAATTATCTCTAAATCTGAATACTCCTGGCAACGCGCTGATTGTATCGCTCTTGCAATCGTCTTTTCAGCATTATACGCAGGAAGAATTATTGTAACTAAAGACATTAGTCTCCCTCATACGGATAGGTTATATAACCTTCGATCGTATTGTCCTTATGGATTATTTTCCGGGATTTCCTTATATAATTCTATTCATAGAGCACATAGAATATGTGCTAATAACTTAGTGCTTCAAAGGCATTATTTTCAATCTTCGATTTTTTTTATTCTTTGCCGTAAAATTCTGTTTCTTCTATCTAAGACAATGCTGTAGTCAGGAACATCCTTTGTAATTAACGTACCTGCGCCGATTACTACATGACTGCCAATCGATACGCCATCTAAAATAATAACGTTGCTACCTATCCAGCAGTCATTACCGATTGTGATTCCACGCTGCTGAACCCCTTGACTTTTTATACTTTCATCTGAATTGCTGAATACATGGTTTTCTGCAAATAGACTACATTTGGGTCCTATCATCACATTATTACCGATGCGAATAGGGCCAGAACATCCTATATAACTATGAGGGCCAATTGACGAATTATCGCCGATGGCTATTCCCTGTCCACAATCGCCGCCGTAATAGCTCGATGGACGAATCATGGTGGCACGGCCGATGGTAACGTTATCGCCAAAATTTAAACCATCAGAACACAGTCCCTGTATTTCTGCGTAATCTTCGAACTTTACGTTCTTCCCACAGCGCACATTATGCGCATGAGATACAGTAACATTTCGTCCTATCAGCAATAAGCCATGTGCTTCGCGAAGAAATAAGCGCATCCATAATCCACGTATAAATTTGATGCCTGTGTTCACGAGGACGATGAGTTTGTCAAAATTTGTAATATCTGGGCTGAATCTCATCAAATTATCCTCTTTCTAAAGTGGATTGATAGATATTGATTAGTTGCTGATAGTTGTTTTCAGGTGTGTATTTGTCCTCATAATCCCGACGGGAATTCATACCCATCTTTTTGCATAGCTCTGGCTCTTTCCATAGGCCGCGAATGGCTGTAATCCAACCATGCATATCACCCAACGGAACTTTGACACCGTTGACTCCATCGTTGACTGCTTCCGCGGAAAAGCCAAGGTCGGTCGCGATAAGCGGCAGTCCGAGACTTTCAGATTCAATTTCGACCATCGAGCAGCCCTCGTACCAAATCGAGGGAAACACCACGAACTCTCCGGCTTTCGCAATAGCCATGCACTGCTCATGCGGCGTATATCCAAGGAAATAGACATTCGGCTTCTTATCCGCCCAAGCCTTGAAATCGTCCTCCAACGGGCCTCCGCCCATCACCACCAGCGGAATGTCGTCAATCTCATTCCATATGCGTTGAAGTACACGAATGCCTTTCTCAGCACCAATGCGACCATAAAAAACTGCATACCGCTCAGGTAACCCTGATACACGTTCAGCGGCCATATTCGCCTGAGCATCAGGAACAAAATTATATTTTTTAACTATCTTCGATGAATCGAATCCAATATCCTTCAACAAGTCGATCTGATTCTCATTGAGGCAAATATATCTATCGATTTGCTTATAGAAGCTTCGACGAGCGCGATGGTATTTGAAGATGCCTGCCACGAGAAGACTCTGAAGACGAGATCCTTTGAAACATGCATGACGAGTCATACGCAGATAATGGCCGTCACCACATTCATTGCAAATCTTCCCATCGCGCAGCGAGGTTGCCACAGGGCATACAAAACGTGTGTCATGCAATGTAGCCACTACCGGCACACCCATACGTTTTGCTGCATACAGAATTGACGGGGACAACAGCGGGAAAAATGTATGCACATGCACTAGGTCAGGATGGTGCTCGCGAATCAAAGAGACCACCGCTCGGTAGTTCTTAAACGACCACAGCATTCCGAACGTGGCGGCCAACTTACCCGCTGCGTCCGCCTTGTCGAACTCATCATTCGACACCGTATAACGGATTACTTCATGACCATGTTCCTCGAGCATACTGGTTTCACTCTTGAATACTTGATCATCGCCACTTGCGGAACCTGAACGATGGAAGTTGTGAATAGCGAGGATCTTCATCGTTTCACCCTTCCTTCTGCTCTCTGCCGAGGAAGAGGTTTTTGTATTGGTCGGCGATGTGCTGCCAGCTGTACGCGTCGGCGATGCGTTGTTTGGCCCTGGCTCCCAAAGCGTGGATCTCGTCCGGGCTCATGGCGTCGGCATGGTCAATCAGGGCGGCCAGGTCGCCGGGCTCCTTAGACCAGTACAACGCGGCGTCCTGCGCGACCTCGCGGTTGAAGCCCACACCCAACAGCAGGTTCAGATCCGTGGACGCCAACGCCTCCAGCAGGCTCGGGTTCGTGCCTCCCACCTCGTGGCCATGGAAGTACGCGTACGCTTCCTCGCGGATCTTCATCAGAAGCTCCTTGTCGTACACGGTGCCCACGAACTTGATGCGCGGGTCCCGGTCGAAGTGCGTCTTCTCCTTCAACTCCTCGAGGAACTTGTCGCTCACGTTCGTCACCAGCGCGAAGTCCCTCTTCGAGTTGCTCACCATGAACTCGCGGATCATGGTCTCGTAGTTGTTCTCCGGCACGAACCGGCCCACCACCAGGTAGTACGACTTCGGCTCCAAACCCTTCGACCTGAACCAGTCCAGGAGCTTCGGGTCGTCGTCCGCCAGACGGCTCCGCCGGCTCTCCGCTCCGTAGGCGATGAACGTTGTCTGCGGACGGTACCTCGCGTACTCCTCGCGGATGTACTTCTCCATGTTTACCGAATCGCACACCATCAGGTCAGCGTGCTTCGTCATCATCCGCTCGGACACCTTCCAGTACCTGCGCACCGGCGCGCTCCACTTCGCGCGCATCCACTCGTGCCCGTCCGGATTCACGTACAGTTTGCCGCCCAGACGGTGTACCGCGCGCGCGAAATGCGCCGTGAACGGGCCGATGCGGCACGCCAGCACGTACACGATTGGATGCGGGATACGGTTGCGGCGAATATACGCCACACAATCCGCCAACGCCGCCACGTCATACCAGATTGCCTGCGCCGGTCCGATCTGCGGCACCCGTACCCGGAAACAACGCGCGTTATGGTACGAAAACTCACCCAACTCCGACAGCGACTTGCACGCTACGTGGTATCTCAACCCCGGCTCACCCTCGTGGTACTCAGTCAGACGATCAACGAACGTCTCATAACCGCCGTAACTGCCCGGAATCCCCTTCGACCCCACAACGAACACATGCTGAACAGCCGACACCCCACTCACGCCACAACCCCCACAAAACTGATATAACGGCCCTTATCGGCGTTAGTAAGCTCAGAACTGCCCATAACCGCACCTTCCCTGGCAATTTTTGGTAGTAGCTGCTGGCCGCACCCGCCACCAACCCGCTCTAGAAATTTACACCTAGCCATGGAATTTACCTAGGCTTTCTTTTCTCTCATCCTCATCGACTTCACCGGCAGAATCGCAACGGGAACGTGACCAGCGACAAACACCACGCTGAATCTCGCGCCCTCTGCAACTCGCATCTGCGGAGCGACTAAAATTTACGAAAAGGATAGTAAACGATACCCCCCCATACCTAGCAAAAGTGGTGTCTCTCATTAAGAAACACCCTTTCAGCCACTCTGATCCGACGCCTTACACGACTGGTAACGACACCAATTGAACGCATCTTGGGCCTCGTGCTCAGATTGGCAACAGACAGCGTTGCTCATTGCTGAGCAGCTCACCCAATACGCGCTTTTTCACCAATCCGTCACAACACGGGCGGCAACGCGGAACAACATCGTGCATCCTTGTTTATTTGCACCGACTGTGGACTTGCCCTCTGAGTTGCTTAGAACATGGCGGCATACACGAATTCTCTTTGGCTCTGTTAGACCAAGGTTGACTTTTTGACTTGTATTGTAGTTGCTGAGTAGCTACAATAGTGGTATGAGAACGGGCAAGGTGGCGCGTATAGCCGATAGGGTCAGGAAGGAACTGGGCGAACTGACGCCGCAGGAGCGCGACCTTGCTGTCAAGGCGTTACGCGCCGCCCTGTACGAGGGGTTCGCGTTGGACGCGGCGACGAGCGACCCGAACCAGATGGAGGCGTGCGTGCGCTGCGGCAGCATCCGCATCATCCGCAAAGGGCGTGGACGTGACGGCTCCCAGCGTTGGAAGTGCATGAACTGCAACAGGACGTTCGGCGTTCGCACGAACCGGGTGATGGGCATGAGCAAGCTCAAAGCGGGCGTATGGATGCGGTTCCTCGAATGCTTCGTGGATTGCCTGAGCTTGCGCAAGTGCGCCCAGCGTTGCGGAGTATGCCTGAAGACCGCGTTCCTCATGCGCCAGCGCGTCATCGAGTGCATCCGCCGATACACGCCCGTACTGCGTTCCGAGGCAGGCATGTCCGTCCAGTTGGACGAGACGTACTTCCGTGAGAGCTTCAAAGGCAACCACACGAAGTCCGCCGTGTTCGTCATGCCCCGCAAGGCACACAAGCGCACCAAGGCATTAAGGAAGCGCGGTCTGTCGAAGGAGCAGATATGCGTGGCGACCGGAGTGGATGACGCAGGCCGGTCGTTCCTGACCGTATGCGGGCGCGGCATCATCTCCAAGGATCGCGCCATGAGCGCGTTGAAAGTCCACATCGGACGCGGCACCGACGTGCTGACCGACGGTGCGCCCGCCTACGTGAAACCGCTGGCCGAACTGGGCGCGAACCTCACGCAAGCCTCCGCCGACGGTCACGCGATCAACAGGGTGAACACGCTGCACGCCCGTTTGGAGGATTTCATGTTCGGCTTCCACGGCGTGTCCACGAAGTACCTGCAAGCCTACTTGGACTGGTTCCAATGGCTCGTCGCTTTTACCGATGGGTTCGGCGAGACCGACGACGACCGATTGCTTGCCCGCCAGCTCGGCAACGGCCTGTACCGCATCCGCCGTCGCGACTACCAGCGTATGATGCCGCCGTACATGGAGTACTGGCAAAAAGCCGCATGACATCGTGCATACGATGTACAGTCAGAATATCGAAACATAGGACAAGGAGGCGCGTATGGCGAGCATACCCACCACGACCATAAGGATAGAACCCCAGCTCAAAGAGGAATCCAGCCAAGTGCTCGAAGACCTGGGACTCACCCTTTCCGGCGCGGTCACCATCTTTCTCAAGGCCGTGGTCAGGGAACAGGGGCTCCCGTTCGAGGTCAAGAAGGAAACCTCGAATGGCAGATAAGGTCATCCGCATCAAAGACCTCCGTCCTCAAGACGTGCGTGGCGACCGATATACGCTGCATCGCGGAAACGTACTCGATGCGTATCCGGATTGGGAGGCCCCTGACCTGATAGTCAGCGATGGGGCCTATGGCGTGCGAGGATTCCGAGGTGATACCGTGAGTGCAGATGGACTCGTGGACTGGTATGCGCCCCATGTGGCCCAATGGTCGAAACGGGCGAAACCTTCGACCTCGCTGTGGTTCTGGAACACCGAGGTCGGCTGGGCCACGGTGCATCCGCTGTTGGAGGCGAACGGCTGGGAGTACGTGCAACTGGTCACTTGGGACAAGGGGCTGTCGCATATCGCGGGCAACGTGAACGGCAACACCATTCGACAATTCCCCGTGGTCACCGAGGTTTCCGCCCTGTACCGGCGCAAGCTGACGCTTCCTGCGGAAGACGGCAACGTGCTTGGAGTGCAGCAATGGCTACGGGCTGAATGGCAACGCTCAGGACTGCCCCTCTACCGTGCGAACGAGGCGTGCGGGGTGAAGAACGCTGCAACCCGCAAGTATCTCACCGCTGACTGGCTGTGGTATTGGCCGCCCGGAGAGATGGTCGAGCGCATGGCCGAGTATACGAAGGCCAACGGCAAACCCACGAATCGCCCCTACTTTTCCGTCGACGGGCACACCGAGATCACCGCCGAACGATGGGACTCCCTCCGCGCCGTATGGAATCACGTCAACGGGTTGACCAACGTGTGGTCACGCCCACCGCTTCACGACGGAGAACGCCTCAAGGGGACCCTGCAACGCAGCGCGCCACGAGTCTACAAACCCTCCAAACAATCAGCGGCGCATCTCAACCAGAAGCCTCTGGATTTCATGGACCGTCAGATTCACGCCGCATCCAATAAGGGGGATGTGGTCTGGGAGCCATTCGGCGGGCTGGCGTCCGCATCCGTCGCTGCCGTGCTCACCGGTCGCATCGCCTATACGGCGGAAATCGACGAGGAATTCCAGAACCTGGCCCTTGGACGATTGGCGGAAGCCGAAGACGAGTACGACACGAAAAACGCAAATGACACGATGACCCTCGAAAGAAGGCAGGCATGACCGATTACGACGGCAAGGACCGACCTGAACACTACGAGCTTCCCGACGGGGACGAACGGACCGAACTCCGCAACGGCATAGTCCGAGCATTGTATGCCCTTCCAATGCACTTCACATCGCCCATCAACGTCGAAGGCATCGAGGTCAATGACCTATTCTCAATCAATACACTGCTCGGCGGCACCATCGAGGCCCAGACCGTCATGCTGTTGAACTCCCTGCGCAGTATATGGGACCCGCAAGGCAAATGGGCGGACAAAGAATTCCGACGCTATCCCGAATCCTTCCCGGACGTAAGGCTTGTAGGCTCCAACAAGGATGATTCGCCGCTCATCGGCATCGAACTGAAAGGGTGGTATCTGCTTTCCAAGGAATCCGAGCCATCTCTACGATACAAGGCATCAGCCGACGCAGTGACTGAATGGGACTTAATCTGCTGTGTTCCTTGGGGATTGTCCAACGTTCTCAGCGGCAAGCCCGTGGTCTACGAACCCTACGTCGAACAGGCGAAATTCGCCTCCGACATGCGCACTTACTACTGGAATCATCGCAGAGGAGACAACTCCAAACGAGACTGTGGCATCCATCATCCGGAAACCACCCCGTATCCCAAACCGGGAACGCAATATGTTGATGTTCCCAATCAAGACGGAGGAGGCAACTTTGGGCGTATCGCCAGAGTGGATGGTCTCATGGCGAATTGGGTGGACGAATCCATGGACACGCTCATGGCGGGTATCGAAGCGAAGTACTGGGTGTCGTTCTTCAAGCTATTCTCAGAAGGCAGGCCAAAAGAGGAAATCGAAGCGGAATTGAGCAACATCGCTCGCAAGGTGCGTCAGGCTGGCCGGCCCGACCACAAGGCGTCCATGCTGGAAGAGCAGCTACTCGCACATTTGAGCGCCATCGTCGATCTGTCCCTGAAGTAGACTGACATTTACCCGCTTGTTTGCTTTTCAGCATAGTTAAACAAGCGGGTTTTTGTCATATATCCTCTTAGGTCAACCTTGGTCTAACAGAGCCTTCTCTTTTGCCTGCCATTTGCTTCTCTTTTGATTCTCTTTTGCATCTAAAAGCAAAACCAAGCTGGACGTGGATTGGCACCGCCAAGAATTCGACATACCCCAGACGGCATCAACTCAACAGACGCTCCATCTACTTGCCAGCGAACAGCTTATCATCGCCCAAGATGCGGGGAACTACGCCATCACCAATCTTGATGCTCTCCTATTCGCTCGCGATTTCAATGATTTCCCAACCGTGGCGCGTAAAGCATTGCGCGTTATTCGTTACGATGGTCCATCACCAATCTCCCCATCTCGCAGCAAAACTTTTTTCTCAGGGTATGCCAAGTTGGATCAAGCGTTGGAATATGTCGAAGCACTGTTGCCTGAGCAGGAAGTCATTCAAGGTGTACGACGTGTCACCCTGAGGATGTTCTCACATATGGCACTTCGTGAATTGATGGCAAATATGCTTATTCACCAAGTTTTTTCTATTATCGGTACCGGACCTATGATCTGTATTTTCGATGGCCGTATCGAATTTACTAATCCAGGAAGTTCTCTTGTAGATGTCGCCAGATTGCTTAATGATCTTCCTCATTCGCACAACGAGAAAATGGCAGCTATTTGCCGATGACTAACGCCAGCCTTCGCAAAAGATTTGATTTGCCGGCGAGTGGAGCCTCCCAAGTATCCAAACTTATTAAAACCTGCATCAGTAGTAATCTATTGAAAATAGCAGATCCCGATGCCGGTAAGCGATATGTCAGGTATCTGCCATATTGGGCTTAATGAGGCTATTCTTCACACAAGCAAGAATAACTTCGAGTAAACCGCCGAAATAAGCCAATGCACAATCACCATGATCGGAATACTCCAAATATATGAGTCATCAGAATTCTCATTTTGATTTAAGCCTTGGCACGGCAGCCACTGCCCATAGGAGTAGTGGAAGGGCATAAAAGGCATATCCTTCGAACTGCACATACAGGTATATGGTCAACAGCAGCCAGCAGACAGTGGTCTTGTTCCAGGCATGGTTATGGCTAATCCACCACAGCACTAGTACCACGAGAATTACAGAAGCAATCAGGCCGAACTCCACGAAAAAGCTGGTGTAGGCGCTCATCGTGAACATGTTTGCTGGTGTCACTTGTGCGTACCAGCCCTTCGGTGCCGAAGCGTTCAGGCCCAGACGTTCCAGAGACCGCACTGCGGCATCGGCACCCTGATGGGTGGCATCGGATAGATTGCCTGCGCCATAGCCGAGCAACAACTGCTTTGGATGCTTCAATGCACCCGCACCTGGTCCCAGTGACTGCCATAAACGGGCATAGAACGAACCGTCACCGTCAAAGCCAAGCTCGGCTATGGAGCTCAACCGATGGTTCACTGCCACGCTGCATGCGCCGAGACCGACCGTGACCACCAGTTCCCCGAACGCCACAAGCCGGCCGCGCCACGTGTGCCAACTGTTCATCTCGATAATCACAAACACCAACGCGATAATCGAGTCAAGAATGATGCGCACGCCTGCACCCATGAGCACCGAGCCTGCAGCGAATACCATGATAAGGACGCGCAGTTGGTTTGCACGCTTGTGGTCACGACCACGCACCAGCCAGATCAGCGGCAGCAGCACACCGAACAGGTGCATACCTATATAGCTCGGTTCTGCGAACAGAAACTGCGGGCGGCCACCGCCCCAATGCGAAGTGCTGCTGATGTACTGGCGGCTCATCAGATGAATGAAGAAGTTCTTTACGGAAGTCCAATCAAACATGATTGACAACCGCTGCACCACGCCGACTGCGAAGGCGAACCAATATACGAGAATCAGCAGATCCAACATGCGCCGCCAAGACAAGCGCTTGATACGTAATGCCATGTCCAACGCACACAGGCAGGCGAGAGCCCCAGCCACGCCGGCCAGCGACACCAGCGCCGGAAGCCGATGGAATGCTACCAGACACCAATCCACTGCAGACAGCGCGATTAACAGCACCGGAAACAGGAAGAATGCGCGGAAACGGTGCCAAACCTGCGGCAGCAAACGCCAGTTCGCTACCGCATATGCCATAAACAACCACGGAGAAAGCGGCGTCCAAAACGGCATGTATGGGCCTGCTACTGTGCCGTCAATCGGCAGCATGGCGAGCGCCGCATAGAACAAAAAATCTGAGGAATCGACCAATATCGGTCGATCATTATCAAACGAGACGCCGGCTTTCCCGAAATCCGCCTCGGCGATGCCGGCAATATTAGAATCAGTCACTCATTACTCCCACTGTCATCACCCAACAGCATGCCACTGTAACGGACAAATCGTATCGGGAGATGAAACCGGCGTGAGAATGACGTGAATACTTACGTCTTACGTCAGCTTGATGTCAGACCGTGTAAGCATACTGCCGCGTGATTTGAGGGCGCACCGGAGCTTCCTCAACGCGGTAGTGCTTGCGCATGCTGGTCAGGATGGTGCGCAGCGCTTTGTTCGTCTGCTCTGCTGCGGTACGGAACTTTGCGTATTCCTTGCCGTGAGGGTCCTCAATATCCTCGGGTTCGGGAAGCATTGGCCGAATAATGGACGCGGAGTTGATCACTGACTGCAAGCGTTCCTGAATGGTCAAGCCCTTGACCAGCCCGTTGCGCGCGCAGTACTCACACATGTTTGCGAAGTCGCCCAGCAGGAACGTGTATTTCACAGCAGTGGGAGCCAACGTGACGATGTCCTTACGCTGATCCTTTTCAAAGCACAGGATCAAATCAGCGGACTTTGCCATCGGCTGCGTCAGGCGCCGAGAACGGAACCCACTCGGTTCGATCCCTACGCTTTCCATAAGCAGGGCGCTGTTGGGATCAATCTGATGCATGGGCAAACCATGCGTACCCGCGCTGGAAACCTGCACCGTGGTGCCAGAGAGGTAGCGAGTGAGCAATAGCTCACCCATAGGAGAACGACAAATATTGCCGGTGCAGACGAACATAATGTGCATGGGCTCAGTCCTTCTTCATACTTACAACGCTACCTTGCGGGCCTGCGTACAAACCACTAGCGCACCATTCTAGTCCGATACGTCGGACTGTGACCAATCCGCGTCCGCCCACCACCACTTCATCTTCACATGAATGTTACAAGGGATTCACTTTTTGGGCGGATTTTGCTATAGGGGGGGGTTGGCATTCGTGGTAGGGTGGGCGAAAGTATGAAA
>SKEW01000561.1_pt1 | contig 33473 bp, 40 predicted proteins | sample 4841441 | NCBI WGS metagenome assembly SKEW01 (sample SAMN11008799, study PRJNA524170) | human gut metagenome | isolation source: fecal sample from pouch patient p41 | place: Israel: Tel-Aviv | reverse complement strand
TTCTTAATTCTGTAAATAGTTTGTCTAGTAATATTGTAGTTTTTAGCAATTTTTGAAATAGCTATGCCCTCATTTAAATCCTTAACGATGTTTTCATAAACTAAACGTCGTTGAGGATTTTTTGTATCTGCACTATAGAGTTTTGGACGACCTTTATAGACGCCATTTGCTTTTGCAATTTTAATGCCTTGCGCCTGGCGTCGTTTAGATTCGGTACGCTCTTGCTCTGCAATCATGGCCAAAATTTGGATGATTAAATCTTTAATGAATTTATCCAAAAGAGGATTGCCAATTGCTTCAGCCATGATCGGTAGACTGGTGATGATCAGCTGCACGTTTTTCTTCTTTAGGTAATTGACTGAAGCAATGATTTCGTCGTAATTTCTTCCAAGTCGGTCGATTGCTTCGACAATAAAAATATCTTGGTCTCGGACAAACTCTAAAGCTTCCTGGAAAATCGGTCGATGAGTAATCGTTGCTCCAGATTGTTTCTCGATGAAAATTTTTTCTGCGCCGAACTTTTTCATTTCTTCAATTTGGATTTGAGTCAATATCTTGGACACATTTTAGTAGAGACGGTTAAGCCATTTTTTCTTTTGCTAATTCTTCAAATTCCTGTGGGGTTAGATAGTGAATCGAGCTATGGATTCGATTTCGGTTATAAAATCCTTCAATGTAGCTAAATAGCGCTCGATTTGCTTCTTCAAAATCTGAGTAGCTAGTCGTGTAGACTTCTTCTTTTTTCAATGAGGCATGGAAAGATTCGATTCCAGCATTATCATAAGGTGTTCCTTTTCTACTATAAGAATGCCTTATTTTGTTGGTTTTAAGCCATTGTTCCACTTCTCTTGCTGTGTATTGGCTGCCCAAGTCAGTGTGTAGAATCATTCCTTCTGGAATGTGATAATGTATTTTTGCTTTATTCAATGTTTGAATGACACAATCCACAGTCATTCGTTTTGAAAATGTATAACTAATAATTTTTTTCGTGTGTAAATCCATGATTGAAGATAAGTAACACCAACCATTTTTCTTAGTAGGAATGTACGTAATGTCAGCTGCCCATTTCTCACAGATCGTTTCAGTAGAAAAGTCCTGATTTAAGAGATTCTCTTTTAAAATGATCGGTTTATTAGACCTTTGAGGTCTATATTTTTTAACTACAATCGACCTTAAATTTAATTGTTTCATTAGCTTTTGGACATGTTTAAGAGATACTGAAATCCCTTCTTTTAATAAAACTTGATGGATCTTTGTGGCACCATAGCGTTGTTTATTCGTAAAAAAAATTGTTGAAATCTTCTTTTTCAACTTATTATTTCTGATTTCTGTAGCTGTCAACGGTTTATTCTTATAAAAATAATAGACACTTCTAGGGATTTCTAATAACCGACACAACAAAGAAACAGTGTAATCCTTACACCATTTTTCAATAAATTGAACAAGCGAATTTAGGTTTTCCGAGAGAATATGGCTGCGGCTTTTTTTAAGATTTCAAGTTCCTCATTTAAACGAGCATTTTCTTTTCTCAGTTCAGCTACTTCTTTTCCAGTCAGTCCTGTGGACTGATCAGGTAAATATAAATTCTTCCATTTGTAAATCGTTGCTTCAGATAAGCCATATTCTTTCGCTAACCCTCGAACAGAACGTCCAGTTTGATTCAGTTCAATAATCATTTGTTTAAAATTTTCTTCATATCGGGTCATAAAAATTCATCCTCTCGTAGATAAGTTTAATTTATTCTTGTCTCTACGAAAAGCTGTCTAAGATTTGATACTAACACCATTAAAAATGTGGGCACAATACCTAACAAACGTACTAAATATTTACATGGATGATCAACTTAATGAAAAACAGAATCGATTAAATAAATTAAATCAAATCGTAACAAATTGGCACAATTTATTGCCATCCAGTCATTTGGTAGAAGGTCTACACGGCGCTTTCCAACGTTTATCTGACAGAAACGGTGATCGTCCAAACAACATTCATATTCCACCTGTATACATTTTAAAGCCATAGGAAAAAGCCTAGTATCTATTGCTAGGCTCTTTTGTATACCTCTACACATTCATTTCCTTCTTCCAGCATTCATAAGACTCAACAGTTGCACTTTTTTTCATTCTCCTACAAATTCCACTAAACAACGACCACTTATAGTCATCCAAAATAGCAGTACCTACTCCCCCTAATCCTAAGAAAAACAGTAAAAGTAAATACAAAAATAGCATCATATTATATGTACGGAGGCATTTCATTTACACAAGATTCTTGACGCTACCCATATTACTCAATAGATTAATATCAAATGGTGAAAATCAACGAAAAAAGGAGATCTATCAAGCAATCTCCTTCCCAATAAATCTCCTCTTATATAAAGTTATTTATGAACACTGATTTAAGCTAAGCTGCCGATATCACAATCTCATCATCCACTAAATCAGCCTTCAAATTTTTGACATCTAAGTGGTCAAGGTAGAAATCCGTTACCTTATCACGAATTTGTTGTTCAATTACTCGCCGTAATGGCCGCGCACCCATTGCTTCATCATAGCCTTGTTCCATCAGCCAATCTTTAGCCGCTTTAGTTACCTCAAGTTTGATGGATTTTTTGGCTAAAGTTTTTTGTACATCCGCCAACATCAAATCGACAATTTGACTTAAGTCTTGCTTAGTCAGATGTGAAAATTCCACGATTCCATTAAAACGGTTCAGAAATTCTGGGCGGAAAAATGGTGCTAACTTATCCATTAATGACTGATCTCGTTGCTTGTCACCACTTAATGCTTCATTACCAAAGCCAGCATTAGAAGTAGCAATAATAATCGTATTTTTGAAATTAATGACATTGCCTTGTCCATCCGTTAAGCGCCCATCATCCATCACTTGTAACAGTAACGTTAATACTTGTGGATCAGCCTTTTCAATTTCATCTAATAATACAATGGAATATGGATTACGCCGAACCCGTTCAGTTAGAGTATTAGCATTATCTTCATAGCCTACGTATCCAGCCGAGGTACCAATTAATTTCGACACAGCTGTACGATCAGCATATTCACTCATATCTAGCCGAATAATCGCATTTTCATTTCCAAACATATCTAAGGCTAATTGCTTAGCTAATTCAGTCTTTCCTACGCCAGTTGGGCCCACAAACAGAAAACTTCCAATCGGCTGATCACCCTCTGAAAAGCCCGCACGGTTACGCCGAATTGCTTTTGCTACCATTTCAACCGCTTCATCTTGACCGATTACCTTACTTTTCAGACGCTTATCAAGATTTTTCAAGCGCTCAATATCATTAGCGCCCATATCAGAAACTGGTATACCAGTTAAACGTTCAACCGATTGTGCCACATCATCAATCGTGGCAGTGATTTTTTCTTTTTGATCCGTTTCTTTAATTTTTTGCTTGGTTTCCTCGATCGACTTCTTGATATCAGCGGCTTTTGTAAAGTCCTCCGCTTTAATGGCGGCCTCCTTAGCTGCCTCTAATTTTTTAAGGCGTTGATCCAATGTCTCAACATCAGTTTGCGAATTTTTAGCCGCTAAATGAGCCGCAGTCATGTCGATCAAATCGATAGCTTTATCTGGCAAAGTGCGTTGTGGTATATATTGGATTGAATAATCCACAGCCGCCTTCAAAACATCATCTGGTAATACAACATGATGATGTTTTTCGTACAGCTTTTTAACACCTTGTAATATACGTAAAGTGTCAGCGGCCGTCGGTTCATTAATCACAACATCATTGAATCGCCGTGCCAAAGCCGCATTTTTCAAAATAGTATTGCGATATTCATCTTGAGTCGTAGCCCCGATTACACTCAGCTCGCCACGTGACAAAGCAGGTTTAATGATATCAGCCAATCCTTTGCCACCATCTTCACCACCAGTGGCACCCGTGCCGAGAATCTGATGAATTTCATCGAAGAATAGAATAATATTACCAGCTGCTTTAACTTCCTCTACCAGCTGTTTAATATTTTCTTCAAAAGAACCACGATATTGAGTTCCCGCTTCCAAAGACGATAAATCAATCGAATAGATTTCTTTATCTTGAATCGTTTCTGGAACTTTACCAGCCACAATTGCTTGTGCCAGACCTTCGACGACTGCAGTTTTACCTACACCGGCATCACCAACTAAGATTGCATTATTTTTCGTTCTACGACTCAAAATTTCTGCAGTATCTTGAATCTCTTTCTCACGTCCAATCACTGGATCTAGTAATCCATCACGAGCCTGTTCCGTCAAATTAGTCCCTAACTTTTCTAAAATCCCTCCTTTTTTAACAGCCTGTTCACCATCTTTAGATACTTCTATTGTTTTATTATTTTGGGGTAGCTTACCAGTTGCTCGGTATTGAGCAAACTCATCCGGTGTCAACGATTGTCCATTAACTAAATACCGTGCACGCTCCGAATTTTGATTATCCATACGCCGAAATAATTGATTGAAAACATCATCCATATCATTGTTGAAAAAAGGATCATTTCCGTAGAAATTTGCCATAATACAACACCTCCATAAAAATTTATATGTGTAACTTAGTGACCATAATATCCTTTAAAACTACAATTGAATTGTACCATAATTTTTATGTATTGCTAAGTAAAGTGCTTATAGAATCAATTAGAAATAATATGGTATAACAATGAGGAATATTGACAAATTTTGGTTTTTTATATACTATATTTTGTATAGTATATATAGGAGGGTAATTCAATGAAAGATCTTTCTCGTGAAGAAGTTTTAACTTATTTAGAAAACAATGTGGTAGATAAACAAGGTGCTGCAAAAATTACAGGCCAATCATTAAATGCCTTCACACAATCCGTAAAATTGAATGCAATTAAGCCTTACTTTGAAATTAAACATGTAAACGGTGAACGACCTACTGTACGCTTGTATCACGTAGACGATTTAAAGGAATACGCAAAAAATAAACGAAGATAAAAGAGAACTCCCTTCTTTTATTCTCGTTTATTTTTTTATATAAAATCCTTAGTTTATTTTATGACTATTCACTGAAAAATCGTCTTTCCATTTTTTCATACCTAATTACTTTGTTTAGTGTTTATTTCTATCTCGCTCCAACCGCCACCACCGCTCGAAAGAAATGCCTTGCTAAAGCAAGGCAAAAGAAAAGAAAGAACTAGCCGCTTTGCGTCTAGTTCTTTTAAGTGCATTAAAATTTCGCCTCTTTGGCTCATGCTTTTACGGACGTGTGTCCTCTCAATCGTTTTATGACCGCTCATTGTCGTCTGTCCCGGTCAGTCGCTATTTGTTACAGTATCATAGCCAGTCGAAAAGACAAGGGTATATGAACTCACTCCGTTCGCCCTTGTCTTTTCTTGGTGTCTATGATTCTTTCTCGGCACAGCAACCGACCGAAACATACTGGCGAAAATGAACAATCAACTCTAAAAACGAAAGGAGGATAGTGTCCCACGTCCTAGCATGAGCCAAAGAAGCGAACAGCTTCCCTCCCTCACGCCAGACAAAAATGGTTGCTCGAAAACAAAAATCAAAACCAGAAAGGAAGTAGTAAAAATGAACGACCCACAGCTAAAAAATCAGCTAGAGCAGGCACGTAAAGAATATCAGAAGTTAAATAAAGCCATTCTTGAAAATGATACGCCTACATTGTTACTAAACTATGGTTGTCTGAAAAATGCCAATAATCGTTTGAATCAGTTAGCATTCTTTTTAAATCACATTGAATGGAAGGACATATAAATATGTCAGAAAAAAAGAAAAAATATTGTGTGACAATTGTTGAAACCTTAGAGGTAGCTGTTTCTGTATTTGCTGAAAGCGAAGAACAGGCACATGAATTGGTTTCTAACATGTATTACGACCAAGAAATTATCTTGACAGAAGAAAATCACGAAGCAACAGAGTTTATCATTTAAAACAACGAAAGAGGAGAGCTTTTATGGGAACACGAACAGCAATTTTTAAAGAACAAGCAGACGGAACGTATCAAGGCATATATTGTCACTGGGACGGTTATATAGAGGGCGTAGGCGCTGTTTTATATGAACATTACCAAGACCCTGAAAAAATTCAAAAAGTTATCAATCAGAAAAAAGGCCTGTCCTGTTTAGGAGTGAAAGAAAACGTACTTTACGAATACGACAATGTCGGCTGTCGGGAACTAACTTGTTGTGGTTGGCACGAGTTTTGTCTATATGTTCGACCAGAAACAGAAATGTATCTTGCACAATCATTAGAAGAAATAAGAGAACAACAATACTTCACGCTAACTGACCTTGACCGAATTGATGGTTGGACGGAACTCGTTGAAGGGAAAGTAACCTTTACACCTTATCGTGGCTCTGATAACAACGGCTATTTATATGCACAACGTCAGTCTGGAGAGTGGCTAGTAAGCACCATGAATTGCAATGGAGATATGAAAGATTTTGAACCATTATCAAAGTATTTCCACGAAAAAAAGACAAAAAAAGAAACCTTTTGCGGCGAACAAAAGATTTCTAAAGAATTGGTAGTTATACCTGAATAAATTTGTAATTCAAGTATAACGTAACTCAAGACCTTTGACAAGTTAATTTTCCCCAACCTCTTATTCATAAGAGGTTGGGCTAACAAAAGAAACGAGGGAACGTTATGGACTTTCAAAATATACAAACCGTAAAAGAATTGATACACGCACTTAAACAATACAATCAAAATCTAGCAACCACTATTTTTGACGATACACAAGGTTATATCAGTGTAGCTTTCAGAAAAGAAAGTATTGAAAGAAACGGAAAAACCTTCCAGTTTTTATGTTTCTATCCTAATTATGAAGTAGCTCTTTATCCAGTCGTGACGTTGCTTTCTTATCTTGAAAAGCTACCAGAACAAGCCACCATTGCGATTAAAGACCCAGACGGCAACTATTCTTCCCTTTATCTAACAATTGACGAAACAATAGACCAAGGGAATAAATACAAGTGGCTAGTAATTAGTGACAAACTTTCTTATGAACGCTTTTTCCTAACAAGTACATTGACTGCACAAGAACAAGCACTTGAAAAAATGCTAAAAGAACTAGAAACCGAGCATGACGACACAGTCGAATATATCCATAATTGGCTATGCAACCAAAATGATGAATCCCTTTTTCAAGGTATTCTAAAGGAAGATAGAACCATAAAAGGCGCTGTCACTTACTGCATGGGAAAAGCCAAAGAACAAGCAGAAAACCAAACAAGTGCTATGGTGCCAGACGAGGTAGCATTTAATTGGATAAAGGAATATTTCATGCTTGATAAACTACCCGAAATAAAAGCCATGGGAAAGGTAATGACGACTGCCAAAAAGCAACCGACAAAAAAAGAAGAGCCTAAACCTCAAAGAAAAGAGGTGGACGAACAAATTAAATTGTTCGAGTTATAATGAATATGAATCGGGAAATACAAAAACCACTAACCCCACCCAAAGCATTTTTTGATTGGTGTACATCACAAATACCCACGTATGAATGGAAAAACAAAAAGGAGACAATTCTTGCGAGTTCTCGCAAGAATTGTCCGATTATCAAAAAGCGATTAACAAAGGCCTCAAGGCTCTCTTATCCTACAAAATTTTATTCATTCGGTATTATCCTTATCAGTAAAAAACGAATAGAAATTCAAACGTATAGCTATTGGCACACGATAAAGGACGGTAAAGAAACGCTTATTTATGAACAGTCAAACTTTGAGCGTTTTTCAAACGATACCCACCTCAAAGCCCATTACAACCATGGCGACTGGTATGAGGGCTTGTTGTCAAATTATGGTTTTATGAGTAGTGCTTATACAAATACGGTATTTTATCCAAATAACTGGCAAGAAAAACTAACCACTGTATCGGAATTAAAATACTTACAGTTACCTGAAATAGAGCGCCATGAACTGGCACATATTTATAAATACCGAAACGAAATTGAGTTTTTACAAAAGATAGGAGCAACAACTCTTGCGAATGAAATCATTTTTGACGACTATCGCAACGTTTTTGGACTGTATTTTCATAAAGCAGATATGAGAGTGATTACTAAGAAATGGCTAAAAGCGAATAAACAAAAATTAAAAACAAGAAATCCAACCTTTCATGAATTCATGTTAGAAAAAACGTTAAAAGAGCGAAATGCGCCTATGATAAACGAAATAGAAAAGTACGTGCATTATTCGCAAATCAAGCAATTACCGAAAGAAGTGAACTTAACCAAGTTTCAAAAATGGTTTATACGAAAAGGGGAGCGTTTTGACTATTATATGGACTATTTACACATGTTAGAAGAGTTGAACACCCCACTTAATAACGATAGTGTATTGTATCCTGAAAACTTACAAGTAGCTCACGATAACGCTATGAACACGCTAAACCTTTTGAAAAGTGAGTTTGAAGAAAAGCAGTATCAAGAACGGAAAAACCAAATTAAAGCATTAGAAGCTGAAATTGACGACTTACTTTTTCTCACACTACATTCATTACAAGAAATCATTCAAGAAGGAAGTATTCTACGCCATTGTGTGGGCAGTCAACATTATATCGAACGGCATACACAAGAAAAAACAACGATTGTTTTCATCCGAAGAAAATAAAAACCAGATATGCCTTACTTCACATTAGAATATCGAAATCAACAGGTTATACAAATACAAGGAAAATGTAACCGTCAGGAAATACCAGAAAAGATAAAACAAGCAGTCAGACAATGGCAAGAGAATTTACAGCACGCCTTATCATCATAATATAAGACAAACCTGATACTCGCTTTTAGCGAGTATCTTCTTGATTAGAAATCAAGAAAAGAGCGTTTTTTTTCAGCGCGCCAAACTCCCACCGCCACCGCCGTTAAGGCGCGCTGAAAAAAAAGAAAGGCTTCCGCCTTTCTTCTTGTAGAGAATGTGTTATAATAAACATGTAAAGAGGACGTACTAGTCATACGCCCTCATGATAGCACCGCTAAAGACGGTGGCAAGTTTTAACAGATTTTAGAAATAATCGTCAGCCTGCTAAAGTAGACGGTTATTTCTTTTTGTCATTTTTAAGCAAATCCACAATCAACTTAATCAATGCGATGGTAAACATACCAAAGCTTAATATCAGCTGAATTGTTTCCAATGCAGACAAAAGGCTTCCCCTTTCTTTGGATTTTGGAAGTACGCACATACGCACCACCTCACTTTCGGATTGGATAGCCACCGTCATTAAACTTTACTATCGCCTCTATTATAACATAAAACATAGTACATTTTTTATTCAATACTTCTTAAACGTAAGATAAGCTATTCATCCCAAAGTTTACTTGGCACCCTGCTCAACAAATTAGAAAAATCCAGAAACCAACTGCCTATATCTTCGTTCCACGCAGCTAGATAATGGAAAAATAGAACGATCAATCCAAATAAAAGCCAAGCAATCCAACTTGCCCATTCCATTCTAAGTTCTTCAGTTGTTAAAATCACAATCGGGTAAATTAAAAAAATAAAAGCTAAAATTCGAGCAACGATTAGTATTAAAGTGGTAGTAAAACCACTAGTAAGAATCGTTAACAGCCCAATGTAACGGAAAAGAAGACGTAGAATAAAACAGGGTAAAAATAACACTACAGACAATCCTCGTTTCAAAATAAGCATAAAACTCTCCTTTCATTCCTTAACAGTTGTTTTTATAATTTTGGTTTGACATTATTTTGGTTTGCGGTTTCTTTTTTTTGTACAGCTTGAATTTCATGAAGTTGATTGATTTCATTTCGCGTTCGTTCCAATTTATTCTCTAACAGAGATTGACTGGTTTTAATTGCTTCTATTTCCCCTCGAACATCTTCATAAGAAAATTCCGCAAGTGTTGCGTCTGGTAACAATGTTTTCAATTTTTTCTGAATCAACTCTAGTTCTCCATTCAGTTCGTTTTCTAATAAGAGGTTGCTTAACTGGTGCAACTCCAACATCTTCTCGTCAAGAGTTTCTAAAGTTTCTTCTGCTTCAAGAAAAGCAGCTTCTAATTTCTCTTCTAATAATTCTAGTTGTCTTGTGTCCTCAATTTCATTAGCTGCTAAAAAATTAATAGCGTTGACTAATTCATCGATGGTTCGCATCACAGGTTCCTTTTTCAGTGGTGTTTGGCCATTATACAAGCGTAATTGTTTAATCAAAGTTTCACCAGTCATATACCGATTCCGGTCTGCATTTTTTTCATTCATCAGATAAAAAAAATCTTTACGTTTTACATAAATATTATACTGACCATTTTCAAGTGGCTCTACTTTGTACGCCCCAATAAAGACTTTTCCTCTCTCTCCAAAGCCAAAATCAACATTTACATAATACCCTCTTGTTGTTTTATGAGAAATCTGCCACTCATCAATAGTTAATTGATAGTCAAATTCATTTTTAGACTTCTCACCTTTTTCTACATATTTTTCAACAACCTCTTTCAAAGTTAAAACACTTTTATTTTCTTTCAATCGTTCAACAATCTTTTCATAATTATATCTAGTGGGGTCATTTTTTGACAAGCTTCGACTACGAGTATTTTTTATTTGTGGTTCGTCAAGTAATCGATAGGTCGTCCACTTTTTAGAAAAGTCTACCGATAAATTCAAAGCTTCTGCTTTTTCTAAGAAATCATTAATTGAAGAACTTTGTTCTAATAAAAAGTCTAAACGAGATTTTATTTTTTCCTTGTATAACGATTCAGTTTCCCACATGGTATATTTTTTATGCGAATTTTTTGGTGATTTTTCGATTATTTTTGCACCTTCCTTCGCTGCAATCTTATCCGAAATTTGTTCGAAGACTCTTTTGGTTCCTTTTTGCCAACGAAAGGCTTTACCTGTTTTTAAGTTGGTTGAACTAAAAATAATATGATTGTGTAAATGTTCCTTGTCGACATGTGTTGCGATCACAAATTCATACTCTCCACCCGTCAATTCCATCACCGTGTTGTATCCTATTTCATGTGTTTTTTCTGGCGTTAAATCATCTTCTGGAGAAAATGATTGGATTAAATGGTGTGCTAAAACGGCGTTGCCTTTTTCTAATTCTGTTAACGTTGGTGGAAGCAATCGTTCTGATTTTGGATCGAATGTGTACCCGATTTTTCGTTGAATTGCTGCTTGTAATTTTGTTAATTTAAATTCTTCATAAGGATTTGTTGGATCCACAATGCCATGCCCAGAAACTAATTTTTTCATGTACGTCTTATCGTCATTTACAATATATTGAAATAAATGTTCCAAGTGTTCAGACGGATTATCATTCGTGACTTCAGTTTTTTCTGCATTCTCAATATACGAGCAGGCATTGTTTAATTTATCAAATGTATGAATAACAAAATGTTTTGTATACACCATTTACGATTGTTCCTTTCTCTTTATTAATTTGTTTAATTCGCTCTGAACCAGCGCATTTAAACTATGAACTTTATCGGTCAAATCTTTAATATCTTCAGACGAAATTTCGTGAAACTGATTGGCCAGACGAGCCATTTGATTAATATTAATGCCAATTTTATGAATTTCGGTAGTTAGTCTGTTGAGTTCGGAATAGTCAACGTGGCGAATCTCTCCTTGAATCAAAAGGTGCAATGCAAAATTTTGAAAGTTCGGAAAGAAACTTTTTTCAATTTTTCGTTTGATTAAGTTATTTTCTTCTTCTGATAGTCTAACTATTCTTTGAATAGGACGTTTTAGCTTTTGTTTATTCTCCATAATTATTTCTTCTTTCTTTTACATAATAAGTAGTCTCCTTAGTTTGACAATTGGTTACACCCAAGAGTAGGCTTTCTTTTTGCGAGCAGAGCAACATGCTAGCATGTTGCGATATTTTGAATGACTCCTACCAAAAATACTGGTAGGAGTCGTTCAAATTTTTGGGGTTCCCCCAATCCCCATCGCTACACTTTGACATTTATTGACGTTTCAACTTACCAATTTTGACCTTTATTTTTTCTTTCTTATTGATAAGGAGCTAATAACTCATCCAGAAAGACCAAATACGCGTCATTTCCTTTCAACTTTCGTAAATAAGTGGCTGCTTCTTCGTAAGGAAATAAATCAATTTCTAATTCTTTTTCTTTAAAATCATGAATCAACGTATCCAGTTCTTTTAGCACCGTTCCTTTTGATTTTTCTTTCTTTTTCTGGTGGACTCTTGGTTGTTCACTAAGCGGGTCTGCCAAGAAAAATTGTGTCAGAATAAATTTACTTTCGTCCGTTAATTGGTCCATTTTGTTTTCTCCTTTTCTCTTATTATTTGTTTTTAAAATCGAGTAGAATTTGCTATTTGAGCAGAAATTTTTGGTTCATTTTGTTGCCTTTTTTGCTCGTTAGCTTGGGACTTTCCCATTTCAGTTTCTTTTTTCTTCGCGTTCAATAAACGTTCTTCAAATTTATTTTGGGGAAGTTGAATGCCTTTTTCTATGGATAAAGCATGGTCAGCTTTTTCAATTAGCGTACGCGCCTCTTTCGTGATTGTTTCTAACGATTGCGTAAATTCTTCTAACTTTTCTCCTTGCTTCGTCCAAGAAGAAAGATAACCAAAAGAATACGAGGACGTATCCAGCCCTAAGTGACGGGAGACAATATAGGCAACTGATTCCGCTTCAAATTCTTGTCGAGAATAAACGTCATCTCCAAATATCGCTTGCGAATCTGGGTGAAGCATGGCATGCGTCATTTCATGAAGTAAGACTTTTAAAGTCATCACTTCTCCTAAATGTTGTTGGAGGACAATTTCTTTTTTCGTTGGATCATAATACCCATTCGCACCACTTGCAATAGACGTGACAGTTATTGGAACTGGGCAAATCTCAACTAACGCATTGTAAGTTCTGGTGAATGTTTTACCGTCGCTAAGATTCTCTTCCAGATTATAAACAAGCTGTGGCAACTCTTTGCCTGTCGTTTGTTCTACATCAAAGACAGGCGTTAAAAAATAGCGCATCTCTTTGACAATTTCTCCATTTTCATCCGTAACTTTTTTCCCATTCTTATCGACTTTATCTTTAAAATAAGGGGCATACACATACAGTGCTTTGCTGCCTTTTTTTACTTGACGATCTAACTTTTTCCACGCATTGTAACCAGCTACACGACGTATGTTTGGATTTTGTGCCAACAACAAACGAATATTTTTTGACGAATATTTATGAAATTTTGAAGCAAAATCTAAATAGTTTTTAAACGTATCACTTGTTAAATACTCTTTGATCCCGTCGTTCAAATGTTGCGATAATTTTTTATAATCTTTTTTTTTAATTATCTCTTCCAAGGTGATTTCTGGTTGGCTTTTTTGCTTCATTTGTGTTTTTTCAGACATTTCTTTATTCCTTTCTCTGGATCTTTTTTTTGCTTCTTTTTTCTTTGTTTCATTCTTTGTTTGCTTTAAAATATCGTTCCAATCTGTTTTACTTTTTCCTTCAATTAGTTTAGGTTGGTCAAGAGTAATTGGACACCAGCTATTTGAAAATTGTTGAATAAATTTCTTCCCTGCTTCGTCATTATCTACAGCCAAAACAAGTTGGACTTTTTCCGTTGTTAGTTTCGACTTTTCTAATTGTTCAAGAACGGTTGGCTTTTCTTCCTCTTTGACATAAGAGCCAATTTCATTGGCAATAAGCGTAGATACTGCGCCTTTTTTAAGTCCATTCGCACAAAATAATACCGCATCTCCAAGCGTCTCTTTTTTTAATTCGTAATAACTCATGAGATCTATAGGCGCTTCAAAAACAATGATTTTGATTGGCTTTTCTGACGTAGCTTCTGCAATTTTTGGTGGATACCCTACACGAACAGTCAACCCATAATAGCCATTTCCCCAGACACGCTTTAACCGTCCTCGTTCGCCATGTAGCTTCTTATTTTCCCAAATACCTTGTAAGGCAACCCCTTTAATTTTTTCTTCAAGGCCAACGTGCTTGAAGACTATTACTGGTTCACTTTGTCCGGTCTCTTTATCTGTATACGTGGATTGTGCCATGAGGTTTTGTTCAAAAAAGAAATCAATCGTTTCTCTTGATAACTTACGTTCCTGAAGCAAGTAATCAATGGTGGCATTTTGTTGTGTATGTTCTTTCATATGATAATGAAAGTTCGTCGGAGTAGGTTCTTTCAACGTTTCAACAGCCCCTGCTTCTACGGTCTGTAAATACTGCAATGCTTCAGCGTGTGTACACTCTTTTATCACTTGAACAAGCTTAATACTCCCACCACCAACTTGGCGAGAGTTCCAATAAAAAGCATTCTTCTTAGGGGTTAAAACAAAACTATCGTGCTCTGACCAGGTATAACTTTGTCCCTGTCGTACAAGTGTTATTCCTAAACTTTCTGCGACATCCACAATACTTTTTTGTTCAATTTCTTCTAACACTTTTTGCCGTTGTGCATGTGTCATTGGCATTTTCTGTTCCTCCTTTTTCTATTTTCTAAAAGAAAAAAACGCACGTCTTTTTAAACGTGTGTTTCTTCTTTCAGTTCACTTGTAATTTCTCCATGGTCAATAATATCTGTTGCCGAGATTTTATCTAAAATAGCTTCTTCATCAGTCATATACCGGCGCCACGTATACCACTTATCATCAGTCGGTCCTGTTGCTAGTTCATCTGCTCGGTCATGCTGAAAAGCATAGAATTTTTTATCTTTAAAAACATGCTCTTTTGATATAAAAACCAGACACTCGTCTCCTCCAATAAGCGCAACTTCACTCCTGTCAATCAAATCGCGCCCGTATTTATCGCGATTTTCAGATCCTCCACCTTGATTTCCTTTGTTCATGCTATGTTTCCGAATGGATAACGTTTGTTTCCCTGCACGTGCAGACAGATACTTGGTGGTTTCTTCTTCGTCCCCACCAAGGTATAGTAAACACGCACAGCCGTTTAGAATGTTTTGCCACCCATTGCGATAAAGCGTTTGTAATTGGTTCAAGGATTGTAAAACAATGGTAAACGACATTTCTCGCTTACGAAACGTGGTCAACATTTTCTCAAAGTGAGGAATTCGGCCAATATTGGCAAATTCGTCAATTAAGAAGCGGACATGTAGGAGTTCTTTTCCTTCTTCTAGTGCTCGTTTTCCTAAACGTACTTGGTCTGATTTATTTCGCAACACTTCTCCGACTGTCGCAAACATCAACGCCGCAATAAAATTAAACGACGTATTAGTTTCAGGTATCGCAATAAACACCGCTGTTTTTACTTCATTCCAGGAGTCAATATCCATCGTGTCTGTACGAATCATATTGACCACTTCTTCATGGTCAAAAACAGAGTAACGTGCAGCAGCTATCCCTAGAACGCTGGCTCTCGTTTCACTCTCATACAAATTGTTAAACAAGGTCCATTGTCGGTAAGCGTAGTTGTCAGGAATGGCCACGTTTAACTCCTCAAACCATTCTTCCACTGGGCTAGGTACATTTTTATCTTTTCGTTTTAGGTGGCGTAACATGTCCGCAATCATTCCTAAATGTGGCGTATAATCATTTCTACGACCGTCAAACCATAAATACGCAATAAGAGAGCGAACCAATAAGCCTTCGGCTTTTATCCAAAAATCGTCCCCGGTCGTTTTTTCCACTTCTTTTGTTGCTTCGGTGACAGCTTCTAAAACTCGGTCCACGTCTAATTCGGAGTGCATATACTCAAAAACATTGAACGTATCACTATTTGACAACGTGTTTAAGTCTAAGACCTTAATCTTGTACTTTCCTTTTTTCAATAAAAGTCCAATCTCTGGCAATATCCCACCGTCTGGGTCTGTTGTGATAAAGCTGGCATGTCGTTGCATAAGATTGGTTTTGATAAAAGCTAACGTTTTGGCCGCTCCAGAATCACCTAGAATGGCGATATTCTTATTTTTTTGTAGCTTGATTGGTAAACGTTTATTAAAAAGAGAAATTTTTACATGCTTACTAATAATAATATTGTTTTCAGGAATTGGATCTTCATATTTTTTCATTTCAGCAGGTGTAGCAAAACGAGCCGAACCGTATTCTTCTCCATGACGGTAGATTCCACGATCATTATCTCGCACATACATTAATAGCCCTAAAAGAAAACCAAGTATTCCCACACTAAATCCTAATAGACTTGGTGTTATAAAAAACCGATAAAAAGTTTGTTCGATATACGTTAGAATATCTTTTGTAAAGAGATAATTCGTTTTTGAAAAATAGTCTGTCCCTGGTAACAGCCAAAAGAAATTTCCTATTCCAAAGCCAATCACAAATAGAAAAATACCAAGGTAGAGATACGGTTTCAGTTCTTTTTTGTACGTCTGCATCACAGTTTCCTTCCTTTTGTGATTGCTTTTGTTTGATCGATTTTACCCACGTATTTTTTATTGGCTGCAGTGTAGGCTAACCGTTCATCAAAAGTCATGGTATTTGGCTTACGCAAAATCATTTGTGGGTTCTTCTTAATATCCGTTAATACGCGTTCTAAGGCTTTCTTTGCGAGTTCCGTATCTTTTACTCGAAAATAGAAGTTAGTCCCTTCTTTGGTTTCTTTAAACGCAAAAGGAAGCCCTTGGGCTTCCAACTGTTCTTTTAACTTATTTAAATTCACTTTTTCATGAAGTTGCGCCGAAGTCAGTGGAACCTCACGATTCATTAGCTTATACAAATTATTTTCCCCTTTTAAAGGAAGAAACTTGTCTTTTAGCGCCAATACACCATCACTGGATAAATTAAGCAGCACTTTTAATACTTTATCTAAAGTACTAATACCTAAAACATAATAGCGGTGTACAATTTCTCTTTGTTCCACCAAAATTCTCCTCCTTTACAAAAAAAATACTAGCAACTTTTGCTAGTCTTTTTTTATGGTTCTACTTTTTTGATATGCCGTAAACAATTGTAAGGGAAAGTGATAATCCTTATTTCTTAGCTAAAAGAGGCTTTTTACTAGCTAAGAAAAAGCTCTTTTTTATAAATAAAGTCCCTCTGGCTTCTTTGAAAATGTACTTAATTTTTGTTCTAAGTCATTGATTTCTTCCTGCTTAGTCGCAATCTCCTCGGTCAATGTGGCTAACTCGTCTTTTTTAAACTGAATCTTTTGTTCCAGAATTTTCTTCTGTGTTTCTTTATCGGCCATTTCATCTGGTTGCTCTTTTAATTCAGTTGTTTCCTTTTCTTCATTAGTAATAGTGGTTTTGTTATTTTTCTCTAACTCTACAATATCCTGTGGTTCTTTAATTTTTTCTTCTGGCTTTACCTGATTTTCTACAGCTGAAGGCAATAGCTCTACAAAAGGAATGACTTTTTTTGTATCAAACGGATCTAAAAGATCATGAAAATAAGGATTGTCTTCTAAAATTGGTAAATCTATACGCTTGCCATAAAGGATTTGGTCCTCTTGTTTTCCTTCTTTTATTTTTTCGACATAAAGCCATCCTTCTTCTTCCTTCTTAATAAGATCGTTGTTTACGCCAATCACATAACGAACAAGTGTAGCGGTAGAGTCGATCGCCTCGCCTTTAATATTTTTTGAATGAAGAAGTTCATAGCGATAGGTTGTTTTATTCCCTATAAACACTTGCTTCACCACCTGATTCTTTTTCACTCAACAACGCAGTCAATTCACTAAAAGATATGTATGTATGCTAATAAAGTAGACAACTTTTTTGCTATACTATTAATAAATTAGACACTATTTAAGAAAGGATTTTTGGCTATGGTAGACAAACGTAAAACAAAGCGAAAATTTGACGAGGACTTTAAAAAATCAATCGTAAAGCTTTATGAAAGTGGAAAATCACAAAATTCTTTAGCTAACGAATATGGTATTGCTATATCTTCTGTCGCTCGATGGGTGAAGCAATATTCTGAAGTTAAAATCGATGACGATACGATCCTCACGTCTCGTCAGATTAAACAACTTCAGAAAAGAAACCTCCAATTGGAAGAAGAAAATTTAATCCTAAAAAAAGCGATTGCCATATTCACGCCACACTCGACGAACGATTAAATGCGATTCGTATTCTACGACATGAACACTCTGTTGTCACTCTCTGCAGGGTTCTTAAAGTCAATCGCTCGACTTACTACAAACGTTTTTCTGGAAAAATAGCTCCTAGAATAGCGCAGAATCAACAATTAAGAACGATCATTTTAGAAATCTATACGACTTCTAAAAAACGAGTAGGTCCTGCAAAAGTAAGACGTATACTTCTACGTGACTATGGCATTTCTATTAGTATTGGTCGAGTCTATCGTTTAATGAGTACCATGAATTTACCTAAAATGTCTACAGTGAAACCTGTCTTTAAACCGACCAAAGGTCAGGTTTCTTTGAAGCACCAAAACCATTTAAAACAAGCGTTTAATCCTCCAGCACCAAATCAAGTATGGACTAGTGACTTCTCTTATATTCCTATTGGAAAAAAATCTTTTGTTTACCTTTGCGTGATTCTAGATCTATTTTCCAGAAAAGTCATTGCCTGGACTGTCAGCAAAAAAATAGATACCGCTTTGGCTATTACAACAATAGAAAAAGCCATTCAAACTAGAAACCCTAAGGCTTCTGTTCTTTTTCACACAGATCAAGGTTCTCAGTATACCTCTTTTGAATTCAGAAAATATTTAGAAAATCATTCGATTGTTCAGTCACTGTCGAAACCTGGTTATCCTTGGGACAACGCTGTAACGGAAGCTTTCTTTAAGTATATGAAAAAAGAGGAACTAAATAGAAGAACCTTTTCTTCTATTCAAGAAGTTCAACTTGCTTGCTTTGAATACATCGAAGGATTTTACAACTCACAGCGTCCTCATGGAACTCTGGATATGCTAACACCAAACTAAATGGAGGATAAATACTTTGATTCTCACTAAGTATCTGCTTTTTTTATGTCTACTTTATTGACATTTATCCACTAACCCAACTGATGCTATGGAACCATTATCTAGTAATTTTTCTACTAATGAGGCTCTGTCTATAGCATAACTAATTGATTTACGTAAATTTTTGTTCTTTAAAATAGAATCCTTTGTTTTTTTATTGAGTTCTAAATACATACTTGTTGCTAATAAAGAAGAGCTATAATCCTTATCGCTTTTATATTGTTTAGCATACTCTCCACCTAAAGACTCTTTAGCTTTGCTACCTTTACTTATTTCTTCAGCATTTTCTATAGGAGCAAATAATCCGACATTTTGAGAAGCAGTGTTAGGATCAACTACTCTTTGCCATGCAAAAACAAAATCTTCGGCAGTTACAGGCGTTTTATCTGTCCAAGTTGCATCTTTTCTCAATGATATAGTATATGTTTTACCGTCTTTGGATATGTCTGGAAGCTTTTCTGCTAATGCAGGTTCTGCTTGATTTTTTTTATCCAAACGATATAAGCCTTCCATCACATTTGCTAAAAGTGTAATACTTGTTTGATCAACAGCAGTTGCTGGATCTAAACTTTGTATAGGTGTTGCTGCTGTTAAATTGGCAGTTTGTTCTACAGCACTGCTTTTTTTATTTTCTTGAAGATTATCTTTATTGCTACATCCGATTAGAATAAACATTAATGCAGAAAAGCCTAAAAACAAAATTTTTTCAGTCTTTTTCATCAAATAACCCCATTCTTTTTGATTAAACAATCTATACCAAAATTACATTAAACCAAAAGCAATAACAATAGCTGGAATTAAGTTATTAAAGAAATGAATCAAAATACTTACTTCAAGACGACTAGTTTTAAAATATGCGATTGATAAAACTAATCCAATTAGTGCATACATGAAAAAACTAATAATATCAGTTGGTCCATGTACTAAACCGAATGAAATAGAACTTAGTGCAATTCCTAAAATTGGCCAATCTTTTAAAAAATAACCAATAATTCCAGCTCTAAACACAATCTCTTCCATGATTGGTGCAGATATCCCTAATATCAAAATAATTAGTAATGGATTCTCACCTGTAAACAAATTATTAATTGCCGCATCATTAGCAGTAGAATCAATTCCTTGATTATTTAACAGAATCGTTCCTAAAATTGCCACTAATCTTGCAATTACAACACCAATTACAATAATTAAAATATTCTTTTTATTGAGAAATTTAGAATCAAAGTTAAGTAATTCTAGTTTATTAGCTAAAACAAATAGCAATCCAATATTCATAATAAATATCACTATTAGAATTAGCGTTGATAGTAAAGGCATTGTACCTTGACCTACTTGTAAAGAACTTTGCTTTAAAGTCCCATACGTAAACATACCTATTTGACTTAACAAAAATAACCCAATTACAATAAAAAAACGTTTAATGTATTCCATTATTACCTCCTTGTGTAAATAAAATTATAAATAATTAGCTTATTTATACAGTGATAATACCATAAATATTATATCCAGCAATAATTTCTATATATTTATATCAAAATTAATGGTCACAAAAAAACATATTTTATTGATACTCAATCCAGTTATGTGTAGTTATTTCTGGGGAGTTGTCCGTACTATTTTTATTTAAATGACTTTTTTTCTCTATTGTACATTCAACAAATAAATTGTAAAAAGACTTGTAAAATAAACCTTTAGGACTTTTAACAGTAGAATCTGTCTTGATTTTATGCATCACTCGTCGCAAACATTTGTCTATTTCTTCTTGATAATCTTCCCCAATTAAAACAACATTGTATTCTTTTTCAACTTTAGTTTTAGCACGTATAATTGTTCCAACCATTTCATGGGCTTCTTGAATAGTATCAGAAAAGGCTGCAATAAATTTTAAGCTATCTTTGCTTAGGAAAGTGTTCTCTTGAACTTCTGCAAACTGTTCGAGCAATAATTGTTGTTGCAACCGTTCTTTTTTCGTATCTATTGTGTCTATTGTATCTAAAGAATTATTTATATAGATATTATCTTTTACTTGTGCGATTTCAGCATATCCACTATTATCAAGGGGTTCAACGTTTTTTTCACGGCGTGCGATTTCAGCATATCCACTACTATCAAGAGTTTCAGAGTTTTTTTCACGACGTGCGATTTCAGCATATCCACTACTATCAAGGGTTTTAGAGTTTGTGTTTGCTGACAGATATAAATCTTCTTTTTTTAACTCTGGCTGTAAGAGATAATATTTGTTTGCTATGTTTTTTCCAGCTTTCGCATCAAAACCTCCTCTGACAACTTCCAATAAGCCATACTTTTCTAATTCGTCTAGGGTAGATTTAACTTTACCTTGATAGCAATTCAGCATTTCCATGATATCCTTTTGTTGAAAAATCAAATAAATCATTCCATCTTCGTCAATCCAATTATTTGTGAGAGCAAGAGAAATTTTGTCTTTAAAAAGCATATAAGCAATCTTAGAACTATCTTTCATAGATTTGTATTTTTCATTTTTCAACAGAAATTGTGGGAATTTCCAAAATAGCTCCGAGTAGCTGTTTTGATAACTATACCCCCGTTCTTTAATATTCGTCATTATTTTAGATACTCCTTTATTAGATATACTTTAATCACATAGTAAGCAATTTAAAAATAGCAAAGACAAAAGGCGTTGACAAGCAATAATAATAGCTATTTAAATTAGTTACCACTTTAATTCTTGTTAGAACCAATTTAGTTACCACCTCAATTTAATAAAATAAGTATTTACACACCACCATTAATATAAAAATAATTTATTTAGTTACTACCTGAATGTATAATTGTATTCTACTGTAAAGTGAATTGCCTACTACTTTTAATGAATAATTAGTTACCACTTTAAATTTATTTAATTACTACTTATTTTGGTATGTAAATGTATAATTAATGGTAATAACGATAGTTATCAAATGAATTAGTTACCACTTTAAATTTATTTAATTACCACTTTAAATATAAAAATATGAGTATTATTTACTACCGAAATTATAATTAGTTACCACCTTCTTATGGATTAAAAACAATTACCTACCACTTTAAATATAAAGATAAAATAATTAATTACCACCTTTAAATAAATTGATTACCACAGTAATTATTATTTAATTGAAATTAATTACTACCTTAAATGTTTCTGGTGGTATTTAAACTAGTTATATTTTAGGTGGTATGTTATAATATTTATAAAATTGTACTTAGAGAGGAAGTTGCATGTATGGCAGCAAAAAAATATGTAATTGGTAACTTTAAAGGTGGCGTCGGTAAAAGTACTTGTGCTCAAATGTTTGGATTTGAGTCAGCAAAATTTAAAGAATTAAAAACATTAATCATTGATTTAGATATGCAAGGAAATACTTCTGATGTTATGAACTTAACGCATATGAATTTTTCTAAAGAAGAAGGTGGCGGTGAAGGTGAGTTAATCGAATATACCAATACAATTACTGATGTACTTATCTCTAACGTTGATCCACATGATGCTATTTATAAGATTATTGACAATCTATATATATTACCTGCGGATATGTCATTTGAATTATACGATGATTGGATTAAAGATAGATTTCCTAATTCAATTGATAAGTTCAAATACATGGAAGAAAAACTATCCCCTCTATTTAATGATTTTGATGTCATTTATTTGGATGTACCTCCATCAATTTCTATTTATAGTAAATCTGCTATGTATATAGCTGATTGGGCTATTGTAGTGTTACAAACTCAAGTCAAATCTATGCGTAATGCTATGCAGTATTTGGAATATATGGACTTCTTTACTAATGAATTTGATACAAATTTAAAAGTTGCTGGTGTTGTTCCATTTATGTTAGAAAGCGGTGATTCCGTAGATAAAGAAATGTATCAACAAGCACAGGAAATCTATGGAGAGCACTTAATTAAAAACGTTGTGCTAAAAAATGCACGACTTAAAAGATATGATGGATCAGGTATCACTACTGAATTAACTAAAAAAGGAAAATTAAAGCAATGGGATAAAAAATGCCATGAATTATTTATCAACATTTTGGACGAATTAGAAGAACATGAACATTGGTATGAAGGGTAGGTGTAAAGAATGGCTGAGATTAAAAACTTAGGTATCTTTGGTAGTAGTAATAAAGGACTAGATAAAATAAAGCAGCGGTCAAAGGAGAAGGCAAGAGAAACAACTATAAGTAATATTCCTAAGGCTAATAGTACCTCAAGAAGCCAGAAAACAAGCTCTGTAACTCATGAAGTACCTATTCGAAAGAAAAGAAAAGGTGCCCCAATAACAAAATTTGATAAGGTTTACGCTGCAATGCAATCTGTTAAATTATCTGCCCTTACTAATGCTACAGCAAGCATCATGGTTGAAAAGTATGAAACAAATATGAAAAAAGACGAATTATTACGGAAAGCTTTAAATGAATATATTCGATTAAATCTTTCTCAAGAAGATAAAAATGATTTACTTAATTCTGTTGCCCTTGAATTAGATTTGTTTAGAGAAGCCCATCCTATTATTCCTGATGTAGATATAGACAATAATGTGATACGTTCGTCTGAAGAAATAAAGCAAGAAACGTTTACTGATATAAAGAAACAATGGGGAATCAACGATAAAATAAGAAAATAAAAAAAATACCTACCATATTTATTTAAAGTGGTAGGTATTTTTTTATTACTTATTGTTTTTTTGAAGTCTATAAGGAAAAGTATAAGTTTTGAATTTTACACTTTCCTTACGTATGTTTAAATATATTTAAGGTGGTAACTAAATGTAATAAAAGTGGTAGATAAATAAGAAGTAATATATATTAAATACTGATGTATAAGTAATGAATTTTAATAAAAGGTAGTAGATAAATGCTATTAAAGTAGTAAATAAATATTGATAAGATAGTAATTAAATAGAATAAAACCGGTATTTACGTTATAAGTATAGGGGAAAAGTACTAGATAAAACAATTTAAGGTAGTAACTAAATGTATTAAAAGTGGTAAGTAATACATAATAAATATTGATATATAAGTAATAGAAAGAAACAAAATGTAGAAGTTGAAATGGATAAACAGCCAGGCATTTTTCGCCAATTTGTTATTTATAGATAGGTTTATACAGATAATCCTAAGGTATAATAAAAATAAGGATTGCTGTTGCTTGGTTTTGATTGAACAAAAAAATAGAAATATTGTTAATCCATGTTACACTAAACTTCTTTATCAATAATTTTTTTAGTACGTCTGTAACGTTTCAGGTGCAGCAAATAATCGTCTTGCAGTTTTAGAAGGTCTGAATATACCTGATCCATAGTCTTGCTGGCCGACAAAGAAAGAGAATAAATAAATGAAATAGGAAGTGTTTCAATTTTTTTGTTGCGAGTAATCCAAGAAGAGACAGTTCCTTGAGAGAAAGCATGTAATTCACAAAATTCTTCTACAGTAATACCTAGATACTTGATAATGTATGCGTTGATAGGGTGCGGATATACAAAGGTTTTTCTAGGCATGGTGGGAAACCCTCCTTTATGCAATTATTAATGCGTTTGCAGTAATATTCTATCAAACTCCAAGTAATAAGAGAAGGGCTTTCCTGCTTCTTTTTTGTTTGACCTCTTTAAATAATATGTTATACTATAGGTGCGAAATGAGATAAGTTTTACATGAATAGCACAAAAGCCAACCCTATTGCGAGTAGGGTTGGCTTTTTTTACGCTCGCTGCGAATTCGAGCGTGTGGGTTAGAGACAACTTGCTTAGTTATCATCTTCCTCATCTAACCAATGAGAAACCAGTTCAATAACTAGCCCAACAAAAATTGGCGCGATAACCAATGAGATAAGTTCTTTCATAAATAGCACCCCCAATCAGGGGCAAGTTGCCGTACTAATTATAACATAGTCTTAAAATCTATATAGAAACAAAAAATTTTAGCTCTCTTTTTTTAGTACATATACTCGTTTACATAACGAGCATTTAAACTTGTCTGAATCACTCGACACTCTACTTGCAAGGCAGTCACACGAACACTGCACGTAGGCAATACTAGTTGTATTATTATCTTCTTTGATTAGTTTACCTTGGTAATCATATGTTTTCATATAAATCTCCATCGCTGTAATAGTCGTTAATGAAAGCATCAATTGTTTTACTTTCTTCTTCGGTTAATTCTGAAAATTCTACATCTATAAAAGGATCTTCTAATGTTTCTACTGCAGACCATTTCAAAAAGTCATGAATTTTAATATGGCGTATGTCATAAAAATAAATTTTAAAATCTCCAATTAAAACAACATCAAATTCTGCCATGCCACGAAAAATTCCGAACACATGCGGTTTTACACGATCATATTCGTCTAACGAATTTAATTGAATTTCTAGCACTTTATTTTGTTTAATTGAGCGACTTAGCAAATGTTCTATTTGAGCCTGTGACTGCTGAAGTAAACGTTCAATTTCTCTTGAATGATAATCATTCGTCTTTTTAATTGCTGCTTGCAATTCACCTAGAGGAAATGCAGTTGGCCATTTCAACTGAAATGGGCGATCTATATAATCATTATAAGGTGTAAAGTTCTTTTTAGTTTTCTTCATTTGTTAACCTCCAAGACCGACGTTGCCACCTGCATGACCACCAACTAAGCCCGAACGATTCACAGCTGTTGCGCCTTCAAGAAGTGAGGACGCATGAATCAATGCTTTAAAACCAAATTTCTGACGGATTTTATCAATTAGAAAGTCTAACTGATTGTTTATTATTTGTTCTTCAGGAGGGGAGAAGAGATCTATTTGAAGTGTAGTATCCCAAACAAGTTTACCAAAAGATACACCTAAATTCCGAATGTCAATTCCTGGAATGAAGTTTTCTCGAAAAAGCTTCAAAACATGTTCAGTTAACACTTTTGTGTTGTTGCTACGAGCGATTTTAAGCTGTTTTCGCCAACCAGACCTGCCCAGTCCATCAACTTGTCCTTTAGAATAACCAACAAAAATTGAAATACATTCAGTTTGACAGTTTGAATTTCTCAACCTAGTTGCTACCTGGTCTGAAAGTTCCTTCAGCACTAATTCAATTTGATCCTTTCGAGCATAGTCTCTAGGTAATACTTGACTATTACCGAATGATTTTTCTTTGGCCACCTGGCTTTTTTCTCCTAAAAAACTACGATCAATGCCCCAAGCATGTGCGAACAGTTGTAATCCCATGACACCAAAGCGGTGTTTTAATAGATAAGGATCTGCTTGTGCTAAATCATAAATCGACTCAATTCCTGACATCTTTAAACGAGCAGCCATACGCTTGCCAATCCCGCAAAATTCAGTGATAGGGGAGATCGCCCAAACTTTTTCTTCTACGTTTTCGTATCGCCATTCTGCAACAAAACCTGGTGTATTTTTTGCTTCATTATCTAAAGCTAGTTTAGCCAACAATGGATTATCACCAATGCCAATTGTAACGTATAATTCCATATGGTTATAAATGACACGTTGAATAATTTTGGCCAATCGATAAGTAGTATCACAATTAAAATACTTCAGAGAAGCAGTTATATCAATGAAGCTTTCATCCACACTAAAAACAGAATGGTCTTCATCTGCCACAAACCGTTTGAGTAGATTATTAATTTCACTATTTCTCTTCATATATAAATTCATTCTTGGTGGAACAATAATCAAATCTGGGTGATCAGGCACTTCATCTTTACGAGTCACATTAGAAATTCCCAGGACTTTTTTTGCCATTGGCGAAGCAGCAAGCACTAATCCGCCTGCATTATCCGCACCACTCATTACTGTAAGCATTGTTTTGAGGGGATCTAAGCCACGTTCTACACATTCTACGCTCGCGTAAAAGGATTTTACATCGATACATAAAACATCTCTCCGGGGTTCTTTGGAATAATCAAATTTCATGCAAAAAACCGTCCTTTCGAGTCACATTATACGAACTAACGTTCTGTTTTGCAACAACAAAATTTCAGTTTTCCGAATTATTTTAAATTTAAAGTAGCTCAGAAATCTACAGTCATTATTTTTTTTGTTTGTTTTTAACGCGCAAGTAGATATCAACCAGCCAGTAAATAATTGTAATTAATACTATTACTTTTAGAAAGTTCACCATGAATACTAGATTGAATGCGTATTTTAACCACAAAAGCCATAATATAATCGCGATAACTACTTTTCCAAAGGTATTCAATTTCCTAACCAATAACCAATGTAAAAAATCTTCTCCTTTGTTTTTAGTAGCTCTATATTCTTCTAGAATATTTTTTTTCATGTTTAAACCTCCTTTTTTCTCATCTTATATTAACATATATATAATTACATGTTAATATAAATATAATGAAAAAGAAAGGAGGTAGTTTTCTTATGAAAAAATTAGCACTAGGTTCATTGCTTTTAGTTGCTCTAGGTGTTATCGGGACATCTTTTGCTTTAACTACTGAAGTAAAACAAGAGGCTGGATATGGACATCCTCTTATTGATCACAAAATTTAGTCTTAAAAAGGACATAGCCTTTAATAGTTGTAAAGGTAATGTCCTTTTTTCTCGGTTAAGCAAATAAGAGTTAAATGCTACATTTGTTTAATAAAAAGCCTTTTTGGCATTTCAAGCTGGGTTACAAGGTTTTTCCCATGCTCTTCATTAGTCTTTTTTTCCATATTTATCAAGCAATTTAATTACTCTCAAACTTTGATTATGTAAATATTCCGTTACACTAAGCTTGTCGTCACAGAAACTAAAATTTTTAAATCATCGTTAAGAATGTTCTAATTAACCCAATCATTACTTATTCTTTATACGGTAAAACAAACTCATCCCATTTTCGATTTATTCTATATTTTTTAAAATCAAAATAAAAAAGGAAAGCCATCATTATTTAATGACAAAAAACTCCCTTTCTCACTTCTTTTTTTGTTGTTTTTCTACTATCCTTTTATCCTGTTTCATGTTTCCAGCAAAAAAAGCAATTACTACTGCACCTAAAGAAAAAACAAATTCTAAAGCTGACCAATGAAACAATATCGTCAAAATTAAGATAATAAATATAGCAATTACTAGAATAGCGTCTTTTGTTCCAAAATCCAAATAACCAAAATTCATTAAAGTCTCCCACCTTTTTATTTTAGTTATATAATTGATAACTGATTTACTAGATTATTTTAATAGTTACTGCTATAATAGGTATTGAAAAGAGGACGTACTCGAAATACGTCCCCATGTAGACCGTTTAAAGCGGTGGCAAGAATTAAAAGTCAAAAATAGACCTGTCAGTCTGGCCAAAGATTACGACGGTCTATTTTTTGTTGTTTTTATCGCTGATTTTTAGAATCAATGTTGCGAAAGTCATCGCAAACATCAAAGCTTCAAATACAGACACATTTATTCCTTTCCAGGAGTAAAGCCAAAAATCAACATAGGCATCACCCCATTTCTTTTGGGTTTAGCCAACCGCCATAAACTTTCTACTTACTTATTATACCATATTCGACACGTTGAACTCTACCAACGTTCATGCGTAATGAATTTACCCATTAACCTTTTGTAAAATCGTTGAAAACACATGATCAAAAATCTCCTTTACCTTTCAATTGTTTTGAGCTACTTTATTTGTTTTTGCATCAAATTGTCCCGTTTTTATTAAGATATTAAAAACCTGTTTTTTGTTTATGATACATGTTAATCTTATTTACTAAAACCGATCTAGATTTCTTTATTGTATTATAAATACTAAGTACGTTATGAGTGTAACTTGCTACTCCATCTTTTTGGATAAAAAAAAACGTATCAACTTGTTTTTGATATTCATTTTTTTGGGCACTAAATTCCTCCTCACTTTTTATACTAGAATAACGTCCATAAAAGTAATCTTTAATATCACTACAATTTTTTTCATATTCCCAAATTTCATTCATCAATTCAGTTGGAAAAAACATTGAATTTTCAAACATAACGTTCTTAAATCTCTTATTAGAATGATACCATGTATTACTTAGTTCTTTTATATCTTCCATTGAATTGGGAAACCCTGTGATTAAATCATCAATTGTACTACTAAATACAATTGATGATCGTTCTCCTGTATAACCCGTTCCAGGATAGTTAAAAACTAATTCTTCTGTAGAATCAAATAATTGGTTAATTTCAACTACTATATTTCTAGCCGCATTTGGAATATGTTCTCTATTGTTCATAACAATGTTATGCTCAAAAGTTTTAAGTTCTATTTCTTCTTCAGCTTTCAACTTTTTTAAAAATCTATCACTAATTTTTTCTTCCTGTAATCTAGTTTTTTTCATCATAAAATTGTTCGTAACTATAGTCCCAATTAATGCTATAACAGCTCCTAAAATAATACCCATTGATTCAGACATTATACCCAATCCCTTCTAAAATAATAAAAATTTTTGTATTAATTTACGAAAATACTTAATTCATAAATAGAATTCCAATCATAAAAAGAATAAGTGGATTCCTTATTATGATTTTTACAACCGTAAAAAACGATACAGAAGGTATTCCTTTCATTTCTATTGATTTTTTTGACTAAATACTTTCCACATTCTTTATGATAACAACGACCACAATCACACTTTAATTTATTTACTACATTGTCTCGATTCCACATACCAATTCAATACCAAAATAATCATATTTTTCGCGCTACCATTTACAATTCTATCCGTAACTATATTCTTTAATCATTTTCTTGAATTCTTGTGATTAAAAGATTTTTTAACAACTGAATAATCTTCTATCTACCTTTTATGTTCATCACTCCTAATTATTTCTCACTAAGTAACTGTTCTTCCTTTGCTTGTTTTTTGATTCTTTTAAGAGTAGATAAAGAAATACCTGTTTTTCTTTCCACTTCTCGCATACTATTTGTTTCCATTAACTCTAGGGCATGTTTGTATTTATCATTCAGAACTCTTTTCGGGCGACCTTCTCTATAGTTCTTATTATTTGCTCTGTGCCACTGTTTTCCTTCTTGTGTTCTTGTCACGATTAAATCTCTTTCAAATTGCGCAAAACTTCCTAACATGTTCATCATTAATGTTTGCATAGAATCACTTTTATTAGGTTCAAAGGTTAGGGCATTATCTAAGAAGGTGATAGTCACTCCGGAACTATTTAAAGAAGAGATAATCGAATTTAAATCAACGATACTTCTAGCTAGCCGATCAATTTTCGTCACTAAAACTTTATCGTCAGTTTTTACAATTGAAAGCAGCTCTTCTAATTCTTTTCTTCCTTCTTTTTTAGTTCCTGTGTATTTTTCACTGAAGATTTTTTCTGCTCCAGCTTGTTCTAGTTTTTGAATCTGGGTTTTGTAATCTTGATTACTAGTACTCACTCTTGAATAACCATAAATAGACAAAATTTCCTCACCTTTTCTGAACATAAGTTTTTGACACTTGATTATTCCAAGTATAGCACGAAAAAACAAAGAGGTCAAAAACTTTTAAGTTTATGGACCTAACAAATTAATTCTAAAATATCTAATATCAATTAAATAACTAAATTACACTAAGTTAATTAAATGTAGTATACAATCATTTGAAACCATTTAATTATTTAGTATAATAAAATATAAGAGGTGATTTTATGTTAACCACAAAATCTAGAAAACAAGGAAGTTCTGTAGTATTGACATTACCATCTAATAACGGACAGAAACCAAAAGCAGACCAAGAATATATAGTAATGTATTCTGATGATGGGACAATTACGTTAGTCCCTATATTACAAGACCCATTTAGTGGTGGATCAGAAGGGGAGTACTACGAAAAAGATGAATGGCATGACATTGAACCTGGAGGGAGAGAATTATTTTAATGAGTGACGAAAAGAAATATATTCCTAAAAAGGGCGATATTGTATGGATAGATTTCGATCCTTCAGCTGAAAAAGAAATACAGAAAAGACGTCCAGGTCTAGTAGTTTCTAGATATGAGTTTAATAGAAAGACATTGTTTGCAGTAATTTGTCCCATAACTTCTACAATTAAAAATATGCCAACTCGTTATACATTACCTGATGAAATGGAAACTCATGGACAAGTCGTTATTTCCCAATTAAAATCTTTAGACTTTGCAGAAAGAAAGTTAAGCCAAATAGAATATTTACCATTAAAGGATATGGCTAAAATAGATCAAATCATTGAATACATTTTTTAATTATAATAGGAAGAAAGAATACATATAATATTTAATGTTCATGAATTCTTTCTTTTTATAACGTCTATTTACTATAACACATTATAGTAAATAGACAGAAAGGAGGATAAATTGAACCTAAGAAAAATAGAACATGAAATCGAAGAAATATTGTCTAAGGATACTCATTCATGGGTGCGTCTATACGAGCTAATAAGAGAAGTAGAATATAATAAATTATGGCGTAATGAGTATAGTTCTTTCACACAGTGGATTAAACATTTAGCATATGTAACAGGAGTAACTGAATCTCTAATATGGAAAAGAAAAAAAGCAGGAGAAATATACTTTGACTACCAGCAACGAGCAGCAGGTAGAGGAGTTAGTGTTCCTAACATAGAAGATGTAGGAGTCAGTCCAGATAATTTTGAATTAGTAGAAAAAATCAGCCAAGGAAACAGCCAAATAAAAGATGAATTGATGCAGCAAGTTTTAGCAAAAGATATTAAGAGATCTGACTTATTAAACACTTGGGCAACTATTAAAACGATACAAGCTAAAGAGGGTGGAGGAATAGTTAAAAAAAACAGATACTCTAAAATTGATAGTAGCGACGAACAAATATTCACCGTATCTGATTTCTCGTTTGCATTGTCAGATAGTTCGTGGTTACAAAGTACTAATAACTCATATCATAAAGGAAAATCAGTTTATAAATTAGTTCCTGATTTCTCTTTTTATTCTTCATTATTAATGAGACAAGTTACTTTAGATTTTTTGTTACTAGAAAACGTTTCTAGTAAATATACACAAGAATTAAATACGCATAGCATCGAAATAGTTTTTTCGGATAACAAACTTAACAATATAATTTTAAATCCTAAAACTAATTATAGTTGGATAGTTGTTCCTGAAGATATCTTATTACTTGCATCTAAAGAGCTTCCTGAAGGAATAGGGTTATTAAAAATTTCAGATAAAAGAAAAATTCAAATTATTAAACCTGCGGCACGTAATATCGAAACTAGCAAATTAGATATTTTACAAGCGTTCATTGTTAAAAATATCTAAATTAATGTCTTATATGTAATAAAAAAACATCTATTATATATCATCAACTATCTATCATGATGATGTTCCAAATCTAAAAAAGGGCATTAAGTTTATTTTCACCATTAGGAAAAAATATATTATTGGAGAAAAGCTGGATAGTATGTATCTTTAGATTTTTGATTGTTATGTAGCTTTCATGCTAAAATACATTGAAAAACTTAGCATGAAAGTTGAAAGAGTTATTGAAAAAGAGGATTAATAATTAATAGGCGGTGAATTCAGTTGTTAGAAAACAAATTAGGTATTATTAACCAACTTGAGTTAAACAGAGTTGAGGAACGTGTCAGTAAAGAAAAGGCAAAACAATTATATGACTCTGGAGATATTGACAGAGTAGAAGTTGGAACATTCAAAGGTCTATCATATATCCATAATTATTTGTTTGAAGATATTTATGAATTTGCAGGTAAAGTACGAAATCAAAATATTTCTAAAGGAAATTTTCGCTTTGCACCAGTAATGTATCTAGAAGTCGCTTTAGAACATATAGATAAAATGCCACAAAGTAATCTAGATGAAATTGTAGCCAAATATGTTGAAATGAACATCGCTCACCCATTTCGTGAAGGTAATGGTAGAGCAACCAGAATATGGCTAGACCTAATCCTGAAAAAAGAATTACAGCAAGTTGTAGACTGGAACTTAATCGATAAGGAAGATTATTTGTCTGCAATGGAAAGAAGTCCAGTCAACGATTTGGAGATTAAATATTTAATCTCCAATGCTTTAACGGATAAAATTAATGATAGAGAAATCTTCATGAAAGGTATTGATATTAGTTATTATTATGAAGGATATACCGAATACAACGTTGATGACTTATAATTGAAATAAGAAAAACCGACTCTATACTTTCTGATGTTGGTATTTTTATCAACATCAGAATGGTGTTAGTATCAAATCTTAGACAGCTTTTCGTAGAGACAAAAATAAATTAAACTTAACTACGAGAGGATGAATTTTATGACCCGATACGAAGAAAGTTTTAAACAGATGATTGTTGAACTGAATCAAACTGGACGTTCAGTTCGAGGGTTGGCGAAAGAATATGGCTTATCTGAAGCAACGATTTACAAATGGAAGAATTTATATTTACCTAATCCGTCCACAGGACTGACTGGAAAAGAAGTGGCTGAACTGAGAAAAGAAAATGCTCGTTTGAAAGAGAAACTTGAAATCTTAAAAAAAGCCGCAGCCATATTCTCTCGGAAAACCTAAATTCGCTTGTTCAATTTATTGAAAAATGGTGTAAGGATTACACTGTTTCTTTGTTGTGTCGGTTATTAGAAATCCCAAGAAGTGTCTATTATTTTTATAAGAACAAACCATTGACAGTTACAG
>SKEW01000545.1_pt1 | contig 34235 bp, 46 predicted proteins | sample 4841441 | NCBI WGS metagenome assembly SKEW01 (sample SAMN11008799, study PRJNA524170) | human gut metagenome | isolation source: fecal sample from pouch patient p41 | place: Israel: Tel-Aviv | reverse complement strand
CCTTTCTGCTCACTATCCCGCCTCAACTGCTCCAGCTGTTGCTGGTATTTCTGGCGAAGACTCAGTTGTACCTGATATCGCTGCCGCTGCTGATCACCCATACCCACCGTGGCGATATCCAGGTCATGTTGCTGACGCTGAGCGCGCTCTTCTTCAGCCAGTTGACTGGTCAGCTGAATTGTTTTTTTCTTCAGATCGTTGAGTGCCGTCTGTTTCTGAAGCTCCTGCTGTTTTACATCCAGCAGCGTCAGTGCCTGAATCAGTTCATCTTTACGGGCCAGCACACTCTTTTCATCTGCCGTCAGTTTTTTCCCGTCCAGATCGCTGATGCGCTGCTGCAGAGCCAGAAGCTGTTTATGCGCTTCTGTCATCCTGTCAGTGGCAATGCCTGCTGACTGTCTTGCAGCAGCAATCTGTCCTTCCACCTGTGCCTGTTGCTGGCTGTACTGCAGCAATAACCGGGTGGCCTCATCATTACGGGTTTCGCGTGTTTTTTTCTTACCGGATGCCAGGGCTTTCTCGTAACGTTCATTTTCACGTTGTATCGCCGCATCCCTGACAGCCTGATCGGCGTACTGCATGGCATTAATACGCGCAATTTCACGCTGATGTCGTGCTGCTTCCGTTTCATTCATCCGGTTCAGTGCAGCATTTTCAGCATTACGGCGTTTCTGTTGCTCCTGATAATTCCGCTCTGCCTGCTCTTTTGCATCCTGCAAATCCTTCTGGCGTTTTTTCTCCTGAAGATCGTTAAGACGCTGCTGATCGTATTCAACCTGAGAAGATGATGCCGTCCAGGGGAGTCTTTTCGCCCGCGACACTTTCTCCTGCAAAGTGGCAATCTGCGCATCCAGCGAGTCTTCACGACCAATATTCATGGCCGCATCCCAGAACTGCTTCCACCAGTCAGACAAAGTTTGCAGCGTACTGCCCAGCGCATTGAGGTTATTATCAATATCCGCAGTACGCCGACCGGTTTCCTCTGCCAGTGCAGACATGGCTATCCGTGCCGCATCACTGGACCGCCCCTGCTCTCCAAGGACGCGTATCTGCTCAAGCTGAGTGGCAGTAAGAAAATGCAGCTCATTGTCCAGAGACTTCGCGGCATTTACAGGATCATCCTTCAGCCGCTTAAACTGATTTATGGTATCGCTGACCGACTGGCCAACCGATCGCTCCATCTGTGCGGCAGCTCTCGCCACCATACCGATATCGTTTCCACGAAATGCACCACTCCCCACCACCTGAGCCAGCGCACCGGCTGCAGCATGTTGCGTGATACCATTCCCGGAAATAGCACGACTGAGCGTCCACAGCTGCCCGGCAGTGACTCCGGCATAATGCCCCGTCAGCGACAGCTGGCGGTTAAATTCTTCCCCCTCCTTCTGACCGTCATACCAGGCTTTACCCAGACCATAGACAGCCGCGGCAATACCGCCAATAACCCCGCCAAGCATCATGCCTTTCGGTGACATCAATGTGTCTATCCACCCGGCACGGTTAGCCAGCGTTATTCCGGATCCCCTCAGCGCACCTAAATTGCCGCGGGCCAGTTCACCTATCAGAACGCCTATCTCCTGACGGGCCGCTGCACTTTTCAGCCCCAGCGAATGCGTGGCTTTTCCTGCCTGCTCCATTTTGCGGATATACACTTCTGCAGCACTGCTTACCCCCAGCTGGGCAGCCTTAGCACGAAGCAACTCAGAAGAAGAAAGATTCTGGCGGGTTGCCTGCTCTTTAAGCTGACGGATAAACGCCACTTTCTGTCGGGTAGCCTCTTCCTCAGCCTGTGTAAGAACACGGGTTTTCGCCGTAACCTCAGAAATCAGCGCCAGATAATCCTGCTGACCAATCCCGCCACTGTTTCTGGCCTGTCGGATCTGCTGCTGAATACGCTGTAATTCCTGCAGCCCCGCACTGGCCTGTTTCACACTGTCAATCTGACGATAAAACGCAGCAGCCGCTTTATCCTGAGCCTCCGCCAGAGCCATGGCCTGCGCCTGTTCCTCGCGCATTTTCTGGCTCAGTGCCTCCATGCGCTGGCGGGTTTTCTCCACCTCGCGGGCCATGCGTTCATGAGCCTGTGCGTTCTTCTCCACCGTCTGCGCATGAACGGATGCGGCTGTTGCAGCCGAAGAAGCCGCCTGCGTTGTCTGCCGGGCGGCCTGAGTCTGACGCTCCATAAAACGCTGCATACGGGCAGAAGACCGTTCTGCATCGCTGGCTGCACCATTCAGAAGGTTTTTGATACGGGGAATTTCATTTTTAAACTCTGCCGCATCAATCCCCAAATCAATGACCAGGTTGGCTATCTGGTCCATAACGCACACCTCCGGAAATACCTTCCCCAAGATGCATCAGTTCTTCGTCCGTTCGCTCCGGTATCCCGTTCTCTTCCGGTAAAAGGCTGAAATCAGCCACCGCAGCATCACTGCTGCCGGACACCATTCTCACGATCAATGCCTTCAGCGAGGCAAACTGCGCATCCATCCACACATCACTGAAGCTCTGCATCCGGAAATAATCGCCCCACTCACCAAGCTCAGTGGCCGACATTTCCGACAGCATCCGCCGCCAGTCTGCCCGCCGGAACTCCCGGGCAAGCCGCATGACAAACTGCATTTCCCGCGTCAGGACTTTTCCGGCGTCAGCGCCTCATGCTCATCATCCCCGGCATTATCAATGGCCCCCATACCGCTCAGCGACAGAACCATCTCCGCCTCCGCACCCAGGGCATCATACGACCATGTTGTAATAACGGATGCGCAAAGCGTCTCTACATCCTTAGACTGATCCGCATTCCACAGTGAGCGGGAAACCAGCCAGGCATTGATATCCATCCCCATCCGCAGAAAAGCAATCTGTCGTTCAGCCTCCGGCAGTTCTCCCTCACCGGCATCAAACTTTGCCGTTCGCTGCTGAACAAACGCCAGATATTCAATTCTCTGCAGCCCGGACAGCTCACTGAGCACCACGGACTGTTTTTCATAATTAAACGTGCCCTGTTTCAGAAACATCATGTTCTCCACCTGCAAAAAAGCCCCGGATAACCGGGGCAAATGATAAGTATCGTCCTGTTAACCTGCGGCGCTGACAGTCACCGCAGCCACAGCCACAAAATTCCCGTCAGCGGTCATGCCCACAATGCTGACACTGCCCTGCTTCACGCCTTTCACCGTGGCTACAAGCCCGTTCAGGGTCACCGTGGCAGTCTGTGGATCTGACGAATGCACACTGATCGCTTTGTCACTGGCTCCGTCAGGTTTTACTGTAAAGGTCAGCGTGGTGGTTGCTCCCACTTTTACACTGGCAGATGCCGGTGCCACCGTCAGCCCGGTAACGCTCACTGTTTCAGTGCCTTCCTCTGCCAGATACGGACGCCCCACACCGCTGATTTTCACAGTGCGGGTCATCACGTCTTTTGAGGCAATGGTTTTACCCAGTGAACTCAGCCAGCCACGGAAAACATCAACAGTACCGTTGGGATATTTGATACGAAACGCGCAGACTTCACCGGAGTCGAACAACTGAACCAGTTTTTTCTGCCCGCTGTCACCCGGACGCCAGGCCAGCGTCGCCGAAGTATCACCGACGGATTTCTGCCCCTGGGTTGTCGTTTTCCAGTCTGCATCTTCATCATCGAGATAAGTGTCATCTTCTGCATCAGCGGTCATTTCGCCAGGTTGCAGATCCTTCACCATCGCAAGACGCAGCCAGTCAGTGTCCGATAAAGGGTTCGCAAACGCATCGCCCTTGCCGGTATACATCCAGAACGTCGTTCCCGCACCTTTCGTCTTTGCCAGTGGATTTGGTGTGGTCATTGCCACCTCCTTAATTCGTGTACGTGATCTGGTACGTGATTTCCGCCATCGCCCAGGTGGCCATCTCATTATCACGTTGATAGTTAAAACCGAGTGGGATCAGGGTGTCGATGAGTCCGGAAAGTGCCGGTACATCATTCAGGGCCGGGAAAATGGTGCTCTCCATCCACATATCCAGCTCTGAATCCGGTGCCTGTGCCCGGATGAAGACAGCAATATGCAGAACAGCCTGCCAGTCATCTTCATCCGTCATTTTTCCGGTGTACTGAGCATCACTCAGCCACACCGCCACGGCAGGCAGTTCCTGCGCATCAATAAATGCCGGAAGCCCGTCAAAAAACGTGGCGCTGTCTCCACACTGTTCCTGAAGGCGTGCCAGTACGACCTGGCGGATTTGTGTATGTCGGTTCATCGGGTCAGCCATAATCTCAGTTGTTGTTTCAGTGCATACCCCAGCTGTTTCGGCATTTCCGCAGCAATGATGCGGTCGCGGGCATCTTCAAATGCCTGTGTCAGCGGTCCGGACAGCGGGATTTTCACCACATCAATGGGGTAACGATTTTTGCCATCAATACGCCGCATCACATGCCAGCGACCATTCGCCAGTTGCTGAATAAACGCATCCCGGAAAAGATATTTACCCACCTTCAGCACACTGCCACGGTACTGCAGTTTTCCACCACGCCGGGCCAGTCTGACCCGGGCTGTCCCCAGCTTAATGGCGGGCAGATTGCCCCGGTTAACGCGGATCCTGGCCGTCATTTTTCCTGACGGACTGGCTTTAAACACCCGGACACGCTGACGTACCAGTTTCAGGGGGATCCCTTTCACCTGGTTATCTCCCGCAACGGTATTCCCGGCAACCTTCCGGGTGGCAACCGAGACCGCTTTCTGTGCCACACGGTTTATCGCCCATGCGCTGGCCTGTGGCACCATACGGGTATCAAGGCTGTTCAGATTGCGGATGGCATTCTCAAGCCCCTTCATCCCACACCTCTTTACTCAATAAAGATCATTGGCTTACCGTTAAAGCGTTCATGCCGTGTGACCGTCCATTGTTGTCCGTCATAAACAACGCGATCCCCGCGCCGTGGGCGGTATCCCGAAGAAAACACCACCAGAGAGACCGCAGGTCCGGACAGAGCATTCAGCTCTGCCAGTGTTTCTCCCGGGATCACAGTCATATCGACATCATTAATCGAGGCTGTCTTTCCCATCTTTCTGACCGTGATCGCATCCATACGCGCTGCCAGCCGGGAAAAGGGATCAGACATTGAGTTTTACCGGCACTTCTTCTGCACTGGTTCCGGCATCTGCCCAGACAACCCCGACCAGCGGATCAGAGCCGCTGTTAGTCAGCTGAACTTTTCCGGACTTCAGATAAACCTTCTTACCCGTTTTCATATCATCCGTTTTCAGCTTAGGCAGCATAAACACACCTTCGGTCATGCCGTCGCCTGTTTCACCCTGTGGAATATCGGTCAGCGCCACCGCAAAAACATCACCCACCTGCACCAGATCTCCGCTGCTGATGGCTGCACTGGCAACAATCGCCACCGTTTTTCCTTCTTCTACAAAATTCTTTGCCATAACTGTCTCCGCACAGCCCCGTTCAGGGGCTGATTTCAGGTACAAAAAAAGCCCTTACGGGCCATCAGAGTTGTTATCTGCGACGTTTACGCCGTACATTTCACCAGACCGCGGTGATCAACTGGCGCGACACCGGCGTCAATACGCACTTTCGTTGTCACGCCATCCACACTGAAGCCCTCCATCTGATCAATATATGGCGTATCCACACCGTTGAGATAAGCCACTTCAATCGTATCGGAGCCTTTTGACGCAGCCAGGTAGAAGGTGGTCTGGCTGTTATCATCAAGACGAGGCTCTGCAATAACGGTCGCAAAATCTTTCACCGGGTTAATAATACCGGCGTTAATGTCAGCCCCCTTGACACTTGAGGAGCGAATGACCTGGTTAGCAACAGACTCCATCGCCGTCGGTACCAGTACGAACGCAGGACGAATATTCAGATGACGCTCCCCCTCTTTCTGAACGCGCATCAACTGGCGGGCTTTATCCAGCGATGCCACGTCCATTGCAGCGCTCTCCAGTACGTTTGCATGTTTCGCTTTATCGAACAGACTTACATTATCTGTGGAGATTTTCGGGTTAGACGTCAGAATGGCATAAACCAGATCGGCAATAGTGGATTTCGCCGCACGGCCCAGTTTCATCGGGACATCGGTCAGCATATTCAGATCATCATTGATAATGGCCTGACGGGTGATACTGAACAGCTCGCCATAGGTCGCCAGTGCAATAGTGGCCTGTTTATCTCCGGTGGTGACGTATTTATATTCCGCCCCTTCACGCACCTGACGCAGAGCACTGAAGCCCCCCATACCCACACGATGGGCAATTTTAAAATCAGACAACTGACCTTTCCGCGTCCACTGTTCATAGGTTTCAGGGGCATCTTCCCAGCCCTGCAGAATGGCTTTGTTCGCAACATCCAGCAGAATATTACCGAAGTCAGACGTACTGTGTGTGAACGCCGCACCGACCATCTGCATCGGGTTATAACTGGAAACCCCAATACCCCGTTCAGTCAGTGACATACGGGCATATTCACGCAGGGTCATCCCGTTGTAGACATTATCACGTTCGGTTTTTTCAAATCCGGCACGCGCCATCAGCGCCTGGCGGATCCCGTCCCCCACAAAATTACCGTTACCGGCATAAATATGAGCCGGTGTATTTTTATTGGATGGCGTGGACTCGCGCCCCATCTCGTTCAACAGCTTTTCGCGGGCCTGCTCCAGCGAACATTCAGGATCGGCAAGACACTGAGCCTGCAGCGTCTGATAACGCCCGCCAAACATGGCAAACAGATCATTAATACCGTTTACACGCGCTTTTTGCTCTGCCAGTACCTGCGCACGGATACTGTTTTCATCCACCACGGGTGCTGCTGCCTGCACTGGCGTCCGGGAGGCTGCAGGTTCATCATCCTGTACGCGTGGAGCACTGTTGCGTGGCGGAGTAATCATGTTTCGAATGGATTCCGGCATCTTTTTAAATTCCTCTGTACGTTTTGACTGAATACATGCCATTGCCTTAACGGCTGGCGTCACCTGATCAGCAAATCCATGTGCCAGACATTCGGCACCGGACATCCAGGTCTCATCCGCCAGCATGGCAGCAATTTCATCGGTGGTTTTCCCGGTTTTCTGTGCATAAGCGGGTAACAGAACCGCCTCAACCTTATCGAGCAGGTCGGCATAGGTGCGCATGTCCTCCGCATCACCGCCCGTAAAGCCAAATGGTTTATGAATCATCATGAAGGTGTTTTCCGGCATAATGACCGGGTTTCCCACCATCGCAATGACCGACGCCATTGACGCCGCCACACCGTCGACATAAACGGTAATGGACGCACCATGTGTTTTCAGCGCATTAAAAATGGCTATGCCTTCAAAGACATCGCCACCCGGTGAATTGATATGGAGATTAATGTGGGTGATATCGCCCAGTGCATTCAGATCACTGATAAACTGCTTCGCTGTAACACCCCAGAAACCAATCTCGTCATAAATATAAATATCCGCGTCACTCTGGTGACCAGCCTGCATCCTGAACCAGGAATTATTCTTCGGACTGGTCGTCGGTGTGCTGCGGCTCCTGTCGTTTCGTTGCGGCACTGCTGCCTCCTTTATCACTGGCCGGATCGGTATCAAATACCAGATCCAGCTTGCGGTTTTCATCAATTTCGGCCTTGCGCCGACGTTTGACATCATCCGGATTACGACCACCAGCACGTACCCAGTCTGATTCTGTCGCCGCTCCACCACGAATCTGGATTTTCCAGGCCTCAGCCTCCTTAACAGGGTCAATCCACGGCATCACTGGTCCGGAATACACCGCGGTATACAGTGAAGAACGGTCAAGATCGCGGGGTAGCCTGATAACACCGGATGCCACAGCCTGTTTCAGCCAGGCACGATACATCGGGCGGGTGACGGCACCAATAAACCAGTCCTGCAGGATCAGGTAGCCATCAGTAGATTCAACCAGCTCCTGACGCTGGGCGCTGTAAGTGCCGTTATAGTTGCGCGCTGTACTGGAAAAACTCAGACGACTGCCCGCCGCCACGGCACGCAACTGACCATTACGAAAAGTTTCAAGGTTAGGATTGGGGCGATCCGACTTCACCATTCCGATTTCTTCGCCGGGTTTCAGATCGTCGTAAATAATGCCTGGCTGAATGGTAAGCTCGCGTTCCTTATCCTTGCTGCCATTACCATCCGGTTCATAGCTCTGCCCGTCGCCTTTGCGGATGTACATCCCCAGAGCAGCGGCGATCCTTGCTGCAGTCAGCTCAGAATCTTCATACTCTTTCAGGGCACTGAGGCGGATCAGCACACCGGACAATAAAGACGTCCCGCGCATCTGGTGCAGACGGCGAACAAATTTAAGATGCAGCATTCGCTCTGCATCCACTTCTTTGGTTTCCATCTGCCGTCCGGATACAGGACGACTTTTATACACCAGATATTTTTCGGGACGCCCCCAGTCATCAACAAACACGCCCTGATTCAGCCTGTTGCTCTCATCACTGGTCATGGGAATAAAGTCTGGCTCGAGCGCCTCCAGCCAGAAATGAACACCGGCAGAAGGCGTCAGGCTGTTTATGCGCCCGGAAACCATCTGGGCAAACACCTCACCATCGCGCAGCCAGGTACGCAGCATCAGACGTTCCAGCATCGGACGGGTAAACTGCCCGGTGACTTCCGGGCTGACAGACCATTCACTCCATCGGGTGCGAATCTCCGCTGCCAGATCACGGGCAATGGCCCCATTGCGTAATACCGGATGTGGCTCGACAATAATCCCGTTTTTCCCCACCACCCGTTCTTCCAGCTTGTCAAATACACCAATAACCAGATCGTGGTTGTTATCAAGGTAACGGGCCTGCTCACGTAACGACACGGCCCCGTACTGGCTTAACTGGTCGGCAGTTCGGTTCTCCCGCCGGGCTTTGTGTGTCCGCGTCGTTTTTACGGCCTCATAAGCCTGGATCACCGCACGGGAACGCAGCCTTGCCGCTTTCCATCCTGGTGAAAAAACGCCAATCACATCATCAAGAATTGCCATCAGAACCTCGCCAGCCGGTACCCGGGATGCCCCCGTCGTCGTGTAATCAGAGCCGCAAGGCGGCGCTCCCACTCCTGCCGTCCCTGCCGGATCTCAGATAAGTTTTCCATGGTCATCTGCTGACCATTAAAGGTGACGGATTTTCCGTCCAGCACCGCCATTTCAGCTTCCGTATAACGCTGAATCATGGCTTCGATATCATTCTGGTTCATAACCATCCTCCGGAAGTCAGCCAGGGGTTAACATCGTCAGTTACTGTTTTCTTCCGTTTTTGTTTTTTAACAGGCGTGGATACCGGTTCCGGTGAGGGTGACGGTTCGGTACTGTCCGGGACACACTCCAGCCAGGTTTCCCGGCTCGCCCACTCCGGTGCATCCGGCCAGCGGATCTTTTCGTATCCATGCAGAATGACCAGCGCCTCGGCATACACCATCAGGTCAAAAGCTTCGTTGGCACCGCGACCCGGCTTACTCCATTTCCCGTCACTGCTCCGCTCTTCATACGTCAGTTCGTCGTAAAACCAGCTCCCCAGCCAGTCAGGGAAATGCACATAGCCTGGACCTGGCGAGTCACGCCATAACGCGTTATTCACCCGGTCTTTCAGGGCATCCGTCTGAAGAAGCCAGAGCGGCACATCACCTGCGGCCTGCGCCCGGCGGCCCGTTCGTCCGGTGTTATCAGGGAATGTACGGCTGATCAGTTTTGCGCGCCGGATGCTGTCGCCCTTAAACAGGTAAATACGTTTACCAAGGCCATCACGACGGCAACGACGCCAGAATTTATAGGCATTATCAGTGACCCCGTCTTCACCGCCGGAGTCCACCGCCATTGCCATCAGTCGCATTTGTTGAGAAGGATCGGAGGCCAGCGGCCAGCTTTTATGAAAAACATCCGTCAGCAGGACATCCCAGTCTTCCGGATAGCTGGCCGGATCAATTCGCTGGCTCTCCCCGTCGCAGTCACTGCGCAATGACTGCGTGATGTTGTAACGATCAATAATCCAGCGTTCGCCACGGCTGCCATAGCCCGTTACCTGAACCACAAAACGGCGATGACGTCCCGCCTGCACATCCACTGTCGCCACAAGGAAATTAACGCCATCCGGAACACTGCGGGAAGGAACTGGCTCTGCCCGCTGCTCAAGCAGTTCACTTTTTCGTTGCTCCATGCTGGCACGAGGAAGATAAGGCAATCCCCAGTCGGTGTTGATAACCGCCCTGAGTGTTTCTTCGCTTCCTGTCGCTTCATACTCCTGTTCTGCAGTCAGTAATTTGTAAACCAGTTGCGCCCAGGTCTGATACGCAGCAGCTGGCCCTTCCATCCAGAAACTGGCGATACGGGAGCGGCGCGGTTCACCGGAAACGTTGCCGTTACGATCAATGACCTGACCTTCACGCAACCAGACTCCTGCACTATTGAGCTCACGCTTTTTCTCCGCAGTGATAATGCCGCTGCAGTGCGGGCAAAGTAGATACGCCGCCTCACTAGCTTTAAAGGGATCCGGTTCATTACGGTAGCCGGTCATGGCATCCATAGCTGGCTGAAAATATTCACCGCAGTGCGGACATGGCCAGTACCAGCGGCGGCGGTCACCACGATTGTAAAGGGAAAGAATACCAGTCGTCGGTGGCGCTTCATGAGGCGACTTACGTCGCCATTTGCTGTCGCAGATGTCACGTCCCGGCGAGCTCTCCACCAGAGTCATCCCGGCGGACATAAATGTGGTGGTACGTTTTGAGGCCAGGGAAAAACCATCACCCTCGCTGTCGATATTCTCCGGAAAACGGTCGTAATCGGTTAAGGCGACAAACCGGTAATCCGACGACGACATAATGTTGACCGAGGGCCAACCAATTTTAAGGAACGAGCCATCCCTGAACGTCTTATCATGGACATTATTGTCGTTACGACGTGGACTCATTCTTTTCTTTACCGCCGCACTGCTTCTGAACGTTCTGTCGAGGCGCTTTTTAGAATGCTCGCGGGCCTTATCTTCGGTCATCTGCACAACGAGCATGTCCGAAGGATCGCAAACGATGGTATAGACAATCCATCCATCGATCAGACCAATGGTCTTCCCTGTTCGCGCAGGACCAACAAAAATCACCGCATCGTATTCACGCGATGCCAGGCAGTTCATGGGCTCAATGATGTAGGGTGTCAGTTCAGGATCCCATGGCACCGAGTTACCAGCCCCCTTGGGAACACGCATGAATTTTTTAACAGCCTCCGAAATCGGCATGCGACGTGGTGGGGAAAATCCTGCCGATATGTCCCTTCCCAAATTTCGGGCTGATGAAAAACCCATTATTCCTCCTAGAGACTCTCTCCTTCCTCATCAGGAATTAATTCAGCAGCACAAGCCTCGTAGGATTTTTCCTGAAGAGTGTATCGCAGGTCATCAATGGCCTGCTGTACAACGCCGACGGCCTGAGGAGTCAGGGCGCAATCGCGTTCAAGAACATCCGGAATTGTCTCCAGAACCTGGACGACAGCCTTTCTCATGGACGAATAGACGATGACTACTTCATCAACTGGGATGAGTTTTCGCTGCTCCTTTTCCAGCTTGATCCTTTCATTTTCAGACTGGTACCAGTCCTTTCTCTCTTTCGGCTCCATACGGGATGGATCATGAACAGAGTCTGCTGCCTCATGCTTCACACTAAACAGGGCGGGCCCGACATGCTGCAGGGCGTAAACGGGGTTCCCCCTGACAGTCGCAGCCACAGGAGTGTTGGCCGCGAGGAGCCGTTTTTTTACTGTGTCCCGGTGAAGCCCAAAGGCCTCGGCGATTTTAAAAACACTCCAGTAATAAGCATCACCGATCCCGCTCACATTTGACATAAGCAACTCCATCTGGCAGGTGAAAATAAAGTTTATTTATATATTTCAATTAATTGCAAACTGATCTAATGACAGGGAGAAAAAAATATTGTACAGGTGAAAAGAGAAATAACTTTTAATTATCAATAAATTACCAAACATGCTGCCGCCGCCATGGAAATGCAAAAACTAGTCTTTTTCCGCGACGCTCCCGCCCCGTGGCAGGCCACCCCACCGGGAGGACCCGTCAGCCTGACAGCTCTGACGAACGTCTGATACAACGCCTTGCATGAATGGCATCGGGATAATCCAGAAAGGCATAGCATCGTGCCCACAAGAATCTGTGTAAGTGTCCTGTTTCTTCCACCCCCGCACAGGACTGGCGAGCATGAGAGACAAACCCGCGAACCATAAACGCGGTAAAAACCCGGTGTGCATCGTTTTTGATTATTCCCGCACACTCGCGCAGAGGAGTCTCCCTGTCGGGCTGCGGTCTCTGTTAATGCAGGAATACGGCGACAATACCGCGCATCAGCAAAACTTATTTCAGGCACTGAGTGCGGATATATTCCTGCGCCACTTCCAGCTGCTTCTGCATCAGCATCAACCGCTCTCTGAGAGTGAAATAATCCCGTTCAGCGGTGTCTGCCAGTCGGGGGCCGGTTGCATTATCCACGCCGGAGGTGCCGGTGGCTTCACGCACGGTACCGGAGCAGGTGGCGTTGATCCGCAGGCGCTTACGACCAGCGGCAACATCAGCACGCAGAGTTTCATTTTCAGCTCTCGCATCGGCTAATTCCCTCGAGTATTTTGCATCGAGCGCAGCAACATCACGCTGACGCTGCTGCATGTCAGCGATGGTGGCGTTCGCCTGCTTCAGCTCACTGACTTTTTTATCACGCTGTTCTTTGTAGGCAATGGCGTTATCACGGTAATGATTGACCGCCCACGACAGGCAGACGATGGTGCAGATAACCAGAGCATAAATAATCGCGGCGACTCTGCTCACTGCTCTATCCCCCAACAGGCTAATGCGCTTTCCTGGTCACGACGAATAACTTGCCCATAGCAGTTATTTGAACGTATGCGGCAATCGCGCCCACCATCCTTAATCCACCAGCGAATCGCTTCGCATGCCCCCTTACGATCACCGGCATTCAGCCGCTTATAAAACGTCGACGGGAAACACTTACCGGGGCCAATGTTGTACGGACAGAATGACGCGATCCCCGCTTTCTGGGGTTCGGTCAGCGGCACTCTGATGTTTTTCTCCACCCACGCCAGCGCTTTATCACGCTCAATGGCGTTAACCTGGTCGCATTTTTCCTTCGACAACTTCATGCCCGGAACGACAGGTTTGCCATCCACCATGATGGCACCACGGCAGATGGTCCAGATGCCGGAACCATCGCGGTATGCCGTTGTGTGGTTACCTTCTTTTTCATCCAGAAACTGGTCGAGAATATCAGGCGCGGGCGCACCGACGGCAATCAGTGCCAGAACGGCAGCCGACAGGCCGTATCTGATTTTTGCGTTCATGGATATTTATCAGGATTTATCGGTTTCTGCCCACGGACAGGTTTATCTGTTCTGGTCAGTGACTTAAGGTTGTGATTCCGGAGGAGTCTTCAGAGAACCAGTAATTCTTCCTGGTAGCTTTCCTTTGTAGGTTATCCACACATTCTGCGCCTCTAAAATTACGGGGCGCTTTTCCGGCGACTGCTCATCCCCTTCACATAACCCGGCAGCAACATCCAGGAAGACCTGTCTGATGCTCCTTCTGGCTGCTGCCTCATAAAACCCCAGCGCGGCACCTTCAACACGGTCCAGCGAGATGTCCAGGTCAAAAATTTCACCGTCAAAGCGTTTTTTGTCCCGTAACGCTAAAGTTACCGTAACTTTATTCTCAAAATTGCGGATCCCTTTCACAATCAGTTCATAGTTTTGAATCATTGAATTACTCTCCCCGCGCAGCCTTACGACGGTCCTCTCTGATTTTGAAATACAGGTTAGTCAGATATGTCAGGAAGCCCAGAACCAGACTCCCCAGTACACCAATCGCAGCCCACTGTGACGGACTGACCTGATCAAGCCACTGTAAAAACCAGTAGCCAGCACTGCCTGCGGAGGTGCCGTAGGCAATGCCCGTTGAAATTTTATCCATGGATTTCATAGCCTCACCTCCGCAGCGAACGGATGGCGTAGTTATAAGGGGAGCGAAAAAGAAAGAATGCGCGATTGCGCAATATGGTAACGTCAGGGTATTATCCACTGGCTGAATAGATCACTTCACGTTTTTTGTTCCTTGCCGCCCGTATCCATATGCGGGCTTTTTTTTGCATGTAAAAAGGCCCCAACACATGTGCGTGGGGCCTGAGAGTATACATGGTTTCAGTCAACTGCATGGTGCCGGGTGCCTCCCGGTGAATTCAGTACCAGCACCTGAATCCGCGATTATCCCATATACCTACTCGCTGATTGCCCCTCCGCACAGGGGGATTCACCATGCCAGTTTCTTTTAACAAACTCCCCGCAAACCAGACAACAGTCAACCGCCTGAATTGTGAGACATTTAAAAAAAAGCCCGCAAAAGCGAGCCAGGGAAAATAAGTGTGGCGCGTTGTACTGGATTCGAACCAGTGACCGATTGCTTAGAAGGCAATTGCTCTGTCCGGCTGAGCTAACAACGCAGGATACAGATAATGGACCGCCTTCGGGGACCCGAACTCCGCGCAACCAGCTTCGAAGGCTGGCGCTCTTTCCTGATGAGCTAATGGCGGTATGTGATGGTGGCCCTTGCTGGATTTGAACCAGCGACCTGGCGATTATGAGTCGCTCGCTCTCACCACTGAGCTAAAGGGCCGGGAGCAGAATAATAATGGTGCGTAATTAATTCTGCAATCTCATCCGTTTCAAACGATTAAATCCTGAACTTCCCTGACTGTCTGCTCAAAACGTCCGGTCTCCAGTTCAACGCCAATCGCACGACGCCCGAGCGCCAGTGCCGCTTTTACCGTTGAACCTGAGCCCATAAAAAAATCTGCAACCAGGTCACCCGGACGACTGCTTGCGCTGATTATCTGCTGCAGCATTTCTGCCGGTTTTTCGCACGGATGTTTCCCGGGATAGAACTGCACCGGTTTATGTGTCCATACATCCGTGTACGGCACCTGCGCCGTCACACCAAAATACCGCCGCAGATGCTTATATTCACTCTGCAGCTCCACATACTGCCGGTTCAGTGACGTATACGTATCCACCAGCTGGTGGTGGGGCTTTTCCAGTTCACCGCGCTGATGTTTCTCTTCTGCCACCCGGGCAAACAGCGACTGTAATTTCAGATAATCGCTTTCGTTCGGTAGCTGCCACTGACTGGCACTGAACCAGTGCGACACCATGTTTTTCTTTCCTGTGACATCTGCAATCTGTTTTGCCGTTATCCCCAGGGCCGCGCGCGCATCACGAAAGTAAGAAATCAGCGGGGCCATCACATGCTGTTTCAGTGCACTGCCCTTCGCCGCATACCCGGCATCTTTCGGACGATACGGCCCCTGATAATGTTCCGCGAACAGAATGCGCTCTGTGGCGGGGAAATACGCCCGCAGGCTTTCCTTGTTGCATCCGTTCCAGCGTCCGGACGGCTTCGCCCAGATAATATGGTTCAGCACACTGAAGCGTTCACGCATCATGATTTCGATATCAGATGCCAGGCGATGACCACAGAACAGGTAAAGACTTCCGGCAGGTTTCAGCACCCGCCAGAACTGCGCCAGACACTGGTCCAGCCACTTCAGGTAATCATCGTCGCCCTTCCACTGGTTATCCCAGCCCTCAGGCTTCACTTTAAAGTACGGCGGGTCCGTGACTATCAGGTCAACAGAATTTTCGGGTAACGACCGGATAAATTCCAGGCAGTCGGCGTTGATTAACTCACAACTGGATATTTTTACAGTATTAAGCATGGATCATTAAGCCTGTCTCTGATAGGCTCATTCTGCTTTTGCGCAAAGCAGTGGGCCTGAGGTTTGCTTGTGAACCCAACGCATGAGCAGATGGCTGGTGGGTGCCCCTAACACCCACCAGCCGCCCATTTACCACAAATAAAAAAGCCTTCACTGCGGAAGGCGTCTGTAACAACCGAACTGATAGTCTGCCAGACCCGCCATAACCAGCTGGGTCAGTATTAACTGGCAGCGTTCGCGTGAAAGGTAAGTATTCTGCGCTATCTCCCCGACTGTCGCCGGTTCGGTAACGCTTAATTCATTAAACACTACTCTGGCGGTTTCTGTCATATCCTGCTGTTTTAGCATGTCTTTTTCCCTTTTCCGGTTAACGTGACACACCAATAACTCTTGTCGAAAAAGCCAGCAAGCTGAAAGACAGGTATTCGCAACCACCAGCACGTTTAACGTACTGCGCCGTTTTTCGGACACAAAAAACCGCCTGGCGGCGGGTTTAAGCTGTGTGGCGTAGTAACCACTCTTAACACGATATAATATTTTTTGCGTACGCGTTATAGTTTTCTTACAATCTATTTCCAACTCCAATTAAAGGAACAGTGATATGACCACACTCAAAGAACTCAAAGAAGAGCTTGCTCAGATTCAAGATGAAAACGCGAAAAATAGAAAAAAAGCTGAAATTGCAGCCTTGGTCACTTCTGCCGACAACGAGATTAGGCTTGCTCAGAGAAATATTGGATACAACGTACGTGAATGGACCGTTGAATTAATTGTACAAAAGTATGGCAATAATCTTGAAACTGACAAAAACGAACTTTTTATTCCTGATTATCAACGCGATTACAAATGGGATATCAAAACAGCCTCTCGATTCATCGAAAGTATATTATTAGATTTTCCAATCCCGTACCTCTACATCTCCGACGTATTTAATGAAGATCCTGAGTTGGATGGTCGTGTAGAAATTATTGACGGTTCACAAAGGATTCGCTCAATTTACTACTTTTGGAACAATCAGTTTGAATTGAAAGACTTAAAAGAACTCAAAAGTTTAGAGGGCTTCAAATTTTCAGATCTTTTGGCTAGCCGCCAGAGGCGATTTTTAAGGGCATCACTAAGATTTATTGAATTGAAAGGTGATGTTGAGGAGCAGCATAGAAGAGATTTATTCGAAAGAATAAATTCAGGTGTTAAGAGACTGGAAGCGATGGAGGTTAGACATGGTTCAGATGCGGCCACTTCAATTTTCTATAGGGATGTTGTGACTCCTTGCTCAACAAATCCACTTTTCGCTAGTCTAGCTCCATTATCAGATCGGAAACGTTCGAATGGCGATCATCGTGAGTTAGTTTTGAGATTTTTTGCATACTTAAATGATTTAGAAAATTATAAGGGTTATGTCGCTCCTTTTATTGACAATTATCTTAATGTTCAGGCCGAAAGGGTCACACAACAAGATGTAGACAAATTTAAACATGATTTTGAAAGCATGCTTGCTTTTGTAGATGCTCATTTCCCTATGGGGTTTAAAAAGACACCAACAAGCAAAACCACCCCCCGTGCTAGATACGAAGCCATAGCAGTGGGAACTGCTCTTGCCTTAAAAGCCAATCCACATCTACAGGCTCCGGTTATTCCTGTAGGAGACTGGCTGTTTGGGGAGGAATTTGAAACCATAGTTACTGCTGATAGTGCCAACAACACCAGCCAACTCAAAAACAGAATATTTTATGTCAAAGATAAATTATTAGGAATGTAACTATGAGTTTGATTGATTTAAGAGATGAATACGAAGAAAGAGCAAGAGATATTATGGAATTGCTTTCTCTTGCGTCATCTTTAGAGGCTCAGACTCAGCAGTTAGATCAGCAAACGCATAAAGATGAAATAGAATCAAATACCCTTAGGGTTAACATTTTAAAATCATCCGTGCACATGATGCTGTACAATCAGGTTGAAAACACTGCCAGAGGATGCATTGAGTCAATTTATGACCATTTGCAAGATAATGAAGTAAATTACGCATCACTCAGGGAGAAATTCCAAGTAAATATCTTGCACCGTATCATTTCAGATAATGAATCGGGAAAATCTCTTTATCAAAAAATTGGTTCCGATATATCTAAAAGGATCATTTCAGCCTCATTAAACATACGTAAAGAATTCAATGGTAATGTTTGCAAGTCTGTATTGCACAAAATAACACAAGCTTACGGAATAACTGTTGCAAACTCACCAGAGTGTAGAAATGGTGTTGACTTAGATTTACTTAAAGATATCAGAAATGAGCTGGCACATGGAAGTACCAGCTTTTCTAAAAAAGGTCAAATAGACCCTTTAGAAGAAGTCAAATCGAGGTCAGAAAGAATTGATCTATATTTGCGTTTATTAATCAACTCAACAGAAAATTATATTACCTCTAACGGGTATTTATCCCCTCAACATGTCTGATAAATGTTTCCCCTATTATCTGACCAATTATAGGGGGAACAGCATTTCCAATCATTGTCCCCAATTTTTGGAATGAAAAAGGCGTCTCCTTGTCAAGGAATTTATAATCCATTGGAAAGGATTGCAAAATCGCAGCTTCACGCAAAGTTATGGCGCGATTTTGCTCAGGATGGCCAAATCGTCCATTTCCATATCCATAACACTGGGTAGTTATCGTAGGGCTAGTATCGTCCCAAACCATCCGTCCATAAACGCTTTTATAGGTAGCACCTGAATTCTTTTTATGACAGTCTGCTCTAATTTCTTCAGGCCAGTCATCCCACGTACCACCAGGTAAAGAATGCATGATTCGTTTAAGATTGATATCCATCAATTTAGGCGAACGATGCAAGGGATCGCTTTCCAGCTTCTCACCTGCCCCTACTTTTGGCAACCTACCAATAGCATCCTTAACAGTAACTTTACGGCTAACTTTTTTTTGATCAAGGCTGATCGGCCCCAATTGGGAACCAATTAGAATTAATCTACGTCTATTTTGAGGTAAGCCATACTCAGAACATCTTACAACGTCGTACCACAAATGATATCCAAGAGTCTTTAATGCACTAACAAACCCTTCAAAAACCTTATGGTTTCTAAGTTGAGGAACATTCTCCATCGTCACAAGCTCTGGCATTACATCACTTACAAGCCTTTGAAACTCATATAACAAACGCCACTTTGTATCGTCTTTACGGCTATTTGGATTACGATACTTGGAAAACGGTTGGCAAGGAGCACATCCAGCAAGCAATCTAATATTTCCTTCCTTGAACATAGCAGACACATCGCAGGATTGCAGTTCTGTAACTGACTGATTAATGAACTGCGTTAAAGGATTATTGCTCTCAATAGCAAAACGGCAGGATTCATCAATATCAATACCATGAGAAACCTCAATCCCGGCTTTTTTTAGCCCAAAAGTTAAGCCCCCCGCACCACAAAAAATGTCTACTGCCTGAATGTTCACAAGATTCTCCGTTACTTTATCCTGGTATTATATACACATAAAAGTTGGGAAAGTAGAACGATTTTACATAGAACTTAAGTCATTGTAGTAAATGAAAAATGACAAGCAGCCATCAATAAACCCCATTGCTGTTTGCATCTCTTTCCGTATTGTTCCATCTGAACATTTCCGTTTTTTAGCAATAGCGCGTAATGAGATACCAATAACAAAGTGAGCAATGATCAACTCATACTCTTCGGGTTTATACTTTCGCAACCGAGCCACACAACCGTCTATCATGATACCTTCGTCATCATCACACTGGAGACGTGACTTTTTACCGTGTGGTAAAAGCCCCTTGAAGCCTGCTGCTATCGGCTGCCAGTCCACACCACTGTTATCTGCTGCAGCCCAGGCCCCCCAACGATCTAAAACTTCGTACATATCACGCATCAGCGCAGTACCTCCTGCACCAGTTTTTCAAACTTACCAACTCTGGTTTCCAGCTCTGCCACACAATCCACCAGCTCATCCACTGCTTTTTGTGCACGGTGTTTTGCCTGCATCAGTTCCCTGAGCGCTGGCACCATATCCCGACGAATGGCATCTTTTGTTACACCTGTTTTTTCCAGTTGTTCCGCCTGCCGCAACATTTCCTGTGCCTGTTTACGTAATTGCTCAGGGGTAAAAGTCATTGTCTGGTTGTTCAAAAGAAACGCTCCATCTTACTGCTGTCAGTTCGTTTGTTGCTGTATCTGCGCGGCTGGGGCTGTTGCATTGGGGTGGAAAGAACCTGTGCGCTTTCCTGATCCACAGGCAGAAAATGTCCGTTATAAAAACGCCGATAAATCGTCCCCAGAGAACCGTTACGTTGTTTCGTGATATTGATTTCTGCGATGCCCCTGGCCTGCGTATCCGGGTTGTACACTTCATCCCTGTAAAGCATCAGAATGATGTCTGCATCCGCCTCTATTTCTCCGGAATTTTTCAGGTCTGAGTTCATGGGGCGTTTATTGGGTCTGGACTCCACACCGCGGGAGAGCTGGCTCAGCGCAATCAACGGAAAACCACCGGATTTTGCCAGGCCTTTAAGCCCCTTTGAGATTTCACCCACGGCAAGGTCATGACGCCCCGTGGTTCGGGTTTTTATCAGCCCGAGATAATCAACCACCACCAGCGCCGTTTCCGGATGTTTAATCAGGTGATGTTTCGTTGTTGCGCATATCTCATCAATGGTCAGGTTCGCCTGGTCCACCATCCAGATATTGCGCCCGGTCATCCGCCCCACTCCTTGTGAGAAACGTGCCCAGTCTTCGTCTTCAAAGTGAGTGACAGATTTCAGGCGTGATACCGGCATTCCTCCAGCCGCAGATACCATGCGTTCACCAATCTGGATGTTCGCCATTTCCATTGTGAACAGGAGAACGCCGTGCCCCTGTTCAGTCACCTTGTCGATGATATCCAGCGCCAGTTCGGTTTTACCCATCGAAGGACGAGCAGCAATAAATACCAGGTCGCCGGGCTCCATGCCGCCTGTTTTTGCGTCCAGTTCATCAATACCGGTCATCAACGTTCTGGATTTCTCCTGTCCCTGATTCCGGCATTCAACACGCTCAACCACCTCCGGAAGCACATCATCAATATGTACCGGCTGAATAATGCCCTTTTCCGTCGACAATGAGGCCATCATGTTCTGCGCATCCTTCAGGGCATCTTCAGCTGCTTCACAGGTATGCGCATCACGTAATTTCTGCAACGCCTCATTCAGCGTTTTTTCTGCATCGCGCAATGCGGCATTGCGCCGCAACGCTGCAACATAGTGCTCCAGTGAAGACTTCACCCAGGTTTTGCGCCCGGTATCAGTAATCACCGGGGCAAGTTCCGGCATCTCATTACACAACAGCACAGGGTCAATCACGCCTGAAACACGGGCCTGTCTGCAGATGCCTGTGTAGATATCCCTATACGCTCGTACAGAAAAAACGTCCGCAGGTAGTGTGACCAGAATATCCATCACTTCAGGATCTGCCCCACGCAGAAAGAACGCACCGATGACAGCGCCTTCCAGGTCATCGTTACGCCATGCCGGGGTGTTCTGGCTGGTCATGCGGCAACACCTCCGATACGAGAACGGTAGCTGGGCCAGTTAAACGACAACCAGTTGCGCCCGCCATCGGTGATTCTGTCGGCAATCCGGGGACTGATGAACGCCCACAATTCTTCCGGTGAAAGGTTGCTGATCAGGATAGTTGGCAAAATACCCTCATACCGGGCATTGATAATTTCCTGCAAAATGGCCATTTCAGCCGCACTGCCAAACTGAACGCCGACTTCGTCGACAATCAGCAAATCCAGTGACGCATAATGCTCAATGACGTCATCCGCTGTTTTTTCACTGTCATTCCGCCAGCAGTTTTTCACAGCCCGGGTAAGGCGCATCACGTCGGTGATCTCCACACTGGCCAGATAGTTACGGATGATGTGTTTTGCCATTGATACCGCCAGATGATTTTTCCCGGTACCGCAACTGCCGGTCATAACAAGACTGGTACCGTTCTCCAGCATATCTGGCCAGTTCTCCGCATAGCGGCGACAGGCCGCAAGATTTCTGGCTGCGTCAGGATTAACCTCCAGATAATTATCAAACTCGCAGTCCCGAAAACGCAGAGCAATTCCGGCGTTATCAGTCAGTTCTTCCGCCTTGAGGGACGACAGTTCCATGGTCAAATCACTGGCCTCAGCGATCAAGCAGTCAGGGCAGCATGAAATTTTTTCTCTGTCCTCGCCATTACGATCGATCCACACCAGTATATGCGTACGATATTTACCGTGTTTTTCGCAATATCCGCGACCTTCACGCATCAGGCAGGAACGATAAGGCCATGGCTTTTCGCCCTTCTGAGCAAATGCAATCTCTGCCCGTAACTCATCCATTTCTGCCCGTAAATCATCCATTCGCGCCTGTAGTCTTGTTTGTTTCTCACGTTGGTCAATCGTCATCATCGCTGTCACCTCAGAATGTCAATTTGTTACTGGATTTACCGAATTTGTCAGACATGGCTCCCAGGCCAGCCAGGACATCGACCTGTCGCTGTCGCCCACCTCCGTGAGCGGCTGGCTGTTGCCAGTAATCTTCGAAGTGACGATCGGGTCCAAAGAACGTCGCAGCCTGCTTCACGAACTGTGTGCCGGTATTTCCTGTAGCACGTACCCAGGCGGCATACCGCTTCACGCCATCAAGCATGGTCTCCGGTTTTATTCCCTCCCTGATACGGGCTTTCCAGGCTTTGAAGGCTGCAGATTTTGAATTGCCACCAGCACGTTTGGGATATTCCTGCCAGGCCTGTTCAAATTCCGGTAAATATTCCTGTCTGGCAGAACGCGCTGGTGCAGACGCGTCAGCGGATGCGCCAATATCTTGCGGTTCATGTTTTGAATTTACTGGTGGTTCATGTTTTAAACCTTGTGGATCTGGAGTCAGATTCTGAAGGGTCAAACGCGTATTTTTGCCAGAATCTGAAGGCTCAAACACGCCTGAACATACAGATTCTGACGGTTCAGATTTTGAAAGTTCAGAATCTGAAGGGTCACGTAATACTGAAAGTCTGCGCTGCTGTTTCAGTTCTGCAACCTTATCCCGCTCAGTTCTGGCAAGCTGCTCAAGCCGATCAGCATTCAGATGATAAAGATTGGACGTATTACGGTTACCTTTGCGGCGTGACTGACGCGTCAGCCAGCCATCAGCCTCCAGTTCGGAGATTGCCGTTCTGACTGTACTTTCTCCCAATCCAAGCTGTCGACATATGGTTTCAACACCCGGGTAGCACACCCCGTCATCATTCGAATAATCAGCCAGGCGCGCCATAATCATCAGTTTTGCACCTTTGACGCCATATGCTGCGCATGCATCCCAGACATTACCGAGGATCTTGCTACTCATACGACACCTCCCAGACGCTTAAACATTTTTCCGGACTGAAACGCCACCAGCGGGTAACTCAGGGTATAAGTACGCCCCTGCACCTGGCAGACAACCTTCTGACTTTCTGCATTGACCAGGCAAACCCGCAGAACGAGGCCGTTGCTGGTGGTAAACCACTGCCCCACTCGGGGGCAACGGTTGTATCGGTGATACAGGGAATTAACGATGTGGCGGATCATGGACGCACCTCCGCCGTAGTTACGTATTTAACCGGGCTACCTTTCATTGAGATGGTTTCACACATCTCTGCCGCTTTCAGTTCCGCTGTTTTTCTGGATTTATAGCGACGGTGCCAGACAGATACATCCGTGCGAACTGATACATCGTTTCTGTATTCCGTAGTGGAGATGATGATTTCGTAACTAATCATGGGCGAACCTCCTTGTCAGAACCATTCAGCCTGGAATCAACAAGTGCAGCGCCAAAAACAGCATCACCAACACGGTCGTACAGTTTGCTAGCCAGCGGAGATTCAACGGCCTTAAGCATTGGATAAAGCTGGCTTGTCCAGATTTGATGGATTTCACGCAAATGCAGGTATACGCCTCTGGCGTTTCGTGCGACAGCTGACATATCAGACGTATCGGCACCTGATAAACTCTTCTCCATCAGGTTAAAGGCGTTGATGTATGCCTCTTTGAACCGGGCAGCACGTTTACCAGTGAAGCCCATGGCAAGGAACGCGAAGCCATCGCGGGTGATTTGATAGCAAGGTAGTTTGCGGCCTGATGCGTCGGTGTATTCACTTAACACAAAATTGTGTTCAGTAAATTCAGCGGAACATTCGAGGTTTCTAATTCTATCTAAAACCCGCTCATGCCGTTTAGTAAAGTAATTAGCTACTGCAAGAGATGTGGTGACAACGCGACCATTGATAATCGTGATTTCAGGGTGAGATTGGGTTGGGAGAGTAGTCATGGTGACAGCCCCTATGTTGAATTCAATGAACTCACCACCAAGGCTTTCCACGACCATATAGGTGGTGAGACGTACAGGGGTGGAAATACCGGTCAACATAGAACCCGGCCCAACCGAAGTTGGCCCTGCACGCCCCACCATAATTTGGGCGTAACGATGCTCATGACACGAAAAAACCGCATGAGCGCGGTTGTGCTCTATATTGAATTTCGGGTTTCCACGCCCGGCACCCGCTTTATAAGGTGCAGAGACAGTGTAACGTCCCGAAATTGCAGAATCAATATGCTGGTGGCGGATCATAGGTGCACCTCCCGTTGATTACGACGGAACGCGGAGTGACCCTGGACGGTTTCAGCCTCATGGAATGCTTCAATACAGCTCTCGTAGTACCGCATTGTGCGCAGACTTAACCCAAGCTGAAGCATCATCAGACCATCAAGGGTGATGTAATAACCACGCAGGGAGTCACCGTAGATGTGATAAGTACCCGGTATGAAATTGCGGGTAAAAAACTCGCGTGAGCAGTTCAGATACTCGATTTTGTCGACGATGTTCTGGTGCATGCGCTTAAAGTGGCAGGCAACATGCAGGGAGAAAATAACGGCCTTGCCGTTGACAACTTCAATTTTGAGGAATGGGGAAGTTGGGACTGTAGCCATGATGGCAGCCTCCGTATGCAATGGATAACTTCCACCACCGGAGCTGCGAAACTCACTGGTGGCAGACTGAACAGGGTTCGCAGTACCGGCGCATACGGAAACCGGCGAGCCTTTCGGCTCCCCTGCCCAGCCCACCATAATTCTGGCGTGCGTGAGCGCGGACGATAAAAAAGACGCTGGCGCGTCGTATATCGCCGTATGCAATTCCGGGCTGCGACCCCCGGCACCCGCTTTATAAGGTGCGGAGACAGTGTAACGTCCCGAAATTGCAGAATCAATATTTGGTCTTGAAATGATCATATAGCTGCTGATATCTTTAGAACTGTTCTTGGATGTTTCGGAGCCGTTTTATGCGAAACAGCTCCCCGTTATTGATGTTGAGTGAGCCGGGTTACTCCCGGCTTTTTTTCATCGCTGCCAACCAATAACCTGAAATAACCCCATTTTCGGGTGATACCAGCGAGTCCCTCGCGGTTCTGCTTCCTCCATAACCCGATAAAAAGCAGCCATAAACGGTTCCACAGCAACAATTGCGCGACGTGACAACAATCCGTCCGGCGTCATGAACTCATGTGTGTCTGTAGGAATTTGATAGGCGTTCACCAGATTGCGGCATTTATCATCTGACAAACCGGTTTTTGCTTTCAGTTGGCGATATCCGGCATAGCCCTCACGAATAGTGCCCTTTTTAATTTGCTCGACTGTTTCAGCAACGTGGCTGACTTTTTCTTCCACCTGAGTGATCCGTTTCTGTTGGCGAACGGCTTCAAGAGCCATCGCGGCAACCATTTCGATTTCGCTCATTGGCTTACGGATCTGTTCTTCCAGTTCGCGCCAGCGATCTACCAGGCGAGCTGTGAATTCAGGACAGAGCTGTGCGACGACAATGATGCTGTCGCGCTTACCTTGTTCGCCTTCGAAGATGTAAGCACCTACATTTCGTTTTAATCCTAAGTTGTTGATTATTTCGAAATTCGCCATTGGCGCACTTCGAATAATCCCCTTATCCATGAGCCTTTCAATGCTGTGCTTAACATCTTTGTGTTGGCTGCCCACCAACTCTGCGATTTCAAGGCTGGTCATGGATGCTTTGCCGTTAAAAATTACGGTGTTCACTGCCATCTCCTTACGGATAAATTCTTTTAAGATTCCGCACATTCGTACTTATTGGTGCCGAACCTTCCTTCAGTTATCCTTTTGATCCCTATAAACAAAAGAACCAAAGGAGGTTCGACATGAAAGTTCAGGCCGTTGGTTTATTCTGGTTTCGCGATGCGATTCAGTATCATGAGCTCAAAAATATTTTTACTGATGCTGATGTGCTCTCCGACAGTTACACCGAGTGGAAACACGACGCTGAAAAATTGATTAAGCGTGTCGAAAGAGGCGGGCAACGAGTTATTAAAGTTGAAGCGGATACAGCCGAGTTCATCGCTTGGTGTACAAGCGAAGGCATTGGAATCAATGCCGAAGGTAGAATGCAGTTCGCATCCTTTAAGGCTTACCAACAACTTCTCAGCGAACGCTAATGTGATCGGGGCAATCGAAATGGTTGTCCCATCGTATTTAATAGTTATTTTTTCGCTCATATCACCACCATCACTTCCCATCTTCCGTGTGCGCTAGGCTTGGGTGTGTATATGGAATGCTCGGATCCAAATGACAAAGAATGGCAACATCCTCCGGAACACCTCGCGTTTTCCACTTTCCAACACCTTGACTGCCACGAGGCCTTCCTTTCTTTGGGAACCTGCGACCAATAGCGGCATTGGTTTTAAATTGAATTTTTAATATTTCATAAAGGGTCATTCTTTAGTCTCACACCAGATACTTTGTTATCCAACGATGTTAACCACAGGAATCCAAAGTATCAAGAAATTCTGTTACTTTAGTATCAACAGCCATGAGAGGAGAAGAAAAATGAAGTCTTTAGGTGAACGTCTCATCAACGCACGGCAAAAAGCTGGGTTAACACAAGATGCGTTGGCTAAAAAAGCTGGGATCACCAGAGTTGCAATCAGTAAAGCCGAGCAAGGCCTTACAAAAAGTTTCAACGGTGACACCCTTTTTAAAGTTGCAGCTGCACTGCGGTGTTCACCGCAGTGGCTTCAGAACGGAGATGAAAAAGATAAGCATTGGGAAAATAATGTTAAGAGCTGCCCACAGAGAGACACAGCACACTCTTACCCTGTAATTAACTGGGTTCAGGCAGGATTATTCGCAACTTCTGGTGATGACTACAACATGTATGATCAGGATAATTGGAGGCATTCTGTAAAATACGCTGGTGAGAGGGGGTTCTGGCTGGAAGTGCACGGAGACTCAATGACTTCGCCCGTAGGAATAACATTTCCTGAAGGAATGTCGATCCTTGTCAACCCAGATAAAGAAGTTTTTTCAGGGTGTTACGTCATCGCCAGAAAAAAATCTACCAATGAAGCAACATTCAAAAAATATATTTCTGACATGGGAAAGGCGTTTCTAAAGCCCCTTAATCCACAATATCCAATCATAGAAATGGACAATGATTGCGAAATAGTAGGTGTTGTGGTTGATGCCAGGTGGGATATTTTCTGACCAGACACAAAACACAAAAAGAAACCAAAGTATCAAAAATCACTTGCCACACCTTGATACCTTAGTTACCATAAAACAAAGTTCGTAACTGAGGTATCATCTCATGATCAATAAAGCTACAACTCTTGACTGTCTCGAAGAACTGAAAAACCTCGGCAGCCTCATTACACTAATAGCAAAAGCAACACCTGATGCTACGCTCTCTAGCGATATAGAGTCATGCGCAGGACTGGCATGGGATATGACAAATAGCATATCCAGAAAGCTATCGTCAGCAATGCTTTTACAGAACAAAAATTCTGCAATCAACAACCGTCTTCGCACCCAACGCGAAGCCTGCGGCTTAACAACCGCCGAACTCGCCAGGCTGCTCGATCTCGATGAAGAAATTATCATCCAGTGGGAGAGCGGAGAGTATGAACCAACTATCAGTATGCTTATCCCACTGGCAAATATTCTTGGCTGCGATCCGATGTGGCTGTTAACTGGTGAGGTTACTCCTCCGGAGCAACCAAAAAGTGAGGAGCAGCAACACCATGACGCATCTCAACAAGTTTGCCCCTTATCTCGCGAAGCTCTTCTGCGGAAGAACCAATACCAATGGTGACATAATCGCCGCTTCGCCCTTCAAGGTACATGCGAACATTTTTATCAATCATTGCGGAAACAGTCTCAATATGAAAACACTTCTGAGACTCGCTATATAGCAGAACATATAAGTCAGCTGAGGAAGCCATGAAAAAGTTCGAAAACATAACTGTTCTCCATGTTGATGACTTTGATTATACAAACCCGGAACTTCTCCCGGAGGTTGTAAAGGCAATAGATGTTGCCGATATAGTGATTAGAGAAAAGAGAATTGTCAAAAACAGGCTCGCATGCACTTCAGGAGCAATGACAGAAACAACCTCACAGCAAGATAATTACGAAGGCATTTGTCTGGAGCCTGATTCATTTGCGGTAAATGTTTATCATTTATTGCATGCAACACAGGTATTACATATGTCCAGTAATCACGAAACGAAAACACTCGGCAGCGAAATTCTGAGTTTTGCATGTGAGTATACAAAAGCTGCTGCCGAAAAAGAATTAGCGCAATAACAACAAATATGCCCTGAACGTTTATTGCGGTTTTATCGCCGGGGATTATTACAACCTTAATCCACAGGAGGCTTTATTGTGACTTTTATAAAGAATATGGCATCACACAAGACCGCCTGCCTTATTGCACAATACGGTGAAAATTACATGCATATTGCCTGCTTATTTCTGCGTAAAGCATACGGGAGATAATAATGCATCAGAAAACAGCAGAACACGAACAAACCAGAGTATTGCTGACCATCAAAAACGGGAAAGTAATATTCATTCGCCATGTTCATGACGATGAACTTGTAGGAACTCTTTCAACATTCCTGTTTATTGCAGAAAAGGCAGGATATGACGTTATTGCACCAGCAGATGAAGATGAAGATGAAGATGAAGATGAGGAATAAATATCATGCAATACGATGAATTCCAGGCTGAAGCAACAGCCAATGGTATACGAACTGGCAGTATGACGATTGATTATCACGACGCCATACGTCGTCTGGATGCCGGAGAATTCGATACTCCTAATGTGCGAGGTTTACGTATCCTTCAGTGTCTGGCGCAAGCCGACGAAGCAGGATTACTGGGTAAACTTCCGGTTGAGATGAAGGTTGCTCAGTGGCGATGGTTGTATGTGACGACATTCATCAACGAAGAAGAAGACAAGAACGGCACAATTGATATCCTGAATGAACACGGAACAACTGAACACGCCGTGGTATATAACGGGATGTATGGGTTTATGACGATATATCCCGGCCCCATTCGATTTGCCTTACAACAGTATATTGAATGGAATTTAATTCAAAAATACGGCGAAGCTGAAGGAATGGGAAGAGCGCTGTTTCTTTATCAGAAAATGCTCACTACTTCCCCTGATAAAGGTTTCATTCTTTCAGATATGGGTCGAGAAGGGCTTGAAATTCTTCTGGATGAAATTATTAACGAAATGAATACTCATGGCATGCAATCCGAAACAGATATTAAGTAAAAGGGACCACATGACCGTTATCGAGTATATCCAGGAAAATCCAGATTGCAGTAGAGAAGATATATCCCTCGCACTTGGAAGAAGCGCAACTTCTATCAGTAATGAATTATCACGGTTATTGTGGAATGGGTTAATAGTACGAACTGGAGAAAAAAACAAAATGATTCTGTACTGCGTAAACAATCTGCCGTTTGGATACAGCAATCCCCTAAGTGTTATGTTCAACCAGTTACTTAAACAGGTAAGAAATGGCAACTGACTCACAACTAACCATAGAAACGGCCCTGAATGTCGGCCTGGCACTTCTCGGTTGGCTTTACATCATGTCCCGTACATGGCGATGGCTGGGTTCCATTTTCCTAAAACAGTGGAAAAAACGGCGCAAACAGGAACTACGCCAGAAGGCATTAGAAGCGTTCTATGACGCATTTGAGCTTAGCCGCATTGAACCAGGTACAACAGCCAGGATAGCGACAAAAGGCGACCTGATGATAGTGATGTTCCGACAGGAGAGAGCAGAGAAAGGGGAATCAGCATGAAATTTTCCAAATTTTCTGAGTTGGTGAATCGTATTTTGTCCAACAACCACAGCCATCGTCGCGATATGGATGTAACGATCGTTGTTCATTCGCCTGGCAGCATTGGTTCAACACCCTCAGTTGAAGTTCAGTCAATTCACGCTGGTTTTGATTGGGATTCCGGGAAAGTGCTGATTTTCCCAGCACAGCCACTGACCACTCTAACACCAGAACAGATTACTGATATTACTGATAGTGTGCGCAAAGGTCAGTCCTGGCACGCATATCAGGAATACAAGAAGCATAAAGAGCAGTTGGAAAAATTATCGATTGAACTTGATGCCGCAAAACAGCGCATTGCAGAGCTGGAGGGTAATTTCACGGCGCTGGCAGCGGAGAATGCGGGAATAAAGTCTGCAATTCCAGAATCACGGGATATTGAAGATGACAATGACAATATGGATGACGTATCTCTCGCGGAAGACTTCGGGTTCAATCATGCAATAGAACGGATGAGGAGACAGATACCTGAAACGCCAACCACTGATGCTTTCCTGGCTGAAGTCCTGGCGCAGGGGGTGGATGCTGCTATAGAAGCTGCAAAAAATCTGGTGGCCCAAGAATATGAGTATAAGGATTTCAAAGCGGCGCAGAGTGATTGCTGTATGTACCCTGGTTCAGACCTGGTAGGGAAGGTTGAAATGACTGAGTGGTTAGTTGACTTTGCTGCCCAGCTTCGCAAAGGAGGCAACCAGTGAGCGAAATTAATTACCAGGCACTGCGTGAGGTGGCGGAACGTGCAATTCCAGCAATGGAACGCCTGTTAATGTTGCCAGCTGATGATGACTTGTTAAGTGAACAGGAACTTAAAGATTACGGTGTGGATATTGATGCGCTCAACGCCTTCAAATTTCTGACCGGACCAGAAACCGTGCTGGCACTGCTGGATGAACGGGAAAGAAACCTGCAATACATCAAAAGCCGCGATCAGGAGAACGAGGATATTGCGCTAACGGTAGGGAAGCTGCGCGTTGAGCTTGAAGCAGAAAAACAGCGGGCAAAAGTTCTATTTATGGAAAATGCTCGGCTTAAGTCAGGCATAGCCGGTCTGATACACCTCGGTATTCGATATGCAGATGTTGAGGTCATGAAAATTGCTGGAGATGCCCAGCTTTCTACCCCATGCACTGACAGCATCATAAACAGCATTGCAACAGGCATTCGCATCAAAGGAGAGTGATATGGCAACTTTGACAAAAAAAGAACAAGCATGGTTGAGCGAATTACAGGACGTTCTTGATCGCTGTCCATCACCGAAAAAAATTGGTTTTTACACCATTGGCGATAAAAGCATTTACCTGTATGACCTGCGCCGCATGGATGAAATCATGGAGGCTCTTGATAATCGTTCGTCGATGGATTGGTGTGTTGCTGTTCATGATATGAATGCAGGGTTTGATGAAAAGATTTTGTTCCCCTCATCAGTTGAAAGCACTGCGGGTTAAGGAGTAACACATGACCACTATAACCAAAGAGCGACTGCTGACAATCAAGCAGTGGCGCGAAACATACGGACCGGGTAGCAACGTTGTGCTTCCAGCAGAAGAAGCGGAAGAGCTGGCACGGATTGCGCTGGCATCACTGGCAGCAGAGCCGGTGGCAAAGATTATAGCTCATTACCCATTAGGAGTTGACGTAGGCAAACAAAAATTCGTACAGGCCATTAGAGAGCTTCCTGACTTTGGCGGATATCTATTTGCCGCCCCTCCAGCGCCGATAGTGCCGGAAGAAATGTATTGGCAGGATGCGCCAGTTGAAGGCAGCAGCAAAGCGGCTGCATACGCTACAGGCTGGAACGATTGCCGCGAAGCCATGCTTCAGTCCGGAAACTTTCGGGAAAATAAAGATTCGTCAACCAATAATTTTCGGAAAATCCCGGAAGCGTCAACCAGCTCTCCGGTAACTCCGGATGGTTGGATAAGCTGTAGTGAGCGAATGCCGGACGACAGGCAGGAGGTGAATCAATGAGCTGGCCTGATGCAATCGTAACTCTGGGGGTGGTATTCGCAGCAGCGTTTGTTGTGTTCTCGATTTGTCGATGGGGATAACCACATGTTCGCTTTGATTCAACGCGGTCAGATATACACGGACAGAGCCGGATACCCCGTGGTGATTACTCGCATCACTGAGCACTCAGTGTTCTTTCGACGGATGGACGGACGATCCGGGCGGGTACGCATTGGTGAGTTAAACTGCCTGTTCGAACATATTGACCACCAGGAGTACCGCAAAATTCTCGCGGACACTGAGCAGGAAAAGCACCTGAAAAAATTACGAGCCATAAAAAGGAAGTAAAGAATGAATAAAGCATTTGAACGATGGGTCCACCAGCGTTACGGCAATCGCTATGACCTGACGCGAGATGTTGACGGCTTCTACTGTCGTGAAGTTGTGAAGCGAATGTTTGAAGTGTGGTGCCACTGCCGTGGGCTGAGTGTTGTGTGAGGTAATACATGGGCAATGTGATTCAACTGGCTCCCAATGAATGGGTTTGTGAAAGCGTTCTTATCGCAATTACCGGGCTCAAACCAGGCACAATTCTTCGGGCCCGGAAAGAATGCTGGATGGTTGGAAGAGAGTATATTCACGTATCACCAGACGGTAATCCAAAGCCTTCCAGTGAATGTATGTATAACAGAAAAGCAATAGATGCCTGGGTCGCCTCAATGAAAAACAAACAACCCAGGTGATTTAATATCATGAAATATGTAAGCTCGTATCGCTCTTGGGCGTCTGGAGGTATCGATGGATAAAGTCAAATATCCAACAGGCGTCGAAAACCACGGCGGCACATTACGCATCTGGTTTAATTTTAAAGGTAAACGTGTCAGGGAAAATCTTGGTGTCCCTGACACTGCCAAGAACAGGAAGATCGCCGGGGAACTGCGGACATCAGTATGTTTTGCCATCCGCACAGGAAGCTTTGATTATGCTGCACAGTTCCCTGACTCCCCCAACCTTCAGGCTTTTGGGGTAAGTAAAAAAGAAATTACGGTGAAGGAACTTGAAGAAAAGTGGCTGGATCTGAAACGAATGGAAATCTCTGCAAATGCATTCAATCGCTATGAATCCGTTGCAAGAACGATGGTTCCGAAAATTGGAGGCAGTAGACTGGTGTCATCGGTAACCAAAGAGGAATTGCTGTATATCAGGAAAGATTTGCTGACCGGGTATCAGAATTCAACGAAAAACAAAGCAGCAGCAAAAGGACGGAGCGTCGTTACTGTAAATTATTACATGACGACAATCGCTGGAATGTTTCAGTTTGCTGCAGATCACGGTTACTTAGAAGCAAATCCCTTCCAGGGAATTAAGCCTCTTAAAAGAGCCAGGGCAGAGCCAGATCCGCTAACTCGTGACGAATTTATTCGCCTGATAGATGCTTGCCGACATCAGCAGACGAAAAACCTGTGGTCATTGGCTGTGTACACAGGAATGCGTCACGGTGAACTGGTCTCCCTGGCCTGGGAAGATATCGATCTGAAGGCAGGAACAATTACCATCAGGCGCAATTATACGAAACTTGGTGAGTTCACTCTACCGAAAACTGAAGCAAGCACAAACAGGGTTGTGCACCTTATCCAGCCCGCTATCAGTGTCCTGAAAAATCAGGCTGAAATGACAAGACTGGGTAAGCAGTACAACATCAAGGTGCAACTACGTGAATATGGACGTTCAGTGAACCATGAATGTACTTTCGTGTTTAACCCTCAAGTGGTTAGAAAAAGCGAACAGGTAGGTTTTGTCTACAAAGTCGATTCTGTAGGTGACTCATGGGAAACAGCCATTAAGCGTGCAGGGATCAGGCATCGAAAGGCATACCAGTCACGACACACTTATGCGTGCTGGTCATTATCTGCCGGAGCAAACCCAAGCTTCATTGCCAGCCAGATGGGCCATGCAAGTGCCCAGATGGTATTCAATGTATACGGAGCATGGATGACTGACAGCAATGCAGAACAGATCGCAATGCTGAATCAGAAGCTGACAGATTATGTCCCAATGATGCCCCATAGTCACCAAAGTGACATCAGAGGCTTATTAAAATCAGTAAGTTAATCCTTAATACCCGTCATGTTAACTGTGTGGAGGGTAACACCACGCTTTATGCCCTGCCGAAACCCGAGGTTGTCCTGCGCTGGCGTGAGCAGACCACAGATGACTTCCGCTTCTGTTTTAAGTTTCCGGCGACCATTTCGCATCAGGCAGCATTACGGCATTGCGATGATTTAGTGA
>SKEW01000530.1_pt1 | contig 34953 bp, 28 predicted proteins | sample 4841441 | NCBI WGS metagenome assembly SKEW01 (sample SAMN11008799, study PRJNA524170) | human gut metagenome | isolation source: fecal sample from pouch patient p41 | place: Israel: Tel-Aviv | reverse complement strand
GAAGAAAAAGAGGCGGAAAGACAAGGTCGCAGTTATCAGTATGCTACCGAAACAGACGAGATTTATTTTGATATATCCACCTTTCAGATGACTGATGCAGAAGACGATGACTTGCCCTTCCAATAATATGCGAATCAACAAAAATAATGCAAAATCGGCGGTCTAATTTGACCGCCGATAAAAAATCAAAAAATTTACACACTTTGCTTGACAAACTCCCATCCCTAGAGTTTGGACTTTTTTAAAGCCCAAACTCCTTCAATAATTTTTTCTGATATTCTCGGTCTGCAGCTGCTTTGAGAATCTCATCAGTTCTGTTAAGTTCGGACAATTTCAAAATCAGTTGATTGATCCTGTTTTCTCCAAGAGATTCCCCTTCTTTTATGCCCTCTTTTATCCCTTCTTCTCTTTTTTCATCTAATTCATCTTTCATTAATTCTAATAACGCATTACACATATCTCGTTTCCCCTCCTTTAGCCGATTCTCGTTTGCTTTTACTATGATCTCCATAACAGCCTGATACAGCTGATTCTCTTTGTTCTTTTTATAATCCTCTAAAAGCTGTCTGGTAACAGACATGTCTTCCAGTGTATCTGTCAAACTATATAACCAAAGATTTTTCTCCGGTGACAATCGATTTGTTACAAGAATCTGAATCGGTAAGATATCTCCAATTACATAATAAAGCCCTTCTTCAGGATTATCAATAGTGTAGTGGCGTACTTCTTTTAAATGTCGGATCAGTTCTCTTGGATATCGTTTTGACACTAAGGTGATTGTCAGCTCCTGAATCGGAATTTCATTTACCTTCCCTGTATCTGCCTTATAAAAATTCGTATATCCATATACCTTATAGAAATCGTCCACGGAAAGTGAATCGGATGGTGATTTATATTCGATGATATTATACTTGCGGAATATTTTCCCGATATTTTTATGGATTGGCTCCGCATTCTTCTTTTTAATGATCAACACATCAATTGCCATTGGCTTTGAACTTAATAGATACTCCCGCTCAAACTTTAATTTTTCCGTTTCTTCTCTGAATTCAATCTGCAAGTCTGCATAAAATGCAGGATGCCACTGAAGTAGCTTCCCTTCTGCCGGTTGCTGTTCTTCCGGCAATTGCTTTCTCTTTTGTTTCATCTAAGAGACCTCCTTATGTGATTTTTCACAGAAGTTATCCCTTCATCAGAAAACCTCTGCTTTAAATAATGGATTTTAAAAGCATGAATTTTCTGATTTGACAGGTGTATTCTACCTGTAATGAAACCTTTTATATGAATTTAGATGTTTTAGAAAATATGCTTTGAAATAGGATAACATATTTATGTACAATATTCAATGCTTTTCGATAATGAACTGTTACTTCTGATTACTGTTCACAGGTAATATCCCGCGAGGTGTTTTGCCATGAATATGGCAAAATCCCGAGATATACGGGGCAAAATTCCATCACCGAAGGTGATTTGGAATGAATTTTGACCAAGTTGCTGTGAACGGAGTGAACAGTAACTACTTCTGGGCGGTTACTTCTAAGCAGCATCACTTAAGATAGCAAAAGATGAAAAGATATGGTATGATAGGGATAAATGGAAAGAAAATTCCAATCAATGATATGATATGAAATGTATTTTGGAATAAGTGGAAAAGAGGATTCAAAGTGAATTACGGAGAAATTAAAAAATGTGATATTGCAAATGGAGAGGGTGTTCGTGTTGCCCTTTTCGTGTCAGGCTGCAGGCATCATTGTAAGGGATGTTTTAACAGTATGACATGGGATTTTAATTATGGAAAGAAATTTACGGAAGAAACAGAAGAAGAGATTCTGGAAGCGTTGAAGCCGAATTATATTGATGGATTGTCATTACTTGGAGGAGAACCATTCGAACCGGAGAATCAGGAAGTGCTTGTGAAGCTTTTAAGAAAAGTGAAGGAACGTTATCCGGAGAAGAACATCTGGTGTTACAGCGGTTATTTATTCGATGAGGAACTGAAGAAAGAAAGCAGGGCGAGATGCGAGTATACGGATGAGATGCTTTCTATGCTGGACGTACTTGTGGATGGAAGATTTGAGGAAGATAAGAAAAATATTACACTGCTGTTCAGAGGATCAGAAAATCAGCGCTTGATCGATGTGAAGAAATCACTGGAACAAGACCAGGTTGTAGAATGGAAACCGGCAATAAAAAGAGGACTTTAAACGGAAAAAAGCCTTGACTTATATTCGCATAGTTTTTATAATGAATAGGTATATTGTAAAAACGAAGATGAGGAGTAGTAGAAGGAAAAGATGCTTTTCAGAGAGCTGTCGGCAGGTGTGAGACAGCAGCACAGACTTTGAACTGACCTCGGAGTTCTTTCGGTGAAAAGATGTTATATTGATTAGCCGGAGGCGGGAGTTCCCGTTATAGAATGAATGAGTGCATTTGACTTTGTGTCAGATGAATAAGAGTGGTACCACGGAATTAAAGCCTTTTCGTCTCTTGAATATATGAGAAGAAGAGGCTTTCTTTATATTGATGAAAGAGAGGAATTAAGTACATGGGTACAAAGATTGTTTACAATCACAAAGCCATTGAGAAAAAATGGCGTGAGAAATGGGAAGAGACACCGGTCAATCCAAGAAATGGAAAAGACGGAAACAAGAAACCGAAATATTACTGCCTGGATATGTTCCCGTATCCATCAGGAAATGGTCTTCATGTAGGACATTGGAGAGGATATGTAATCTCTGATGTATGGAGCCGTTATAAATTACAGCAGGGATACTACATCGTTCATCCAATGGGATGGGATGCATTCGGTCTTCCGGCTGAGAACTATGCGATCAAGATGGGCGTTCACCCGGCGAAATCCACAGAGGCGAACATCACGAATATTAAGAGACAGATCAATGATATCGCAGCACTGTATGACTGGGATATGGAAGTAAATACAACAGATCCTGAGTTCTACAAGTGGACACAGTGGATCTTCGTTAAGATGTTCAAGGAAGGTCTTGCTTACGAGAAAGAGTTCCCGATCAACTGGTGTCCGTCCTGTAAGACAGGTCTTGCGAACGAAGAGGTTGTGAATGGTAAATGTGAGCGTTGTGGTGCAGAGGTTACAAAGAAGAACCTTCGTCAGTGGATGCTTCGCATTACAAAATATGCAGACCGTCTGTTGAATGACCTTGATAAACTTGACTGGCCGGAGAAGGTTAAGAAGATGCAGGCTGACTGGATCGGAAAATCTTACGGTGCAGAAGTTGACTTCCCGGTAGAAGGAAGAGATGAGAAGATCACTGTTTATACAACAAGACCGGATACACTCCACGGAGCTACATTTATGGTACTTGCTCCTGAGCACGAACTGGCAGCATCTCTCGCAACAGATGAGACAAGAGATGCAGTAGAGAAATACATTTATGATGCATCTATGAAGTCCAATGTTGACCGTATGCAGGACAAAGAGAAGACAGGAGTTTTCACAGGAAGCTATGCGATCAACCCACTGAATGGAGCAAAGACACCGATCTGGCTGTCTGATTATGTACTGGCTGACTACGGTACAGGAGCAATCATGTGTGTACCTGCACATGATGACCGTGACTTCGAGTTCGCAACAAAATTCAATATTCCGATCATTCAGGTTATCGCAAAAGACGGAGAAGAGATCGAGAATATGACTGAGGCATATACAGATGCAGTCGGAACAATGATCAACTCCGGTGAGTGGAACGGTATGGAGTCTTCTGTGCTTAAGAAAGAAGCTCCACATATGATCGAAGAGATGGGAATCGGACGCGCAACAGTAAACTACAAGCTGCGTGACTGGGTATTCTCCCGTCAGCGTTACTGGGGAGAGCCAATCCCGATCATTCACTGTCCGAAGTGTGGAAATGTTCCGGTACCGGAAGAAGAACTTCCACTTCGTCTGCCAGAGGTAGATTCCTACGAGCCGACAGGAACAGGTGAGTCACCACTTGCTGCAATCGATGAGTGGGTAAACTGTAAGTGTCCGGTTTGTGGAAGTGATTCCAAGAGAGAGACTAACACAATGCCACAGTGGGCAGGATCCTCCTGGTATTTCCTGCGTTATGTAGATAACCACAATTCAGAAGCACTTGTTTCCAGAGAAAAAGCAGACGAGATGCTTCCGGTAGATATGTATATCGGTGGTGTAGAACATGCTGTACTTCACCTTCTGTACTCCAGATTCTATACAAAATTCCTGTGCGATATCGGGGCAATCGACTTTGATGAGCCATTTCACAAACTGTTCAATCAGGGTATGATCACAGGTAAAAACGGAATTAAGATGAGTAAGTCCAAAGGAAATGTTGTATCACCGGATGACCTCGTACGTGATTACGGATGTGACTCTCTGAGAATGTATGAGCTCTTCGTAGGACCACCGGAGCTGGATGCAGAGTGGGATGACCGTGGAATTGACGGCGTAAACCGTTTCCTGAAACGTCTTTGGAATATCCTTATGGAAAGCAAGGAGAAGGATGTTCATCCTACAAAAGAGATGACCAAACTTCGTCACAGAATGGTTTATGACATCACAACAAGACTTGAAAGCTTCAGCCTGAATACAGTTATCTCCGGATTCATGGAGTACAATAACAAGTTCATGGAAATTGCAAAGAAAGAGGGCGGAATCGACAAAGAGACACTCGAGACAATCGCAGTACTTCTTTCTCCATTCGCACCGCACTTTGCAGAAGAGATGTGGGAGCAGCTCGGACATGAAGAGACAATCTTCAATGCAGGATGGCCAAAATATGATGAGAACGAGATGAAAGATGATGAGATCAAGATTCCGGTTCAGATCAACGGTAAGACAAAAGCTGTAATCGAGATCCCGGCAGATATCTCCAAAGATGATGCAATCGCAGCAGGTAAAGAGGCGATCGCTGATAAGCTGACAGGAAATGTGATCAAGGAGATCTATGTTCCGAAGAAGATTATCAATATTGTTATGAAATAATTCAAATAAATGAGAAATGACGCAGACGGTAGAGATATTGTCTGCGTTATTTTTGATGTTTAACTTTATGATTTCATAGTTTCTAAGAGGAGAGAAATATAGTAAGGTTAAAGATTTCCAGCGTCCTTGCAATGATACGTAAAAATACGTTGACGCACGTATTTTTACGTAGTATTATTACTTAAACAGGCAGGGCTTAGATAGTCCTGTCGCTTGAAAGAGAGGTTATTTGATGAAGAATAGATTATTTTATCCAGCTGTTTTTCATAAAGCAGAAGAAGGCGGTTTCTGGGTTAGCTTTCCAGATTTTCCTGAATGCATGACACAGGGCGATAGCATGGATGAAGCATATGAAATGGCGATAGATGCATTAGGTTTGTCATTGTCCAGTATAGAAGATGAAGGAACTGATATCCCAAAAGCATCAGAATTTGAAACGGTGGATCCTGAAGATGGGATTTTGGTAATTGTAGAATTTGATATGGCAGAGTATCGGAGAAAGCACAGATCAAAGGCTGTAAAAAAGACGCTCAGTATTCCGGAATGGTTAAATGAAGCGGCTATTCGAGAGAATCTTAACTTCTCTCAGATTCTTCAAGAAGCTCTTATGGTGAAATTAGGGGTAAATGGAAGATTGCGGTAATATGTCTAAAAATTGTTCTTAAGTCCTCTATGTATCATCAGATCCTTGGATGTTCCACAAGATCAAATGCGGAGTTGTGAATCAGGTAATCATAAGCAGCTGCAATCTCTTCCGGGGTATATGTGATATCATGCCTGATTGCATATTTTACAGAATCTGCGAGCCCAAAGGTATAAAATCGCGCAATTGTCTCGCGACTGAGTATCTGGAGTTTCGCAGGTGATTTCAATGGATATTTGTTTAATAATGTAAGCAATGTATCATAAATAAATTGAAACATCAGATGATCAAAGGAGTTAGGACCTTCGATCAAATAAAGTCTCTTATAAAATTCTTTGTCTTTAGAAAGACAGGTGAAAAGAAGACGAAGAAGATCGTCTTCCATGTCATTTTCAATCAGTACCTGGATCTTATCTTTGATTTCTTTTTCGAGGATATATTCGATGATTTCGTATTTGTCCTGAAAATGTTTATAAAAAGTTGGACGGATCACATCAGCTCCGTCGGTGATCATCTTAACTGTAATCTTTTCAAAAGGCATCTTCATAATAAGTTCTTTGAAAGAGAGTGCCAGCAAATCTTTTGTCAGTTCTTTTTTCACTTCTGTCATTTGTTCAAATCCTTTCTACAATGGAAATATTATACCATAAAAAAGAGAATGTGATTAAAAAAGTTTCTAAGATTGACAGTTCTTTAACATGACTTTTCGAGAACATAGTGTTGAAATTTCTTGATATTTCGGATACATTTCACATGATTTGTAGCCAAAAAAGAACAACAAAAAGAAAATGTTCAAACCACAGCACATTCAAAAAAATCTGAATCTTACATGAAAAAAAGGAAAATGCTAAAGTATGGAATAATAGCTTATACTTAAGAAAGGTTCCTTGAAAAGTAAGGAAAAGGTGAAAAAAATGGCAGGATTAAAATTTCAGGCAGAAAGAGCAGCATTTAGTTTGGCAGCAGATAAAGTACTTAAATATATGAACAAGACAGATGATAGAACGGAAGCACTTCTTAAGCTTGTAGATCTTACAGAAAATTTTGCAAAAGATCGTTTCCAGCCAGGGTCTTATGAAGCTGCAAGAAAGATGATTCAGGATCCGGACAATAAATGGGTTCAGTATCTGAACAGACTTCTTGATGAAGTAGATCCGCATGTCCTTAAGACAACAGCATTGAATCTTGGATTTGATGCAATGCTTTACGGAACAAAGTTAATGCATGAGTCACGTGAAAAATATCAGTGTAATATTCCATGGCTGATTCTGATGGATCCAACCAGTGCATGTAATCTGAAATGTACCGGATGCTGGGCAGCAGAGTACGGACATCTTCTGAACCTTTCTTTTGAAGATATGGATCGTGTGATCACACAAGGAAAAGAACTTGGAATCTATCTCTATATGCTGACAGGTGGAGAGCCACTCGTGAGAAAGAAAGATGTCATCCGTTTATGCGAGAAACACAACGATTGTGTTTTCCATGCATTTACAAACGGAACACTTGTAGATGATGAGTTCTGCCAGGAGATGCAGCGGGTTGGTAATCTGTCATTGTCCATCAGTCTGGAAGGATATGAGGAAGTTAACGACGGCCGCCGTGGAAAAGGCGTTTATCAGAAAGTTATGCATGCAATGGATCTTTTGAAAACATACGGATTGATCTTTGGAACATCAATCTGCTATACACGTGCTAATATTGATACAGTAACATCCGACAAATTCCTTGATATGATCATTGAAAAAGGATGTCGTTATGCATGGTATTTCCACTACATGCCGGTTGGAAATGATGCAGCACTGGATCTGCTTCCAACAAAAGAGCAGAGAGAATACATGTATCACCGCATCCGTGAGATCCGTGGATTGACAGGTGGAAAACAGCTCTTTGCATTCGATTTCCAGAATGATGGAGAGTTTGTAGGAGGATGTATTGCCGGCGGAAGAAATTACTTCCATATTAATGCAAATGGAGATGCAGAGCCATGTGTATTTGTTCATTATTCAAGCGCAAATATTAAAGAAGTAAGCGTTCTTGATGCATTACGCCAGCCACTGTTTATGGCTTACCATAACAATCAGCCATTTAACAACAATCATCTGCGCCCATGCCCAATGCTCGAAAATCCAGAAAAACTGCAGCAGATGGTACACGAAACCGGCGCAAAATCAACAGACCTCCAGTCCCCGGAAACTGTAGAACACCTCTGCGGAAAATGCGAACATTACGCCAAAGAGTGGAAAACAAAAGCGGACGAACTGTGGGGAAAGAAATAATTTCGGAAACATAATCGTAGTCGATAACGTTTCTTTTTCACTTTACTTTTGATGCTCGTATTTGTTTTCTGGATTCACTCTGACTGGAACAGAAACTTTTACTTTGAAGTATGTGAGCAAGGACAGTCCTACTGTTGCTATGGGCACATGTAAGGCAGGAGCGTTCCGAATACACTTTGTTCAGTATGTTAATAAGAGCCAGAACAGGCACCACACACGGTAACTGTTCTGGCTCTTATGTTACATACTTTCAAAGGGATGAGGTAGAGCGGGCCGGTGCCCATGGTAATAGTAGGGCTGTCCTTGCGTATCATTCTAATGAAAGTATTCGATTTAATTGTATGAATCCAAGTTCAACAAATTCCTCTTACTTCTTCTGTGATTCTACTTCCTGCATTTTCATAGCACGAACTTTCAGAGGAAGTCCGAACAGGTTGATGAATCCGTCAGCGTCATGGTGATCATACAGATCTCCTGTTGTGAAGCTTGCAAGGGATTCGCTGTACAGTGAGTATGGAGATGTCTCTCCGGCGCGGATGATATTTCCTTTATAGAGACGGAACTTAACTTCTCCTGTTACATACTGCTGTGTAACATCAACAAATGCCTGGATTGCTTCACGAAGTGGTGTATACCATTTTCCTTCGTATACGATCTGAGCAAATTTATTTCCAAGATCTTTCTTAACTTCATATGTAGCACGGTCGAGAACGAGCTCTTCAAGCTGGTCATGTGCTTCCATAAGGATTGTTCCACCAGGAGTCTCGTAAACACCACGTGATTTCATTCCAACAACACGGTTCTCAACGATATCAACGATTCCGATTCCATGTTTTCCTCCGAGACGGTTCAGTTCTGTGATGATTTCAGAAACTTTCATCTCTTTTCCGTTTACGCTCTTTGGAACACCTGCTTCAAATGTCATTGTAACGTATTCATCTTTGTCTGGTGCTTTCTCTGGTGTTGTGCTCAGTACGAGAAGATCATCGTAGTTTGGCTCATTTGCCGGATTTTCAAGTTCAAGTCCTTCATGGCTGATGTGCCACAGGTTACGGTCACGGCTGTAGCTGTGCTTTGCGTCAAATGGAAGATCAATTCCATGAGCTTTACAGTAATCAATCTCGTCTTCACGGGACTGCATTGTCCATACATCTGTCATACGCCATGGAGCGATGATTTTGATGTCTGGAGCAAGAGCTTTGATACCAAGCTCGAAACGGATCTGGTCATTTCCTTTTCCTGTTGCACCGTGGCAGATAGCAACAGCGCCTTCTTTACGTGCAATCTCAACCAGTTTCTTAGCGATTGCCGGACGAGCCATGGAAGTTCCGAGAAGGTATTTGTTCTCATAAACAGCTCCGGCCTTTACGCAAGGAACGATGAAGTCATCACAGAATTCATCAATGATATTTTCAATATATAATTTAGAAGCTCCGGAAAGTTTTGCTCTTTCATCCAGTCCGTCCAGTTCTTCTCCCTGTCCACAATCGATACAGCAGCAGATAACGTCATAGTTAAATGTTTCTTTCAGCCACGGGATAATTGCTGTAGTATCAAGACCACCTGAATATGCTAATACAACTTTTTCTTTACTCATTTTATTGCCTCCTGAATGTATTTTATCAATTTCTGTTTCTCAGTTTCTTGAGTTCTAAAGATTTCTGCTTTAACAAGCTAAAACATACTATACACCACATTTTATAATTATGCAAGTATTATTTTAAAAAAATGAATAAAATGCATAAAGACACACATAATAAACAAAAAGAATGCATAAAACAATAGGCTATAAGAAAAAACATACAAGATATGATGAAAAGAATGAAATAAGAAGAAAATCAAAAAAATATTTAGGCCAATATCATCGCCTTTTTATATATCTTTATATAGTAGGAAAATACTATATACAAACTTTTTTGAAAAAATACTTGCATATTATACATGGAAGATGTATTATTATGCAAGTAAAGCACGGGAAGTGTATTTTTATACATTTAATTTCAGGAAATACTTTACATCCCGATTAAAGTGGTATATTATAAGGAGAAATGATTGCGGTAACACGTTACCACAGTACAGTAAATACGCAATTCCCAGGGAACTTCTATTGGCTCTCATGGAAATGGTAAAAGAAAGGACTTGAGAACGATGATTAAGGTCGGAATTATTGGAGCAACCGGTTATGCAGGCGGCGAGCTCGTAAGAATATTGATGGGACATAAAGATGCAGAGATTGTCTGGTACGGATCCAAAAGTTATGTAGATCAGAAATATGCAGATGTATATAGAAACATGTTTCAGATTGTAGATGCAAAATGCATGGATGATAACATGGATGAGCTTGCCAAGCAGGTAGATGTGATCTTCACAGCAACCCCGCAGGGACTGTGTGCATCTTTGATCAATGAAGAAATCCTTTCAAAGACAAAGATCATTGATCTCAGTGCAGATTTCCGTCTGAAAGATGTGAAGGTTTACGAAGAGTGGTATAAAATCGAACACAAAGCACCGCAGTATATTGATGAAGCTGTCTATGGATTGTGCGAGATCAACCGGGACAAAGTGAAGGATGCACGTATCGTGGCCAATCCGGGATGTTATACAACATGTTCTATCCTGACAGCATATCCGCTTGCAAAGGAAGGACTGATCGATATGAGTACTCTGATCATCGATGCGAAGTCTGGAACTTCAGGAGCAGGAAGAGGAGCAAAGCTTCCGAATCTTTACTGTGAAGTGAATGAAAATATCAAAGCATATGGAGTAGCTACACATCGCCATACACCGGAGATTGAAGAACAGCTCGGATATGCAGCAGGAGAGAAAGTTGTATTGAACTTTACACCGCATTTAGTTCCAATGAATCGAGGAATTCTTGCGACAGAGTATGCAAAGCTTACGAAAAAAGTTACATATGAAGAAGTAAAAGCAATTTATGATAAATATTATGCAGATGAGAAATTTGTTCGTGTTCTAGAGAAAGATCAGTGTCCGGAGACCAAATGGGTGGAAGGAAGCAACTATGTAGACATTGGATTTAAGATCGATGAGAGAACAGGACGGATCATTATGATGGGAGCTATTGATAACCTTGTAAAAGGTGCCGCAGGACAGGCGGTTCAGAATATGAATCTGCTGTTTGGTCTTCCGGAGAGTGAAGGACTTGAACTCGTTCCGATGTTCCCATAGGTTATATTGATAAAGGTGGTATGTATGATACGTGTAATGACAATAGAGGATTATGATGAAGTATATAAATTGTGGAAGAAGATCCGGGGATTCGGAATTCGCAGTATCGACGATTCGAAAGAAGGTGTCGAAAGGTTTCTGCGACGGAATCCGACAACGAGTTTTGTCGCAGTGAAAGAAGGAAAAATCGTCGGAAGTATTCTCTGTGGTCATGATGGAAGACAGGGAAGTCTCTATCATGTATGTGTGGATGAGGCATACCGAAGACATGGAATCGGAAAAGACATGGTCGTACATAGCATGAAAGCTCTTCAGGAAGAGAAAATTAATAAAGTCTGCCTGATCGCATTTGCACAGAATAATGTAGGAAATGCATTTTGGAATACAATCGGATGGACGGAACGACTTGATGTGAATTATTATGATTTTATTTTAAATGAAGAAAATATTACAGCATTTAATGAACAGTAGAAAGGAAGCAGATCATATGAAGATTATCGAAGGCGGAGTTACCGCAGCAAAAGGATTTGAAGCAGCAGCAACAGCGGCAGGGATCAAATACCAGGGACGTACAGATATGGCGATCATTTACAGTGAGAAACCGTGTAAAGTTGCCGGAACATTTACAACGAATGTAGTAAAGGCAGCTCCGGTGAAGTGGGACAGACAGATTGTAGAGAGCAAACAGAAATCACAGGCAGTTATTGTAAACTCCGGAATTGCAAATGCGTGTACCGGAGAGGAAGGTATGAAATACTGTGAAGAGACAGCAAAAGAGGCTGGAAAAGTTCTTGGAATCGATGAGAAAGGTGTTCTTGTAGGTTCTACAGGAGTCATCGGAATGCAGATCCCAATCGATAAGATCAAAGCCGGAATTACAGAACTTGCCAAGGGAAAGAAAGCTGATCTGGCAAGTGGAACAGAAGCTGCAAAAGCAATCATGACAACTGATACGAAGAAAAAAGAAGTTGCGGTTACATTTATGGCAGGAGATACGGAAGTAACGATCGGAGGAATGGCAAAAGGTTCCGGAATGATCCACCCGAATATGTGTACAATGCTTGCATTTATTACAACGGATGCAAAAATTTCCAAAAAAGCACTTCAGGCGGCAATGAGCAGTGATGTTGAGGATACTTATAACATGATCTCTGTTGACGGAGATACTTCAACAAATGATACAGCACTTCTTCTCGCGAATGGAATGGCCGGAAATGAGAAGATCAAAGAAGGCACACCGGAATTCGATGCATTCAAAGAGGCTCTTCATTATGTAAATGAGACACTTGCGAAGGCAATGGCAGGAGACGGAGAAGGTGCAACAGCACTTTTTGAAGTAAAGGTTGTCGGAGCACAGACAAAAGAGCAGGCAAAAGTTCTTGCAAAATCTGTTGTATGCTCGAATCTTACAAAGGCTGCAATCGCAGGACACGATGCAAACTGGGGAAGAATCCTTTGTGCAATGGGATATTCCGGAGCGCAGTTTGATCCGGAGCAGGTAGATCTTTTCTTCGAGAGCTGTGCAGGAAAGCTTCAGATCATTGCTAATGGAACAGCAACAGATTATAGCGAAGAAAAAGCAACAGAGATCCTTTCACAGGAAAAAGTGACAGCCATTGCTGACTTAAAAGCCGGAGATGCAGAAGCTACTGCGTGGGGCTGTGACCTGACACATGGATACATTGATATCAATGCGGATTACAGAAGTTGATTTATAGAGAAATTATTGTTTCTTTAAAGACGCTGAAAAGATAAAAAAGGGAGACAGAAAAAATGACAAGCAATATGCAGAAATATCTGGATAAAGCGCAGGTGCTGATTGAGGCACTGCCTTATATCCAGCGCTTTAACCGTAAAATCATCGTAGTAAAATATGGCGGAAGTGCCATGGTGGATGAAAGTCTGAAACGCAGAGTAATCGAGGATGTTACACTTCTGAAACTGTGTGGATTCAAACCGATCATCGTGCATGGCGGTGGTAAGGAAATCAGCAAGTGGGTTGGAAAAGTTGGAAAAGAAGCAGAGTTTATCAACGGACTTCGAGTGACAGATGCAGAGACAATGGAGATTGCTGAGATGGTTCTGGGACGCGTGAATAAGAGTCTTGTACAGCTTGTAGAGAGTCTTGGCGTGCGTGCGATCGGAATCAGTGGAAAGGATGGAAATCTTCTCCAGGTTGAGAAGAAGTTTTCAGACGGACAGGATATCGGATTCGTAGGAGATGTCAAGAAAGTAAATGCAGAGATTTTGTATGACCTTCTGGAAAAAGATTTCCTTCCGATCATTTGCCCGGTTGGTATGGATGAGGAATACAATACTTATAATATCAATGCTGATGATGCAGCTTGCGCAATCGCCCGTGCAATGAAAGTTGAGAAGCTTGCATTCCTGACAGATATTGAAGGTGTTTATAAAGATCCAAAAGATCCTTCTACATTGATTTCTGAACTGGAGGTCAAAGAAGCCAAGGAATTGATTGCTGACGGATATATTGGAGGTGGAATGCTTCCAAAGCTTCAGAATTGTATTGATGCGATTGAAAGTGGTGTATCCCGTGTTCATATTCTGGATGGAAGAATCCCACATTGTCTGTTGCTTGAAATCTTTACAAACAAAGGAATCGGTACAGCAATTTTAAATCAGAAAGAAAGCAGGTATTATGATGGTGAACAGTAAAATACAGGCGGCAGAAGAGAACCTGATCCATGTATACAATCGATTTCCGATTGCACTGGATCACGGAGAAGGAATGTATCTGTATGATACAGAAGGAAAAGAATATCTTGACTTTGCAGCAGGATTTGCTGTGTCTGGACTTGGATATGATAATAAAGAACTGAATCAGGCATTAAAAGATCAGATTGATAAGTTATACCATACATCAAATCTTTATTTCCACGAGAGCTGTGGAGAGGCAGCAAAAGAATTAAACCGCATTTCCGGAATGGACAGAGTTTTCTTTACAAACAGTGGCGGAGAGGCAAATGAAGGTGCTCTGAAAGCGGCAAGAAGATATGCTTACACAAAGAAGACAGGAAGATATGAATTTATAGCGATGCAGAATTCTTTCCATGGAAGAAGCTTCGGAGCAGTTTCTGTGACAGGACATGATTCTTATCGTGAACCGTTTGAGCCGGTTGTTCCAGGTGTAAGATTTGCAGAGTTTAATGATCTTGACAGTGTGAAAGCACTGGTAAATGATAAGACTTGTGCAATTATTTTGGAACCGCTGCAGGGTGAAGGCGGAATCAATCTTGCGACACAGGAATTTATGGAAGGAATCCGTAAGATCTGTGATGAAAATGGAATCCTGATGATCTGTGATGAAGTGCAGTGCGGAATGGGAAGAACCGGAAATATGTTTGCATGGCAGGGATTTGGTGTAAAACCGGATATTCTGACTATGGCGAAAGCAATCGGAAACGGAATTCCGGTCGGTGCATTTGCAATGACGGAAGAAGTGGCAAAATATTCTCTTCAGCCGGGAGATCACGGCGCAACTTATGGAGGAAATCCACTGGCATGTACAGCTGTTAAGACAGTGATCGAGATTTTTGAACGTGAAGATATTGTAGGACATGTAAATCAGGTTGCTCCATATCTGACAAAAAAACTGGATGAGCTTGTGGATGAACTGGACTGTGTAGTCAGAAGAAAAGGAAAAGGTCTGATGCAGGGAATCGAGATCACAAAACCGTTGGCCGAAGTGAATAAGAAGACAATTGAGGAAGGACTTCTGATCATTCAGGCGCAGGGAAATGTGATCCGTTTTGTTCCACCGCTGATCGTAGAAGAAAAGCATATTGATGAGATGATCGAAAAACTGAAACGTGCACTTGCATAAGAAATCTTATACATAAAAAAGCCGGCATTTGCTTATACTATTTCTATAGGGAGGTATGAGCTTATGGCCGGTTTTTTGATTGCACTGCTATCAGGTGCGCTGATGAGTGTACAGGGAGTGTTCAACGCGCAGGTGACAAAGACGACAGGAATCTGGGTAAGCAATGGGTGGGTGCAACTTTCAGCATTTCTTTTGTGTCTGTTTGTCTGGCTGGCAACAGGAAGAGACTCTGTTGCAGCACTTATGGAAGTCCAGCCGCGCTATATGTTGCTGGGAGGTGTGATCGGAGCAGGGATCACATGGACTGTCATTAAAAGTGTGGATGCTCTGGGACCTGCAAGATCAGCACTTTTCATTGTTGTTTCCCAGCTGGCGGTTGCTTATCTGATCTCACTATCCGGAATGTTCGGGATGGAAAAAGAACCATTTTCATGGAGAAAACTGATTGGATTATTGATCGCAGCCGGTGGAATTGTTCTTTTCCAATGGAAATAGACAGTTTTGCGGGTATTGTAACAAGTCTGTAACAAAGTGTTAAATTGTCTATTGTATTTTTGAGAAAAATTCGTTACAATATTTATGTCCGGTTTTAAGGGGAAGTCTGACTGTCTGAGAACAGTGAGGCAATAGGATGAAGAACGGATGGAAGAAAATATGCAGATGCCGTAAAGGGCAGATGCTAAAAGGAATTGTATTGACTTTAACTTTGGCTTTTTTGACCATGGGATTGTGTGGCTGTGCAGAGAAGCATGACGCAGCGGAAGAAATTGAAGAGTTCACACTGGAGGGAGAATCTGATGTAGGAAAGAATTCCCAAAATTCCAAAACAGAGTCAGAAAAAGGATCTCAGGGTGGCACAGATGCAGAAGAAGGACTGCCGGAGACATTATATGTTCATGTATGTGGAGCTGTGAATGCTCCGGGGGTGTACGAACTGAGGACAGATGCACGGATTTACGAAGCATTGGAAGCGGCCGGTGGAATGACAGAGGATGCTGCCGCAGATTGGATCAATCAGGCAGAAGCTTTGAGTGATGGAGAGCGGATCTATGTGCCAACGCAGGAAGAAGCAGAGGAGTCAGCACAATCTGTTTCCGGTCAGTGGGCAGATCCGAATGGAAATGCAGGTGGATCAGTCAGTGATAAAATTAATATAAATACAGCCGCAAAAGAAGAATTGATGACCTTGAGTGGAATCGGAGCATCAAAGGCAGAGAGTATTCTGAAGTACAGGCAGGAGCATGGAAACTTTCAGAGTATAGAGGATCTCAAGAAGATCGAGGGAATCAAGGATGGTGTATTTAATAAGATAAAAGACGATATTACGGTATAGGAGCAGGCAGAAGAACGGCCAGAAAGAGGAGTATGAGCAAGAAGATATTAGTTGTTGATGATGAAAAATTAATCGTAAAGGGGATCCGGTTCAGTCTGGAACAGGAAGGAATGGAAGTGGATTGCGCTTATGATGGAGAAGAAGCATTAGAATATGCGAGAAGATGTGAGTATGATCTTGTACTTCTTGATGTCATGCTTCCGAAACTGGATGGTTTCCAGGTATGTCAGCAGATTCGTGAATTTTCAGATATGCCGATTGTTATGTTGACTGCCAAGAGTGAGGATATGGATAAGATCCTTGGTCTGGAATATGGTGCGGATGATTATATCACAAAGCCGTTCAATATTCTTGAAGTGAAGGCAAGAATCAAGGCAATCATGCGCAGGACAGCGAAACGCAAGGAAGAGCCGGCCGGAAGTCCGGTGCTTGTGAAAGGTAATATGAAGATTGATTGTGAAGGACGCCGTGTTTTCATCGGAGAACGTGAGATCAATCTTACAGCGAAGGAATTTGATGTGCTTGAGCTTTTGGCAATGAATCCGAATAAGGTTTACAGTAGAGAGAATCTGCTGAATCTGATCTGGGGATATGATTATCCGGGTGATGCAAGAACTGTAGATGTACATATCCGTCGTTTACGAGAGAAGATAGAACAGAATCCAAGTGAACCAAAATACGTACATACGAAGTGGGGAGTGGGTTATTATTTCCAGGGGTAAGAATACATTTTCATTTAAGAAAAAGATCTTTAACAATCTTAGATTCCGAATTTTTATTATGGTGCTTCTTGCCGGGCTTGTGCCCAGCGTAGTAGCACTATTTGGAATCGTAAAAGTCTATGAGTCACGTGCTGTGTCACTTCGAACAGCAGAAATTCAGAATCAATGTACAATTTTAACGAATCAGATCAGTGCGAGCCATTATTTTGAGGACACCTCACAAGAGGTGGTCAATGACAGCCTGAATCAGCTGACTAACATTTATAACGGAAGAGTTATGGTAATTGACGATCAGCTGAGGGTAGTCAAGGATACTTACAGTCTGGATGAGGGAAAGCTGGATGTATCTGAAAGTGTAGTGCGCTGTATGAAGGGGACGAGCACGAATAATTATGATAAGAAGAATCATTATATCGAGGTGACTGCACCGATTGCAATACCCGGAGATGATCAGATTCGCGGTGTAATGCTGGCAAGTGTTTCAACTGATAGTATTGAGGATTCTCTGGATGTATTATATACACAGGGGAGCGTGATTATTGGTCTTGTGATGATTTTTCTGACGATTGTTGCAGTGTTTGCAGCAGATCGTGTAGTACGTCCGCTGCATCAGATTGCAGCTACGATCGAGAATGTAAGTGCAGGGTATAGCGACGATGTTTTGCATGTGGATACATTTACAGAAACGAAAAGTATCAGTGAAGCAATTAATAAGATGATGGGAAGGCTGAAGCTTTTGGATGATTCCAGGGAAGAATTTGTATCCAATGTATCTCACGAACTGAAGACCCCGATGACATCGATGAAAGTACTGGCCGATTCACTTCTGGAGCAGGAGAACCTTCCGGTTGAGATGTATCAGGAATTCATGGGTGATATTGCAAAAGAGATTGACCGTGAGAATAAGATCATTACAGATCTTTTATCACTTGTGAAGATGGACAAGAAGGGGCAGACGCTGAATATTGAATCCATTAATATCAATGAACTTCTGGAACAGATTTTGAAGAGATTAAAACCAATTGCAGAGAAAAAGAATGTGGAGATCGTAATGGAGAGCTTTCGTCCGGTTACGGCGGAGATTGATGAGACAAAGCTGTCACTTGCGATTTCCAATCTGGTAGAAAATGCAGTAAAGTATAATCATGATAATGGATGGGTTCATGTATCATTGAATGCAGACCACAAATTTTTCTATGTAAAAGTAGAAGATTCAGGAATTGGAATTCCGAAAGAGGATCAGGCGCATGTTTTTGAACGTTTCTTCCGTGTGGATAAATCTCATTCCAGAGAAATCGGAGGAACAGGACTTGGACTTGCAATTGCGCGAAATGCTGTGATTGCACATAGAGGTGCGATCAAAGTATTCAGTGAAGAAGGCGAAGGAACAACATTTACTGTGAGAATTCCATTGATCTATACAGCTTCTTAGGAGAAAAGTTATGAAAAAAAGAAAAGGGATCGCAGTGTTGCTTATTCTGATTCTTTCTCTCGCAGTAACTGCGTGTGGGGATCGTTATGGAGTAAAGGAAGGCGAATCTTACATTTACTGTATGAATACAGATAAGACAGGACTTGTAAAGGTTGCAGCTAAGATCAGCGGCAATTCTGCGATAAAAAAGGCGGAATCTGTAATCGATGAGATGAAGAAACCAACGAATGAAATTGAATATACACAGGCAATTCCGGAACAGGTGAAATTGCTCGACTGTGCTTTAAAGGGCAGTATCCTTGAGATTAATTTCAGCGAAGAATATTATGAAGTGAAATCCTTAGATGAGAAACTGATGCGGGCAGCAATCGTGCAGTCACTGCTTCAGATTGACGGAATTGATGCGGTATCTGTCCGTGTGGAAGGGGAACCGCTCAAAGATAATGAGGGAAATGATGTTGGCTTAATGAATGAGGACGATATTGTTGACACGACAGGTTCTTCGTTAAGTTCTTATCAGAGTGATACATTGAAGTTATATTTTGCAGATCAGAATGGATCCAAACTGGTCAAGCAAGAGGTTGATGTTCATTACAGCAGTAATGTTTTGAAAGAAAAGCTGATTGTAGAAAAGCTGATGCAAGGTCCATCTGAGGAGGGGGCATATCCAACGATCAATCCGGCGGCTAATCTGTTGAGTGTAACGACAAAGGATGGAATCTGTTATGTGAATTTTGACAGCACATTTCTGATCAGTGCGTATGATGTACTGCCTGAGATCACGATTTATTCTATTGTGGATTCTCTTGTAGAGGGAGCAGGAGTAAGGCAGGTACAGATTACGATCAATGGTGAATCGAATGCAAAATACATGGAGAAGGTGGACTTGTCACAGCCATTGAATGAAGAGCAGGACTGGATAGCAGCAGATAACAAAGAATGAGAAAACGCCCGCTCTGTATGGTATGTCTTATACTGCTTGCCATACAGCTTGTAAGAGTGAGTTTTTTACAGAATACAAAAGATCAGAAACCGTCCCTTGCAGAAACATTGATTTCGGATGAGAAAGATGTGATTTGCGAGGGCACGGTTTATAGAATTGAAAATAAATCACAATCAACTGCAATTTATCTGAAAGATGCGGTTGTTTCTTGTACAGATCAAAAGAGTAAGAATCAGATAATCAAAGAAAAGAAAATCCTTGTAACAATAAAAAATAATAAATCCGGTAAAAAAATCAGAATGAAAATAGGACAGAAGCTGAATGTGTGGGGGACAAAACAGTCGTTTCATCCGCCAAGGAATCCGGGTAATTTTAACCAAAAAAGTTATTATCAAAAACAGGGAATCCATGTTGGGGTTTTAACAAAGGCAGAACAGATTAAGATAGTTTTGTCTGAAAAAGACAAGAACTGGATTGTATCACGATGGAATAGCATACGGAATCAGCTGGACAGGCTGAAAAATTACTGGAACTGGAAGATTGTAAGCCAGATGGGAAAAACACATGGCGCGATGCTTTCTGCAATCTTGTTGGGAGAAAAGAGCGGACTTGATCCGGAGATGAAAAAATTGTATCAGAAGAACGGATTAGGACATCTGCTTGCAATTTCGGGGTTACACATGTCACTGATCGGAATGTCTGTTTACCGGTTATTAAGAAGAATGGGAAATTCATTTCTGTTTTCCGGAATTGCCGGAGGAGGGATTTTGTTTTTTTATTTGGTTATGACAGGTCCACAGGTATCTAGTCTTCGTGCACTTCTTATGTTTTTTATCCGCATGGGGGCAGAAATTACCGGGAGAGATGTGGATCAACCTACAAGCCTGGCGGTTACAGCAGCTATTTTAAGCATATATCAACCGCTGTATCTGTTAGATGCAGCATTTTTACTTTCGTTTGGTGCACTTCTTGGGATTTTATTATTGTATCCAATTTTTGAACAGAAAACACGTTTGAAAGCATGGGAAGGATTTAAGATTAGTTTAGCTGTTAATGGAATGCTTCTGGGAATCATGCTGTATTATTATTTTGAGGTGCCGCCGTATGCACTCGTTTTGAATGTTATTTTAATTCCGTTGTTTCCATTTGTGATGTTGACAGGTATAGGTGGAATTTTGTTTTCAGAATTATCGGGAACCGTAGGAAAAATTGGATTCAGAAGCTGTGATCGCCTGTTGTCCTTCTATGATAAATTATGTGAGCTGACATCAGCGCTTCCGGGCAGCAGGATCGTGACCGGACAGCCAGAGTTATGGTGGGTGCTTATTTACTATGGTGTGCTGTTGTTTTTGTGCTTCCTGTTTCATGCAATGAAAAATAAGACAGATAACCGAAGAAAACAGGCGGGATTTTCACTTCTTGTTTGTATTGTCATAGCAGGATCGATCTGCGGATGCGGAATACTCAATAATGATTCAAAAAACCTTCAGGTGACTGTTCTGGATGTTGGACAGGGGGACTGTATTTTTATAAGAGACAGGGAAGGAAAGAAAATGCTGGTGGATGGAGGGAGCAGTGATCTGTCTTCTGTCGGTACTTACCGGATAGAGCCGTTTCTATTATCGCAGGGGGTCAGAAAACTGGAGTATGTTTTTGTGACACATGGTGATGCGGATCACATCAATGGAATTCAGGAACTTCTGCAAAATCAGAAACAGGGAGTGGAAATCGATGCGCTTGTTCTGCCGCCGGAAGAATATATGGATGAGAAATTACTCCATCTTGCAGAAATAGCGAAAGAAAACGGGACGAGAGTGTTGACAATTTATGCCGGAGAAAAAGTAGGAACGTATTTAAAATGCATCGCTCCGTTGACAACGAGGAAAAACGAGCGTATTCGTGGCAAGGAAGAGGAGGTACCTCGTCTGGAAGCGGGAAATGAAGCATCTGTTGTACTTGAATTGAAGGATGGGGCGTTTCAAATGCTTCTGACAGGAGATTTGGAAGGAAGAGGAGAGGAACAGCTGCTGGAAAGCGGAGCATTGGAGAGCTCTCCAATCTTAAAAGCAGGACATCATGGGTCGAAGAATTCGGGAAGTGAAGAATTTCTTCAGATTGTGAAACCCAGATTAACATTAATCTCAGCGGGGATAGAAAACCGCTACGGACATCCACATGAGGAGACGCTGGAACGCCTGCAGGAAATCGGAAGTGAAGTATTGTCCACGCAGGAATGCGGTGCAATTACACTAAGGAGCGATGGACGAAAAATAAAGGTTCACAAGTATTTATAAAACAGGATTAGGTGATAAAAAGGCTCTTGTCAAAGTGTTGGTTATTCATTTATAATAGAATAGTTATGAAGACCTTAAATGAAGATTTAAAATCAGGACAATTTAAGCAGGTATATCTTCTCTGCGGAGAAGAAGGATATCTGAAGAAACAGTATAAGAACCGTTTTGTGAAGGCAATGCTTCCGGAAGGTGATACGATGAACTATTCGTATTATGAAGGGAAGAATACGCCAGTGAAAGAAGCAATCGATCTTGCAGAGACCTTACCTTTCTTTGCAGAGCGCAGACTGATCGTATTTGAGAATACGGGATTTTTTAAAACTGCGGCAGGGGCAGATCTGGCGGATTATATTAAGGACATGCCGGAGACAACCTGTTTTATCTTTGTGGAAGAAGAGATTGATAAGAGAAATAAGCTCTATAAAGCAGTGAAATCAAAAGGATATATTGCAGAGCTGTCCACACAGGATGCAGGAACTTTGAAACGCTGGGTTGCAGGTCTGGTCCGAAAAGAGAAGAAGCAGATTTCGGAGTCTGTGATCGTGTATTTTCTGGATAAAGTTGGAACAGATATGGAAAATATCCAGGGAGAGCTGGAGAAAGTATTCTGTTATGTACTGGAGCGGGATACGATCACGAAGGAAGATATTGATGCTGTCTGTGTGACGCAGATCACGAATCATATTTTTGAGATGGTAGATGCGGTTGCAGCCGGAAATCAGCAGAAAGCACTGGATCTGTATTATGAACTGCTGGCTTTAAAAGAACCGCCGATGCGTATTCTTTTTCTGCTGGTGCGTCAGTACAGGATGCTTTTCCATGTCAAGGCACTTGCAAATCAGGGATATGGAAGAAAAGAGATTGCGTCTAAAGCAGGCTTACATCCATTTGTGGCAGGAAAGAACATGGAACAGGCGAAGCGGTTTAAGATGGGACAGCTGCGCCGTGTGATGGAAGAAGGGGCACAGTTGGAGCAGGATGTAAAGACAGGATTGCTGACAGACAATCTTGCGGTAGAACTTTTTATTGTAAAACAGTCAGAAAGATAGATGGAGGTAAGAAGTATTGTCAACAATTGATCAGAGTCATATTAGAAATTTTTGTATTATAGCACATATCGATCACGGTAAGTCTACACTGGCGGATCGTATCATTGAGCAGACAGGACTTTTGACTAGCAGAGAAATGCAGTCACAGGTTCTTGATAACATGGATCTGGAGAGAGAGCGTGGAATCACGATCAAAGCACAGGCAGTCCGTACTGTATATCAGGCAGATGACGGAGAAGAGTATATTTTCAACTTGATCGATACACCAGGACACGTCGATTTCAACTATGAGGTATCCCGAAGTCTGGCAGCCTGTGATGGAGCAATTCTTGTTGTTGATGCGGCACAGGGAGTTGAGGCACAGACGCTTGCGAATGTATATCTTGCACTGGATCATGATCTGGATGTTATGCCGGTTATCAACAAGATTGATCTACCAAGCGCAGAGCCGGAGCGTGTAAAAGAAGAGATAGAAGATGTGATCGGAATCGATGCGGAGAATGCACCACTGATTTCTGCTAAGACAGGACTGAATGTACATGAAGTTCTCGAGCAGATCGTACAGCAGATTCCGTCACCGGTCGGAGATCCGGATGCACCGCTTCAGGCACTGATCTTTGATTCCAAGTACGATTCTTACAAGGGAGTTATTGTATTCTGCCGTATCAAGGAAGGTACGGTCAAAAAAGGTACACCGATGCTTATGATGGCAACAGGTGCGAAAGCAGAAGTTGTAGAAGTTGGAACTTTTGGAGCGGGACAGTTCATTCCATGTGACGCACTTGAAGCAGGAATGGTAGGATATATCACAGCCAGTCTTAAGAATGTAAAGGATACCCGTGTCGGAGATACGATCACAAATGCAGAGAATCCTTGTGCAGAACCACTTCCGGGATATAAGAAAGTAAATCCGATGGTATATTGCGGACTTTATCCGGCAGACGGAGCAAAGTATCCGGACTTGAGAGATGCACTTGAGAAACTGCAGCTTAATGATGCTGCGCTTCAGTTTGAGGCAGAGACATCGGTAGCACTTGGATTCGGATTCCGTTGTGGATTCTTGGGACTCCTTCATCTGGAGATCATTCAGGAACGTCTGGAAAGAGAGTACAACCTTGATCTTGTTACAACAGCACCGAGTGTTATTTACAAGATCCATAAGACAAACGGTGATGTGATCGATCTGACAAACCCGACAAACATGCCGGATCCTGCAGAGATTGAATATATGGAAGAGCCTATGGTAAAGGCAGAGATCATGGTGACATCCGAGTACATCGGAGCGATCATGGATCTGTGTCAGGAACGCCGTGGAATCTATCAGGGAATGGAATATATTGAAGAGACAAGAGCCGTGTTGACATATCATCTGCCACTCAACGAGATTATTTATGATTTCTTTGATGCATTGAAATCAAGATCCAGAGGATACGCATCTTTTGATTATGAGATGCTTGGTTATGTACGTTCCGAGCTTGTCAAACTTGACATTCTGATCAACAAAGAAGAAGTGGATGCTCTTTCCTTTATTGTATTCGAAGGAAGCGCTTATGAGCGTGGAAGAAAGATGTGCGAGAAGCTGAAAGAAGAGATTCCAAGACAGCTTTTCGAGATTCCGATCCAGGCAGCAGTCGGAAGTAAGATTATTGCGAGAGAGACAGTTAAGGCAATGCGTAAGGACGTTCTTGCGAAATGTTACGGCGGTGATATTTCACGTAAGAAGAAACTGCTTGAAAAGCAGAAAGAAGGAAAGAAGAGAATGCGTCAGGTTGGAAACGTAGAGATTCCACAGAGTGCATTCATGAGTGTCCTGAAGCTGGATGAGAACTAGATAAAAGAAGGAAGGAAAAGATACTGTTTTTATCAGACAGTATCTTTCTGTATTTAAAGATGAAAAAGAGAAATTTAGAATTATATCTCCATATTCCGTTCTGCGTAAGAAAATGTAATTATTGTGATTTTTTCTCAGCAAGTGGAACAGAGGAAGAGCAGGCAGCTTATGTCAGTGCTATGATTCAGGAGATTCAGAGTTATCAGGAATTATCTGGAGCGTATGAAGTTCAGACGATTTTCCTGGGAGGTGGGACTCCGTCGCTTCTGACACCGGAACAGATAGAACAGATTTTTGATGCAATTTATCATACATTTTCAGTAAATGAGAATGCAGAGATCACAATGGAAATGAATCCGGGAACAGTTGATATCGAGAAACTTCATGCCATGAAAGCAGCAGGGGTGAACAGACTGAGTATTGGACTTCAGTCGGCACAAAATGAAGAACTGAAAATGCTAGGAAGAATCCATACATTTGAAGAATTCCTTGAGACTTGGAAACTGATAGAACAGGCTGGATTCAAAAACCGAAATATCGATCTCATGTCTGCGCTTCCGGGACAGACGATAGAAAGCTACGAAGATACACTTTCAAAAGTTCTGGCACTTGAGCCGGAACATATATCCGCATATAGTCTGATCTTAGAGGAAGGTACTGTATTCTATGACTGGTATGAAAAAGGAAAGTTAGATCGTGGTGCATGGAAACTTCCATCTGAGGAAGAAGAATATGCGATGGGAGAGTTGACGATACTAAGACTCGCAGAAGCCGGAATGCATCGATATGAGATTTCCAATTATGCAAAGCAGGGAAAAGAATGCAGACATAACCTTGGTTATTGGGATCGAGTGGAATATCTTGGAATCGGAGCAGGTTCCTCCTCATTGATCAAAGGAGAGCGGTTTGACCACATCCGTGACCGGAAAGCATATATTGAAAAGATTAGAAATGGCGAGTCGATTCTTATTGACAGAGAAATTCTTTCCGTGGAATCGCAGATGGAAGAGTTCATGTATCTGGGGCTTCGAAAAGTAGAGGGAGTTTCGAGAACAGATTTTCAGAACTATTTTGGAAGGAATGTGGATGATGTTTATGGAAAAATTCTTGATAAATTAGAAGAAGAACAATTGCTGGAATTTAGTGGAGATCGAATCCGACTGACGCATCGGGGGATGGATGTCAGCAATTGTGTGCTGGCGGAGTTCTTGTTTTAAAGGCTGAAAACCCAAATTGTGCAAAATCAACCAAAAACAGTCATGAAATTTGTTGATTAGTTTGATTGACTATGAATGAGTTTGAACGTATAATACAAGCATAAAGAAAAACAATGGTCAGAGAGAAGGAGAATGCAAAATGATTTACACAGTAACATTTAATCCGTCATTGGATTACATTGTCTCTGTTGAGGACTTTAAGCTTGGACTTACGAATCGAACGAGTTCAGAGCTGATCCTTCCTGGTGGAAAGGGCATTAATGTTTCTACAGTGCTTGGTAATCTTGGTATCGAGAATACTGCACTTGGATTTTTAGCCGGATTTACCGGAAAAGAGATTGAAAGAAGACTCAAAGAGATGGGAGTTGCATCTGATTTTATTGAGATCAATGAAGGTGTATCTCGAATCAACCTGAAGTTAAAATCAATCGACGGAACAGAGATTAACGGAAGTGGACCGGTGATTTCTCCGGAAGATGTAGAGAAGCTGATGGAGAAGCTTGACAAACTTGGAGAAGGTGATGTTTTATTCCTGGCAGGAAGTATTCCAACTTCTATGCCGGATGACATGTATCAGAAGATTATGGCGAAGCTTGATGGCAAAGGTGTCATGATCGTTGTAGACGCAACGAGAGATCTGCTGTTGAACGTTCTTGAATATCATCCATTTTTAATAAAACCGAACAATCATGAACTTGGAGAGATTTTTGATGTGGAACTTCTGACAAGAGAATCTGTTGTACCATATGCAAAGAAACTGCAGGAAAAAGGAGCAAGAAATGTTCTTGTATCCATGGCAGGAGAAGGTGCCGTTCTTGTAGCAGAAGATGGAAGTGTTTATGACACTCCGGCGCCGAAAGGGGAATTAAAAAACGGTGTTGGAGCAGGAGACTCTATGGTAGCCGGATTTATGGCAGGCTGGATGGAGAAACATGAATACAGACATGCATTCCACATGGGAGTTGCATCAGGAAGTGCAAGTGCATTTTCAGAGAATCTGGCAACAAAAGAGGAGATTGCCGGAGTATATCAACAGGTTGTAAAGGAGGAGCGGTAGGATGAGAATCACAGATTTGCTCGATAAGAGAAGTATTGCTTTTGATAAGAATCCGGCAAACAAGCAGGAAACTTTGGACATGGCAGTGGAACTGATGTGTGCAAGCGGCAAGATCAATGACACAGAAGCCTACAGAAAGCAGGTTTACTTAAGAGAAGAAGAAAGCACAACAGGAATTGGTGAAGGAATTGCCATTCCACACGGAAAAGGTGATTGTGTAAGCAAGCCGGGACTTGCAGCAATGGTAATTAAAAATGGTGTTGATTTTGATTCTCTGGATGGAGATCCGGTAACACTCTTATTCCTGATCGCGGCACCGAATACAGAAGATAACGTTCATCTGGAAGTGCTTAGTAAATTGTCAATGATGCTGATGGATGAGCAGTTTACAGAAGCTCTGAGAAATGCAACCTCTGCGGAGGAATTCCTTTCTATTATTGATAAAGCAGATGATGAGAGAGCTGACATTGATGAGCAGCTGGCAGATACAGGAAATGCAGAGAGTGATTTCAAGATTCTTGCAGTAACAGCCTGCCCGACAGGTATCGCTCATACCTATATGGCAGCAGAAGGAATCGAGAAAGCAGCAAAAGCTGCCGACTGTTTCGTGAAAATCGAGACAAGAGGAAGCGGTGGAGCGAAAAATGTGCTGACAGACCAGGAAATTGCTGATGCGGATTGTATTATCGTTGCAGCAGATACACAGGTTCCGATGGATCGTTTTGACGGAAAGAAAGTAATCATCTGTCAGGTATCAGACGGAATCAGTAAAGCAGATGAACTGGTAGCTCAGGCGAAAGCCGGAAATGTTCCAGTCTTCCACGGAAACAATCCGGTTGCAGCATCTTCTTCCGCAGGAAAGAAAAGCGGCGGAGTCGGACATCAGATTTACATGCAGTTAATGAACGGTGTTTCCCATATGCTTCCACTTGTTGTTGGTGGTGGTATTCTGATCGCGATCGCATTTCTGATTGACGGATTGTGCGTAGATCTGAATGCACTTCCGGCTGACCAGAGAGCAAATTTTGGTATGATCACTCCGGTTGCGGCAGTATTTAAACAGATCGGTGGAACAGCATTTGGATTCATGCTTCCGGTACTTGCAGGATTTATCGCAATGGCAATCGGTGACCGACCGGCGCTTGCAGTTGGTCTTGTAGGCGGTATGATGGCAGCAAGCGGAAAATCCGGATTCCTCGGAGCTCTTGTAGCCGGATTCCTTGCAGGATATATCATTGTACTTCTTCGTAAAGTATGCGACAAGCTTCCGGATGCACTGGAAAAAATCGCACCGGTACTTATTTATCCATTGATCGGAGTTCTCCTGATCGGACTTGCAATGATGTTTGTAATCGAGCCAATCATGGGTGGAATCAACACAGGCCTGAATAATGCATTGACAGGTATGGGAGATTCAAGTAAAGTAGTATTAGGACTGATTCTTGGAGGAATGATGTCCATCGATATGGGTGGCCCGTTCAACAAGGCAGCTTATGTATTCGGTACAGCATCAATCGCAGCTGGTAATTATGATATTATGGCAGCAGTTATGGTTGCAGGAATGGTTCCGCCATGTGCCATCGCCCTTTCCACACTGTTGTTTAAGGATAAGTTTACAAAAGAAGAAAGAGATGCAGGTCCGACAAACTTTATCATGGGTCTTGCATTTATCACAGAAGGAGCAATCCCATTTGCAGCATCTGATCCGCTGCATGTACTTCCATCTTGTATCATCGGTTCAGCAATTGCCGGTGGAATGTCAATGCTGTTTGGATGTACACTGATGGCACCACATGGTGGAATCTTCGTATTCCCGGTTGTTGGAAATGCAGTAATGTATAATCTGTCAAAACCAATAAAAAATATAAGAATCAGGACCTGAAGTTGTGGATCTAGAAGCGGATGCTTAAGATTCCTGGCTTCAGGTTCTTTTTTAAAAGGAGATACTAAAATGCTTACAGAACAGAGATATCAGATTATTTTGGATTTGCTGAAAGAAAAGAAAAGTGTTACGGCGACAGAACTGAAAGAGATTTTAGATACATCAGAGTCTACGGTAAGAAGAGATATTACTGCACTTCATAAAGCCGGAAAGCTTATCAAGGTATTTGGCGGAGCGGTTGCGCTAGAAGATGAAGGCACTGTCTCTGCTTATGAACCGACAGTTGAGCAGAAGAGCGAACTCTATGTGGAAGAGAAAAGAAAAATCGCGCAATATGCGGCAGAACTGATCGAGGAGGAAGACTTTATTTATCTCGATGCAGGAACAACGACAGGTTATATGATTGATGCTCTTGGACATACCAATGCAGTTTTTGTGACAAATGCTGTTTCACATGCACAGAGGCTGGCAGCTAAGGGAATCAAAGTGTTTCTGATCGGCGGAGAACTTAAGAACTCTACAGAGGCAGTGATCGGTGCACAGGCAATGAAGAATCTGCAGGAATATCATTTTACCAAAGGATTCTTTGGAGCAAATGGAATCACAAAAGCAGAAGGATTCACGACACCGGATGCGAATGAGGCTCTGGTGAAACAAACGGCGATCGAGAGATGCAGGAACAGGTTTGTCCTTGCAGATCATTCAAAATTCGGATGTATCAGTTCAGTGACATTTTCTGCTTTTGCGAATGCAAAGATTCTGACAGATGGCTGTCCGGCGGATTATCAGGAATTGGGTTCTGTGATAAAGGTGGAATGAGACGCTTTAATTTAAGTGCTTCGCAGCTTTGAATGCGAACCGTTAATTATCAGGGAGATAAGTGTTTTATCTCCCTGTTTTACATTTCTAGAATCTTATAATTTTACAAATGTGAAGGAAGGAGGAAGTATATGTTCGACAGTAAAAAAAGAACGGAAAGTGAAATATTCACATATAACACATATATTACAAGTAATATATGCACATAATATATTGACTAAAGTGAAAAAAACGTTTAGAATTAAGTGAAAGATGGAGGTGCGGAAATGTTAATCAGATTTAATGTAAAAAACTTTTTGTCGTTTTCTGAAAGAGAAGATGGAAAATCAGAAGAGTTTTCTATGATTGCAGGAAAAGTAAGGAATAAAAAAGCACATGTATATGATAATGAAAAAATAAAACTATTAAAATTTGCAGCAATTTACGGTGCCAATGCAGCTGGTAAATCAAATTTGGTAAAAGCAATGGATTATATGAGACGTATTGTTTTATATGGATTGCCAAAAGGACACACAGAAATGTATTGTAAAATTGATGAGGCTAATAAGATAAAAGAAAGTTACTTTGAGTTAGAAATCATGCTTAATGGAAAATATTATGCATATGGATTTGAAGTGATTTTAAATCAAAGCAAATTTGTTTCAGAATGGTTAATAGAATTGACCAGCGACAATAGGGAGAAATTAATCTTCAGTAGAGATATAAATAATGGAAAATACGAATTTGGCAATTCATTACAAGAAAAAGGACTTATCGATAAATTAGAAGTATATGCGGAAGATATTCAAGAAGATGATAGTGTTTTGTTTCTTTTAACTATGAATAAAAATAAAAAAATGTTATATCACCAATACAGAAGTGCTGCAATACTTCAAGATATCTATAGGTGGATTGAAGTATGTCTAGATGTTAATTATCCAAATAAATCCATTTCAGATTATTCATATATGGCAAAAACTGAAAATGTAGAAGAAGTATGTAGAATTATTTCAGCATTTGGAACAGGGATTACAGGGTTCGAACTAGTAGATGTTGCGCCGGAGAAGGTATTTGGAAATATGCCAAAAAGAATGCGGGATGATTTGCTGTCTGAAATTGAAACACGAATTGTAGAAATGAAGAATAACAAAGAACTTGCTGGATTTGGAATTACAATGAGATCAGCAAGGGATTTCTTTATTTTGAATGTTGATAAAGATGGAAATATAGGGTGCAGAACAATAAAATTTTCCCATGGAAAAGAGCATGTATTATTTAATATATCTGAAGAATCTGATGGAACTGTTAGAATCTTGGAACTGTTGGAAGTATTGCTTTCGGGAAAAGGAAAAACATATGTGATAGATGAATTGGACAGATGTCTGCACCCAAGCCTGACTTATAAATTTGTGGACACATTTTTACAACTGGCAGAAAAAAGAAATGTTCAGTTAATAGTAACTACACATGAATCAAGATTGTTGGATTTTGATCTGCTGCGCAGGGATGAAATCTGGTTTGTAAATAAAAGAAAATCTAGTGAAAGTGATATTTATTCATTGGAAGAATATAATACAAGATTTGATCAGAAGATAGATAAGGCTTATTTAGAAGGCAGATATGGAGGGGTTCCGATATTTAGTACAGTATTTCCTATTGAGGGAGAGGTGTAATGGATGAGAGAAAGCAGGACATTCGCAGAACGTACCAAAGTGTTGAAATCTGATGAAGTGTTTGAGTTGGATGAAGAAAAATTATTGAATAATTCTAAAGTTACGGCAAAGAGGCGTTATGCGGAAAATTTGGCCGGGATATAATAAGTCATCTTACCATTCAGAGAAGCTTGTTAAAAATATAGATAAAGCGATAGAAAATGAAAAGAAATTTTGCGAAGATATAGAACAGCTGGAAAATTCAGTGGGAAGTAACATTGGAAGATTAGTTCAAAAGATGAGACAAAATTAAAGTACGAAGGATTCCTGCGGGCGGGAATCTTTGGGGCAAATGGAATCACAAAAGCAGAAGGATTCACAACACCGGATGCGAATGAAGCCCTGGTGAAACAAACAGCGATTGAGAGATGTAAGAATCGTTTTGTTCTTGCGGATTATTTGAAGTTCGGATGCATCAGTTCTGTGACATTTTCAGCTTTTGTGAATGCAAAGATTCTGACAGACAACTGTCCGGCGGAATTTTTGTATAGTATAGTGAACATATTTATATTTTATACTATCAGCCAGATTTTTGAAGTCTGGCTGTAATTTTTTGTCATGAAATGGAAAAAGAAGAATTAAACAATAGAAGAAATAATTTTTACTGTAATTTATTTTATTTTAATTGTTATTTGGATTAGGGTGTCAAAAGGCATGCAAATTCCGCTTCATTGGATCACGCATTCTAATAAAGTGTTATATTTTTTTCGTAGTCATTATTTTTAGATTACTAGGAAGGGTGTTTTTAGCAATATTATGTATGTGAATTATTACATTGTCATTCATAATGTTGTGTTGATGCTTATATATCTTTAAGAAGTTATGTTGACCGAAGCTGGTAAACATTAAAAAACATGGAATTATTGCATTTAGTGGCAAATCAAGAAGTTTTTTGAGCTTATAGAAGTACTACATAAGATTCTTGGTTCTTTATAAATAATATTTAAAAGAAAATTTGTTTTTTTGGGTTTTAATCGTTATACATTATAGAAGGATAATAATTTATGAGAGAATTAGAGCAGAAAAACCGGGAGATAATTTTATGTTCGAAAACAAACGACTGATCAAACTTACAAATAGCAATGATAAAATAGATCAAGTAATTCAGAATAATTATATGAGTATATATAAGTATTGTTATTATCATGTAGGTAATAGTGATCCGGCTCAAGATATAACTCAGGAAGTTTTTTTGAAGTTTCTTAAGCATGTAGATAGGTACAAAGAGTATGGTAAACTGAGAAACTATTTATATGTAATTGCCAAGAATTGTATCCGTGATTATTTGCGAAAAGCAAAACAAGTAAATTTAGAAACAGTTATAGAAGGATTTGATTCTGGAGGGATTGATAGGAAATTAGAACAATTAAATATTTGGGAAGCGATAAATTCACTCGAAGATTGCTTTACTTGGTATGATGATAGAAATGCGTAAACTTCTTAAAAGAGCAGGAGGAAATCTAAATGAAATTAGCTATGGAACACCTTTCTAAACAATTTAAAAATAAAATAGCAGTGAAACAAATAGATACTATATTGACGGAAGGTGTATATGGTTTTTTAGGTGCAAATGGTGCAGGAAAGACAACGCTTTTACAAATGATTTGTGGAATAATTGAACCTACGTCTGGAGAAGTAAAAATAGATGGTGAAAATAATATACAGATGGGTGAAAGATTTCGGGACATTTTGGGGTATCTTCCGCAAGAGTTTGGTTATACTCCAAGTTTCACAGCACAAGATTTCATGCTGTATATTGCTTCAATTAAAGGTTTGCAGCCACAATATGCTAAGCGAAAAACAAGACAACTATTAAGACTGGTCAATCTTGAAAACGAGGCTAACAGAAAAATAAGGACTTTTTCAGGCGGAATGAAACGAAGATTAGGAATTGCACAGGCTTTGTTAAATGATCCTAAAATTCTTATCTTAGATGAGCCAACAGCAGGATTAGATCCTAAAGAACGTGCATATTTCCGAAATATTATATCTGAAATGTCAAAAGATAAAATTATTATTATATCAACACATATCGTATCAGACATAGAATATATTTCAGACCAGGTACTGGTGATGAAAAAAGGTTGTTTTATTTTGCAGGGTACGCCGGAAGAACTGCTTGATAAAGTTAATGGGGAAGTATGGTCCTGCAAAATTCCAAATAAAGAATGGACAAAATTTGAGACACAGTATTGTATAGCCAATTCACATGCATTAGCAAATCATGTAGAGGCCAGAATCATATCTACAGAAGCTCCAATTGATGACGCCATTAATGTTGAACCGACATTGGAAGATTTATATTTGAAATATTTTTCAGATGAAATGGAAGCAGGAGAGAATAGTTAATGAGTGGAATGATCAAATATGAATGGAAGAAGATCTGGACGAGCAGGTTGACACAAATATCAGTTATAGGATGTAGTTTGTTTTTAGTTTTCTGTGTGTTCAAGTATTTTTCAAATTACAGCAACAGATGAAAATGGCCAGACCGTTAGTGGAATGACTGCCGTTGAGGTGTTGCAAAATATTCAGCAGCGGCAAGAACTAACACAGGATAGAGTGAATGAAATTGTAGATCAATATTTGGAATATATCAATAACCCAGATACAAGCTCAAACAATGAAGCATACCATTATCTGTCCCAAGAAAAATATAGTACATTTTATCTGCCAAACAAAGAGCTGTTAAGTTTGATAACAAATGTATATGAAGAGCCTGGAAGTGGAAGTGACATAAAAGATGTTCTTGAAAATAATGCAGGAAAGGATTTTACACAGGCACGTCTTGACCGAGATCAAAAATATATTCAATTACTAGAAGAGAATGGGAAACTTACTTCTATAGAAGCAGATTATTGGGAGGGTGAAGTAAAAAAAATATCCGAATATCAGTATGGTTACCATAAAGGTTGGGATATGATTTTGGATGCATTGACATGGCCGGTACTGATTATGATGATTATCTGCATTGGAATTGCACCGATTTTTTCAGGCGAATATCAATCTAAATGTGATTCGCTAATATTGTGTATGAAATATGGGAAAAGCAGGTTGGTTTCCACAAAAATTATTGTGGTGTGGCTATTCACTACTTGTGTATATTGGGGAATTACGTTGATTTATTCTGCGGTATATCTTGGCCTCCTTGGGACAGATGGTGCAGATTTACCAATTCAATTAAAATACCCTGCGGTATCAGTTGGATACCACTTATTAATGGCAGAGGGAACGATTTATGCCTTGATTTTAGCATATTTCTTTACATTGGGAATTGCAGGAATAACGCTTTTGATGTCTGCAGTACTAAAAAACGCATATGGTGTTATTATCATTGCCTTTCTTTTAATTATAATACCGACCTTTTTATCACCGGATACAGGTGGATATACTTGGAGCCGAATGTTGTCATTATTACCATCTAAGATTGCGGATTTTTCATTCCAATCATATACAACCTATAGCATAGGCAAAGTGGTAATAAAATGGCCGGATATGGCAATGATAGTAAATGGATTTGGAACGATTATATTTTCAGCATTTAGTTATTGGATTTTTAAAAAACATCAGGTGAACAAATAGATTAAAATTTGCGCACATAAGGAGAGATGACTATTTGAAAAAAATAAAACATTTAATAATACATTATATTGATGTTAGGGTCAAAAGCCCTACTATAGTACCTTGAAAATTTTACACAAATCCCTCAGCTTCGCCTAAATGTGGTATACTGTATATATCAATCTAAGG
>SKEW01000529.1_pt1 | contig 35043 bp, 19 predicted proteins | sample 4841441 | NCBI WGS metagenome assembly SKEW01 (sample SAMN11008799, study PRJNA524170) | human gut metagenome | isolation source: fecal sample from pouch patient p41 | place: Israel: Tel-Aviv | reverse complement strand
ATTCTTCTACACATTCCAGTTTGCTTACAGAAATCTCGTATGCGATCCGCTTCTGCGTCTCTTCTTCACTGATTTTTTTCACGTATTCCCGGCTCTGGATCCTGCCCCAGATCAGGACGTGACCGCCCACCTGAAAAGCAGATGCATATCTGGCATTTCTGCCCCAGCAGATGCACGGAATGTAGTCCGATTTTCCATACGGCCGGTTGACGGCGATCAGAAGGTCTGCGATTTCCCTGCCAAGTGGAGTTTTCCGGTACACCGGCGGTTTGCATATGTATCCGTCCAGGAAAATGGCATTGCTCTTCATATTTTCATCGTCATCTTCCACAAATTCCACCTCTCTGGCAAACACCGAGAGCACCAGCCGGTTTTTCTTTTCCTCATGGCGGTTGTAGGAGCGAAACTGCCCCATCACATGGATATACTCCCCTTCATAATCCTCGTTCACATCCACAAGACGCTCCGAGATCATGACCGGGATCCGGTCCTCGGAATCGCTGAGCCGTTTGACCAGCACATCTACCATATAAAAGCCTTCGCCGAATACCTGATGGCTGAATGTAAACCGGGATGCGATTTTTCCCATGATTTCCACCTGATTGTTTTCAATAATCTTATCTGTCATGATTGTAGTTCCCCTTCCTCTTTTTTGTATTTTGTATAATTTATTTCTATTCCGTTCCTTCCTTATTTAGAACCGGATTTTGAAAAAAAAAATTTTTTCCCTTGTAATCTGAAAAAAATGTGATAGACTTGTATCGTTGGAAATGCCCGTTTTACGGGCTCTTTATATGCATAGAAAGGAAATTGTTTATGAAAATCAAAAGAGAAGATATTCGTAACGTGGCGATCATCGCCCATGTAGACCATGGTAAAACCACTCTGGTAGACCAGTTACTGCGTCAGAGCGGTGTATTCCGTGCGAATCAGGAAGTCCAGGAACGTGTCATGGACTCCAACGATATCGAACGGGAACGTGGTATCACGATTCTTTCCAAAAATACAGCTGTTTATTACAAAGATACCAAAATCAACATCATCGACACCCCAGGCCATGCGGACTTCGGCGGCGAGGTAGAACGTGTCCTGAAGATGGTAGACGGTGTTATCCTGGTGGTAGATGCGTTCGAGGGTGCTATGCCGCAGACCAAATTCGTTCTGAAAAAAGCGTTGGAACTGGATCTGCACGTGATCGTATGTATCAATAAGATCGACCGTCCGGAAGCCCGTCCGGATGAAGTTATCGACGAAGTTCTGGAACTTCTGATGGATCTGGATGCTTCCGACGAACAGTTAGACTGTCCGTTCCTGTATGCTTCCGCAAAAGCAGGCCATGCTGTTCTGGATCTGAACGATACACCGGAAAATATGGAACCTCTGTTTGAGACCATCTTAAAATACATCCCGGCTCCGGAAGGTGATCCGGATGCAGGTACACAGGTTCTGATCAGTACCATCGACTACAATGAATATGTAGGTCGTATCGGTGTCGGTAAAGTAGACAACGGTAAGATCGCTATCAACCAGGAAGTGATGCTGATGAACCATCACGATCCTTCCAAGAAGAAAAAAGTAAAGATCAGTAAACTGTATGAATTTGAAGGTCTGAATAAAATAGAAGTACAGGAAGCAGGCATCGGTTCTATCGTTGCTATTTCCGGTATCCCGGAGATTCACATCGGTGATACCCTGTGTGACGTGGAAAATCCGGAACCGATCCCGTTCCAGAAGATCTCCGAGCCGACCATCGCCATGCATTTTATGGTAAATGACAGCCCGCTGGCAGGTCAGGAAGGTAAATTTGTAACTTCCCGTCACTTAAGAGAACGTCTGATGCGTGAGCTGAACACTGATGTCAGCCTGCGCGTGGAAGATACCGATTCTCCGGACTGTTTCAAGGTATCCGGTCGTGGAGAACTGCATCTGTCTGTCCTGATCGAGAATATGCGCCGTGAGGGTTATGAATTTGCAGTAAGTAAAGCGGAAGTTCTTTATAAAGAGGACGAACGCGGAAAACTGTTAGAGCCTATGGAACTGGCTTACGTGGATGTTCCGGAAGAGTTCTCCGGTACAGTCATCCAGAAAATGAGCGAACGTAAAGGTTCCCTGCAGGGTATGAGTACCGGAAGCGACGGTTCCACCCGTCTGGAATTCGAGATTCCGGCCCGTGGTCTGATCGGTTTCCGTGGAGACTTCATGACTTCCACCAAAGGTACCGGTATCCTGAACACCAGTTTTGATGACTACGCTCCGTACAAAGGAGATATCCAGTACAGAAAACAGGGTTCCCTGATCGCTTTTGAAGCCGGCGAGTCCGTAACTTACGGTCTGTTCGCTGCACAGGAGCGTGGTACACTGTTTATCGGACCTGGCGAAAGAGTTTACGCCGGTATGGTTATCGGACAGAACGGTAAAGCCGAAGATATCGAGCTGAATGTCTGCAAGACCAAACATCTAACCAACACCCGTTCTTCTTCCGCAGATGACGCCCTGAAACTGACCCCGCCGAAAGTCCTGAGCCTGGAACAGGCATTGGAATTCATCGATAACGATGAGCTCCTGGAGATCACTCCTACCAGCCTGCGTATCCGTAAGAAAATTCTGGATTCCAGACTGAGAAAGAGAGCAAATCTGAAATAATCATAACTATAGATACCAAAAGCGGATGTATCTGTCAAACCGGCAGATACATCCGCTTTTTTCTTTCATTTATGACAATTTCAATCCCTTCACAATCACGAACCAAAATGCCTGTCTCAAAACCGGCTCTCGCATTATCCGCTTACTTCTTCCAGAATCGAATCCCAGCGGAGTCCTTCTTCTTTCTCCAGTTGATACCACGGACCGCCGTCTTTCCGGACAAACTGATTTGCCATATGCTGAACCATACATTCTTTTCCGCCAGCATAGTTCACCTGGATATCCGATATCATTCCATCATAATCTTCCGGATCCACGGAACTGTTCTTTTCCATTTTCAGATGGTTCAGATAGTTTGTGACTGTTTTGATTTTCTCTACATCGGACAGCTCATACCTCGTTTCTCCCGGGCGGGTAGATATGGTGATCCCGGTAACAGAACCTTCCGGCAAAAAACCTTCTTCTATCTGCTGCTGAACCTCCACCTAGCATTCATCTGCGGTTGTCTCCGGATCGTATTGCAGTGTGTCCAGGATCTGCATAACCTGTTTTTCATTTTCTTTCCACCATGCACTCTCGCCACATGGATTGATGATATGGATATCGCTTTTTTCACCCAGAAATACAATCTCCTCCCATATGCCAGATGCAAAACCGTCTCTCGATTCTTCCAGGGCTTTTTCTCCTGCCAGCCGGATCTTCTTTTCTTCCAACCCTGTCCCACATGTTTCACCTGGATAATCCTTTTCGTACTTCACCAGAACTTCATTTTCTTTATCTTCCCCTCGATAAAAACTGATTCCATACACAGTATCCTGTTCTTCCGTCTGAATCTCATAGTTCCATTCCTCCGGCAGCTGCAATGTGAGCGTTCCATAAGGACCTTTCAGTGAAACCTCTGTTGCCGGTACAAATGTTCTGGATTTTTTTTGAAAGATCCAGATGCCGGCTCCTGCCAGGATCACCACAACAACTGCCAGAAAGAATCTCCACCGATATAGTCTTTTCTTCATGCTTCCGTCCCCCTGTCTGCCTAATCTTCCACCGTTTCTATCATCGCCTGCAACTCTTCCAGGCTGATTCCGATTTGCAGACTGATCGAATACGAATCTCCTCCCTGCTGCCAGATCGCCAGTTCATACGCATCGCTGTCTCCCTTGCAGGTGACTTCTGCCTCTCCCACGTTGATCGTAGTCTCCTGGCTGTATGTGTTGTATACGCCGCTGTTATCTTCATCATCCCCCTGTGATTTTCTGAAATACACTTCCTGATCATCCCCGGTATAGCGGATCTCAGCCAGCGTATCATCATAGGTAAAATACTGGGTTTCCTTCACGGTAAATGGCAGTTCTCCGATCTCTTTAACGGTAAATCCCACCGCATCGGAAAGTTCCTCCGCAGAACCATACTCCTGCATCGGATTTGGCATCTGCGCTCCGTCATCTGCCACATCCGTAGTAGTCATATCTTCTTCCTCACTGACTGTTTTGTCCGGATGTAACGTATGAATTCCATAAGCAGCTCCCACGACCAGTGCGCAACACGCTGCAACCGACAGATATTTTGTCCATTTTTTCATGGTTTGCACCTTTGCCTTTCGTTCTCTTTCCGAGACATGGCGCAGGATCTGTTCTCTTGTTTCCGTTGTCAGTTGGATATTTTCCATGATTTCATGATATCGCTTACTCAAAATCATACTCCTCTCTCAGGACATCCCGCCGTTTCTCTCTTCCTCTCCGAAGGTCAGACCGCACGCTGCTCTCCTTTTTCCCTAGGATCTCTGCAATCTGTGCCGTTGGAAATCCTTCATAATAATACAGATGAATCGCTTCCCGGTAACTTTCAGGAAGTCTCTTTACCGCATCCCACACAAAAGTCAGATCTTCCCGTTCCTGCGCGATCAGCTGATCCTCCAGCTGGTCTGCCTGACGGATCTTATTGTAAGCGATCTTATTTTTACTCAGATTCACCGCCACCCGGAAGATCCATGCCTTTTCATGATTTTCACCGGCAAATACCGGACGGTGTTCCAGATAACGGATCAGAGTTTCCTGCAGGATATCCTCTGCATCACTCATATTATGTACATAAGTATAGGCAAGCCGCAGCACAGCATTCCCATAGGTATCCATGATTCTTTCTGCCAGCACCTCCGTCTTCTGTTTCCCGGCAATTGTTACCGTTTTCCCAGGTTCCGCTTCTTTTCCAATCATGGAGAGTTTCTGCAGGATCTGCATTTTCTTCTTTTCCACGAACAGATACCATTCCGTAATCCTGTTCCTGATCCCTCTCCCCGTCATCCACGTTCCGCTACCCGGCAACGCTCTGGTCTGATAACCCATCATTGTTTCCCGCTCCTGTCTCTCTTTGTTTTCGTTTTCACTTTCTATACAGTTCAGCCTGCAAAAATGTTGCAGCTTTTTTCAATTTTTTCTTTTATATAGCAGGAAACAATGATTCCCCTATAACAACTGCTTCTGAATCTCCTGTATTTCTTCCAGATCCTCACCTGTCATATCTGCAATTTCTTCCGGACTTTTTCCCTTTCGTAACATATTTGTTATAATATTAGCTGCTGTTCGTTCATTGCGTCTCCTTTTCCTTCTTACAGAACAAAATACAGAGACTTTCTTTCTATAGTACCACACTTTACTCTCCCATCAAAGGGAACGCATTTTACTGACGACATAACTTTGCTTCAAAATTTCTAAAGAAAATGTCCATATTCTGTTCTATATTCATTTTTGTGTATGCACCGGATATTTTCTCAGGACTCTGAGTATTAGATATGTGATTCCGATATGTTAATTAGATATTTTTATCCGTCAGAAAATGCTTACGGATACTATAAATTTTTATCATTGTAACAGAGTCTTCTATACTTTGCAAGATTTTATCCCTCTAAAAACCTTTATCTTTTCGTAACTGTTCAGTACCTTCACAGTTACGAACCAAAATGCATAAAAAATCACCTTCGGTGATGGCATTTTGGCTTGTATGTCTCGGGATTTTGACATATTCATGTCAAAACACCTCGCGAGACAGTGGCTACTGAATAGTTACATCTTTTCATTTTAATGTTTCAGCCAACCACCAGAAACGGATTCCGGAGGCATGGGGGAGGCAGCCTTTTGCTGGTGCTTTTAGCAAATACGAAATCCAGCATTTACGGAGACTTAGGCGCGAAGCCTTTGCTGAGCGTCTTAGTCGCAGTTAATGCTTAGTTCGGATTTGCGTTACCAGCGGTTGCTTTCCCCATGCCTCCGGAATCCGTTTCGTCCCCCTTTGAAAGAAAAAACAGGTACTGCACATAAACTCATGTGCAATACCCGTCTATTCCTCCGGTTCTTACGTCCCGTTATCTATTACTTTTTATTTCTTTTTCTTCTCTTCAGCGCAAATCCGCCAGTTCCCAGAGAGGCAACAGCCAGTCCAAGCATCTCGAAGATGTTGGTCGGGTCGCCGGTCTTGGCTGTCTTGCTGCTACTTGTGCTTCCTGAAGAAGTTGTTGTTTTATTACCTGTACCGGAAGTTGTTGTGTTGTTCTTCGATGCTGCAGGTGTTGTAGTTGGTGTGGTGGTCGGTGTAGGAGTTGCTGCACTTCCATCCGCTTTCACCAGAGCTTCCATAGCTTTGTTCAGTGAAGCTGCTGCATTATCTACACTTGTCTGATCTTTCTTAGCTTCCAGGGCACTCTTTGCATTCTTCAGTGCTACCTGCAGAACTTTCCAGCTGTCTGCTGTGTAATCTGCTTCTTTCAGTGCTTCTGCACTCTGGATTGCTTTTTCCAGAGAAGCTGTGTTGATTTCCTTCGCCGGATCTTCTTTTGCAGCTTTCTTATAAATAAAGCTCAAATCTTTGTATCCGGTTGCAGTTACTACGATTTCAAAGCTGTCACCCTCTGCAAATGGTGCTGCATCTGTGATCAGCGTTCCGTCATCATTAAACAGTTTTACTGCATTACGTCCGCTTACTGCATAAGGTTTTCCATTAACAGATACGGAGGTAATATTCTTGATGTAATCTGCAAATTCTGCGTCAGTAGCGCCTGCTGCTTTTGTCAGACCAGGTTTTTCACTGTTTTCGTTATATGCTGCCGGCATTGTTTCCGCATATACTTCAAATCCAAAACTGATCGGTGCATATTTTCCACTCTTATCAGTAATAGTCAGTGTGTATGCTCCTTTTTTCACATCTTTCAGGATCAGTTTTTCGCCTTTTACGCTGGCAGTAGCACCCTCTACCGTGTACTCTGCGTCAAATCCTTTCGGAAGAGTCAGACCGGAAATAGTAGTTGCCACACTTGTTTCTCCGTCTTTCAGTTCCGCATCTGCTACAGCAACTGCGCTGGTATCAAATTTTACAGGTACATACAGACCTTTTTCGCCGCCTACCGGGATCTCATAGATACCGTTAGCTGTGTAATAAGTCACTTTATCGATATGCTGTCCCATCATTGCTTTGTAATGTTCAGATGATGTCGGGCAGTTATGTACTGCTGTGGTAAATCCGGTAGCCCATGCCAGTTCGGAAACTCTCCAGATATTTTCCAGGTGACGCATACCGTAATCGCTGCCTTCTTTTGTGCTTACAATAACACCGTAGATAGCTGTTCCTGACGGAATGGTATCGGTCAGTCCATCCAGATCCAGCTGATAATCACCGTATTTGGAATCGGTCATCAGTTCCGCTGTCACACCCTCTGTGATGGTTGTAACCGTTCCCTGTGTTGCTCCAAAGGAGAAGGTTCCATCTTCATTTACGGTCAGCTCTTTGTAGTAAGATGGTTTCTCACTCAGTGTATAGTAGGAATGACTTGCGCTCTCAAACAGGGCATCTTTTCCTGTATAATCTGTTGTGCTTTCCTGTCCTCTGTTGGTAACTGTGATACTTACTTTGGAATCATCGGTAATCTGTGTGTATTTGCTCAGATCCGTACCTGCCGGAACTTTTACCGGGAAAGTTACACCGGTGATCTCATCACCGCTTGCATCCACATGGTAAGATCCGCCTGCCAGAGAACCGGTTCTTACTTTGTTCTTGGTTGCAGAGGTAAATGCATCTACTTTGACGTCGTTGTTTACATCTGCTTTGTAGAACTCGTCGTATGGGATGTTCATCAGAACGTAAGTTGCACTTTCTACCAATTCATCCATGGCCTTATTCAGTTTTGTTACAGCATTATTTACCTGTTTCTGTGTATACAATCCACCTGTGGCTGTTTTTAATGCACTGGAGAATGTCTTCCAGCTGTCCGCTGTATAATCACTTTCCTTTAACTCTTCTGCTTTTTTAATTGCTTCATCTAACTGGTTTCTGTCTTTTACCGGATCTGCCAGTACGCTGTTTTCTTCGGTTGCCTGGAAATCATAAGTATAATCTTCATATCCAAGTGCATATACTGTCAGTCTCCAGTAGCCTGTTCCATTGCTTCCTTTCGGAAGTTCACATCTTTCAGATTCTGTAAGGCCAAGCTGAATTCCCATGGATTTATGCATCCAGTTATCTGCGGCAAACTTAGTTCCAAATGTCGCAACCGGAGTAGTATAGGTACTGTCATCACCATAGTATGTCCATTTTACTGCCTGCATGCTGGCACCCAGTCCACCATAATTGCCATTGATATCCACACGCAGGAATTCTCCATAGCTTCCACCTGCTTCTCTCACTTCCGGTTCAACACCTTCTGCTTTTGCATCTTTCAGCTCTGCACCACTGATACCGGAAGCTGTTCCGTTAGTTCTTGCAGAAAAGCTGAAGCTGTCACCATTTTTTGTTACCGTTTTTAATCCATTAGTGTCTTTTGTTACTGCGGCTGTCAGATTTGTGTAATTTTTCAGACTGCTCTCACTGTATCCACCAGACAATTTTTCTCCGTTTTTTACAACTGCATAGTTCTGGCAAAATGCTTCGTAATCTTCCGATTTCACTTTTACAGGAACATATTTCAACCCGGTTACTACATAATGATCAATGTCATTTTTGTTGTAATTTAAGGTTGTTCCGTCTGTTAATACTGCTGTTGTTACACCTGTGTAATATGCAACATCATATGATTTTCCATCTTTCATATAAATAGTTGCATTACACTGGAAGCTTCCACGGTGTAAGCCGTGATTTGTTGTTGCACGGGTAACCGTATCAAAAGCACCTTTATCGTACTCATTTTTATTATCCAGTTCAGAAGAGGAACTGCTGTCTCCGGCTGCCTGTACACCCTCCTGTGCCCAGTACTCTGCCCATGTAAGACCTGCATATACATATTTGTATTCCGGTGCATAAGTAAACTTAAGTTCCGGATATCCGGTAGATGTTACAACGATATCAAAGCTTGTGCCATCTGTAAATGCTGCTGCCTCTGTTATCAGTGTTCCATCCGTATTGATCAGTTTTGTTGCCCCACGACCACTTGCCGCATATGATTTTCCATTTACAGACACAGAAGTAATACTATTGATGTAATCTGCAAAATCTTCGTCGCTTGCATCTGCATTTTTTGTTATTGTCGGATTTTCATTATCGTTATTATATGCCGCCGGTGTACTGTCAACAGACAGAATGAAGGTGGTGGTCATGTCTGCATAGGCATTGTTTTTATCGGATACTGTCAGTGTATATTTTCCTTTTTTGGCATTGGTGAATACGATTTTTCCGTTCTCTACTCTGAAATCCAGTCCGTCAATCTTATATTTCGGAACGAAATCTGCCGGAAGATTGGAAAATGTAAACTCTGTTTCCCCTGCTGATAAGCTGCCATTTTCTACGCTTACTGTCTGTCCTGCTTTTTTCGGCACATACAGATCATCGACCGGAATTTCATAGATTCCCTTAGAAGTATAATAAGTCACTTTCTTGATATGCTGTCCCATCATGCTCTTATAATGCTCAGAAGATGTCGGACAATTGTGTACTGCTGTAGTAAATCCGGTACACCATGCAAGTTCTGTCACTCTCCAGATATTTTCCAGATGGCGCATACCATAATCGTTATCTTCTTTTGTACTTACAATAACACCGTAAATCTGTGTATCACTCTGGGAAATGGTGTTCTCCAGTCCGTCCAGATTCAGCTGATAATCGCCGTAAGAAGACTGTGTGGTAAGTTCCGGTGTCACTCCGGATACTGTCTTGACTGTTCCCTGTGTTTTTCCGAAAGACAGACTTCCGTCAGCATTCAGAGTTACTTCTTTGTAATATTCCGGTGTTTCGCTCAGTGTGTAATAAGAATAACTTGCACTTTCAAACAGAGCCTCTTTTCCTTTGTATGTAGTTGTGCTGGTCTGACCTCTGTTCGTAACAGTAACATCTACCGAAGACTCATCTGTGACTTTTTTATACTTGCTCAGATCAACACCCTCGCCAACTTTTACAGGGAAGGTTACACCAGTAATTTCATCGCCGCTGCTGCCCACATGATAAGATCCGCCTGCAAGACTGCCTGTACGGACTTTATTTTTCGTTGCAGAGGTGAAGGCATCTACTTTTACACTGTTATTTACATCTGCTGCGTAAAACTGGTCATATGGAATATTCATCAGGACATATGTTCCGGTTGTAACATCCGGTGTCTCCGGTTCTGACGGTTTTATTTCCAGAGCTGCAACCGCTTCATCCAGTGCTTTCTGGGCTGCGTCAACTGCTTCCTGAGATTCTTTTGCTTCCAGGGCTGCTTTTGCTGCGGTAAGCTTTTCTGTCATATTTGTCCAGGATGCTTCTGTATAATCTGCCTGATTTTTTTCTTCTGCTGCTGTGATGGAAGCCTGAAGACCATCTGTCTTTACTTCAACCGGAGTTGGATCCTGTTTTTCAGCTGCTGACTGGATAGCTGCAAGAGCTGCCTGTTTTACTGCTGTAGCAGTACGGGTTGCACCCGATACTCCATCTGCTCCAATCTTCCATCCATTAATTGTTGCTTCAGTTGCTGGCTGACCTTCCAGCAAAGGTTTTATTCCTTTGCTTTTGTTATAAGCTTTATTAAAATAGCTATCATTTCCTGAGCTATAAGCTGCATCCGGTGTCACTGTAATATTTTCAAATTTTCCATCTTTTACTGTGAGCTCAACAGAAACACCATAATCTGCCCAGTCATCATCCACATCAGCAGCCGGATCTCTGTTTACCTGCGCAGTACTTGTGTACGTTCCATCCGCTGCTACCTGATCCCCGGTCACTGCAAATGCTGTTACCGGGCAAAGTTCCACTGCCATTGCTGCGGCTACCGCCATGGCCATTGCTTTGGTCCTGACTCTTTTGTTGTTCATAAACTCCTCCTTCTTTTACCATAAAATTTTATAGTAGCTTATTATGTAACTATTCAGTAGCCAATGGGGAGGTACTAAACAGTTACCTTATTATCAAGTTAGTCACTATTTCTACTATTAGTTGATAATATTTATCATTAGTTGTGACTAACCTATAATCAAAAAAAATAGACGTTATCTCTTTTCTCAGGAATGTACCTGACAGCTGCCTCTCTCTCATGGGCTTTTATCAAGAGAGAAGTAACTGTCAGATACATTCCTTTTCGTTTATTTGTAACTGTTCAGCACCTTCCCGGTAGCTACCGAATAGTTACATTTATTTGTTCTTTCTTTCCGCTCCCGCACCCTGGCTGACTGCCGGGAGGATTTTACGGCTTACCACGCCGATCAGAATACCTGTGACCGTTCCAGCGATCATCAGCACCGGAAGGTAATAGATCAGCTTCGTATTTTCCAGCACACACATCGCAACCACGATCTGTCCGATGTTATGGGACACACCTCCGGCAATGCTTATGCCGATCATGGAAAATCCTTTGATCCGCTTCAATAGCAGCATCACCAGAAAACTCAGGATACCTCCTGCCAGACTGTACAGGATCGACATGCCGTTTCCGAACATAAATCCCACTAGAAGCACCCGGAGGATCACTACCAGCAGCACTTCCATCGGTGCTAGGATATACAGCCCGGTGACCGTCACCAGATTGGCAACTCCTAATTTAATTCCCGGTACTCCAAGGTTGATGGGAATCAGGCTTTCCACATAACTGAAGATCATCGCCAATGCCACAAGCATCGCACCGCTCGATACTCTCCGGCTGATGCTGGCCAGACTGCGTTCCCTGCATCCATTTTTCTGCTGTTCCTGTTTTTTCATCTTCTCGTTTCCTTTCGGAGTATGTTGCTCGTAACTCTTCCACGACTTCACAGTCACCTTCTGAATCATTACGATTTCTCATCTTTCTTTCACTTCGCAATCGTATCCGGCACCAGCTCGTCATCTGCCGCCTTACTGTCCGTATCATTCTGACGGATCACTTCCACCACCAGTTTATGGGGCAGACATACGATGGTCTGTTTCTGACCGCTGATCCTGCCCTGCTCCTTGCAGTAGCCGTCCGGGCAGTCTGCTTCTTCCATATATGCCTGTCCGTCCTCGATGCGGATCACATTGTGAAATTCTCCTTCAGTAACTTCGATCGTCTGGTCTTTTTCCAGCGGATAAGTTCCATAGATTTCCCCGTTCACGGTAATCTGTACCTGATCCCCCTTCGTCTCTCCGGTTACATGCATCACCAGAAGCATTACCAGAGCCACCAGCACGATCCCTCCTGCCAGCAGGATATCTCTTTTTTTCATATCTGCTCCTTATCTGTCATTTTTGAAAAGCGCAGATCTTACAGTCCCAGCCACAGACAGATCCCAAGCAGGATCAGTGCACGCAGAATCGTAAACCAGAACTCATTTCCTTTGAGCTTTCGGATTCCGCAGTGAATGTGCTTCTGTGGACAGATATCGATACACTTCTGACACTGGAAGCAATCACCGCTGACAGCCCAGTCACCATCCGACGGAAGGCCGATCTGAGACGGGCAGGTCTTCGTACATGCTTTACATCCTTTTCTGCAGTTTTCTCTCGTTCTGTGAAGGGCGAAAAAAGGCAGCACCGGAAGCAGAGAAAATACTGCTCCCATAGGGCAGAAGAACCTGCAAAAGAATCTTTCCTGTACACACATGCCAGCCATCAGAAGAATCAGGACTACAAGACCGATCCCATAGCCTCCCAGACGGAAGTTTCCTGCATGGATCATGGAAAATACATCCCACGGGCTGGTTCCCTGCGCTTTTCCATATACTCCAGAATAACACAGAAGGACAATCAGCAACAGTACCAAATATTTCATATAACCTAAAATCCCGACTGTCTTTTCCGGAATCTTCACCGGTTTCTTTTTCCATTTTTTGCATACTTTTGTATACAGCGCATACAGTGCGTCTCCAAACGCGCCAAACGCGCAGACAAATCCACAGAAGAATCTGCCAAATACCATAGTGTAAAGACAAATCACCAGAAGCACCGTCACAAACGATGTCATGACAACCTTCTCACCTGCTCCTATCTGGGTAAAAATGTATTTTACCCCCGCAAATGCTGCGGTATAGACAGATGGAATAAATATAAAATAGAGAAGCTGAATCAATGCCCGCAGCCAGGTATGTATTTTTTTTCTTTCTTTCGCTGTTAGATTATGTATATCCATAATTGCTGTCTTAATCCTCCTGGTTTGCTGCTTCTTCCAGTGCCTGTGCCACCGCTTCTTTGATACCGGTGGAGCTGAAGGTTGCACCGCTGATCGTATCTACATCTGCACTCTGTGCTTCAAGGATTGACGGAATAATATCCTCTGCCATAGAAAGATATGCACCATCTTCTTTTTCTGCCGATGTGATATTGATTTCAGAAATTTTTCCGTTTTCAATGATCACTGCCACATCTATCGGTCCGCCAAATCCCTGTGCTTCTCCGGTATAAGTTCCGTCTTTGTAAGCACCGTCTGTGGTTGTGCCTTCCTTTGCTGCATCGACTGACTGTTCCTGTTCCAGTTCCGCCTGCTGCTTTCTGATCTGTTCTTCTGCCTGTTCTCTTTTGTCGAGTACCGTGTTATATCCGGTCAGGCAGACAATAACAGCCACCACACTGATCGCTCTGGTCAAAAATTCTCCCATTGTCTGTTCTCTTTTCTTTCCTGTTTCTTACTGCCGTTTTGCATTATTTAATGCCTGCTGACATGCATCGATAATTGCCTGGGATGTACAGGTCGCTCTGGATACTGTATCGATACCATCCAGATTACCTTTTTCCGTAATCTGTTTTACCACACCCGTCTTGCTTGATGTTCCGTTGACTGCTTTATTAATGTAGCTGTCGTTACTGGATCCTCCGTCTCCATACACATTATCAATTTTTATAATCTTATCATCCTGAATCGTCACCTGTGCAAACAGATTATATGCTTCAAAATCCATATCTGCATCCGGCAGACAAAGTACAGTTACCGGATATACACCATCTATGTAAGTACTTTCCGGTGGAAGATCCGGTTCCGGATCGTCATTTGTCCCATCGGAAATCTGCAGTTCTGTGACTGCCTGATTTAACTGCACTGCCGCCTCATCAAGCTGCGTCTGTTCTGTCGCGTTTTTCAGTACCTTTCTGGCATCCTTCAGACGAACCTTTACTACTGCCCAGCTTGCAGAAGTATAGTCACTGCCATTCAGTTCGTTGGCCGCATCGATTGCTTTTTCCACTTCTTCGGTATTCAGCTGTACTACATTGTTATCATCATCGGTGTCTGTCTCTCCGTTGGTCACACGTTTTGCTTCTTCCAGCGCATTCTTCACCGCCTGGATCAGTCCCTTGGAACTATAAGTAGCACCGGATACGGTATCTACCTCTGTACTCTGTTTTTTCATCATCTGTGTAATCACATCCATGGCACGGCCGAAGAACGCATCGTCATCCTCTTCTCCGATGACCAGAACTGCCTTCAGAGTCTTTTCCTGGATCACAACAGCAACGGTGATATCTCCGTTATATCCTTCTGCGGTTCCATAGTAGACGCCCTCGTTATACGGAAGTGTTCCATTAACCGCTGTTGTATTATTCTCTGTATTTTCTTTGTTTTCCGTATTTGTTCCATCAGAACCGGTGCTTCCTCCGTTTTCCGCAGCTACACTCTCTGTCGCTGCTGCCTGGCTCAGTGCATTCCGCACCGCCTTAATGATTCCGTTGGAACTGAAGGTTGCACCGGATACCGTATCAATACCATTAGTGCTCTGTGCACCCAGGATCTGATTGATCACCCCGGAAGCTTTCTGGATATATTCACTTCCATCATTTGTCTCCACGATCTGAATATTACTGATCTTTCCACCGGTGATCACAACTTCTACCTTCAGATTTCCGGCAAATCCTGTTCCGGTTCCATAATAGATTCCATCTTTATATGCTGCCGGTTCCTGCACGCTTCCTACTGCCTCCGGTGTTGACTGACTCTGACTTGCGGAAGTTCCTTCCTGTGAAGAACCCGTCGTACCACTGTCTTTTTTTCCGGTCAGTGCATTTTTTACCGCACTGATAATTCCTTTGGAACTATAGGTTGCACCGGATACCGTATCTACCTTTGTACTCTGCTTTTTAATAATCTGATCAATCAGACCTTTCGCCCGTCCGAAAAACGGTTCATCATCAGAAGCGCTTAAAATCTCGATGGATGTGATCTGTTTGTCTTTGATCGTAACCGCTACCGTGATATTTCCCCGATATCCGGTTCCACTCCCCTGATAGACACCATCTTCCAGATCAAATGAACCCTTTGCCTGTTCCTCTTCTTCTGCCGCTTCATCCTCTTTTGTTTCTTCTTCCGTGCTTGTCTTTACCACCGGTACTTCGTCCTCCTGCTCCTGTGTATCCTCCACAGACGCTTTCGTCTCGTAAACCGGCACTTTATATCCATATAAAGATCCTGCCACACATGCCGCCACAACCGCAGCGGAAACAACCGGGGCAAAGGGTTTGCATTTTTCCAGCATTTCTCTGATGTCCATCTGCTTTCTCTCCTTTGTTTTCGAGTATTTTTATGTACTGACTTTGTAACTGTTCAACGGCTTCCCGGTGGCGAGCCAAAATGCATCTAAACGTCTTCTGTGATCGCATTTGTACTTGAATGTTTAAGGATTTTCGCATAACTTTTATTTATGAATCACTGTTACATCCATATCCGTAGTCAGACTGTCGGCGATTCCTTCTGTCACATACAGTTTTCCGTCTGCCGTTTCCATAATTGTTTCGAATTCATCGCTGTTTTTCCGCCAGAACTGTGCTGCTTTTTCTTCTCCCATAATAAACAGGGAAGTCGAAAGACCATCCGCAAGGGTTCCGTCATCGCTGACGATCGTTACAGAGATCAGCCCGCTGTCTGCCGGATATCCGGTAGCCGGATCAATAATATGATGATATGTCACACCGTCTTCCTCAAAATAACGTTCGTAACCACCGGATGTGATCACCGCCTGATTTTCAATCTCCAGAATACCGAGATAATCTTCCGTATCATCCGGACTCTGGATCGCTACTTTCCATTTGCTGCCATCTGTTTTACATCCCAGAGCCTGTACATTACCCCCGAGATTTACCAACCCGCTTGTCACACCGCAGTCCTGATAGATCTGCATGATCTGAGCAGAGGTATATCCCTTTGCGATCCCACCCAGATCGATCTCCATGCCATCCCGGTCAAAAGAGATTTTTCTTGTGTCTTTGTCGTAATTCACTTTGGACGCATCGGCAAGTGTCAGCCTGTCCTTCAGTGTCGCATCATTCGGCACATGATACTCCTGCGTCGGAAATCCCCAGGCCTGCATCACCGGGTAAATCGCAATATCAAAAGCACCATCTGTCTTCTTGTACAGTTCCAGTGCCCGCTCCACCAGATATCCGCCATCCTCAGAAAGTGTTGCCTCTCCTTTCTGATTCAGCTGATAGATTTCACTGTTCTCATCTCCGGTGGAAAGAAGGGCATCCAGAGCTTCCACTCTCTCTGCCGCCTTGTCAACTGCCTCCTGAGCATGCTCCCCATATGCAGTCAGTGTCATATAGGTGTCCATAGCAAAAAGATCACGGGACACTTCTGCATCCTGACTCTCGTCGTCACTCGATGCTTCCGTTCCCGAACTCTCTGTTTTCTCTGTATCCTGCTCTGTATCCTGCCCTGTGCCCTGTCCAGATACCTGGGCAAGGGTTTCCTGATTCGTTGTATTATTCGCCTCTTCCCTCGTTGTCTTACCACATCCGCTGATCACAAACGCAGGGATCAGACAGACGATCAATGCCTTTTTAAAGTTCATTCGCCAACCTCTTGTTAGTCCTTTCTAATTTTTGATAGTATATACTTAGTTGCTTTTCTCTGTCAACTATAATTTTCTTATTGTACATATTTTCTCATATTTTTCTCTAATGTCGAGAAATTTTTTATCTTTTTCATGTAATTGTTCAGTTTCTTCCTCTTCACAGTTCTTTCCTTACCAGATTTTTACCCAGATGCATTACTTCTGTATCTATTACTGTTCTCGACCTTCTCAGTAACACGCTCTAGCGATATGTCTCAGCTTTTCTTTGATCTTCGCTCACAAAAAGCGTCTTGCGGAATATCACCAGCGAAGATTAACCTGTGTATATCCGTTTCGTCATATTCACCAGTGCTTTCTTGCTTCATCAGTGTGAACTTCCATATTATGTAATTTTTTGCTTTTTGGAAGCTCAATTATTTTACAAATCCCCCAAAAAATTAAACATATTTTTTCTATTATTCTATGCATTTTTACTTTTTTCTGTTATAATAATTTATAGTGAGAAATTGACTTTACTTACACTTGGAGGCTCGCAGATAATGAATAAAAAAAACGTTATAAACACACCAGCTACACATTCGGTTTCATCCGATTCTTCTTCCGCACGACGGAAAACTGAAGTCTCCGCCCAGATCACACTATCGGATTCGATTCTAACCGGAGCGATTGTCGAATATCGAAAAGCAGGTTATAACTTTATTCGACATATGCATACGAACATTGAAATCTATCGGATACTTTTCGGAGAATGCTATATGGATATTCAATCGGAGACCCTTCATTGCACGGAAGGTGATTTTATTATGATCCTGCCGGATGTGGTACATTCCTTTTATTTGAATGATACCTCAGACTGCGAATTCCAGCATATTCATTTTGATCCGAATATGTTTTCCACTGTTGTGCTTGAAGATGACGGGATTTTCCCGATTACCCTTCTTCATGCCATACTGTTTTCTTCGCATTTTTACTACAGGCTCAGATCGGATGCTGTGATTGACGATCATCTTCAGAAGCTTATTGACTTGCATGCTTCTTATGAAAGTATGTTTACAGCTGCCAATCTTAATGTTTCCATGATGAATCTGATGCTCTATATTCTCGATCATACGAATCCGGTACAGGAATACGCTGATCCCAAGCTGAAGAACAGTTACGTAGCTTATGCACTGAATTATATTCATAAACACTATAATACCAAGATCTTACAGGAAGATATCGCTCAGCAATTACAGATCTCTGTCCGCTATCTGAGTAAGCTTTTCAAAAGCTATATGGGAGTGACATTATCAAACTATATTAATATTTACCGCATCAACCGCTCCATCCAGCTTATGCAGACTACCAGTCTGACGCTGACGGAGATTGCTCTGCAGGTAGGTTTTACAGACTCCCAGCATTACTCGAAGGTGTTTATGAATATCATCAATGAGGCACCATCCCAGTACAGGAAGGCAATTTAGTTAACGATTCAATGCCATTATCGAAGTCAATAATATTCCCTTCGATAATGGCATTTTGATATTCTAAAGTATGATTTCGCAGGTTCTGTTAATTGCATAAAAATAACGCCACCGGATATCCGATGGCGTTATTTTTATGCCTTGCTGCCTGTATATTCCATTTCCGGCATACCTGCATTCTTTTTCTTTTGGCTTTTCAGACTCTCTTCCAGATCATACCCCATCTGTTCGCTTCTCCAGTTAATGGATTCTTTGCACAAACAGAAAGCTCCAAAAGCACAAGCCAAAAATATCATGGTTGTTAAAATAATTATAAATGCAAACATGTTTACTCCATCTCTTTTCTATTTGCCAACTAATCCAAGACCGTTCGGATGCGCATCTGAGTTCCGCATCCGAGACGATCTGTTAACGCCTGCTTAAGAAATTATCGTAACTGCGTAGTATCCTGGCAGCTACAGGCTTTCTAATCCTAATTAGTGAGCTCTTTTTTTCTTCACCATAACCATAACAACTCCGGCTGCCAGGCAAAGAACTACCAGTCCGACTACATTGGTTGTATCTCCGGTTTTGGCTGCTTTTACGGAGTTATTGTTTCCGCTTACAGTTTTTGTTCCGGATGGTGTAGTGGTGCTTCCATTGTTTCCGGAACCTGTGTTGGAAGTTCCATTGTTAGTGCCCCCATTTGTGGAACCGTTGTTGATGTTCTCGTTGGTTGGATCTTTCTTAGGTTCTTCTTTTTTAGGTTCTTCGTCTTTCTTATCTGCTTCTTTTACTTTCAGTTCTTCTTTTGCCTTGTTTACAGCATTTAAAGCAGTAGCCACTTCATCCTTAGTTGCTTTCGGATTACCAAGTACTTTCTTGGCTTCGTCAATGGCTGCCTGGAGAGCTTTCACAGAATCTTCGGTGTACTTATTGGTTTCGCCTGTCAGTTTTGCTGCTTCATCAACAACATTTCTCAGATTTCCTACCTCTACCAGAGCTTCTTTTGCTGCATTTACAGCTTCCAGCGCTTTATCCACAGTTTCCTGTGTTGCGTTTGTATCCTCAAGTACCTCCTGTGCTAATGCAATTGCATCTGTAAGAGCATTCCGGGATTCTTCGGAATATTTCTCTGTGTCTTTTACAAGTTCCTCAGCTTCTTTTACAGCTTCTTTAAGTTTATCTGTTTCAGCCGATACTTTGATTTTTACAAGTGCTTTTATTGCTGCTTCTACAGCTTCTGTCTGTTTATCTACAGTTTCCTGTGTTGCGTTTGCATCCTCAAGTACTTTCTGTGCTGCGTCGACAGCTGCATTAAGAGCTGCCAGAGACTCTTCTGTATAAGTTGCTGTGTCTTTAGCAAGTTCTCTTGCATTTGCAATAGCATTCTCAAGAGCTTCTGTAGCAACTGCCGGTTTCTTCTGTGCCAGGTTTTCTTTTGCTTCTTTTACTCTTCGCATTGCAGCATTAATTTCATCCTGTGTTGCAGTTTCAGAAGCCAGCACTTCCTCTGCCATTGCAATTGCTTCTTTAAGGGCATTCAAAGACTCTTCCGTATACATTTCCGGATTTTCTAATCCTTTAACAAAGGCATTCGCATCATTCACAGTTTCTTCAAGTTCAGCTTTCCCCGGTTTTTCAACAGAAGGTTCTTTTGTTTTCAGATTTTCTTTTGCATCTGTTAAAGCTTTTAAAGCATCGTTTACTTCTTCCTGTGTTGCTTCCGGTTTATTCAGAACGGCCTGTGCTACCGTAATGGCTTCCTCAAGAGTTTTCCAGGAATCTTCTGTATATTTCTCTTTGTTTTCATCGCTTGCTGCAAATTTATTTGCATCAGCAACTGCTGTCTGCAGTTCTGTTTTGTCGACTACTGGTTTTTCAACTAATGCAGCAATTGCAGCATTTAATGCATCAGTCTGAGCATTTACTTCTTCCTGTGTTGCTGCTGGATCATCCAGTACTGCCTGAGCTGCTTCAATGGCTGCCTGAAGAGCCTGCAGAGATTCTACGGTATAGGTTTCTGTCTCTTTCACAGTCTCTTTTGCCTGATAAACAAGAGTTTCCAGTCCTGATTTGTTAACCGGTACTTTGATTGCTACTAATTTAGCTTCGGCATCTTTTACAGCGGCTGTCTGAACATCTACCATTTCCTGTGTCGCATTTTCGTCATTCACTACCTCAGCTGCTGCATCTATCACCTGTTTAAGAACTTCTCTGGATTCAGCTGTGTATTTGTCCTCTTGCGTTGTTTTGACATTTGCAAGTTTAATTGCATTGATCAGTGCAGATTTATCTGCTTTCTTTACCAGTGCAGCAATCTTAGCTTCTACATTTGCTTTTGCAGTATTTACTTCATCCTGGGTAACGCCTGCTTTATCATAAACTTCCTGAGCTGCATTTACTGCAGTTTCAAGTTCTCCCCTGGATACTGGTGTATATGCATTTTCCTCTGCAAGTTTTTCTCTTGCAGTTTTAAGTACCTCCTTCAGTTCTGTAAGATCTGCTTCGTCTGCAGTTCTCTTCAGCACGATATCCAGTTTGTCCAGCTGTGGAGCTTTGTTTGTATCCGGTGCTGTAAGGATCAGGGTTCCTGCTCCTTCTGTTGTCACTTTGATATCCAGCGTGAATGTCTTCACAGTAAGTGCGTTGCCTTCTTTAGTTGACGGGCAATCAACCTGAGCTGCTTCAATCTTATTGTCCGCTTCAGAAATCGCAAGTTTGTTTAACGCTCCGGCACGGTAAGTACCTGTTACTGTGTAGGTTCCGGGAACTACTGCTGTGTAAGCATATTTTGCATAATCTTTGTATGCCATACAGTTCAGGAATTTCCCATTACTTGCCCAGTCTTCAGAAGTAATAGTAAGCGGCCAATCCGGATCCGAATCTGAATCGTTGCTATTGATCAGTTCTGTAGCATGCTCTGCTTCCAGGGTCTTGGTCTCTCCCTTTTCTCCCGGGAATCCAAATGGATTTTCTGCTGTATAGTTCGTAAATGCAAATGTTGCTTCGATTGTATGAGTGCTATCTACGCGATCGAATGTATAAGTAGTTTTCTTTCCTACCGATGTTCCATCCACTTTTACGTCTGCAATCTCATATCCGGCTTTTGGTGCAATCGTAAATGTTACACTTTCATCTTCTGTAACAGTTACTTTGCCTTCTGCAAGGCCATCTGCTGTGATGGTTCCGCCTTCACCTGCTGTAGCTGTGATGTCAAAAGATCCCAGCGTAACATTCCGCGGGCTGATGATGAAGTAGTCAATTCCAGGACCCTTATTGGTATCCGGGGCTGTAATAGAAATCATTCCATCTCCGGGTGTTACTACTTCAATATCAAACTCTACAGTTCCGAAAACAACGTTTCCATTCTCTTTGGACGGGTTAACTACAACTGTTTTTTCTGCGATCTTTCCAGTTTCTTCTGTTATCTTAATACCATTTTTGGCATTTTCAGCGGATCCACTGCGATATCTCATAACCACATGATAGGTGCCTGCTTTGTCTGCATGATAAGCATATTTCAGAACATCCCTGAATGCCATATCTGTGACAAATTTTCCATTGCTTGCATCGTTGTTATCCGCAATCCTCATCGGCCAATCCTTATCCGAATCTTCATCATTGCTATTATTTAACTCTGTCGCAAATTCTGCTTCCAGCTTAGCGCTTGTTCCCGGTTTCCATGGGAATTTGAATCTGTCAGTTTCTGTATACTTTTCACGTGCTACAAGTGCTTTCTTTGCATTTTCCAATGCTATGTATGCATTTCTGATAGTTGCTTCTGTTGCTTCTTCGTTTTTGACAACTGCTCTTGCTGCTTCCAGTGCTTCTGCATATGCACTCCAGCCTTTTTCCATGTACAGATTTTCCTGTGCTTTGTCAGGAGACTGAGTAATTAAAGTGTTCAGTTTTTCTTTTGTAATACCATCTGCATCTTTGATTGTGATTCTTGCAGAACTGTTGAAACCAATGATTGCATTGTCCGGTGTTTTCTCTGTCAGTTCGATAGAAAATACACGATCGCCGGTCATGTTCGTATTACGTCTTGTCTCTGCTGCTTTAACAGTTACTTCAGCTTCTCCATCATTCAGAGTAACTACCGGAGCTAATTCTGTATTAAAATCATCCTGAATTGCACTTCCCGGGTTAGGCTGAATCTTAGCTGTGATTGTTCCTTTTGTTCCACCTACACGTTTGATTTTTACATCCAGTGAAGACTCTTCATTCATTGTGTATGCAGAGTTCTCAAGTTCAATCATTCCAACGCCACCGTTGTTGATCACGTAAGCTGCTTCCACACCGATTGCTGCATTTGTTTTTGCTACAAGCTTTAATGTGTGATTGTCATCTTCCAGATCATCGGATACAAAGATCTTTGCTCCTGTAGATCTGCTTTCCGCATGTGTATTGATCGTTTCTACCAACTGATCATCAATATAAACATCAGCGGCACCATGACCCGGGTCTGTTGTTCCCATCAGGTATACTTTTGTTCCGTGGAACTTATAAGTAAAGTTTGCGCCAGCTCTATCGGACCAGGTATTCTGTCCGTTGATATACTGGCTTCCTGTCTGTGGATTCCAACCTGTACTGAATGTAAAACTATTATCATTAACGCTGGTTGTTACCATACCTTCCGGCGCTGCTCCTGCCAGCTGGAATCCTTCACTTGCTTTGTATACACCAACTTCACTTAACATCGGAACTTTTCCATCGGTTGTTCCTACTGTGATCTTAACCTGAGTTGCTGCTACCGGTGCAGTTCTAACCAGTCTCTTTGCACCAACAGTTACTCCACTTTTCAGTGTCTGCCACTGTGCATCGTCAGATGCTTTGTACTCAACTTTATAACTGTTGATGTGCTGTCCCTTCTGAATTGCTTCTTCGATAGAAACCACATCAAACTTCTTCGCTGTATTCCATTTAATGGTCAGACTTCCGCTTGTTGTACCATCATTTGTTGTCCAATATGTGGCATCATTTCCATCTACTACATTTCCCGGTTTGAATGCAGCATCGTTTCCACGAACATTAGATGCTACAATTGTGGTTCCTTCTGCTTTTGCCAGATTGGTTCTGAAAGACTCTTCCACATTCTGACCGAATTCTCTTATTCTGTTCAGGATCGGCTGATCTACTGTACCTTTGTTGTTTGGCGGTACATTCAGAAGCATAGTTGCATTGTGTCCTACAGAATCAAAATACATGTTTGCAAGCTGTGCAACTGTCTTTGGAGTACATTTTTGGGTTCCCCAGAACCATCCGGATGTAATACGTCCGTCACACTCCGGAACTGTCCATTTATTACCATTTTCATATCCTTTGGAATAAGGTGTACTTCCATTGCTATCAATAGTATTATTGTCATAATTGACATTTGACTTTGCCCAGGTATCCTCAAAAGCCACACCGTCTTCATTTCCGATCCAGCGAACGGTTGTATATGCCTGAGCTCCGAACAACATACAGTCAGCATCCTTGCCTGCCTTTTTTCCCTGGCGTTTCTGGATTGTATCAAACCATTTTGTAAACTCATAGTCCTGTGCATTGGCACCGCTTCCTTTGGCTCCATCCATCCATACTTCAACAAAATGTCCGTTATTGCCGTACTTTGGATTTCCAAGAATTTCTTCTAACTGATTGTTATAATATTCATTATAATCTAATACGTCATTTTCCTTGCTTGTCGGTTTTCCATTGGCATCATAATATCCGTAAGATGGCTCATGAATATCCCATGGAGACAGGTAAAGTCCCATGTCCATATTATAGTTTGTACACGCAGTAGATATCTCCTCAAGAATATCTCCTTTATACCCTGCTGCCTCTGCATCATAGTCTGTATATGCACTCGGCCAGATACAGAAACCATCGTGATGTTTTGCTGTTACAATAATTTTCTTAAATCCTGCATTCTTTAATGTGCTTACCAGTGTGTCTGCATCAAAGTTATCTTTCAATGTAAAGATTTCGTTCGGTGCTTTGTTTCCGTAATGTTCTCCCCACTCAATTTCATTAAATGTATTCGGTCCGAAATGGCAGAATGCTGCCAGTTCATCTTTCTGATATTTGTACTGGTTCGCGTCCGGTACAACTTCGTCTGATGCCGGTTCTGCAGTTCCGGTGGTTGTGCATTCGCTGTCGGTTATTCCATCCGTTCCTGCGGATACCGGTACAGGATTTGCACCGATAGAGCCTAATATGGTAGAAGCGCCAAGAACCAATCCCAGAAATGCTGAAAGGGTCTTTTTCCTCATTTTTTTCTCCTTTTTGTTGGATGTTACAGACAGGAATCAGAGTTTTCTGATTCCTGTCTGTTTTAATTACTTATTTTTATCCTTCAAGAGTGGGACATTCTTAATCCTCTCTTTTACGTTTTACAACAACAGTTCCTGCAACCGCAGATGCTGCCAGGGTAAATAACCAGGCTGCTGCATTGGCTGTATCACCTGTTTTTGCAGCTCTGGCTGTAGATGTGCTGCCTGTGGTTGTTCCACCTGCATTTGTGTTGCCTGTGTTAGTGCTTCCGGAACCTGTTGCTGGTTTTGTTGTTGGCTGCGGTGCAGTCGTTGGATTTGGTGTGGTTGTCGGAGCCGGTGTAGCACTCGGGTCTGGTGTAGTTGTCGGGTTCGGTGTAGTTGTCGGGTTCGGTGTAGGAGTCGGAGCTTCCGGATTTTCTTTCAGTTCTTTGATGGCCTTTTCAATAGCTGCTTTTGCTTCCTCTACCTGTTCCTGAGTTACGTCCTCATCATTCAGAACACCCTGATACTGTTCGAAAACTTTCTGCAGATTTTTCAGAGATTCTTCTGTATATTTGTCTTTATCTTTCAGAGCTTTTTCCGCATCGCCTGCTGCTGTACTCAGTTCTCCTTTATCTGCCTTTGTTACAAATGTCTCTTCTGCTTCTTCTGTTAAGTCAGACTCAATGCCTTCTTCATTTACTGCTGTTACGGCAACTTTGTATTTTGTACCTACTTTAAGACCAGTCAGTTTATATTCTGTTTCTTCTACAGGTGAATCATTTTCTCTTTCACCGTCCAGATATACGTTATATCCTTTTACTGCTGCTCTTGTGAGAGCTACATCCCAAGAAACGATTGCTGTGGTATGGTCAATTTCAGATACTTTTACATTGATAGGAGCAGCTGGTGTTTCCGGAGCCGGTTTTTCACTTTCTGATGTTGTAAATGTCGCTGCGTCAGATCTTGCAGATTCATTGCCTGCTGCATCGACTGCACTTACTCTTACTGTATATTCAGTTGCTTCTGTAAGCCCTGTCAGTACAAATTCAGTACCTGCTACAAGTTCCTCATTTACTTTTGCTTCATTTACATATACGTTGTATCCTGCTACACCTACATTGTCTGTAGATGCACTCCAGGTAACTTTTGCTCCTGTCTGTGTAACATCTGTCGCAGATACATTCGTTGGTACGCTTGGTACCGCGGTATCTTTTTCTTCTTCTGCTTTAGATGTGGTAAATGTCGCTGCTTCAGATCCTGCAGATTCGTTGCCTGCTGCATCCACTGCACTTACGCTTACTGTATATCCTGTATTGGCTGTAAGTCCGGTTAATACATATTCTGTAGCTGTTACAGGTGTATCATTTACTTTTCCTTCACCTACATATACGTTGTATCCAACGACACCTTCATTGTCTGTAGATGCACTCCAGGTAACTTTTGCTCCTGTCTGTGTAACATCTGTTACAGATACATTCGTTGGTACGCTTGGTGCTTCGGTATCTACTGTTGTCAGAGTTGTAAATGTAGCTGCGGTGGATCTTCCAGATTCATTGCCTGCTGCGTCCACTGCAGTTACTCTTACTGTGTATCCGGTTGCTTCTGTAAGCTCAGATAACGCATATTCAGTACCTGTTACAAGTGCGTCATTTACTTTTGTTTCATTTACGTATACGTTATATCCAACGACACCTACGTTGTCTGTTGCTTCACTCCAGGTAACTTTTGCTGTTGTTTGTGTTACTTCTGTTGCTTTTACGTCTTTTGGTGCAGTTGGTGCTTCGGTATCTTTTTTGGCTGCTGTTGTAAATACCACTGCTTCGGATTTTGCAGATTCATTTTCTGCTGCATCCACTGCTGTTACAGTTACACTGTACTCTGTAGCTGCGGTAAGGTCTGTTAAACTGTATTCCGTACCTGTTACAAGTGCATCATTTACTTTTGTTTCATTTACATAGACATTGTATCCAGCTACACTTACATTATCCGTGGATTCGCTCCATGTGATTTTTGCAGTTGTCTCTGTTACTTCTGTTGCTTTTACATCAGCCGGAACTGTCGGTGCTTTTTTATCAGCTGCAGCTTTATCTACATATGTAATAATCGGTGTAATATGAGCAGATGGTTTGCTTGGATTTTTGTTACATTTTGCTACTACACGGATGATGTCACCCTGAGCCACTTCAAGCTCTACCGGTTTTTCCCACTCTCCCACTTTCTCTTGACTATTTACAAGCGTTACCCTCTCCTTCTCTGTGTCGTTTACAAAGAGACCTAAGGTAACAGTTCCGTTTGCATTTCCAGACTGACGAAGATATGGCTCGTCATCTTTTACATTGAACGTAACGGTTCCGCTCTTCGGTACTCGATATGCCATTGCAGTAGAGATATCTGTGCTTGGCGGTGCAGAAAGTAAACCGTGAACAGATGGATTTGTTGTTGTAATTGTTCCCTGTGGTGCATCAATACCAGGACCATAATATGTATGAGTAGCCCAGTTTGGCCATCTATCTTTATCGACTGCTGTCATATTCGCCCAGTCACCGGATCCGTCCTTTATCTGGCCGAACCAGACATTTCCCTGCTGTCCATTTACATAATCTAAAGTCCAGTTATATGTATTTTTCTGAGCGATTATATAATCGTTTGTATCTCCGTTTTCAGCAGTGATACGAAGAATCATTCCTGCTGTTACGTTATCTATATCTGCCAGTTCGTTTTCGCCGTTTAATACAGAAACCGTTGCTGTGTCTGCTACTGTGATATTTGCTTTCACTTCTTTTACGGTAGCCGGATTGTTGTCTGTATAAGGAACGCTCATGGTTGTTCCTTTTACTTCATAGTAACAATCTTTTAATTCTTTATCCGAACTTGCAACAACTGTATAAGTTACACTTTCCATTTCTTCATAAGAAAGTGTAATCGTTGCTCCACCTTTTACGATGTCTGTTCCTGTAAGTTCTGTCTCGCCTTCTTTAATAGTAACTGTAACGCCTGTATCGACGATGACATTATTAAGGAAATCCTCTACTGTTGTATTTTTCGGAAGATCACTTACATTTCTTTCGGAAACAGTATACACATTGGATCTCAGTACAAGTGCTACTACTGCATCACTTTCTGCTGCTCCGATCTCCGGTACTGCTGTAATCTTGTGACCGAAGAAATCGTGATCGATGGTATAACCGTTTCTGTCAACTACGACTTTACCGGCATTGATTGCAGGAGAGTTTTCTGCAAGTTTGTATCCATCAAATACTGTTGTAGCGGTTGGATCTTCATGTCTTCTTGCACTATTGTCTTCTGCTACTGCACTCGGACCGGAACCTGGATTAACAAGTACTTTTGTGTTTGTGTTTGCGTCTACTTTTACAGCAGCTGCATCGTTCGGAAGGTTCGTTATATTGTAATATAAATTATTGCTGTAAGTCTTATTCCCTGCATTTTCAGGATTCCAATCTCTTACTTTAACTGGTGTTTTATTTGCAAAATAGAAAATATTATTTTCCATATCTACCGGACCATTATTCCGGTGAACTGTACTCCAGATTGTATCAAGACCTTCTTTGATATAGAATGTGTTGTTGTAAACCTGACAGTTCCCTGTATTACCTGCCGGATCCAGAGGACCCATATCTTCATACTGGCTGATATTATAACGGAATGTATTGTTGATGGACTCCGGACCACAGAACATGATGGTACTTGCTGTATTGCCATGACTGTAGTTGTACTGATAGTTTGTTCCATCACCATAGTCAGCATCCCAAGGCTGTCCGTCGCCGTTACCTCTTGACGCATTCAAGGTTGTAAAACATTCGTTATACTGGAAAATCGCATTTTTACATTTCCATGGCCAGATACCTGCTGCCACACGTCCTGCTCCAACGCCCTGCGTACCGTTTACATTACCATTTGCATCCAGACTTGGCTGATTCTCTGAGTAGTCTGTTGTATTAATCTGTTCAGCTGCGTTCTCTGATACATTGTACTGAACCAGTGGTCTGTCCAGATACATGGTTGTGATGGCATCTCCACCTACATGATTCAGATAGTTATTCTCGATCACAACATTAGATGAAGCATATTTTGCCATTGTTGCATCTGATAATGCACCTGTCGTGAACTGTCTCCACTGATAGGTATATCCAACTGCAATTCCCCAACGGTTTACAGTATCCAGAGAACAGTTTCTAATCTGGATATCATTGTATCTTGCGATTCCGGTTTCGCCTTCATTCGTTGGTTTTGCAACGATGAAATAGATACCACCATTTGTCATGTGTTTGTTATAAACGTTACCTGTTACGTTATGAATATAAAGATCATTTAATACGATATGATCTACAGTTCCATTGTCTTTTGCAACTCCGGCAACACCGGTTCGATCCATTGCGTATGCATCATTATACGCTTTATCTTTTTCGGTATCGGTTGCACTGTTTCTGTTGTTTGTCAGCTCAAGACCTTCGATTTCAAGGTATTCAGCATCTTCAATTAAAATACTGGAAGATACAGTACCTTTCCACTTATGGTTCTGGTTATCCAGCGGAGTACCATAATTCAACTCCCACTGACCATGACCGTTTGTATTGATCTGTGGTCTGTTTCCCTCGCCATAAGCAGATATTCTTACCGGTGCTTCTGCAGTACCGCTATCTTCTTTTGTAAACTTAAGAGCCTGATCCTCAAATACAGATCCTCTTTTCAAAAGAACGGTATCTCCCGGCTCAAGATCAAGTGTATTTACTTTTTCAAGTGTCTGGAACGCCTTGCCTTCTGATGTTCCTTCATTGCTATCATTTCCCCCATTGGAATCAACATAATATGTTGTTCCGGTTGCGGTATTTCCCTCAGCCTTAACAGATACTGCAGGCATCATTGATGCGACTGTTGTTCCTGCAAGCAGAAGTGCTAACGTACCGCTCATCCATCTTTTCTTCATACCTTTTCTCCTTCCGTTATTGTATATTCTTCAAGGTGTATCGGTTCACATCTTTCATATTTCCTTCCACCTGAGAACCGTTTTCACGCTGCGTGATCATATCGTCGTATTTTTGTTCACGCAGTTCTCTTTCGACTGCTATTCTTGCTGTCTCCAGGTCAGCGTTTTCTTCGCTGTCTCCAAATATCCAGTCGCGACTCTGGTAGTACTGAAGAACCTCGTCTTCCGTCAGTTTCATACCCTCTCTGGAGGTATCGTTACAGTATTTTTCTTTCAGAGTACTGAGCTCATAGTCCAGATACAGCTGAAACGTATACTCTTTCAGTCCGTAGATCACTTCGCCTTTTTTTACTTTCTCGCTCCGCTCCGCATTACCATCCTTCCAGCGTTTTTCCAGAGCCTCGTAGCTGCTGTCTGCTACATCTCCGTTTTCTTCGGCAAGATCATATACTGCATGGATGTATTTTAACTGTTCTACTGTATTCCGGGTGAGAATCTCATAGCCGTATTGTCCGTCGTATTGTTTTTCCCAGAAATCCGTTCCATATACGGCATCATAATCTTGTTGGATCTGCATCTTGGTATCATATTCCACGGAATTCATGCAGTTCACATACTCTTCTTTACTGATTGGATCCCCGGCTACAGTCAGATCGAATCGATTGACAGACTTGTATATGACGACTCCGCCGGCAATTCCTGCAGCTGCAATCACCGCTATGACAGCTCCGATCTTCATAAGCTGTTTTTTTCGATTCTTCATTATCTACCTCCTTCCGGCAATGTAGCCTGTTCCGTCTGCATACAGACTGTCTCAGTCTCTTTTATTCTAATTATAACGATTCGTTTTTTTATCGGCTCGTTCTTTTGTGTTGATTTCATCATCTATTTTGTCAAATTCGGAACTACAATAAAATGCCACGTTAAAGCGGAATAGATTATTGAACAAAAAAAGAGCCATATCTTTTTCAGATATGACTCTCATAATTGTTACTATTGTTCTAATTACAGCACACGGCGAACTGCAACGATCGGTCTGTACGCAGCGTTTCCGCTGATCTTAATACCGTCTTTTGCGTTACTTGCATGTACAATCTGTCCACCGCCCATGTAGATCGCTACATGACCTGCGTAGCAGATAATATCTCCAGGCATTGCCTCAGAGTAGGAAACTCCACGACCACAGCCTGCCATTGCTCCGGAGGAATGCGGAAGGGATACACCAAACTTTGCATATATACTCATGATAAATCCGGAACAGTCAGCACCGTTTGTCAGGCTTGTACCACCCCATACATAAGGATTGCCAACAAACTGACATGCGTAATTAACAACGGACTGTCCTGTCGGGTTATATGATACGCTGCTGCCTGAGCTTCCTGATGAACTGGAAGAAGAGCTTCCGTTGTCCTTGGATGTTGTTGCACTTGAGCTGCTGCTTGCATTGCTATTAGATTTATTGCTCGTTGAAGAACCGGAACCTGTATTACTGCCGGAAGCAGAGGAAGATTTCTTGCTTGCTTCTGCTGCTTTTTTGTTTGCTTCTTCCTGTGCTTTCTTTGCAGCTTCTTCTGCTGCTGCCTTCTTAGCTGCTTCCTCGGCTGCTTTTCTTGCTGCCTCTTCCGCTGCTTTTTTCTCTTCTTCTTCAATTTTCTGAATCTCAGCATTCTGCTGACGAATCAGTTCCGTGTACTGTGCAGCCTGGTTCTGCGCCTGTGCGATCTGTGCATCATAATCACTGGAAGTTGCTTTCTTTTCTTCCAGCTGTGTCTGCATACTCGCCTGACGATTCTGATACTCCTGGTTCATCTCTTCCAGTTCTGCTTTCTCACTGTCCAGCTGATCCCCAAGGTCTTTTACCTGCTGTACAGTCTCTTTGAACTCTTCCAGACTGTTTCTGTCACTGTCATACATCTGCTGTACATATTCTGCCTGGTTCAGAAGACTGGTAAAGTCCGATGCCTGGAACAGCATCTGTGCCCATGCATCATCTCCACCCTTTTCATACAGATACTGGATTCTCTTCTTCATGGCTTCATACTGTTTCTGTTTATTTTCTTCTGCCACTGCCAGATCTGCTTTGGTCTGCTCGATCTGCGCTTCTTTATCGGATAACTCACCATCCAGAATCTCAATCTCAACCATAATATTTACCAGATCAGAATCCAGCTGATCGATCTCAGCGGAAAGTGTCTGTTTCTGGTCTTCCAGATTATTGATTTTAGACTCCTGTGCTGCAAGCTGACTCTGTGCTGCTGCCTTATCCTGTTTTAGCTGATCTTTTCTAGATGCAGCACCGGCAGGTACTGCCTGTGAAATTGTCAGCATTAATCCTAATGTTAAACAAAGGATTCTTTTTTTCATATATTTCTCCTTTTATTGTTTTGCATTGTGTTATATATTCTTGTAATATTTACGAAATATTCTCTTTACATTCCTTAACATATTAACACAAAACCATTTTTCCTGCAACCCCTCAATGCTAAACTCATCTCAAATCATAGAAACTAAAGTTAATTTACTGTTTCCCTAATTCAAAAAAGGTCGTTAATAATTAGTTGTTAGCAGAGCTACATTATAAATGGAGAGAAAGATGGTTGTCGTCAGTCATCTTTTTTCTTTGTATGATAAAAAGTTTGGGAGGGTGTGCCTCGGTATGAGTCACACCCTCCCAAACTTAGAACTGTCTATTTCCCGACAGCCTTTCTTTACATTTTTCTTATTGCGGTCCAATCAATTTTTCAAGTACCTGTGCTGCCGTCATATTACGCAGTCCATCCGGATCTCTCATACTACTGGAGGACCAATGGAAACGGTCTACGTTATTCACATATGCTTTACTTGCGATACACAGATTATATTTGCCGGCTGCATCTGAATAATATTTCTTCATATATGCCTTTGCCAGTTTTACAGCCTCACTGTTCGTGCTTCCTGCTGTATTGACCGTACCGCTGATCTGAACTACCGGTGGTGTCGCATGAACGATCACCAGACTTCCATCCGAACACATGCCAAGAACAACCCACACATGACCGGTCATACTTACCACGTCACCAGGTGTAAATGTTCCACCGGAAACTTTTCCGTGCGATCCAAAACCTTTGTTGGTCAGATAAGCCGGGAATCCGGTAGATGTTGAACTGTATGCCGTTTCTTTCTGATTTGATTTCGTATTATATGTATTATAGACAGCCCAGCTGACCAGACCGGAACAGTCCAGACCATTCTGATACTCATATCGGTGTTTCGTATAATTATACGAAGCTCCCTGCTGGTTATAGAACTGTTTCCACTTCGGGTTCATACCGATACGCAGTCCGTCTCCGTCTGTCCAGGCGTCATGACCGCCACCCCATACATACAGGGTGTTACCTACCGGCTGAATCATTGTTTTCAAAAACTTGGTCAGAGTCCCCATCGCCTGACTTTCTGTTCTCGATGCTTTTCCATCTGCTCCGATTTCAACACCGCCGATGACTGTACTTACCGCCATGGCTCCACTGCTGTAAAAATAATACTCTGAACCGTCAATATTCTGCCAGTCCGTCAGCATGGCACCGCTGCGGTTCATATAATATTTACTTCCACCAACGATTGTCCAACCTGTTGCCATCTTACCGGTCGTCGGATTCAGATAATACCAAGTACTTCCGATTTTCTGCCAGCCTGTCAGCATGGCACCGCTGCCGTTCATATAATACCAGTCACTGCCCAGTTGCAGCCAGCCTACTACCATGGCTCCACTGCCTGTATTCAGATAATACTTGGATCCGCCGATGTTCTGGAAACCTGTCAGCATCTTTCCGTCACTCGCCAGATAATACCAGGTTGCACCCAGTTTTAACCATCCGGTCGCGATGTTTCCGCTGCCCGGTTTCAGGTAATACCAAGTTCCATTTTGCTGTGACCAGCCTTCTACCATGGCTCCATCCTGATTCATGTAATATCGGGTTCCTCCAATGGTTTTCCAGCCCTTTGCCATATCGCCATTTCCCGGATTCAGATAATACCAGGTACTTCCGATTTTTCTCCAGCCCGTTGCCATGCCACCATTTCCCGGCTCCAGATAATACCAGCTGCTTGCGCGTTTTAGCCAGCCGGTTACCATCCAGCCACTACCGTCAAAATAATACCAGGAACCATTGATTACTTTCCAGCTGTTTCTCGGATAGGAACCATCTGCTTCCCGATACCACCATCGGCCGCCACCGGACACCCATCCTGCTGCGGAATCTGTCCGACTGCTTTCTACTCTGTTCTGGGAAGTCTTTCCTTCCACCCAGACACCATCGCTGTTCACATAGTAGACACCATTATCCACCCAGGTATCATGCTGCATCACACCGGAACCGTTCATGAAATAATATTTCCCATTCAGTTTCACCCATCCGGTAGCCATCGCTCCACTGGATGTAAGATAATACCATTCGCCGCCCAGTTTTTTCCAGCCAGTCGCCATCCATCCATCAGATTCAAAGTAATACCATGAACCGTTGATCAGTTTCCAGGTACTCTTCGGATAACTCCCATCTGCATTTCGATACCACCATCGGCCGCCGCTGGACACCCAGCCTGCTGCTGTCGTTGTGGTTTTCACCCGCTGGTTTGTGCTCTGATTATTCTTCGCCGCATAACCCTCTACAGGTACAAGCAAGATACTGAGGCATAGAACCAGAGCCAGATATCTCCTGATTTTCTTATTCAGTTTTACCATTTGTTTCCCCTTTACTCCTTTTTGTGATCCTCTTCCATCTGACGGATCTGCCTGGCCACTTCACAGCTGCCCCGATGGATGCACCGTCTATATCCACAGTCCACTTCGGTCAGTTCGAGTCCTTCTTCCGTCTCTGTGAACTCACAGGTCACTGTCTGTGCCTGATTATACGTCCTGCAGAATCCGGAAAATATCTCCTCCCTGATTGCCTGTTCCACAAATATCACCGGCTTTCTTCTTTATTAATAGTGATCACGTTTGTTTTTCAAGGTATCTCACCATTACACACTTTGCGATGCACAGAATTCATACTAATCGCATAAATTCGTGAGGTATATCTCGGGTTTTCTGTGACCTTCGCTCACGAAAAACGCCTCGCAAGATAGTATCAGTGAACAGTAACAATTATGTTACCGTTTAAGTATAACTTTCTTCCTCATAAATATCAAGTAAAAATCCACAAAAAGAGATTGTTTTTTCCTCGTAATTCTTGACTTTTTTGCTAATTTATGCTATTCTTTAAAAGAAGTCTGAAAAAGAAGATCCTGGCTACTGACGGATATGTGGAGGAACCACAGGAAACCAGGATTCATATTGGCCGACCGTCTGGGCAGCAATGTAGAACATGATTACATTTGCTGCGTTTTTTTATTTACGGAACAGATACATTCTTCACTTTTTGTTCCGTTTCGGGGGCAGACGTCCGGTCAGAAGAAAGGAGAAATAACTATGGGATACAAAACAGACATTGAAATCGCACAGGAATGCGAAATGAAACCGATCACCGAGATCGCAGCAAAAGCAGGTATTGATGACAAATATCTGGAACAGTACGGAAAGTACAAAGCAAAGATCGACTACAATCTGCTGAAAGAAT
>SKEW01000526.1_pt1 | contig 35441 bp, 24 predicted proteins | sample 4841441 | NCBI WGS metagenome assembly SKEW01 (sample SAMN11008799, study PRJNA524170) | human gut metagenome | isolation source: fecal sample from pouch patient p41 | place: Israel: Tel-Aviv | reverse complement strand
CCTTACACCAAATATTTCCATTATCCGGCGTATACTTTACGGCATTGCTAATTAAATTACCAATTACTTTCTGAAACAGTACTCTGTCCGCACAAATTTCTGTTTTCTCTTCTATTTCTGTATGCAAGGTCACACCTCTATCTGTCGCAATATCTTCCCATTCTTGTATAATTCCTTTTACGATACTGTCTAAAGATATAGTCGAAAAATTGAGTAAGAAACCTGCAGATTTCATTCTGGAAACATCTAATATCTCTTGAATTAATCCTTCCATTGAAAAAACTACCTCGTATGATCTTTTCAAATATTTATCCCGATCCTTATATCCACCAATTCCTGAAATCATTCCCTGAATTTGACCTTTCAATATGGTAACGGGGGTTTTTAGTTCGTGTGAAACTGCCGCAAAAAAAGAGAGTTGTTTCCGTTCCATTTCTTGTTCTCTTTGTATTTCATCTTGTAATATTTGATTTTTCTCTTTCAATTCTTGTAATGTATCTTCTAAGTGCTCTGCCAATTGATTTAAGTTTTCCCCTAAAATGCCTATCTCATCGCTTCTTTTTTCAGGATATGGTTTACGGAAATCTAATTTTACCATTCTTTTTGATGCCTCATTTACCTTTAGAATTGGTCTCGTAATATAACGGGCAAAAAATAAGGCAATTAAAATAGAGACTATCACCGTAATAACTCCCAAAGACGGTAAAATTCTATTTAGAACTTTTAGTCCTATATTAACCGACTCCTTTGTTCCAAATATTTGAAGTTTATAAACTGTACCTTCATTAGACTTTACAATATAATTTTTTGTAATTCCTTTACTATTTTGTGCCTTGGAACTATTCGCATCTGGAGCTAAAAAATAAGATATTTCCCCATATTTTCCTATTTCCTCTCCTTCTTGATTTTTCACAATGATAGATATTCCATACTCTATCGCAAATCGTTCCAAGGTCTTCTGAGTTTCCTCATTTGTCATATTACTTATTTGTTCAATTGTGGTATCTAATTCTTTCTCAAGGCTTTTATTTAATTCCGTCAAATAAAAATTAGACATACCAAAAGTAATCATTCCATAAATTGCTGCACTTAATGTCAATAATAGCATGATCGTTACTAAAAACACTTTGATCGTTAAGTGTTCTTTAATGTACTTTCTCAAGACGATATCCCACTCCTCTTACTGTTTCTATATAATTTCCAAAAGCGCCTAATTTCTTTCTTAAATTTTTAATATGATTATCTACCGCACGTTCATCACCATAAAATTCATATTTCCATAACCGATTTAGAAAGCTCTCTCTTGAAATTACTGCTCCCGGATGTTCCATTAGTTCTTTTAATATCTCATATTCCTTTTGTGTCAGATCAATGCTTTCTCCCTTTATAATTACCCGATAATTACCAATGATAAGGCAGATTTCACGATACCACATTTCATTATTTTCTGTTTCATCTTTTTTATCATATCTTCTAAATATCGCTTCTATTTTTTTTATCATAAGTGGTAAAGAAATCGGTTTCGGGATATAATCATCTATTTGCAATTCAAATCCTTTAATTTGATCTGCTTCGCTACTTAATGCACTGATCATAATAATTGGGACGTTTGAGTTTTGCCGGATAATTTCACATACAGCATATCCATCCATCTTAGGTAACATAATATCCAAAAGTACCATATCCGGATGTTCTTTGTTAAAAACTGCCACCCCTTCTACACCATCTTCTGCAACACATACTTGATAGTTTTGATCTTCTAAAAAAAATTGTATCATTTCTTGTATATCCAAATCATCTTCTACAATCAAAATTTTCTTCATAATATCATCTCCTAAATAATTCTATTTTATCAGCTTACTTTGTAATTTGTGTGTAGTTTTCATATCTTCTGGCTCTTTTGTATTCTTTTTTCACCTACGAACCTCCAACCCAAAAGGCAGCAGCATATCAAAACTAATATACTGCCGCCCACACGTTCCTATTTACTTAAATCCCAGCAATCCTATAACTCTACATTTATATGCTGTTTTCAAAAGACATAATATCTTGTAACGTCTCCAAAAGTATTCAATAACACACGCCTTTTTTATTACTCAATAGACTTTATACTCTTGGTATCACTTTCATTTCATTCGTGTTTGCTTTTGGCCATGTTATTTCTTGTTCCTTTGGAAGAAATTGCTTCATTATCTTTTCTATTTTAGACTCTTCTGCATAAAAACAAATAGTTTTATTCTTTTCAGCAGAACCCCCCTTCAATGTTGGAAAAATCTTAAAAATTTCTGCATCAGAAGAAATATCCGCCAAGTGCATTTGCATTGCGTAAATATTGAAATCGTGATAATATACAACCTTCATAGAAGGAAGATCATTTGCTGCCAGAAATTCTTCTGTAATGGATTCTGTTTCTTCATTTTTATATAGTAAATGATTTTTTTCAAAATTCATTTCTGAAACTTCACCTATAATTTTTTCAGTATCTACATCAATTATAATTCCGATTTTTGGCAAAGGATCTCCAGAACTTTTCCGATACCCGATTTTTTCTAAAATGACGCAGACACAGTTATTTTGCTGATATAAACATGGTATTATCTGTTCTTCTGCAATCTGGTAATCCTGGAGATATTCTTCCAAAATTCTTTTACAGTCCACTTTCTTTTGAACAGTTCCTCTATCTATATCATAAAACAAAAGTTTACAGGTTTCTAATTCTGTATATCGTTCAATGTAGGTTTTGAATTCATTTTGAGTTTCGATTTCAATATCTACAACATACTTTCCTGGAAATACAAAGGGAACCACATCTCTATCTACATCCATAGGCATAAAATAGGACCATTCGCTATTTTCATTGTAACTATTCCATTCTTGTCCAGTTTTCTTTGTAGAGCAGCCCGACAGCAGAAAAGCAAACACAAGAGTCAATGCTATAAATTATATTCTATTTTTTAACATTTTTTCTTATCTTTTCTCTGTAACTCAATCTGATGTTTCATCAGTTCTAAAGTCTGTTCCACTAATTTTTCAGAAGGTTTATTCTTATCCATTCTTTCTTTATATTTTTCTACCCAGTTCTCTGTATTCTCCATCACTATCACCTTCCCATCTAATTAACATCATAGTACACATATCCGTTTTCATCTTTTGCATTTTTCAAAACTCTTGCCATTTCAAACAAAAGTCCAAACGTATATGTGAATGGTTCTGAATTATTTTTTAAATTCTCAATATTTACTATTTTATTCGTTTCTACACTCACATATTTTTTTCCATCAAATCTATATCTTTCAAGAACTTCAGAAATATCAATAACCGTATTTACAATTATTTCTCCTTCATCATAGATAATAGCCGCATTCACAGAATGATTTCCATTATCAACGACTACCAGACCTAATGGTTCTATTAAAACTGCCTGAATATTATATGCAAACGAAATCCCATTAAAGGGATTCTTATTTATCTCTCCCAGTCCTATCAATCCGTCAATCATACGAGAATGATTCCAAACACATGATATAATAGGAGTATTTTGAACCTTTAAACATATGTTACATTTTTGCCAAAAATCAAACGACAAATCCAGTAAAAAACTATTCAAAATAGCTCTCATATAATCTATTTCCTGATAATTCCTATCATTATACATACATTTCGTAAGTAATTCACTTTGTATAGAATTTGCCATAAATTTAATTACCGAACGCACAGATTCCTTTTTACCTTCATTTACCAATTTTTTAAAATCTTCGATGAATATCTGTGTATTCTCCTCAATCGTAACCTCTTGTTGTTTTTTCTTCTGTTTTTTTAAAAACATACTACCTCCTGTTACATTTTTTATTACTTTTTTTATATTATATCGGAAAATTTTACTGTTTACACATATCATTTATAAGTTGTATTTTTTTACAGCAATACAGATAGGTATAACGGTCAAGGATACCCTCTTTATCCCGATACACCAGTTTTCTGTCAATTAAACTTTGTAACTCACAAATAATCATTTAACTGTCCACTAGGTAATATTCCAGTATTAGCGTATATATATTTTATTAAACATTTACTTTGAGTTTTCGTATAATACATAAGTTCTATAGGGACTATCTTCTGCTCTTTTGTCAAAATAAACATTTCCATATCAATCCCTAAAGGACCTTCTTTATAATGTGTACACTCTATATTTCTCTTTAATATTTCAAAAGAAAACCCATATTTCTCTATTTTTGTAACATCTATTATATCTATCTTTTTTCTTTTCTTCTCATGTGTGTTTTTTTCTTTTGAAATACGACTAATAGTAATACATCCATTTCCATATTTTACCCATGTATACGGAAAAATCATCTGCAATTTGTATATAGTTAAAAGGATAAGTCCAATTCCAAAAATAATGAGCAATTCACTACCTTTTACATTAGACTTAATGCTAGTATAACACCCATATAAAAAAATCAAACATCCCACGCCAACTCCTAGCATTGACAATCTTAAATAGCCTTGAGCATATAACTTCTTCATCTTTTCATCTCCCTATATTATTCAAGACAACCTTCTAATAATTCTGTTATATTCTTCATAAAGTTTCCATCTACTATCTTTTTACCTAACGCTCCGGATAGTATAGATGCAATGGTTCCTGTCGAAAACGAAAATCCTCCACTAAAAAGTGTTTCCCAGAATATTGTCGCCATTTTATCCCATCCTTTACTATTTCCTATAGTTCTCCCCAAAGTTGCCTTATCCCATATTTTTGCAAGCCCTCCTCCTATGACTGCTTGTGTACCGCTAGAAGCTATTGCAGAAATTAAAATTTCTATCGTAGATTTTTGTTCCTTTAACGGCAAATCCTTATTATTTAATATATCTGTGAGTACACTTCCCATTGCACCACCTGCAGCATTTGCCGCAAAAGGATTTATTGCAAGTGAAGTTGTTCCAAAAACTGTAATAAAGCCATTTACGCTTCCGCCAATAAAACCATTAGTAAAGTTTCCACTTCCAGAAACTATATTAGATATTCCACCAATTCCACCTCCGATTAAAACTCCTGCTCCTACAGTTGCTGCTATTACTCCTCCTGATGCGATAGCTACAACTGCACCAGTCATTATTCCAACAGCTACAAGTTCTGTTTTGTGTTCATCTACCCAATCTACTGCTGTTTTTACAGCCTTTTGTCCAGTTTCCCAAACTTTTTGAACCCCTTTATTGATTGCATTTCCTACATCTTTAATTCCATTCTGAATACCCTTTCCGATATCACTTAAACTAGGCCATTCACCATCTAAATCTACCAATACCATTGGTGCATTGAAGCAGTAACTATATCGGTTCATACTGAACGGCAGATCCATAAAACCGACAATCAAATCCTGTCCCGCAAACCTTCCATTCTCTGCCAGATATTCCCTCGCCTGTGCATAATACGTCCCTGCTATCTCATCCCTTTGATAGCCCGTATAGCCAAACGGCTGTATCTCCCCTTGGTTCTGATATAAATCTTCCCCAAAGGCTCCATATCCATAACTTTCCCTGAGGTTTCCAGCACTGTCCTCAATCCGAAGCGGGCTTCCCAGTTCATCCTGAAGGTAATAGTTCCGTTCCCCATTCTCTTCATACACAGCCACGTTCCCATCCCAGAAGTATCTCTGGCTCCGGTTTTCCTCTGTCCGCTCCAGGAGGTTATAATACTGTCTGGTCAGATCCAGGGTATAGGTGATCTGCCGGCTGTTTCCGATCTCCATGCCAATCCTGCTTTGTGGATCCAGTTTTTCTAGTTTTTCTTTTGGGAGGACACCTTCTTGTTTTCCTACCCGGTGTCCCAGTCCGTTGTACTGGTATCTTGCCTGTTTTCCTGCCGCATCCACCGCTTCTTCCAGACGGTTGATCGCACCATAGACATACTGCTTCTTCCATGTCCCATTTTCAAGGATACTGGTTAAGTTTCCTCTCTTATCATAACCGTACTCTTTTCGGATTTCCCCCTGTCTTTCACTTACCATCTGGTTCAAGTCATTGTACTGATAGGAGGTTCTTTCCCTGCTTTCTTCTTTCCAGATGCGGTTTCCAAAGGCATCATAACCATACTGGGTCTGTACCTTCCCGTCCTTTTGGATTTCTGACAGCCTGCCCAGTGCATCATAACCATAGGTATAACTGCCGCTCTCCTGTTCCAGCCCTCTTCTCTCTTTTGTAATTCCGGTCTTGTTTCCCAAAAGGTCATACAGGTAGGTATAGCGGTCAAGGATGCCCTCTTTATCCCGATGCACCAGTTCTGTCACCTGATCTTTTCTGTCATAACGATACGTGGTCTTTGTTCCATTTGGGAACTGCTTTTCACACAGTCTTCCTACCGGATCATACCCATACGTGATGATGCTGTCCCCTTCTTTCAGTTCAGAAAGACGGAACTGTTCATCATAGCCATAGAAGACCGTCTTTCCATCCGGATAGGTGAGACTTCTTCTCTCTCCTGCTTTTCCATAGGTATAGGATACTTCCCTTCCGTCTGGGTACTGTACCTTTTCTGCCATTCCCAGTGCATCCGGAGTGATCTTTGTGCTTCCCAGCCAGTCCTGTATCTCTGTCAGCTGTCTGAGCGGATTATAGGACAGCTTCACTTCCCTTCCGTCTGCGTACTGGATACCGGATAAATCTCCCTGTTTTGTATAGGCATACTTGGTCAGATAACCTTCCTTATCCAGTTTTCCAAGAAGCTGCCCCTTTTTATCATACGTGTAGGTTTCCTTCTGTCCCATGGCATCCGTCACTTCCGTGATCTGCCCACGGATATCCCTGTGGTAACGGGTAACCTGGCACCTTCTTCCCCTGCGGTTTCTTTCTTCCGCTTCCAAAAACTCCTGATCTGCCTTTTCTCCATACTGGCAGATTTCAATGAGCCGGTCACAGGCATCATAGCGGTATTGCGTTTCATTCCCAAGGGCATCCGTCACTTTCGCAAGCTGCCCGCTTAAGGTATAAGCATATCGGGTGGTGTTCCCTTCCCCGTCTGTCATGGAAGTCACATTTCCAAGGGCATCATAAGTATAGGATTTCTTCTCCCCTTCACTTCCTGTGATCTCCGTGATCCGGTCCATGCTGTCATATCCATAACGCAGCACAAACCCGGTGGCAAGGGTATGGGTTTCCAGGTTTCCGTTGGCATCATAGGTAAAGGCTTCCTCTGTACCATCTGAGTATTGGATTTTTTCTAATAGTCCGCCTTTCTGATACTGGTAACAAGTAGTACGCCCTGCCTCATCGGTGATGCTTTCCACATCGCCTAACGGGGTATAAGTATAATGTCTGCTCTCACCAAGGGCGTTAGTTTCTTTCACCAGATTCCCATTTCCATCGTATTCCATGGATACGGTATTTCCCAAGGCATCTTCTGCCTCTATAAGATTTCCTTCCCCATCATACCGGTAGGCATAATGAAGTCCTTCTTCCCCGGTTACTTCCACCGCTCTTCCAAGGGCATCATAAACAAACGTGGTCTTCGCCCCGTTTTCATCTTCCTCTCCGATCCGGTTTCCATTGGCATCGTAGGTATAGCGTACTACTGCCCCGTCTGCATATTTGATCCGGGATAACAGGTTTTCTTCATTATAAAGATAGGTGGTCCTTGCTCCGTCCGATGCTGTCACCCTTGCAAGGTTCCACATGCTGTCATAAGTCAGGAGGGTTTCCCTTCCTTCTTTATCAATGATCTTGCTTGGGCGGTTTAAGACATTGTATTCCCTTTGGATGCTCGCCCCGTCAAAGTCTGTCACCTTCGTTACTTTTCCGCTTGCATTGTATTCATAGCTCTGGCGGTTTCCCTCCGCATTTTCCACGCAGGTCACATTTCCCATCACATCATACGCATATTTTGTGACATTCCCTTTTCCATCGGTACTTTCCACCATCCGGTTCAGGGCATCATAAGCATACCGGGTCACATTTCCAAGGGCATCTTCGATCGCTGTGATGTTTCCCTTTGCATCATAGGAGAGACTGATCCGGCTTTTGTCTGCCTGCTGGATGGTCTGCGGCCACCCGGATGCTGTATAGGTGATCTCCACTTCATTTCCAAGGGCATCCCTGGTTTTTACAAGCCTTCCCTGTGCGTCGTATTCCCCACACAGTTTATCTTTTCCATTTATCTTGATCCCGGTTGGCTGGTTCTTTTTCCCATACAGGATCTCTGTCTTGTTCCCAAGGGCATCGATCACACGCACCAGATTTCCTGCCGGGTCATAGGCATACTGGGTCTTATTTCCAAGCCGGTCCACATACAAGGTCTTCTGGTTGTTCTGGTTATAAGCAAAGCGTTCCTCCCCATTGCTGTGGATATGCTTCACATCCCGGTACTTGTCATCATGGACATAGGTAACCCGGCTGCCGTTCCGTTCCGTAAGTTCTACGGTCTTCTTTTCTGCATCATATACATAAGACATCTGTGTCCCGTCCGGGAACTTCTGTAAGGTGGTGCGGTGTTCCTCATCAAAGAAGTTTTCCACCGTCACGATCCCCCTTTGGTTCTCCACCTGCTCCAGTTTTCCCTGCGGGGTATAGCCATAGCGGAAGGTGTTCCCATCCGGAAGCCTCACTTCCTTCAAAAGTCCTCCCTGATACTGATAGGACAGGCATCTTCCCGTATGGTCTTCCACACGTTCCAGCATGCCATCTGCTCCGTAGGAAAAGGCAAAGAATTCCCCGGTGTCCTTTTCCGCTTTTACCAGACGGAAAGGTGCTTCCGTTTCATACGTAAATGTTACTCGGCCACCCAAAAGGGTCTCCGTTTCCAGACACATTCCTTCCCTGTCAAAGCGGTAGACTTTTTGTTCCCTGGTACGGTACGTATATCCGTCTTCTGCTTTCTCCAATGTTCCCTCACTGGCAAACAAAGAAAGATAGCGGTCCTTCTCCCAGAAAAAACGTTCCTCTTTCCCGTCTTCCCTGAGAAGCACCGCTTCCCCGTCTGTAAACTCCAGATGTACTTCATAATTATGGTTCCAGTCCTTTCCAAGCACACCCTCTCGACCGTTGATGGCATTGTAAAAGCGGCGGAACACAAACGGCTCTCTTCCGCCCACCTCCAGATCGGTCCGGTCATAGATAAAGTTTCCGGTGCTTAAATTCACTGGGTCTTTGGAAAAGGCATGGCAGATAGTTTCTGCACCTTTGATGTTCGCCATCAGCTTCTCCACAGCCGTCGCTGCATTTTCCGTTACCTTGTTCCATCTTGCCTGTACCTCCTCAAAGGCTTTTTTGAAGGCGGAATAATCGGTGGTAAGCGGAGTATGGATCAAAAACTGCTCTATTTCCTCCAAAAGTGTCTGCAGGTTTTTCGTAACTCCCATAAGCTCCCTGGTCTGGGCAGCATAGTCCGTATCGGCTGCCGGGATCAGCTCGCAGGCTCTTTGTCTGCAGTTTTCCAGTTTGGTCAGTGCCTCTTCCATCTTTTCTGTTTTTAAGGCGCTGCGAAGTTCGGAAGCACTGGAAACCGCATCATAATGACGCACTTCGCCAGGCACTTCTGCAAGTGCCTCATCTGCCTGCTCTGCATAAGTTTTCATGTTCGAAATATGGGTTTTGCACCCGTTTAACAATGTTTTCAGTTCATTGCACAGCGTTGAGATCTCGCTTACCTGGAACACTCGTTTCATTCTATTCCCACCTTTCTTTCATAATGAATAACTTCTCCTTTGTTGATGATTTCTCCATATATTTACTTTTAAAGAGTTTTTTACTTTTCGTGATTTTTTCTTCATTTTACATGATTTTGCCCTAATTTTCAATATTTATAAAAGTTTTTTTGTGCATCATAACCTATCACTTCTCGATTTGAAAGCATCTAAGTTTTCGGGATAACATTTTTTCTGATAATAAAAAAACTCCTTTGCATTCTGCTATACCAAAGATTGTCTTTCCTTCTATATAACAAAAACCACAAGAGAGTTTTAGCCACTTTTTTAGTTTTTTAAATTTTCCAAAAATTTAATTGCTTCTTGTACCGTTGTAAATGTACGTGATGATTGATATAACCATCGATTTCTTACATCAGAGTCTTCTAACGTAGGTAAACCTTCTATTTGCCCTAATACCCAATCTCCATTTATAGAAGCTTGTTTAAAATGATCCGCTATTTTCCTTGTTGTGTTAGAATCTCCTTTTACATAACCAGGACATTCATTCTGTAACAATCTTAGAACATTCTCTTTTTCCGCAACCGTTTGAATAGATGGAACCACTTTTTTATAGTGTAATAAAAACCAAAATTCAACGCAGCCTGTTGTCATTAACAATCTTACACGTATGTTCGGTTTCTTACGTAACTTTTTTAATGTAGAAACAATTTTCTGAATCCTATCCCAGCTTCCCGTCTGTCCGTCATCGACATCAAAGAAAAACCATATTTCATCTGTCACCTCTGCATTATTCCGATACTTCGCATCTTTTTTAAATTTTTTATCGGCTACTTCAAACAGACCCTTTACTGGTTTTTGAATCACTGCAACGTCTTCAAATTTTTCTTTCAGATATTTTGTATATTCAATTTCACTTTCGCCTTCACAAAAGACGTAAATAAGAGGTTTTATCTTTCTTGCCATTATTCAACCTCCATGGTATCTACATCTGGAACCGCACCATATTTTCCTACAAGATATGCTTTTCTGATATTATCATTTGTTCTTACTGGAAGTTCCGTTAAATTGAACAATTCCGAAACACCGTTTCTTTTATTCTTATCAACAAAATATACCTGATCTTTTCTTAATATCTCCATATTCAATAATTCCGTATCATGTGTTGTAAAAATAATCTGTGCATGACCTGGATTGGTTTCTGGACTTTGAAATTTAGAAATGATAAATTCGACTAATAATGGGTGCAATTCCCGATCAATCTCATCTACCATCAATATCCCACCTTTTTGTAACACACGTTCAATTCCTGGGGCAAGTGACATGAGTCTTCTTGTTCCATCAGATTCATCCGAAAGTTCCAATGTAAATAGTTCTTCCTCTCCTGCTTGATTTAATCCACGATGCATGGAGGAGGTTTTCACTTCTCCTATTTTTAAGTTCATTTCAGCAGCTTCTGAAGAATCCTTTAATGCCAGAGTAAATTGTTTTAACGCAGCAACAATTCCCTCCGGAAGATTATTAGGAAGCGAATCATTTGCAGATAATTCTTTATTTCTAATTTCAAAAGACATATCCTCTATCCCAACATCTGCCTGCTTTGCATAAGACACAATTGCTTTTAGCATATTCATATCTTCCACATGTTCCAATAATTGACTTGGTATATCTGTATAATCTTTTGAAAAATAAATACTTTCCCGAAACCATCTCATGGCATCAATACATGGCTGGTAATTCATTACACATGCAATGGAAAAAAATAATTGATTTGATGCAACTGCTTCTGCTATCATTTCCTTTTTCCTTTTTTCGCCATTTGAAGGGAATGAAAACTCCTGATAATTTCTTGAAAATATTTCTGCTTTTTGTCCTTTTGGTGCCGAATACAAATATTCTTTTACAATTTCTTTTTTTGTGGCTGAAAATCCATAAATGTATTTGACACCATCCTGAATGTATTCATATTCAAATCCTGTTGGACACTGTTCCGAATAATCATTTAATGAAAAAGCACGCACTGGAATTTCTGCTTTTTCATGCTGCGTTTTTTGTGCATTTCTTATAAATTGCACACCCAACCAGAAAGCACGAATTACATTACTTTTTCCACCACCGTTTTTCCCCAAAATAGCTACAGCTGGAAGAACTCCTTTCTTTTTATAAGGTAAAAGACAACTTTTATATTCTGCATTTCCTTTTGCTTCCATAGACAGAATGCTTTTGTCCCTAAATGAACGATAATTTTCAAATTCAAATTTAATCAGCATATCATATTCCTCCTTATATGATATAGTATATCCATAATCTGATAGAAATACAAGAAAAATAATTGCTATTTTTGATTATTTTTATTTAATTTCTTTGTTTTATATCATACCATTTGTTTTTATATATACAAAACAGGATACTGCAACTTCATATCTGTATGCAATATCCTGTTTCTTTCTTACCCTTATGATATTCCTTTGTGCAGGATTAATTTCACTTTCCGATTAATCCCTGCATTATGATAATAACCAAATTCCACTTTCCGATTTTCTTCCCGGACTCCCGTATAACTAAACAGTAACTGGTCTTTAATATTACCAAGAATTAAAACCTCTCTGCTTGCCAGAAGCATTTCTATGAACTTACTTCTTGTCATCTTCTTCACTTTAAATTCTGAAGTTACAAGGACATAAATACCATAACGGACAGCCTCTTCCAAAATATCAATCATGCTGTTATCTTCTTCTACATTCTCGTACAATTCCTGAAGCATATCTACCATGACATAAATTGGTGGAAGTGTTTTTGCAAAGTTTTCGATGCTTAAAGAAACATCATCCAATTTGGCTTCTTCATACGCTTCTTTTCTTTCAAAAATATCTTCCTCAATCTGCTTTAAGGCATCTGCAACCGTACTCTTATCACTTGCATAAACTACATTCTCTCTTGACTGGTAAGCAGCAAGTTCATGACTCTTATTATCAAAGAGATATACCTTTTCACCCGAAACCATAGAAAGCATATTTTTGATTACATTTGTTTTGCCTGTTTTTGCATTTCCAATTACAAAGGCTGGTGTCTGTTCCATGGAAAGATAGTACATCTGTAAAGTATCCGTATCCAATCCAATTGGTACTTTCCGGTTTGTCTTTTCATATCCTGGGTAGGATGGAAGCATTGACACCGTAAGTTCTTCCGGCATAACTGGAATTTCTTTTGCCTTTTCTTCCGAAGACTTCTGATCCAGTTCAAAAATAAGTGCTTTCAGTTTTTCATTGTATTCTTTTTCTGTTTCAAACACAACCGGAGTATATAGCTGCATCACATGGATGCTGTCTGTTTTTACAAGCGCCCTTCCTTTATGCTCTTCCGGCAGCTTATAGGAACTCCGTCCAACAAAAGAAGAAAGTTCACTTTCATCAAAATTGAAACCACCGATTCTCATTTTGAAATTGTTTCTGGCTGCACTTCTCATAGCCCCATCTCTGGAAGTCGTTACTGCCAAATAAATACCAAGCCCTGCCCCGTCTCTAGATACTTTTTGTATGAAAGATTCAACAGCTTCTCCCAGTTCTTTTACCACTTCATACTGGTCTATGACAATCACAATGGCTTTTAATGGTTCCGCCTGTGTTTCGTTGTAAACCGAAAAGTTCTGTACCATAGCACGTGCCAGTTTCTTCTTTCTCTCTTTGATTTCCTCTAAAATCAATTTTTGGAATTTTCCGATTTTTTCTTCATGGTCTATATTCATATAGTCCGCAACATGGGGAAGCTGTTTTAATGGGATCATTCCACTGTTACCGAGATCCAAAATATAGAAATTCAGATTTTTCACTGCATTCTTTGCAGATAATCCTAAAATAATCTGCGTCAGCAGCATCGTTTTTCCATATCCGCTGGAAGACAGATATAAAAGATGTCCATTTTTTTCAAAGTCAAGAACATATTCCGACTGTGCCTGTTCTTCAGGGATATCCATCATACCAATCCCTAATTTCAAATCAACTTTCTTGAAACCGGCACTGTCCTGAATTTCCATCAAATATGGAGATGCAATTTGAAATGCCAGAGATGGAAGCCAGGTCTTTTTCACTTTGACACAATGCTCTTCTTCGTAAAGTTGCTGAAGGTGTTCTACTACAACATCCAACTGACTTTTCTTGAGCTGCTGACTTTCCTTTCTGCCACTGAAATCCTTATTTAAGGCTTCTCCCTGTCCAAGCATGTTCAGCAGATATACCCTGTCATCTTCCTCTTTTTGTTCCTCTTTTGTTCCGTAGGAAGCTCCACTCCATGCGGACTGGAACAATTCATAAATCTCATTATTACCAACCTGTAAGTATCCACGTCCAGCCTGTGTGATATTTGCCGCATCTGCCGTATGAAGCATTTCTTTACTGTCCGCTGCATTCTGTACTTTTAAGCACAAACGGAATGTTGAGTTACTCCAAATCTGGTCATCTACTACTCCCGATGGTTTCTGTGTCGCCAGAATCAAATGTACTCCAAGGCTTCGTCCGATACGGGAAGTGGAATCCAGTTCTGCCATGAATTCCGGCTGTTCTTTCTTTAACTCTGCAAACTCATCACTGATGATAAACAGATGCGGAAGAGGTTCTTCTGCTTTTCCCATACGGAACAACTTCTGATAATCATTAATATGGTTTACACCATACTCTGCAAAAATACGCTGTCTGCGTGCCAGTTCACTCTTAATGGATGCCATCGCCCGCATACTCTCTGCTTTATCCAAGTTTGTAATTGTCCCCAGTAAATGCGGAAGATTTGCAAACAGGTTTGCCATTCCTCCACCTTTATAGTCAATCAAAAGAAAACCGACTTCATGGGGATGAAAATTCACAGCAAGAGAAAGTATATACGTCTGAATGGTTTCTGATTTACCGGAACCTGTCGTACCTGCTACAAGACCATGCGGTCCATGTGCCTTTTCATGCAGGTTCAGTTCTGTGAAATCATTCTCTGCTTTTGCGCCAATCGGAACTGCCAGGCTTTTATAAGCACTATGGGACTCCCATCGTTTTTCTATTTCTAGCTGAGTTGGTGTATCGACTCCATACATTTCAAAAAATGTCAGTTTATCAGGCACCTGAGAAGTAATCCCCTGCTCATGAATCAAAGGACTTAATGCCCTTGCCATTCTTTCTAGAGGAATTCCTTTTGTGTGCTGTACTTCAAACTGAAGGTTCTTCCTTTCCCCTTCCTCTAATAAAAGATGGGCTTCCTCTGAGTTGTCTAAAATACAGATTGTTCTGATGTTTTCAGGGAGATTCGATTTCTGATCGGTAGTATAAATCATACTAAACCCTAATTCCATTTCTCTGCTTTGCAGGTATTCCATAATCGCATGATTTAAAATCAGTTTTGGTTCATCAATGATAAACAGCAGATACGGAAGGAAAATGTGTGCTTTTTTCTCTTCTTCCTGTTTTAGCTTTCTCTCTTTTAAAATCTGCTGGATACTTCCCAATATTTGATCCCTGATCTGTTCCGAATAGATTTCTCCGATTACATTGATAAATTCCAACCGCAGATGTGGATACCAGCGCATATACTGGAAATCTTCGGTATATGCTCCGCTATGGATAAAAACAATCTGTAACTCCCGGTAACTTTGGAAAAAAGTTAATTGGGCAAACATGTATTTTAATTGCTCATGGATATTACGTTTACTTCCAACTAGACCTAAATGTGCCTTTTTCAAATCAATCTCTACGGGAATCTGTTCTACCTTTTTAAATTCTTTTGGAATTTTCTTGGCTCGTTCAATTAGTTCATCCTTTGTCATATCCAGTTCTTTATCTTCGTAAGAAACTTCTATCTGAGACTCACCTTTCCGGTACCCTAAATTTACTTTTAAAAAGTCATCATCTAAGATGGAGCGTTCATAAATACGGCTACTGTATTCCAATACCATATCTTGTAACATAGGAAGTGTCGGCGTCTGATAATCAATCGCTTCCCGTTCTTCTTCCCTCAACTTTTTAATTTCTTTTCGTTTCCGAAGAAGATATTCATCATACATCACTTCCCTGTCTTTATTTTCCTGCTTGATATTCCGTTTTTCGCTTACATATCTCTGGATAGAAAAAATCAGGGTAATAGCGGTCATTCCTGCCGTCATGTACATATAAGGGCCTCGTTTCATCAAGACACCCATGGCAATGGTAAGGGCCATCATGCAAAGGGGAGGAATGATCAACTGTGCCAAACTCCCTTTCGACATCTCCTTTTTTCTTGGAGGAGATTTAATTTCTACCTTCTCTTCTTTTCTCTGGTATACAACTCTTGGAGAACGTTTGTAAAAAGGGAATCCTTCAAAATATTCTTCTTCCTGACGTTCCGGAAGCAATATTGTTTCAAAACATGTTGCATCTGCCTGAACTTCCAGTTTTTCTTTAAAAAACGTAATCGTAAAATCTTCAATATGTATCTGGTCTCCGTTTTTGATGATCATCTGATCGCCACTTAAAATCTGATTATTCAGAAAGACTTTGATATTTCCCTCTCTTTTTAAGTTCAAGGTTTCTCCATCCAGGCACATCTGTATTGGAAGATGCCATACAAAGTCGTAAGAAAATGAATCCGCTTCTGTTCCAAACCAAATCTGCGACTTTCTTTTGTATGTTCTGATGGATGCATATTTCCTTTCCATGTTTTTTCTCTCCTTTCATATGGTTTCTTCCAATTATTTGTATCGTAATTCTAAAATATCCATCACATTATCTTCTTTTTTGTACGAATTTTTTCCTTCTGTAATTTTGCTTTTAGCCAATCTATACCTTCATTTTTCAGCCATATAGACATAACTTTTTTTTCATTTTTATAAATAACCAAGTTATTTCTAAACCATCCTTTATGAATTTCAACTCTAGAAACGTCTGAAAAAGAAACTATACTTTCTTTTTTCAAAAATCTCTTTCTTCGTAAGATATCTCCTTCTATTATTGTCTTATCCAAGAACAAATCCATAAGCACTACGAAACTAACTACTGAAAAGAGTAAACCCAATATGCACACAAATAAATTTCTATCTTGAACACAATATGATAATATTGTAAAAATTACCAATGCAATAAAAATAAATATTGTAATAATTAGATAACTGCTTTGAGGTCTAATAACGTTTATATCATTTTTCAGTGTTATTGGAATTTTCTTTTTTCTCATTTGTTGATCAAACAAAGAAAATTCTAAATTATCATAAAATGTAAAAGCCCTTTTTTCACCAATATATATTTTTAAGGAGCCTTTTTTAGTATAAACACCTTTTGAAATATCATTAAAACTATATGTCCTAGTAATTCCATACAATGATCGGTATTTAATTACATCTCCTTCTACCATCACTCTCCAAAATTTATTATCCAATGTTAATACTGCGAAAAAAATTGCAAACATCGAAACTGCTATAACTTCTGATATTTCAAATTTAGTGAAAAAAATTGTATAAAATAAACAAAACAAAAACAAAAATGTCCCAAGTAAAAAAAAGGGGAACAAAATACCATCATTCTCTATAATGTATCTTTCTTCATTTTTTCTTTCCTTTTCTTTTTTCTTTCTTCTCTTTTCTAATATACATAGTACACCCCATGTTACTATCCATGGAAGTACCATCTGTAACAATGATATCTTTTCTACTATTTTTTCCATATTTATTCTTCCTTCTTTAGCAATTTAATTAATCTATACATTCTTCATTAAAAAATGCAACTGTCGCTTCTATGAAATTGTTCATTGTATCATCAAGATTAAACATATTTTTTAAATCTGCCATATACAATTTGTCGCGTCCTATTCCATGACAATTAGATTTTATTTTGTTTTTTAGGTATTTTATAATATTCATTTTGTAATTTTTTTTCTTTCCCTTCAATTCATTAAGTATATGTCGTAACTCCTTTGAATATTTTTCATCTCCAATATTTTCGGAAAAACCTTTATTCCTATAAATATTGACTTTATCTTCCAAACTTTTTATTTTAATATTTAAGTCATCGATATTATTTTTATAGTCAACTTTATGTTTCCCATTTGTCTTTAAAGTCACTTTTTCTTTAGATGAAATTCTTAATTTTGTTTTCACTTTTGAATTGATTTTTGTTATGCCACCAAATACTAACGTTTCTCCAGCTCCCCAAATAGTAGCTTCTGCTACTTGTCCTATATTTACATTTTTAATACTATTATTTTCTACCCAGGTTTGATTCACAACTTCGCCTATTCCATCTACAACTCCATTTCCCACTGCAGTTAGTCCTAAACCAACTCCTGTACCTGCTATTGCCCCTTTTGCGAGTCCTTTTCCAGTTGCAACCACAATAGATTTTACATCGAATTTTCTACTTGCAATCTGTTTTACAATTTCAAATCCTCCACTTACTAAAGCGCCAATTCCAGCTCCAATAACTACAGTTGGGAATTCTCCATCATAATCTACATAGTCAAATGGGCTATTCCAACAATAACTATATTGATTGAATGTATCTGGATATTCGATAACCCCTGAAATCAAATCCTGCTCTGCAAACCTTCCGTTTTCCGTCAGATATTCCCTTGCCTGGGCATAGTAGGTTCCCGCTGTCTCATCTCTCTGGTATCCCGTATAGCCAAATGGCTGTACCTTCCCCTGGTTCTGATACAGGTCTTCCCCGAAGGCTCCGTATCCATAACTCTCTTTGAGAATTCCGGCACTGTCTTCAATCCGAAGCGGACTTCCCAGTTCGTCCTGAAGGTAATAGTTCCGTTCCCCATTTTCTTCATACGCTGCCACGTTCCCATCCCAGAAGTATCTCTGGTTTCGGTTTTCTTCTGTCCGTTCCAGAAGGTTATAATACTGTCTGGTCAGATCCAGGGTATAGGTGATCTGCCGGCTGTTTCCAATTTCCATGCCGATCCTGTTTTGTGGGTCCAGTTTCTCCAGTTTTTCCTTTGGTATAATGCCATCCTGCTTTCCTACCCGGTGTCCCAGTCCGTTGTACTGGTATCTTGCCTGTTTTCCTGCCGCATCCACTGCTTCTTCCAGACGGTTGATCGCACCATAGACATACTGCTTTTTCCATGCCCCGTTTTCAAGGATGCCGGTTAAGTTTCCTCTCTTATCATAACGGTATGCTCTTAGGATCTCTCCATGTTTTTCGCTTACCATCTGGTTGATGACATTGTACTGATAGGAAGTCCTTTCCCCGCTTTCTTCTTTCCATGTACGGTTTCCAAAGGCATCATACCCATACCGGGTCTGCATCTGCCCGTCCTTTTGGATTTCTGACAGCCTGCCCAGTGCATCATAGCCATAGGTATAACTGCCGCTCTCCTGCTCTAACCCTCTTCTCTTCTTGGTGATTCCGGTTTTATTTCCCAAAAGGTCATACAGATAGGTATAGCGGTCAAGGATTCCTTCTTTATCGCTATGTACCAGTTCTGTCAGCTGGTCTTTTCTGTCGTAAGCATAGGTGGTCTTTGTTCCATTCGGGAACTGTTTTTCACACAGCCTGCCCAGAGGGTCATACGCATAGGTGATGATGCTGTCCCCTTCTTTTAGTTCCGAAAGCCGGAGCTGCTCATCATAACCATAGAAGACCGTCTTGCCATCTGGATAGGTCATGCTTTTTCTTTCTCCTGCTTTTCCATAGGTATAGGATACTTCCCTTCCATCCGGGTACTGCACCTTTTGTGCCCTTCCCAGTGCATCGGGTGTGATCTTTGTATTTCCTAACCAGTCCTGCACCTCCAGGAGCTGCCGGAGCGGGTTATAGGACAGTTTTACTTCTCTTCCGTCCGCATACTGGATACCGGATAAGTCTCCCTGTTTTGTATAGGCATACTTTGTCAGGTAGCCTTCCTTATCCAGCTTGCTAAGGAGCTGTCCTTTCTTATCATAAGTATAAACTTCCTTCTGCCCAAGGGCATCCATGGTTTCTGTGACCTGCCCCCGCAGATCCCTTGTATAACGGGTGACCTGGCACAGCCGGTTTCTTCCATTCTGTTTCTCTGCTTCCAGAAGGTCTGCATCCATACCGGATCCTTCTGTATTTTCCTTCAGGCTTCCCTCTGCACCATACTGGCGGATCTCGATGAGCCGGTCACAGACATCATACTGGTATTCGGTTTCATTTCCAAGGGCATCCGTTACTTTTGCAAGCTGCCCGCTTAAGGTATAGGCATACCGGGTGGTATTCCCTTCCCCGTCTGTCATGGAAGTCACATTTCCAAGGGCATCATAAGTATAGGATTTCTTCTCCCCTTCACTTCCTGTGATCTCCGTGATCCGGTCCATGCTGTCATATCCATAGGTCAGCACAAACCCGGTGGCAAGGATATGGTTTTCCAGGTTTCCGTTGGCATCATAGGTAAAGGCTTCCTCTGTACCATCTGAGTATTGGATTTTCTCTAATAGTCCGCCTTTTTGATACTGGTAACAAGTAGTACGCCCTGCCTCATCGGTGATGCTCTCCACATCACCTAACGGGGTATAAGTATAACATCTGCTCTCCCCAAGGGCGTTGGTTTCTTTCAACAGATTTCCGTTTCCGTCGTATTCCATGGATACGGCATTCCCCAAGGCATCTTCTGCCTCTATAAGATTTCCTTCCCCATCATACCGGTAGGCATAATGAAGTCCTTCTTCCCCGTTTACTTCCACCACTCTTCCAAGGGCATCATAAACAAACGTGGTCTTCGCCCCGTTCTCATCTTCTTCCCCGATCCGGTTCCCGTTTGCATCGTAGGTATAGCGTACCACTGCCCCGTCTGCATATTTAATCCGGGATAACAGGTTTTCTTCATTATAAAGATAGGTGGTCCTTGCACCGTCCGGTGCTGTCACCCTTGCAAGGTTCCACATGCTGTCATAAGTCAGGAGGGTTTCCCTTCCTTCTTTATCAATGATCTTGCTTGGACGGTTTAAGACATTGTATTCCCTTTGGATGCTCGCCCCGTCAAAGTCTGTCACTTTCGTTACTTTTCCGCTTGCATTGTATTCATAACTCTGGCAGTTTCCTTCCGCATTTTCCACGTAGGTCACATTTCCCATCACATCATACGCATACTTTGTGACATTCCCTTTTCCATCGGTACTTTCCACCATCCGGTTCAGGGCATCATAAACATACCGGGTCACATTTCCCTGTGCATCTTCGATCGCTGTGATGTTTCCCTTTGCATCATAGGAGAGACTAATCCGGCTTTTGTCTGCCTGCTGGATGGTCTTCGGCCACCCGGCTGCCGTATAAGTGATCTCCACTTCATTTCCAAGGGCATCCTTGGTTTTCACAAGCCTTCCCTGTGCATCGTATTCCCCGCACAGTTTGTCTTTTCCATTTATCCTGATTCCGGTTGGCTGGTTCTTTTCCCCATACAGGATCTCTGTCTTGTTCCCAAGGGCATCGATCACACGAACCAGATTTCCTTCCGGGTCATAGGCATACTGGGTCTTATTTCCAAGCCGGTCCACATACAAGGTCTTCTGGTTGTTCTGGTTATAAGCGAAGCGTTCCTCCCCGTTGCTGTGGATATGTTTCACATCCCGGTACTTGTCATCATGGACATAGGTAACCCGGCTGCCGTTCCGTTCCGTAAGCTCTACGCTCTTCTTCTCTTCATCATACACATAAGACATCTGTGTCCCGTCCGGGAACTTCTGCAGCGTGGTGCGGTGTTCCTCGTCAAAGAAGTTTTCCACCGTCACGATCCCCCTTGGGTTCTCTACATGCTCCAGTTTCCCCTTCGGGGTATAGCCGTAGCGGAAGGTGTTCCCATCCGGAAGCGTTACCGCTTTCAACAGTCCGCCCTGGTACTTGTAGGACAGGCTTCTTCCCGTATGGTCTTCCACACGCTCCAGCTTTCCCTCTCCATCATAAGAAAAGGAAAAGAATTCCCCAGTGTCTTTTTCGACTTTTACCAGACGGAAAGGGGATCCTTCTTCATAAGTAAATGTTACCAGGCTGCCCAAAAGGGTCTCCGTTTCCAGACACATTCCTTCCCTGTCAAAGCGGTAGACTTTTTGTTCCCTGGTACGGTACGTATATCCTTCTTCTGCTTTTTCTAAAACACCTTCACTGGCAAACAAAGAAAGATAGCGGTCCTTCTCCCAGAAAAAACGTTCCTCTTTTCCGTCTTCCCTGAAAAGCACCGCTTCCCCGTCTGTAAACTCCAGATGCACTTCATAATTGTGATTCCAATCTTTTCCAAGCACGCCGCTCCGATCGTTGATTGCATTGTAAAACCGGCGGAACACAAATGCCTCCCTTCCGCAAACCTCCAGATCAGTCCGGTCATAGATAAAGTTTCCGGTGCTTAGGTTTACCGGGTCTTTGGAAAAGGCGTAGCAGATGGTTTCCGCTCCTTTGATGTTCGCCATCAGTTTCTCCACTGCCTTCTCTGCATTTTCCGTTACCTTGTTCCATCTTGCCTGTACCTCCTCAAAGGCTTTTTTGAAGGCGGAATAATCGGTGGTAAGCGGAGTATGGATCAAAAACTGCTCCATTTCCTCCAAAAGTGTCTGCAAGTTTTTCGTAACTCCTACAAGTTCCCTGGTCTGCGCCGCATAATCTGTATCGGCTGCCGGAATCAGCTCGCAGGCTCTTACACGACAATTTTCCAGTTTGGTCAGTGCGTCCTCGATTTTCTCTGTTTTTAAGGCACTGCGAAGTTCGGAAACACTGTAAACTGCCCCATAATGACGTACTTCGCCAGGCACTTCTGCAAGTGCCTCATCTGCCTGCTCTGCATAGGTTTTCATGTTTACGATATGGGTTTTGCACCCGTTTAACAATGTTTTCAGTTCATTGCACAGCATTGTGATCTCACTTACCTGGAACACTCGTTTCATCTTCTATTCCCACCTTTCTTTTTATTTATTTCCCATCTGACTAGCTCCTGTGGAATCCAGTTCTGTAAATTCAGAAGCAGCAAAACGGATACTGTTCGAAAATTTTGTCAAAGTATTACACAGCGCAATCGCTAAGTTATTTTCTGTTTCTAATTGTTCACGCAATGCATCCACTTCTTCGCCGGATGCATCGGATAATAAATCTATAAGTGATGAATATGCATCATTTACGTCCTCTTGTATATTTTCAATACCTTTTATTGTTGCACCCACAATGGATATAACACTATCCGAATTTACATGAATGTTGTTTGTCATTGTTTTCCCTCCTAACAACATGTATCCAAATCTGCAACCGCAGATTTAAAACTGGAAATAATGTCTGTATGTGCAGAATAGATTTCTTCCATAGATGATTTAGCATCATTTAATTCATCACATAAAAGTTGTACTTTAGGAGAGATGGAGTCCGTATAAAATTCGCCATCTCTTCTACTCAAATCTTGGAGTTGTTTTACAACATTGCCGACTAATTCAATTATATTTTTATGCTTTGCGATTAAATTCTCTTCTAATGAAGTAAAGTCCTCATCATTTATTGCAATTTTATCTGCCATCTCTCTACCTCCTTATATCAAACTTCTTTTATAGTCAATCCTATTATTAAGGAAAGAAATTTTTTCATTTATTCTATCAATTTGTGTACCTAATTCTGTTACCAACTCCGCTGCTTTCTCAATTCCCTTATCATTTTCCTCTTTTGCATCGTCCATGTATGTTTCTAATTTATTCGCCATCTCGCCTTCAAAAATCTCAGGCTGCTTTATTTCTTTTTGAGCAAATTTTCCAACGGTTTCCTGCCAACTGGTAACCTCTGTATTACAATTAGTTTTTGCATTCTGTACTTTTTCTTTTGCGGCCTCATATTCTTTTAGTTCTACTTCTAAATCTTGAATCTCTTTTTTGAGTCCGGCAATTCTGCGTTCTTCATCTCTTTTTTTCCTATCATCTGAAAGACTTCCCATACTTTTTCCTCCTGTAACATCTAAAGCATGCTACTGTGCAGTATTTGCGGTATCCTGTGTCTGCTGTTCTTCTATGGAAGTATCCTCCTGCACATTTTTATTAATATTTTCTACATTTTCTTCCTCTTTTGGTTCATATTTATCACCAAGTTTTTCTATCTGTCCCTCTAGTTCATCCAACCGCTGTTTCTTTTCTGAACCATCGATCTGGGTATTATTCTCTAAATCGTCTGCCTCCTTCATATATGCATAAATTAGTAGTTTATCATCAGACAGCGATAAGGCAATTTCTTCTGCTTTTTGAGTTTCCAGCCTTCCTATCCGAATCCAATACTCTAAAATTTTCGGATTACTGCTTGTTGAAAGGCTGTCAATAATATTTCTCATCTCATCTTGACGAAAACTTTCCATATTTGCATAGGAATATGCCACGATATAAAGCGTATTTTTCTCCATTTCAGACGGATCTACCTCTCTTAAACTGTCAATACAAGTTCGGTAATCTTTCTGTATAAAAGCTTCATTCGCTGCTAACAACTGTTTCTGCTCTGGAACGGTTTTTACAGAAAGATAGATTGCATATCCGCCACCCAGCAATGTTCCAATCAATGTGATGACTGCTACCATCCTCCATAGTGAAAAAGTGGATTTTTTTACATGCTGCATCTGCTGTTTTTGTTCCAAAAGATACTTTGTTCTCACTTGCCGAAGGATATCTGCAATCTCTTCCGCTGTCTCACAACGATAGATAGACTCAAACCATTTTTCATCTTTGCAGATTTCAATCCCACTTTCCTGGATTTGTGTGACGGAATATTTGCTTCCCAAAACACCTGCCACAAAACTTTTATAGGCATTAACAAATTGTAAATCATTTGGTTTTTCACCACGTCCGTAAATATCCCTATCTTTCAAATACAATAATCCATTTTCATCATAATAAAGATTATCTACCGTTAAGTCCAAAACAAAATCTTTTTGCAGATTTTTCAAAAGACAGAAATTAATCAATACTTGGTATTTTTTCTCTCGTGACTCTGCCATTATATCTTGAAAGGGACTCATTCTTTCTATACCATAATAAAAATATAAGTCTTCCCTATCCTCTTCGTATCTGCAAGGCAGAAGTCCCATTCGATTCACGCAAAGTTTTTTATAATCATAACTATCTTTTGCATGCATTGAAGACTTTTTTATTTCTTCTTTTAAATAGGGTAACTTCTGTTGTATTTCTCCAACTGTGACCCCTGTTTTTTCATCACTCTTTTTTTTCATCTTCATTAGTCCCTCTCTCCTCTTTGTCTCTTTGTGAAAGTACAACGATATCACCTGTATAAATATGAGATTCTTCATAAGTAGCTTCTAAATTCAAGTGCCGGCTTGTCCGTTCAGACTGTACCGCTGGATTGCTACCAATTCCATTCATGAAGTCCGGAAGATTTTCGCTCATTACTTTCAATGTGGTTGCAATTTTTTGCCGATTATCTAGAGAAACATCATAAGATTTCCCATCTTGTTCATTTTTGATAGTTATGGTAATTTTCATTCCGTTTTCTCCTATATCTTTCTATTAAAAAGAGAACTGTTCCTGCCAGTATCGCTCCTAAGATTCCATAGGCTATATTTATATATGGATTACTGGTTGCCTTATTCTCATTATATTCTGCTTTAATTACTGCGGTTGTTTCAGCCTGTATGACTCTTTTGAATGCAGTATCTGTCATTTCCTTTTCTGGATTATTTAAAACATTGGAAAAAATCTCATCTTCTTTTTCTTGCTGTTTTTCTTGGTATCTTTTCTCATGTTCCATAAATTCCAATGTGTACATATGAATGCCAAAACGGTCACATAACGATGTGCTTATGTTTTCGTTTTTTTGCAATATTTCTGTATCTAAATTTAACCCTGGTTGGGACTGCATATTTTCCTGTCCTTCCATATGCATTTTCCTCCCTTCCTTTTAGAAAAGCCGCCATTTTTGGCGGCTTCCTCTTTTACTCTATTACTGATGTTACATTTGTCCAGCCATATCACTATCTGCCTGTGCAAAATTATCAGAAATTTTCTGCATCTGAATGGCCATATCTTCAATCATCTGTCTAACATTTCTAAGTCCCGGTTCTGCTTCTTGGAACTGTTCCACATAACGTTTACTTGTATCTGCTTCCCAAACATCTGGAAGTCCTTCGATCACTTGACGCATTCTGTCAATACATTCTTCAAAAATTGCTCCCTGATCCTGCAAAGTTTTTGAGCCAGCTGCTAATGCTTCATAATCCACACGTAACATATTTTTTCCTCCTTTGAAAGTAATGAAAAACTATAAAGTTCAAAGAACTTTATGCCTTCAGGTCTAATGCGATTTTCGCAAGTATTTTTTTCTATATTTTACACTTTTTTCCTCTATTTGACAATATATTTTTAAAGATTTTTTGTGCAAATCAACTATTTTTTTGATATATTCAGCTCTTATTTCGTATCTTTTTCTTATGATTCCAAAAAAACAACAGAATTTTACGTTCTTTTCCAATATATATAAAGGGCGCTACAAAATAGATAAACGAATCAAACATATTGGAAATGCCGAACAGTTCCGATACATCTCCAAACTTGAATATAGCTTATTCGTATCATAGCTTTCTCTAATGTACTGTAAATAGATATTTCCCCTTTGTTTATATATGTTGCGGAAACATTTTCGTCTTTATAACGTGTGCTGAAACTAATTGATCATGTTTCAAAAATCCAGCTAGAACATACTGATTTACTGGAAAAAGTGGGTTCCCTGCAAATCAGAAAAGTATTAACCGATATCGCCTAACAAAAGAAAAGCAAGGAAAATGGCTCTATATATAAAGTAACCATCTTCCTTGCCTTTCCTGTTTGTACACTGCATAGCCAGGATCTGTTCTTGTGGCTGTTTCCTATTGCGTACTACAATCAACCTGTTTTTACATATTTATAAATGATCCTCTTGGGAATCACTATGTTTTTTTCTTAAAACTATATAGACTCCCACGCAAAGCAAAATAAGTACAATTGGAATCGCAATTACCATTACAGAAATATTTTTTTGTTCTGGTTTTTCCTTCTCCATCTTGCTCTCTGGTATATTATTGTTTACCTCTTCTGTTTCAATAGGATCATTTTTGACAACCGTTAAATCATTTACAGCCAACGGCTCTGACATAAACCGGTATGCCAAAATATTTTCCTGTGTTCCAAGTCTAGAATATGGCAGTATACCACCAATATCGTTTAGCATTCTTTTATTATCTTCATAACTTGTCTGTTTTGAATTTTTTGCATTTGCAAGATTAGTCTCCAATTTTTCATTAGATGCTTTTTCCCCAGCTTCAATACTTTCTGCTTGTTTCTTTGTGTTTTCTTCAGATGTTGTGTAAACTTTTTCTACATAATCTTCATACTGTTTATTCTGAGTTTCTATTTTCTCTTGAATAGTATTTTGATTTTTACCTAAAGATTGTTGCAACCCCTGAATTATCTCGTTTTCTAAGTATTGACTTGGTGAATAATCATTAATTGATTTTTCCAAAGCACCTTGTGCAATAAGCATACTGCTATAGGCATTATCAAATGTACTTAATGATTCACGAACAGACGCATCCTTTTCGACCAACCGGTCTCTAGAGTTATTTATCTCTTGCATTCTTTTGTCTGTATATTTTTTAGAAGTACTTAATATACCATTAACATCATCCATGATTGTAGTCTGCTCTAAGTTTGGAAATTGAAGTGTGTCCCAATCAGGTTTTTCAATTCCTGCAGTATATCCAATTGCACGGAATGTAATTGGATTTAACGATACTGTTTCAGCAGGTGGAATCGGCTCTTCTTCTGGTAAATCAATCGAACTATCTACCATCACGTTCAATTCTTCGTCGCTTTTTGCAGGATATGTATCAGGGTCCAAAGCACTCAATTTTTTATACATATCAATCCAGGAGCCCTTATAATCAAGAAAACTTTCACTTAGCAGAAGACTATCATAATATTCTCGTAGCTTCTGGTTTGCATATGCAATTTTTGCCGCTTTTTGTCCCTGTAAAAAAGCATCCACATTTTGTTTGCTATAAACCTGGTATTCCGTCCAAGCAACTTTTCCTTCTTCTTCAGTCCATTCACGTACAATGGACTCTCTTAACTTCTCTTTTATCTCATCATAAGAAGTTTGAATTTTGCCATTTTTCTCATCTGCCACAGACTGTTTTCCCTTTAGTTCATCGAAATCTTTCTTTAGTGCACTTATCTTTTCGATTTCATTCAAATTCTTTTGAATACTTTCAACATGATCTGAAACTTCCTCTTTTTCGGCTTCAGTATCATCCTCATATTTCGGGATTTCCATTTCCTGTCCATGCATTGTTAGCATTTTTTCGTATTCTGCATTCACACCATCATCATTCTTTAGACTTGCTGTTAAACCATTAGACTGTGTCTTGATGGTATTGTTAAATTGTTCTTCTCCCTTTGACCAAGAATCTTGATAGGTTTTATCAATTTCAGCAAGAAGTTTATCTTCTTCCTCATAATGTGGAATAAGATCTAAGAGTTCAATTTTTTTATCTACAGATGCTAGTTCCGGTAATTGAATTGCTTCTGTCAAATCATCTCCACTTACCTCACCTAGAGCTTTTAAATCTCGAATATCATTCCCTTTAATTATGCCTGCAGCATCTTGTACTTTGTGCACTTCACTTAAAACGGAAGAAAGATATAATTCACTAATACCATTATTTAAGGTTGTAAAGGTATTTCCAACTGAATAAATAGCTTTTGCCTGTGCCTCTTGCGTGAGATTTTGAGCAATTGCATATTCTAAAACTGCTTTTTGTGGTGTTGTATTAATAGACTCAACAGATGCTGAAAATGTTCCAGGTAAAATCATGTATGCACTATATTTTCCATTTTCTAATCCTTGTTTTGCATCTTCAATACCTGTTATTTCATATGGGAGAGTTAATGTCCCTAGCAAAGACTGACTGTAACTTACCACTTTGTCCTCTTTTTGAATTCCTTCGTCAGCATTAACAATTGCAATTAAATTTGTATTGTATAATTTTTCTTTTACAGGTTTATCTTCCTTGACTACAGCAACAGGTTTTATATCATCAGAATTTGTTTGACTCCCTGCATAATAGCCTCCGCCCAAACAACATCCAAGAATCAGTATTCCTACTCCTGCTTTAACAATCTTATTTTTCACATGGGCTCCTCCTTCATTTGTTTTTCCAAGAAAAAATTTTGTTCTATTTTTCTTAACTTATATACACCCTTACTCAATCAGAGCACTAAAGTATCTTTCGTTATATTGTACACTCTCAATATGATATGTGCAATATTTTTTGTAAAAAATTCCATTTTTCCATCCATTTTTTTACTCAAGATATTATAGAATACAGATCACTTTTTGATAACTTTTATAGCAGGAAAAAATATCCTTAATTCTTCCAATAAAAAAGCACTACCGACTCAGCGATAATGCCTTCTTATAAGTTCATCAAATTTTCTACTATTATGTCATCATAATTCCGTATTTAAGTATTTAGATTACACAACCACATTCAATTAATCTTTGCTGTCTGCCTGTTAAGCCTGTAAAATGAAGAAGTTCTATATCTTTACGCAAAAACTCACAAGCGTACTCTCTTAATTTACTCTTCTTTTCAATAACAGTAAATTTGAATTTTCCATTTTCAAAAGAATTCCCATTAAAAAAGCCCTGAATAAACCGTTCTTCCGTATTCCCACTGTGTAATAGTTCATCAATCGTAACATACCCCAAATACTGTATATTACGAAGTGCTTCCTCCATTTCACTAAGAAAGTCAAAAGGAGGCTCGCTAGTTTTCATAACAATAAGTATATTATCTTCTTCATTATTTAATTTAATAATCTCAAAGTTATTCATCTAACTTTCTCCTTTCTCTTTTTTACACTACTCATAATATTCATCAATAATTGCCAGTGCTCTTTTGATTTTATCATGTGCATCTTCGACACTTAATAATTTTGTAGTATCTAAAGGTCCTGTCGGATCATCCCAATGGAACAATACATGCCGGTTATTATGATAAAACGTATAAAGATTACCAATATACTTTGCTTTATCTTCAGTAGCCGTTCCATGTTGATCCGTCTTTAGTTTGTATTTTGCTCCAAGCTTATCAAACATATTAAATCCATTATCTTTAATATATTTTGCATCCGGAATAATTTCGTACTTCACCAATAAAATCTTCAAATGTGCTTCTACGACTCTCATTGCCGGATGCGCAAGGAATGTTCCATCAAACATGTTGCCATTTAATTTTAAGTTATACACTGCCTGGAGAAGCGCTTTTTCCATTTTAGATGAAAATTTGTCAAAAGAATTTGGCATATAGAATTGAAATTCCGAACAAACCTCATCTTTATCAATACTAACATTGTATGTATTATTGAATATTTTAGGAATTTCTTCGATATCTACCAACTCTGTAATATAACTTATGATTGTTGAAAAAAGCAGTTGCGGTTTTCCCTGCATAACCACTGTATTGCTTTTGCTATAATGAGATACCACAACTCTATCTTTATTGCTTATCTTAAGAGATATGGATTTACCATGGGCTATGCTTTTTTCCTCTTCTGCTATCTTATCAGAACCTATCTCTTCTTTTACTAATCCAAGAACGGCAATCAAATCATCTTCTGTAATCCCTTCAACCGTAAACCAAAAATCACCACGTTTAATTTTAGGAATTCCTTTTCCTTCTGTCAATGCTGCTTTTGCCAGCTTATCAACTTCTTCATTATAAAAATCACCCGTATGAGCTTTTATTTTTGTAAATTTAATATTCAAATGTTTCTGATGTTCTTTCATAAACTCTGCATATTTTTGAGTTAATGTATTTTTTGCCTTCCATTCACCAGTTGCCCATTTCTCAATGCCTTCATAGTCATACCGTAAATCCAGACTGATATATCCATTTTTTATAGCCCATTTCACAGCATACATAGCACCAAGCATTTCGCCGGCAACATTTCGGATTGCTAATGATTCTGGATTATCACCATTTCCGGATTCTTTAATAGTCTCCCCATTTGGAGTAAGAATAATACATCCAAACGAATATTTTCCTATTTTTTCATCAAAACTGCCATCTACATATACAATTAATCCCTCTTCCAAAGTTTCATGAGTATTTGACGCAATCTTTGCTGTTTCTTTACCCTCCAAATATGCTTTGGCCTCTTCTTCTGCAGAAAAGCCTTTGAATTCTGCCCCAGGATATCCATTGACCGACTCTTGGCATTCAGCCCAAGAATAAAACAAACCTGTTGTTTTTCCCCTTTTTACGGCAAAAACTTTCTTTTTAGCCATATGTCCTCCTCTAAGTTTCCGCATTTTATCACAGAACTTTCTGTTTGTCAATAAAAACATAACACTGCTTCTGTGCAAAAAATAGTAGATTTATAACGCCTCTATCGCCGCATATGCATACTATTCTATGCTCATTATACCTTTTCCTGTGTTTTCCGTCAATAAATTTCCTAACTACCAAACTGCCAGAAAGGATTATTTTTCTTGCAGTTTGAAGAATTTTTATCAATTAGAAACAACCAATCACTTCATATCTTTCACCTAAAATCTGAAATTAAGATGATAAAACTAAAATTTTTCGTTGTCTTTTTGACAAAGGACTTTTACTGCTGGAAGTATGGTTCCCAGTTGTGTTACCATATATAAATTTTCTTTTTCTTTTCGTATGCCCCGATAGCCAAAAAACTCCAAATATTCTTCGTGTGATATCCCTTGAAAATCAAATTTTTCGGTATCAATTTCTATTAAATACACTTAGTGCCCTCCTTTTGTTATCTGATTTTTCAAAATATCTTGCAGTTATTGTTTTAAATTATTTTTTCAAATCCGCTTTTATAACAATCCGGATATTTGCTTTTGCACTACAAGTAGACAATATGATTTCATTTTCCTTACTATCCTCAGCATATCCTCTTTCTATCTGATAAATCTCACTATCTGCGGCCACTTGTTCACAAGCTGTAATCTGGTAGTTCAAACTCCTTCCATCTGGTAAATAAACCTCCATATTCGTATGTTCCTGAAAAAAATCAATATCCTGATAATTTCTCAACACATGAAACATACTGCCATCTTTCATATTATGGCCATAGATAATATTCTTACTATCCGAGAAATCCCGTTCGTTCCGATAATCAAGAAAAATACTTCCTGCAATGTTATAAGTTTTTTGTACGGTATGGTTTAAATAGTAGGAATTATCTTCCCCTCTCACTACTGGATATTCCAACACCCCCGGAATCCGAAGCCACGCTACAATATCTGGGTTAATTGCCTGCAGAGAAGCAAAATCCACCGTTACAGTTTCTTCCTGCTTTTCTCCTTCCTTATCATCTTCTGCAACATTTGGTTTCGTATTTTCCGGATCCCTTGTATTCTTCTCTACTTTTACATATTCTTGTAACTGTTCATATTCCCGTTCTGCTTTTTGATATTCACTAATAATCTGATAAATCCAGACTCCTGCTGCCAGCAAGATCACGCTTAATATCCCAAGTAAAAAGTATTCTTTTTTCATCTGCTTACCTCCAACGTAAAAAAGCGGCAGCATACCAAAACTGATATGCTACCGCCTGCACTTATGCCCCTTATTTTCTTAAATTACAGCAATCCAGTGGGTTTGGATTGATATGCTGTTTCCAATATTCATAATGTTCTGTGACATCTTCACAGACCGTCAACGGAAGATGAATTTTTTCCAATATCCTGATTTTTTCTTCCAATGGTAAATGCCAGTACCCACTCTGACGCAGAACATATTTCTGGTAATCCAAGTCCGGAAACCACTTTTTAATCCATCCATTCACCCGAAGAAATTCTACCAAAACTTTGTCTACCGGCAGCCTATTTAAGTAATCAAAATCCAAATACTCCTCAATCAGAGGGCTTAATCGTAATGTGACATCAAAGCCCTCTTCCTGTAATTTTAACAATGCCCTTAACCGCTTTGACGGACTACTTGCCTTTTCATAGGCAAGAGCCTTTTTATCATCAAAACAGGTAATGGTGATCTGGATATGTGCCAGCTTCGGATCATAAAGTTTCCGGTATCGTTCCTCTCCTGCCAGATGGGATTTTGTCACAATCAGATACCCAATACCATATTCATTTAACTGTTCTATGGTTTGATAGGTAATCTGTTCCTGACTTTCCATCGGCTGAAAGCAATCTGTCATGCCTCCAAGTCTTAACATGGTTCCCGGTGGCACCTTTTCCAATTTTCTCCGGATTTTCTGGATATCTGCCACTCTTGGATTTTCTGCATTCCAAAGTCCGCGGAAATCCAAAAGGCTGCGTGCATAGCAGTAGGAACAATTATGCATACAGCCACAGCCATAAGTATCCAATCTGGTCGGATACCTGCATTTTTCTGCTTCGTTGCCGCTTACACTTTTATAAAAACTTTTAAATTCTTTTCTTTCGCTTCAGCATCACCTTTCCTTTCACTTGCGGGGTCCGGTACCGCCCCGAAATCTTCTGGTAAAGCATCCAGAAATGTTCTTTACACTACCCCGCAGGTCTAGTGTTCCATCATCTCCAAATGCTTTTTATCTCTTTGTGCGTCTGATCCGCCAAAGGACAATACCAATACCAAAGGCCGCTACTACTGCAATACCGATTGGCAGCAGGAGCATGGTATTATCCCCGGTTTTTACGTCCTCTGGTTTTTCCGGTGTCTGCGGAAGTTTCTTATTCTGGATTTCTTTTACCACTTCAATAACCTTTGTTTTTGCGTCCACATAACTAAATGTGATTTCATAGGTTTCCGTATGCTCTTCATATCCTTCCAACGGTTTCGTTTCCGATAATACATAAGTAATCGGTCCTACTGCTTTTCCGTCTTCGTATGTGGCAATCGGCAGCAGTTCACTGGTTGCAACTCCATCTTTATCTGTAGTAAGTTTTCCAACCACTTCCTCAGTCTCTTTGTTTTTCAATTCAAATTCCACATTGGCAAGTGGTGTCTGATCTTCTGCATCTGTTTTCTTAATAATTAACTGCCCCATTGGTACTTCATCTTTCATGGAAACTTTCTGTACTTCTCCGGTTTCCTCTACAGTAAATTCTACATCTTCTGCAATCAAAAATCCTTCCGGTGCAGCTTCTTCATGAAGGATATATGTTTTTCCCGGCTGTAGATACTCGATCCGGTAAGGTTCTTTGGTAGAGGTCCATTCTTCTATGATATTTCCCTCTTCGTCCAGTACCTGTAACTTGGCTCCTTCAATTTCCTGTTCTCCGGTGATATCCGTTTTTGTGATTTCAATCTTTGTATGATCGTCTTTCATGGAAACTTTCTGGATTTCTCCGGTTTCCTCTACGGTAAATTCCACATCTTCTGCTTTCACATATCCGTTTTCTGTTGGAGCCTGTTCTTCGTGAAGTATGTACTTACCCGGTTTTAATGCATAAATGATATGCGATTCGTTTGTAGAAGTCCACTCTTCCACTACAGTTCCTTCTTCATCTTGAATCTGTAGTCTGGCACCTTCCACTTCCTTTTCTCCAGTAATGTCTGTTTTTGTAACTTCAACTTTCGTCGGCTGGTTCTCCACTTCTTTTTGTATAGAAATCACTTCCAATTCTGGATCCGTATAAGAAGCATCAATTTCAATCTTCTCTTCATATGGTAGATATCCTGGCAGACCTTCCAGTTCCTTCAGATAATATTTCCCGTGTGGAATGGTATTCGAGTACTTCAATTTTCCTTTTTGATCTGTTTTTTCAACTGCTACCAGTTCATCTTTTTTCACCACAACTTTTCCTGCTGCATTTACAATATCTTCTCCTGCATACAATCCAAATGAAACCCCTTCCAGTGGCTCTTTTGTGGCTTCCGATTTTTTCAGCACTTCAATTTCCACTTTCTGCCGTTGATTCTTGATTTCCTTTGTTACATAGTCAACTGCCACTTCTTGTCCTTTATAGGTGATTTCAAAATCCTGTTCGGCTGGATCTAGCACAAAGGAATCTCCCGTTTTTGTTTCTTTAATATAAAATTTTCCAATCGGAAGATTATTTAAAGTCCCTTTTCCTTTTCCATCTGTTACAATCGTTCCAACCAATGCGCCTTTTTCAAAACGTATGATCCGATTACCCTCACTGTCTACCTGTCCATCTGGTGAGTAAATGGTTTCCCTTGCATAAATAGAGAATTCTGCTCCTGCAAGTCCCTGTTCTTCATACGCAAACTCATATCCTTTTTCTGTTTCCATAACATCTTCTCCGGTAAACAGATTAGACACTTGGTTTACTGCCTTTGCCAGACCATTCTTTAATTTTGTCAGTATCTGCTCTGTTACTTTTTCAGCACCAACAAGCACTTCTCCTGTTTTCTGGATCGTCAGGCTTCCTACCGCTTCATCGTTCTTTACTTCTACCACTACAATATATTTTCCGGTTTCCTCTTCCACCTCATGTGCAGTATTGCTGTCCACTTTGATCGTAATGGATTCCCTTGGTGCTTTCTCATAAGTTCCTTCCTTTGTCACCTCATTTAACGGAAGGATTTCTTCTCCATTTTTTAATGCCTGTTCAAATCCGGTCTGTACAAACAGTTCCGGGCTTTTTACTTCTTCAATCCGGTAAGTTCCCATTTTAAGCGGCTCCGGCGTCAACAGATAACCTTCCTCATTTGTTTCAAAAACGTCAATTGTTTCTGGCTTCGGATACCGTACTTTCATAGTGACGTATTTCTTCTTCTCCACATCATAAATTTTATAGTGGGCACTGTTCTTTAAAATTGGAAGTTCCGTCTGTGCATCCTTTTTGATGATCTTAAAATAAAACTGCATCGGACGGTCATTAAAGACACGCCATGTCTGCG
>SKEW01000497.1_pt1 | contig 37479 bp, 45 predicted proteins | sample 4841441 | NCBI WGS metagenome assembly SKEW01 (sample SAMN11008799, study PRJNA524170) | human gut metagenome | isolation source: fecal sample from pouch patient p41 | place: Israel: Tel-Aviv | reverse complement strand
AGCTATGGGAGAACAAACTTAATAATAGGCCACGAAAATGTCTTAACTGGAAAACACCTTATGAAGTATTCTATGGGGAAAGTATGCACTTAATTTGACAATTCAAGGATCTAAATGAACTACGTTCCTCTAGTGACACAGAAGACTTAGAGGATAGTGCTTTATTGGATAGACGGAAACTCTCAGAGAAGAAACGTTGTTTAAAGACTCTTGACCGTATGCCTGCCAATTTAAGTCAGGATAATACTTTGGGTGCTTTTAAGTTAATCTCTCTTTTGGGAGAAGTAGCTTCTGAATTTACTGATGCTGAAAATGAGGTAAGTGAATGTTAGCCTATGTCATTATGTTTGCCATCAAGTGTGTTACTCTTACTTTTGTGAAGAATAAAGAGTCTACAGTTGTCAGTACTTTTCTGAGTGGCACGAATCAGATTTTTCTTAATACGATTGTCTGGTTTCTACGACTAACAGCCATGTTCCAGTTTTATCTTTTGGTGGTGGACAATAATCTAACTGTTATCCCTATAATTGTTGGTTTCATTCTACCTAATGTCTTGTTCTGGTTTAAGGGAATCAAATCTTCTTTATCGGATTTGCTAGTCCATTGGTTAAAATCATTAATTGGTCATAAGTATAGAACATGCCCATTTTGTCATGAATCACATTTATTCTTTCGATACACAGAAGACCGCACAGCTGCTTATTACTATCTCTTGACAGAAGATGATAGTCTTGTATCCATTGGAGATTTTGATACTACTGACCATCCTGCACGTTTCTTTTTAAGTAACGATGAATCACATTTTGATGAGCTGGTTGATACCATGCTACCTTATATATTACCTGGAATGGAAGAGGTGGTCTATGTAGGTGGCCGAAAACAGCGATTGGCTAGAGAATTGTATTGTGTTGATTGCCAGGAACGAGTCAGTGAAGATAGTGGAGTACAATTTGGTGAAGTACTTTTAAGTGAGCACAGGCATGAAGACCATAAAGCCCTTGTTTTGTTTTAGGTATTGAAGTTATTTTTGAATCAAAACAGCACCATTTCAAGTAGGACAAAAGATGCTGTTTCATTGACAATATTTTCCTTAATTGAAGTCTATTTTAGTGTTTATTACTAATTTTTCGGAAGTTATATCTCTTGACAAGGATTAAATTTTTCGATAATATTAATATTCAATAAAATTAAAAGGAGATGTTGTGAAATTATTTGTTAAATATGGGATATTTCTTTTTGCTTCTGCTATAGCTTTGAACTCCTATAATATTAAAGCTGATGAAAATGTAACAACAAGTACAGATACTAATGTAAGTGATACTACGGAAACAGCTACACATGAGATAATTATAGGAAATAATGCGAATGCACTTTCAAGTTTGAAGCAAGACGAAAAGAATGGAAGTACCGAACCGACTATTACTAATGTTGAAATTTCTGGAGGTGTAGACCCGTCAGTTACAGGCACTGATTTCTTTAAGGATGTTGAAATCAATCTTGAAGGAAATAACTTAACTGATGATAACTTTTTAACAGAAGAGGGACTTCATTGGTCAGACAAGACATATACAGAAATTATACAGGGAAAAGAAAATGGTATCATAAATGATCCTGAGAGGTTTGGGGCTTCTAATACACCCTCTACACCTGTTATAGCTTATAGCACGAATGTAGGAGATAGCGGTCGTATCAATTATATAGGTAAGACTTTATCAGGGATAGAGTTAGACTTGCTGTGGACTGTTCTAGAAAGTGATAAAGATGAATGGGCCTCTAACTCTGGATACAATGATAATCGTCCTAAAGGACTTGGATTTGCCGGAGAGCAGTCAATCTTGGGTGCAACAGGAAATTCAATTGTTATCTTATATAATAATGCGAGCAATCTTGCTCTCCATTATCAAATTGTCAAGCATGGAACAAAAATAGAACAGCCTGTGGTAGTAAGTTTCATATCAACAGATATTGATGCAGCCCAAGGGGTACAGACCAATCTTGCAAATTTGGTTGAAATTATTCCAACGGAGTCTAATCTTGTAAAAAAAGATGGCATTATTTATGATACAACACCGGGTGTAGTAGGCCTTAATGGGTCGAAGGATTTGCCGAAGGGTGGCTATTTAGGTGCAGGTTTTATTTCAAATTTTGATTATACCTTTTATTCGCCAGCACCAGAAAGAGTAAATGATTCTTATTCCTATCCGATGGCTGTTCGATATGACATTTTTGGAAGCAGTTTACAAGCAAATATCAAATCTCGCATTTCTAGGTCCATTATAGTTCAGTATGTAGACAATCATGGCAAAGAACTGAAGAAGACAGAATTTTATAAAGGCTTTGATGATGAATCCTATAAGGTTGATTCTATAAGGATTAAAGACTATCGCTTAATTGATGTAAAGAAATTTTCAGAAAGCTGGGGTAGGACAAGGATTCAGTTTGCTTATCAGAAAGAATTTCCAGTTACTTTAAAATTCCAAGATGAAAATGGCAAAGTCTTATCTGAGAGTGTGAAATATATTGCACTTGATGGCCAAAAGGTGACACATACACCAAAAGAAATTAGTGGCTATAGAACGCCAGAAAGATTTGAAGTTTTGGTTAACCAACCACTTACAAAGGTTTTTACTTATAAGAAAATTCAACAACCTATACATCAAGTTCTGATAAATAAGAATAAAGGTAAAGAATCTCAGTCACAGATCGCTTTAGTTGGTCATCCTTTGGTGCCACCAAATAGTGCTAGCCAATCATATGATACTAATACTAGAGTGCAATACCATTCTTCAAAAAGCTATGTTCCAACGCCGACTTTTTCTCATTACGGCAATCATTTAGGAATAGAACAATACAATAGCCCAGGTTTACCAATTCCAAAAACTATACCTAAGAGGCAAGAAAAACCATCAAAAAACGAGAAGGACAAAGATCCATTTTTAGTCAACACCAATATGTCCATTGATGAAAAAAAGGATTTTCTTACCTATATTAAGTCGGTTGGTGATGAAGCTCGGAAAAAATATGGTAACGATCATGATAAAATTAATCATACAATTGCAAATGCCATCGCTCGAGTTTCTTACGGAAAAGATAAGTTACAATCAATGACAAATGACTTTGGCGAAGCATCGAAATTTTTAAACAATCAAGTTGCTGGTTTATTAGAAAGATCACACAAGTATAAATCTTACACAATAGATTTTCCTCATCTGGCTGCTCCTATTGCTACCTCTTATAGAAGTGGATTTTTAAAAGAGATAGTTAAATTATTTGCTGGGCTTTCCCCGTATAATAAGTCTGGTTTATCTACTGAAGAGATTCTCTTCCAAAATAATTCCTTAGTGGGGGACTTGCTAACTACTATCGATAAAAAGGATTTTCTCACGGATATTGATGCTTATATCTTGAGATATCATAGTGATTTTAAAGATATGGATCTTGATCAAGCCATTGAAAAATATTACAGTACAGATAACTTGGAACAGAAACGCCAAGAATACTATTCGCAAGCCTTAGAAGAGCAGTCGAAAAATACAACTACAGATAGATATATGAGTCTGTTATTAATAGGAAGCGTTGCAAGTTTATCTGGTCTAGCATTGATTGCATTAAAAGAACTAAAAGACATTAAAGCTTTTGTAGGAAGGTTGTTTAAAGACCCGCAGGGAGCCATTAAAGTCTCAAACCATTACCTTCATCAAACAACCGCTAAAATTCTTCGAGAAAAACCTTACTGCTCCAATTAGAAGAAATTTGGTTAGATTAAGCAATGATACCATACAAACCGTTTCTAAAATTAACAAAAACTTCATCAAACCAGTAGCTAATTTTACTATTAATAAAATCGTAAAACCAGTATATAATAGTATTAGGACTGTTGCTAAACCAATTGTACAGGTTGTTAATAATACAGTGGTTAAACCTGTTGGTAAGGTTGTTTACAACAATATAAGTAAGCCAGTTTATAATCGTATCGTTAAACCAGTATCTGGGTTTGTCAATAGGAAAGTTATAAAACCAGTTTATAATAATATCGTAAAACCTGTCTACAACCGTGTTGTGAAACCAATTGTTAGACCGATTTATCAAAAAGTTGTTAGACCAATTGCAAAAGCAGCAAAACGTTATATTGTAAGACCTGTTGTAAATACTGTAAAACGTTTTGTTGTTAATCCAGTCAAAAGATTGTTTGGTCGTAGAAGAGGAAAGAGAAGATGACAATGAAAAAAAGCAATATTTTAGGGATTTTTGTAGGACTATTTATAGGGTTGGTTACAGTCTTAGGAATGAGCCTATTTATCTTTATTAATTTAAAATTTAACTCTGTTTATTATGCTCAGCATATTCCTCATAAGGAGGGAACAGAACCGGACATCATTATGCTGATGGAGAATAAGGGTTGGGCCTATACACCGGAAATAGATGGTATTAGCTATGATGATGATGGGTCGTATTCTATAACTAGAGAAAAAGGAACTAAAACGTCTGTATTAGATCTTTCAGGTGATACTCTATTCTTTTTCCTGGACTCAGGTGAAAGTTATCTTCTTAATCGTAATTTTTCTATCCAAGATGCTTTTGACAAACGTTATCACAATATTAAATATAATCAACGAAAAGTCCTAAAAGAAATTAGAGAGACCGTTCAACCTGTGATTGATGCTCAACCAAAACCCTTCATCAATCTTCAATGGTTGTTTAATTTAATTTATCAAAGTAGGTTTAATTAGAGAATAAGATAGCATAAAAGCATTTTGTAAGATTATTTATGTCTAAGGATGAGTTTATCTATATTACGGCATTTACTGTGAATTTAATTCAGGACACCTTGCAGGGTGTCTTTTTTATTTACTAAATTTGGAGTATTACTACTGATTTTAAAGCTTTTTAGAGCATGTAGAATTACTCACTGACATGTGTTGTACTACTATGAGAGTATATTCCAAATGGAAGTGATCTAACAATGGTTGATAATCAGTTCATTCAGCTGTGGGAGAACAAACTTAATAATAAGCCACGAAAATGTCTTAACTGGAAAACATCTTATGAAGTCTTATAAGAGGAAAGTATGCACTTAATTTGATAATTCAAGAGATAAAAAAAAACTAGGGCGATGGCCCTAGTTGGAAAGGAGGTTTGTTCACATCTGGGTTTCTAGGAGATTATGGTGTGAACTGGATTGGATTAGGAGTCTCTATTTCTATTAGGAGGATTAGAGACTGAACTGAAAGGATTAATTTTCGAGTGTAGTTTCATCGAACTACAAGAAAATTATAGCAGTTTATGAGAAAGGATACAATGGAGTTAGGGGGTGTCACACCCCCCATTATTAGAGAATAACTGACTTAAGGTGTAGTGGTATGTTTTATTGTGTGCTATCCTATAATTAGGCTAATAAATAATATGACTAACGAGGAAAAAATGATTATGGTTAGAAGTAAAGAGCTTGCTTTAGAGAGAAACAGGGAATTAATGATTATTCCCAAAATAATCAATTTCTCAAGTGAAGAAGGTCATGAGTATAAATTTTTACTGGCAGTAGACGCTAGTAATAAATTTGCTACAGCAACCGATACGAGTGATAGAACTTCACTAGAAGTACTAGAACATATTTACTTGATTGATACTAATGAGTATCCAAATGCGATTGATGAAGTAATTAAGAGGTCTCTTACTTTAAAAGACTTTACTCAATTGTTTCCAAAGTTAGTAACAGTTTATGAATTTGTAAATAATAGAGGCCTATCTTATGGCTGGAGGTTTGGTTTTCAGAACCAAAAATTTGCAACCTCAGAGATAAATTTGGAATTAGCGGGACGTATAAATAAAGAACTAGCTTTACGAAAATCATACCTTAAACGTTTCATATCAAATAGAGAATTTGAGGAACTAGTGTTTCTTCAAGATCTTGAAGAGGGCTTAATTGGGGGAACGATTTCTGAAAGAGTTGACCAATTAGGTTTTTATCCATTAGAACCTATTACTTTTGAAGAAGAAATTCCATTTTATTGGCCAAGATTTATATTATTTGGTCAAAGAGTTCGAAGACTTAAGGCTTATGGTTATCCTCTGATTGAGAATGAGAGGACAAACACTTACTTAAGTTTTGTTACTGAAGTACTATCAGTTTATGATGCGACTATAGGCTCAGACCTTATACAAAAGATTTAATGGGTTTTATTTTTATAGTGAACCTTCCATTGTAGAGTGCTATAATATCAATCGAAGAGAATTGTCTTAATGACATAAAGTATCTAACAGTAATACCTCATTATTTTTCTTTATTGTAGTCTTTTGTTATTTAAAGAGGTGGAATTATGAATTTTGTAGCTAGAATTAACTTGAAAACTAACACACCTTATCGTGACGAATTAATCGATTTTTGTTTAAAAGGAGAACAACAGTATTTGGCTATTGGTTGGAGCCGAATATATGGTGAGGGAGAAGTATTAACTTATTCTGAATTTTATGAACGACTTCGTCAAGAGCCTGGTCGATTAAATACTGTGTTGAATATCTTTAAGGATACACATGAAGATAATTTGTTTTGGACACGTGATTTAGATGGTAATTATTGGATATGTAGAGCTAAAGGTGAGGTACTTACAAGGTGTGACAAAAGATTAGACATAGGAGCACTTTTACCGATAGATGCTTATAATTTCGGTATGCAAGTGCCAGGACAAATTAAGGCAGCATTTAACAGAGCTAATGCTGGAACGGCTCAGAAAATTTATGATGCTATTATAGTTGAGTACTCAAAAGCTATTTATAATAAACTATCTCAAACGAATCACTACGATGTTGCTCGTTTAGAAGGTAGTTTATTGGATAACCTGCCTGATTTTGATTTGGAAGAGCTAGTGATTTCCTATATACAGGTAAAATATGACTATTATGTTCTTTCGAATTCTATTGCAAGCAAATCGACGACTATAAAAGTAGAATGCGAGTTTTTATCTAGAGATCTTAAACGGGTGAGAAAGGCAGTTGTTCAAGTAAAGGGTAGAAAAGCCGAAGCACTCGATGCATTACAATTTGCTGATTTTACCCAGAATGGTTATGAAGTGTTCCTCTTTGCACCAGAAGTATTGAATGCTGATAAGGTGGATAATATTGTTGTTATTACACCAAGTGAATTAATTAACTTTTACGAGAATTATAAAGCAATACTTCCAGACTCCATCACACAGTGGGAGAATTTATACTAATCTAGTTTACTATTGGAATGGAAAAATTGGCTCTGTAACGTTGAGGCCTTAAATACAACAAGTGAATGAGAAGGCATCATAAGAGGTGTCTTCGATATATGAGAGACTAGGTCTATATGGCAAATTAGCCAGAGGATGTTCTCGGAGAAAGGAGTAGGAGAGTGTATACTTTAGAGATCCCTTTGAATACCAAAGGTTATGCTGATTTTCTAGCCAAACGTTTTAAATATGGCTACAAGTTAAAACGAGCCGTAACAAATTGGATCAACTGTCAAGAGCATCGCCGTGTTAGCTCAGAGGAATATAAGTCTTTGTCTCTACGTACTAAAGAGCTAGCAGAGTTAAAGGAAGCTATCTCTAAAGAGAAAGACAAGACAAAGAAACTCTCTATGAAGGAAACACATAAGGAGCTTTCGGAGACACTTAAAGCAGATTGGATAGCCTTAAATGATAGATTTGGTCTTAATAGTGGCAAATTCATCCGATATAAAGAATTAGGACAAGCAACTGCTATGTATGAAAGGTATGCAGAAGAAGGGATAATCCACTGGTCTACTATGGAAATTCTTAGTCAGACAGTTAAAGGGGCCTATCTTCAGCGTCGTAAGCAAGGAGAAAGTAGCAATCATGTCTCAGTTGGTCGCTTAGTGGATTTTACGACTTTATGGTACCGTAAATGCAATAACTACGTGACTGATGAAGGGGTATTCTTTGCGACTGGTAAAGGCAGAAACGACAAGTTATTTATTCCTTTTGCTTTTCGTCGAGGCCAAGAGATTAAGGTTGCCTATGCACTGGAATTTCAAAAATTAGCGTTATATGCTCTTAAACGGACTCTTGTTAAGGGAAATGTTTGGAAATACAGTATCTTATTAGTCTTTGATGGTGTTCCTTATGGATTAGACCATGAGCTACCAAATAAAGGAAACGTGGAAATCAAGTTATCTGTAGAGCAGATGGCGATCACTGCTGCGCGTGATAATGAGACTATTGTTTATGACCTTTCCAATGATTTTGGGTATAGTAAACGGTTGGAGGACTTAGATAGAGCTATAGAAAGTAAGCGTAGAGCCTTAAACCCAGACAACTACGATGAAAATGGTGTTCCGAAAAAAGGGAAGAGAGCATGGGTGCAGGACTCAGCCTATAAGAAACTTCTAGACCAAAAACGTTATATCTGGCATAAGGTAAAAAAAACACGAAAGAACCGTTTTGGACGGATTGCTAATCAGATCTTGATGTTGGGTGATACCTTTACTCTTTATCAAGAGGACTTCAAATCCTTGCAATCTCGTAAGGACTACAACCCAGAAGAAATGTCTTGGTTTGACCAGCGTAAACAAAAAGGCTTTGAAATTATGTTTAATGCTCCATATGAATTTGTGGCTATTTTAGAGAATAAACTTTCTTTCAAAGACCTTAAACTGAACAAGATTAAACATAAGAAAAAGTGATATAGGGTTATTAGCTTGATTCCTTACCTCAAACGATAAATATGTTATAATAACTAAAAGGGTTTATTTAGGAACCTTCAAGGTAATTATGAATAACCTTGTAAATACCAGATAGCCTAACCGGAAGCCAAGGCAAGAAGGTCGGGAGCTGGTCCATGTCGAGGTTTTGTTACTGTTCTATTTGACATGAAACTAAAACTTAGAGGAAGGTTGACCTTTAAAGTACATGGTTTTGTTACTGTTCTATTTGACATGGAACTAAAACATAAACTGTATATCATGCACCTTTTAGGTGTTTTTTTTATTTTACGGTAAGTCACTTTTATTCTTAGGTTGCTATTTTTTCATGCGTTTGCTATACTAAAGACATAAATTGTTTAATTTATATTTTTACTCACCACCTCCAACGGTGAACTCATAGTCACGTGACTTGAGAAAAGAGGAAACATGGAGGAGGAGATGTCATTACTGGTTCTGTCCCAGCAATAGGCATACCATGTTTAAAGGGCTAGAAGGGAGCGTACTCGCTTTTAGCTATCAGTTAAGCCATCAGACAGAAAGAAGAGGTTTAACGCTCATCAACACGTACGAGATAATTTGCCTGATTGATTGAAAGGCTACAACAAACGTTATTAGCAACTAAGCATAACGAGAAGTTTATCCTATGGTTTGCCATAGGCACGCGCAACCTTGTTTTTTGAGACAAGGCTTGCCGGCTTCTTTGTTATGCTTTTTTTGTTTTGAGTTTGGGTAGACGGCCAAAAAAGGAAGGCGACATCTCGATGATTAGAGACGAGGAACAGGTGTTCCCAACTCTAATTTGTCGGCATGCGGAGGAAGGTCCACGAATCAGTATTCGGGGGTTTCCAAGGTTACTTACAACAACAACTATTTTTAAGGAGAAAGACATGAAAAATTATTTCAAAACCAGCTCTACTTATAGAGCAGCAAGAAAACAACAGAAAACCGCATATCGTAAAACATTTTACGATGAAATGAATTATATCATCAGTCCTAGTGAGTGGGCTGAAGGTGTCATCAGCGGTTTCATAGATCCGAAGACCTCTTGGTCTAATGATCATGTTAAAGGAAAACTTGAGAGAGTTACCCCACGTAGTCATTGGACTAAGAGGGGGTATAAGGAATACCTTGGTAAATCAAGGTATGTTTCTCAGCAAGAGCCTGAAGCGGAAATTGTCGAGATGATGGATCTCGAGTTAGTGTTTTAGAAATTAGTGTTTTAGAAAAAGGAGAAAAATATGGCAAAATTTGTTGAAATTTCAACTGAAGGTATTTTTTCAAGAACCTTCAGAAACGAAAAAGGAAATACCGACTTATGTAATCCTACTGGAAGGGAATTACGTGAGTCTCAAGACCCAGCAGATTGGTGGGTAGAGTATGAGGACAGTTTAGGTGGTCTTCATTACGGTCGTTAAACAACATTCAATATCAAAGGAGAAAAACATATGCTAAATAAGGTAATTCTAACAGGCCGTCTTGTAGCCGATGCTGAGCTTCGCTACACACCGTCGAACAAGGCGGTAGCAACGGCTCGAATCGCTTGCCCTCGTGATTTCAAAAATCAAAATGGGGAGCGAGAAAGCGACTTTTTCCCTCTAGTTATTTGGGGTAAATATGCGGAGAGTTTCTCAAACTGGATCAAGAAAGGATATCTTGTGACAGTTGAGGGACGTTTGCAAACTCGATCTTATGAAAACCAACAAGGTCAAAAGGTTTATGTGACCGAGGTTAATGTGTCAAACTTTGACAACTTACAGCCTCGTCATAGCAACACCTCTTCTCAACAAACTCCAGATTTTGGACCTGCAGAAGGGGGCTTTCCTGGAGGTGGAGAACCTCTAGATCCTTCTATGTTCGAGAATATTCCTTTCTAGGGTTTCAAGAGAAAATAGAGAGAGTTCAGTCATACTGAGCTCTTTTTGTTTATGAAAGGAGAAAAATGATAGAAGAAGTAGTTCTTCCTCCATTGACAGAGGATAATTACTACCAAGATAGGCATTATATGTCCACTTCTCGTTTTAAGGAGTACATTAAATGTCCCTTAAGGCAGGAAGTTGTTGACTTGGGCTTTTTGCCTGAGAAGGCAGAGACAGAAAGCCTACTTGTTGGTAATTATGTCCATTCTTATTTTGAGACTAGAGAAGCTCATGAAGCTTTCTTGGAAAGGAATCAAGATAAGATAATAAGTCAACGAGGAAAAACCGCTGGCCAAGTAAAAGCCCCTTTCAAACAAGCAGATAAGATGATTGCTGCTTTAGAAAAAGAGGAGCTTTTTAATCGTTTGTATCATGGTACAGATGATGAAATGGTGGAGAAAGAACGGATTATCACTGGTACGTTAGAAGGGATTCCCTTCAAGTGCAAAATTGATAGTCTGAATCTTTCAGGTGGTTATTTCATAGACTTGAAAACGATGGAGAGTCTTCAGTCGGAAAAATATTCGACAACACTTCATCGTTATACGAAGTCTCTTCTCTATAACATAGTAGAATATCAGTATACGCTACAAATGTACGTATATCAGGAGTTGCTGAAGCAAACCTACGGTTATGAGTTTACACCTTATATTATGGCAATTTCAAAAGAACCTGTTCCAGATAAGGAGTTAATTCTAATCGATGATACGATCATTGAAATGGGGAGAGACCTCTTCTACGGACATGTTGAAGCACTTAAAGATGCTTTAGCACATAAGTCTGTCGAAGGGTGTGGTCACTGTGATTACTGTTTAACGAATAAGTCGTTAACAACAGCAAAAACAGTGGCAGAATTTTTACAACAATAAATAGAGAAAGTGGTCTAAAGGCCACTTTTTAAAATGAAGGAGAAAAAACAATGACTGAAACTATGTTGAACACACCAAATGAGAAAACCTTAGTAGCTGAACTTATTGAAGCTAAAGTAGCTTTAGCTAAGGCGGAAATGCAATTAGAATGGCAAAAGGCTGAACAAGTAAAAAAAGACCATTCTAAACCGGAGCCAGAGCTTATGGCTCCATTGTTTGAGGCTTTGGCCAAGGCTCAAGCTGAGTTCGAGTCTGTAACAGCAACAAGTAGAGTCACGTTTAAGAACGTGGACTTTAAGTTCGCCCCTCTATCAGAGATTTTAGGGGCTGTACGTCCAGCACTTAACAAGTACGGCTTGACGTTGACTCAGCAAACCAAACATATTCCGTTTGGTAATGCCAATGGGATCAAAGTTGTGACGACACTACTTCATGAAAGTGGTGTTTCTTACGACATTGAGTCGGTTCCGGTATTCTACAATGTCAATGATATTAAGAATCTGGGAGCACAAGTAACCTACCTACGTCGATACGAGGTGAAAACATTGCTTGGTATTGAGGCTGATAGCGAAGAACTAGATATGGACAATGTGCCAAATCATTCGCAATCAGCTCAACAGACTGGTAATTATGATAGTAACCATAATTATCAGTCAAAAGTCCAAACGAAAACACCTCGCAAGCCAACAGGTGCCCGCTATGGAAAGACAGTCAAGTCTGTGTCACTTGCTACTTCTTTGAGTAGTAGTGAACAGACATCACTTAGTGAGGTGACATCAGCTAACAAAGTTGCAAGTGATAGTGTATCACAAGCAACTAGCGAGTCTGAAGTAGCTCCACAAAAGAGTGAAACAGCTACAAAAGGGATAAAAGCTGCTTGTAATGATGATCAACTGATTCAAATGATTGTTCGTGGTGAAGAAGCTGCATTATCTCTTGGAGCAACAGAAAGCCAGTTGCTTGAGTGGTCTCAGCTAGGAGAAAGCCAAGGGTTGACTGTTCAACTCAAAGCTTTATCTGATTTTGTTTCTAAACAACGTCAGCAGGCACAACAACAATAGTAGTAGAACAAAAAGTGGTCAGACTTTATTACGGCAACAAAATAAGATAAATGTTAATTAGAGGTGTTTACCTGATTGGCATTAATTGAACATTATCCAGAGGGTAGAACTATCCCTGGGTGAGAAAGAGTATGCTATAATAGGAAGAGAATTATACAACATGATATTATAAGGACGAAGGTAGGAATGGATATGCAAAATATTAATGATCTTTTTGAAGCATATATAGCAGAAGAGGACCCTATTAAGAAGGAGCTTTTACTAAATATGTACAACCATGCTTTGCAACAGAAACAAAAAGAGGTGATTAGTCGTGACTTTGTCAGATAAACAATCACCAGTATTTTAAATTTTTTCCATTCAAACCGAACATATGTCGAACAACAAGTTTGGTACACTTTCTTTAAATAGACACTTCCAGAGCTGTTGGTTATTCGGGTTGTGGCCATTCTAGGCTATTTTTCCTATGCAACTTGCTTCGCAACCAATTGGTTTTTAAACTATTAGTTGCCGTAGTATTTCTAATCCCTATTCTTTTGATAGAAGGGATTCAACACTTCTTTCGTAGTTGAACAAAGGAAGGAGACGTCTATTATTAATATACTGTGTTTTTTAGAGGGTGCCCACAAGCCAAAAAAACATAGGCAATGTATGGCTAAAGTGTGTACTTATCTAAAGAACGATGGGCATAAGGTTCGAGTAGGGTATGTTTCACTAGCAGGTCTTGAAGCTTTGGATAACAGAGGAGTCAATTCAATGAGTGAAGCCGTTCCCGGAAAAAGAGTCTGGTTAATCGTTTATGATGAAAATCGTCCCTGTAAGTCCTATACAAATGAAGATATTCATTACTATAAGGAATTTGTGGATTTGTTTTCGTCACGTCTGAAACGGAGACTTTACTACGAAGCCATGCTTAACGAACTGACAGTCCTCAAAACATGAACAGAAAAATGGTCCTAGGGGCCATTTTTTTATTTTATAAAGGAGAAAAAACAATGACAAAAAGAGAAAAAGCCTTGTGGTTACAAGAGCACTACAAGAACTACTCCCTTAAATGGTACCTAGAGAATGATGCCAGATTAAATGCGATGTTTAGAAAAGCTTATCATCGCTATATGACTGACCTCAATGCATGCGCTTCGAAAGCGCAATTGTCTCATATTGAGGACCTAGGCAAACGTATGCGAGAAGTATACGAAGATGTCTATGGTACTAATTTTGATAGCGATTGTCGCTTAGACCGTGCAGAGACGAATCGAAAGGTGCAAGCTATCCGCTCTATGTGGGTAGTAGCGCCAGCCTAGGAGGAGGTAGTTATGGATAGAATTATGATTTTGACCAATACGCTACCTGAAGAAAGTAACATTTCGGTTATCTATAAGGGTGACGTTGCTGTTGTAGTTGCAAGAGATAACCAGGAGCGTTTGCTTTTTAAAGTAACCACAACCGCAGCAGTCGCTATGCAACTGCAGGAAAAATGGCTTGTGGTTTAACAGGTAAAGGAGAAAAACAATGACAGAAACAATTACTAGGAGACAAGTTAGACATCCTAAAGACTTTGGTGATAGAGAGCTATTCAAAAGGGCTTTCACTCACTGGATTCCTTCAGAAAAGGTCGATGCCTTGTATTCTGAATTGCAAGGAGATTTTAAGAAGGTCTGTGAGTTAAGTATCGAGGAGTTAAAACATTATGGATTAACTCAGAGAGATGCTATTGCCTTTCTTTCAATGCTTGAACTTTTCAAACGTTCAGAAGGTGAGGAAGAAAAGCCAACTTGTGTCACTGGGACTGGATATTTTGCTCAAAGTATCCAAAAAGCCTATGGACAGAAGAAGCAAGAGCATCTTGTAGTGTGGTACTTGGATGTGCATTATAACGTTATCGAGGAGCGAGTAGTTTTCATCGGTAGCGTTCATCGTAGTATGGCGTGTCCAAGAGAGATTTTTCACTATGCAGTGAAGAATTTAGCTCGCTACGTGCTGGTAGCTCATAACCATCCCTCTGGAAGTGTATATCCTTCCAATAATGATATTAATGTTACTGAGGCCCTTGAAGAAGCTGCAAAGCTCTTTGAGATGGAGGTCTTAGACCATGTTATCGTAACGAAGGATAATTACTATTCTTTTAGAGATAACGGAAGAATGCGTTGTTTCTAGGAAGGGAGAAAAAGAATGGGAAATATTTCTGATGCCTTTGGAAAGGTAACTATTTCCGCACCAACATTTTCAGATATTGAGGTGCTTGTGGCTACTCATAGGGTAATCAATGCCAAAGCTTGGACCCCAACGACTCTAAAAGGTCATCCAAGAAAAGCAGATTGTATCACAACTGAAGAAGGACTTGTCTCAGCGACACTTCCTTTTACAGCTTGTGGGAACTGGAATATTCGAGAGAATATCGATAGCTTTTTGACTAACATCTTAAAGCAAGATAGCACTCTTAGTGATATCCCAATGTCTGCCACATTTGATTATGTAGATGCAGAGTCTGGCGTAAACTTTATTTATAAAGCAACCGTTATGACTCGCAATGTCCCAGGTAAAGGGGTAACCACTAAACTCTTAACAGATGAAGACCTCGGAGATTACTCAGAGTCTTATCTAAAAGAGCTAGAGGAAGTCTATGACCAAGAGCTTGCTTTAGGCCGACTGTCTATCTAAAAATGGTGTTATAATAGGTATAAAGAAAAAGATGTAGCGAGGAGACAAAGCATGAAAGAAACCTTCTTTTGGACCTTTAGTTCAGATGCGATTTCGACCTTATTTGATTTGACGTCAGAAGGTTTTGAAGTTGATTGGACGGTAAGGAGTTCATCTGATGCTATGACCAGTGGTTTTGTGATTCAAGGGGAGATTTCTGGAATGATTGAGTTCACTCCAGAACCTAGAGATGCTTACACCTTTGTTCATAAGTTAGAGGTTCGTATGGACAAGAAAAACCAGGGGATAGCAGGGCGTTTGTTAGCATATGTTGCCCAAGATGCTTTCAATCGTGGTTTTGAGGGCTTCATGATGTGTCTTTCAAAGACTGCTCTTTTAGATTACTACGTGCGTCGCTATGGTTGCAGTCGTATTGCAAACACCAATCGTGTGATGTTTCATACGGCAGCATGCCAGTTGCTTATTGACCGATTTTTGAAGAGAGGCGAAAGCTAACTATGAGGATAGTTGAACAATTTAAGGCAGACTGGAAGTCTTCAGGTTTACCGAATAAACCTTACAAGACACCAGAGGAGATTGAAATGATTAAGAATGGCAATCTTGTCTGGGCTGCGCGTGTTGAAGAAAAATTGGGGCGTAAGTTAAGCCCACGAGAACTTGATGAGATGCAGTGGTGAGTTACTGCTATAAATAGTGTATCGTGCAAGATACATCGCATATTTGATATATAAGAGAAAGAGGAAGGTAGTAACTCTAGGTTACACCTCCTCTTTTTTCTATGGAGGAGAAAAACAATGACAAAAAAACATATCTATATTTATAAAAATAAAAAAACACAGGAAGTCTTTGCAGATCTTTTTGCTAAGGACCTTCTTGAAGGCGTTACAACTTTCCCTCGGATTGATAACGCTCAATCTTATTCATTCTTGGAACTCTCTTGTCTTTATCTCAAGAGAATTTTAGAAATGAAGCATCGTGAGGTTCAAACCCTATTCGTTGAGGGAAAACCCGAACCAGCACTTGCTTCAGCATTGTTACAAGCACGTGCTATGGGACTGAATGTTGTCATCAAATTGAAGACAACTGAAAGTAACGTTGAGACACAAGAGGAGCTCAAAGAGCTTGGTCTTGACAATGTTGTAATGGCGTAAGAAGGAGAAAAACGATGACAGGAATCACTCAAGGACTTTACTACATTGAAAAGGTTCACCAATATAATAGTAATATTGCTGGCTTTCCGTCACACCTAATCAATGACCGAATTTCATCAATTGTCGATAGCAAAAAGGTAGATATGCAACAAAGTTTGCTATGCCGACCAGTTAGGAACGTGGTTTTGAATCGAGAGGGAGTATCTAACCTTCCTCCGATTGAGATCCCGTTTGAATCTTCACTTTATTATGAAGTTGAGGAAATCAATCCCGGTCTATCTAAGTTGATTATTACCACAGAGCATGCAGAAGCTTTTCAAGAGGCTGATATACACATGTTGGAAACTCGCTTAACTATGTTACAGCGTGCCAAAGAATGTGGAAATTTTACGACAAGTAATTTTCCGAGTCGTTTTCCAAAGGAAGCAAGAGACGATTTAAGTCAGTTAGATCTTCTAGCTTGGGGAACAAAAGATATGCCAACATATCTTTTCTGTCTAATGGAATCGGCATTAGATAGTTACCGGGGATTTTATTCCTTGAGAGACCTAATGGAGGATGCTAACGGTACCCTTCAGCAAGGTTATGAGAAAGCTGTTTACTGGCTCTATAGTGGAGTCAAAGGACAATATGAATATTAGAAGGAGAAAAATGAGTAAACATAGTTATATAGCAACATTTAAGCGTAAAGATGAAACCGTCTTTACGAAAACGTTTCTAGCTTCAGATTTGTTTGAAGCTGATGAATATGCGTTAGAGTATGCTACTAAGCGAGATATTCTCTATCTCGACTTAGAGCCTGCAGTTTAGTAGAAAGTTAAGCTACGTATTTTATACGTGGCTTTTTCTTTTTAAGGAGAAAGCTAAATGCTTTTTTATTCAAGAAGTGACAGAGATTTGGCTTTTGACCAGGCTTTTTTGAGATACTATATCCTAAAAAAAGAGCTACTTAAGATTTCAAAAGAACAGCTGTCTTCGTCACAAGAGACAACTCTAGAAGAGTTAGATGAAATGTCCGAACTTGTTGAGCAACTTACAAATGGGGAAGCAGTAGCAGATTTGGTTGCCTATGCTTTCCTAGATGATATAGCATTACATTGGGAATCTTTCTAAACCTAAGCTAATGCTTACTGATAGTAGAAAACAGTAGTGTGAAATAAGTTGTGTAAACACAAAACGGAATAAATCCGTTATAGTTGATAAAAAAGAGATAAAATGCTAACATTTAATGAGAGTGTTAGCATTTTATTTCTTACGAAAGGATAGTGCTATTATGAATAATATTGAAATGATTATGGCTTCTTTTCAACAACATCAAGGATTTTTGACCTTTCAACAAGTACTTGAAGAGAAATTACCTTACAAAATGTTACTGAGAATGATTGATGAGGGACAAGTAGAGGTTGAAGGAAAGGGGTTATATCGCCTCCCTGATACTTATCTGGACGAATGGTTCGTGGCGCAGCAACGTTTTTCAAAAGGAATTTTTTCTTTAGAAACAGCTCTTTGGTTACATGGATTATCACTAACAGTTCCCTTTGAGATGACCATGAGCTTCCCTTATGGAACCAATACAAAAAATGTTAAATCAGAAGGTATACGTCCGATAGTTCTTCGTTCTTATTACGATGAAGGAATTATTGAGCTTGAGCGACAAGTGGGGCAGAAGATTAAGGTGTACGAGCCGGAGAGGGTTTTAGCAGAGTGTTTAAGACCAGTTTATCAAGTTGATGTTCAAGTTATAGCTCCTGCATTTAAGATGTATTTTCAAAATCACAAAGTTAACTATTCAAAACTGTTTCACTATGCACAGTTATTCAAGGTGACTAACAAGTTGCAATCGTACATGGAGGTATTAACCTAATGTTTTCCAATGCAAATAGCTTTAAGGCAAAGATTAAGAATATGGCTAAGGATAGAGGTATTTCTGCCCAGCAGCTTCAACAAAACTTCCTGATTGAACAGGTGTTGAAATTGATTGCTAAAAGTTCCTATAAGGATTCTTTCATTGTTAAAGGCGGTTATCTAATAGGACAGTTGATAGGACTTGATAAGCGAACGACAATGGATTTAGATGTGACGCTTAAAGGGACTACACTTAGCCAAGAAAATCTGATTACCATCTTCGAAGAGATTCTTTCGGATTCGGATGATGTCTTTTCATTTGAAGTAGATAAACTAGAGCCAATTCGCCAAGATGACGAATACGGGGGATTTTCTCTAAAACTCAATGCTACATTTGATACTTTAAGAGAGGTTGTTTTCATCGACATTACAACGGGTGATAAGATTACACCTAGAGAAATTACTTATTCGATGCCATCCCTATTTACAAATGAATCCATTGAGGTTTGGACTTATAATTTGGAAACCGTTCTAGCTGAAAAATTGGAAACGATCATTAGCCGAGGAGTAGCATCAACACGTCCTCGTGATCGTTATGACCTTTTTACCTTGTACCATACCAGAAAAGATGAGATAGATTTCGATGTGTTGCGTAAAGCTCTGGCCAATACTGTAGAAAAACGAGGAAGTAAAGAGGCTATTGATATTTGGGAAAGTCAGCTAAATAGTATTGAAACTGATGAGTATCAAAAGCAACTTTGGACACGTTATCAAAGACAATTCAAATATGCACAAGATATTTCTTTTGAGAAATCAGTTCAGATTGTTAAAGAACTCATGACAACTATTATGTAATATAAAACGGTTCATTACCATATATTGGGTAGTGAACCGTTTTTTGTCTCTAATCCTTCTGGTAAAAGGAACATTCATATCCATTCGCTCGAAGGTTGCTATCAGGCATCCAGTTAGGTGCTATACCCATTAGACTTGCTATATCTTCAAGGCTTTGGTCTTTATCACACTCAATGAAGACTTCATCATTAAGGAGTTGCTATGTATTGGTGGTAGTGTAAAATAAGTTGTGTAAACACAAAATAATTGACAGTATATTTTTGGTTGAAAAGTCTTTACAAATATGGTAAAATAGCTTTAGAAACGATAATATTGTTATTCATGGGGATATCTCACCATGATAATGGAACGTCGTGGAATATCAACATGACGTTTTAACGCAAGGGGGAAAACTCTTGCGTTTTTTGTTTTGAAAGTCTGTTATAGTTAAATAGACAAAATGTATTTAATAAAGAGTGTCCCCCAACCCAAGATTAATGTGATGATATTTATGTGTTAAAAAATTAAGCTAGGAAGTTAAGAATATGGAAATCAAAAATCACTTTGGCGTCTATGGAGTTTGTCTTCAAGAGGGGAAACTGCTCTGCATTGAAAAAACAAGAGGACCTTATCAGCATCGTTTTGATTTACCTGGTGGTAGTCAAGAACCAGGTGAGGGCCTGACAGAAACTCTCAAGAGAGAAGTTCTGGAAGAGACGGGCTATATGCTTAGCGATTATTCAAACCCTAGAATCTATGATGTGCTGGTTCAAGAAGATGGGCAAGACTTTGTCGTACACCATATCATGGCCTTTTATGATATAGTACTTGACTTGGAACACTCTCAAAAATCCCTTCCTCATGAAGTTCTTGATGGAAGCAATGATTCAGCAAATGCCATTTGGCTTCCGATCGAGCAGATTACCGAAGAAACTGCCTCACCCATAGTATTGAAGGTGAAGGCAGAGTTACTAGGATTTCCAGAATTAGAACTGACAAGCTATAGAAATTGGAAGGTAAAAGAAAAGAAGGAGCAATCATGACACCGCAAGAAATGTGGAATGCCTACAAGCAAATCACCCCCTCTATTGGAGATGAGATAGACGCCTGGGCTTTTGGTGTGGAACCAGACCTTTTAGCGGATTTGGTGTTTACAGGTGAAAAAACAGCAACTGCCTCAGCCTGCGACCTCTATGCAGTAGGGGACGAACCCCTTCCACAAGAAGGAACCTTTGATGTGATTTTAGACAGCCAACATCAAGCTATCTGCATTGTCGAAATCACCAAGGTTTCTGTTCAGCCTTTCAATCAAGTGTCAGACGACCATGCCTTTAAGGAAGGGGAAGGAGATAAGTCCCTTGCCTATTGGTGGCAGGTTCACGAGGAATTCTTCACGAAGTGGCTGGAGAAAGCGGGCCTGACTTTTACACCTGACAGCAAGGTTGTTTTAGAAGAATTTCGCAAGGTTTATCCATTATAGAACATGAGAGTGGGACAGTTGAGTAGGGCTGTAAAAGCTGATGCAATCAGCGTAGTAGAGCCCACTCAACCACTGCGTCTTGCTCGGCAATCCAAGGACAATTGAGAGGCTAGGACTTTTGTCCCGCCCTCTTTTTAAAGGGGATATTCGAGATGCGTTTTAATTCTAAAAGTGAAAGAAATTTGGCTTTTGAACAGGCTCTTTTGAGATATGATATCATAAAAAAAGGGCTACTTAAGATTTCGAAAGAAGAGCTGTCATCGGCACAAGAGACAACTTTAGAAGAGTTAGATGAAATGTCTGGAGTTGTTAAGCAACTAACGTGTGGGGAAGCAGTTGCAGATTTAATTGCCTATGTTTTCCTAGATGATATGGAGTTAAATTGGGATTTTTCCCAAGCTAGTGACTCCTAATAGTAGAAATTAAAAAGGCACTTAAAGTTTTTTAACTTTGAGTGCCTTTTTTTGTTACTTTTTTGTATCTTTTACGAATAGATATATTGTAGAAAATAGGAGGTATATAAAATGATGACTTATGATGAAGTAATGGAAGCGATAGAAAGAGGGTTTATCAAGGGCGATAAGATCAGTATTGTCCGACGAAATGGGAAAATCCATGATTATGTCTTGCCAGGAGAGAAAGTAGAACCTGGAGAAATGGTGACAGAAGAGGACGTAGAAACTGTACTTGAAGAGTTGAGGGAATAGGATGAGAGAGAGTTTTTATTTGAGAAATAGATTGATTTATCTTTAGTTATAATTCTATACAAAAATTGGTGATATTTTATGGAAGAGGTCAAATTTTATAGTATGTTGGAAAAGAAAGAGGAGAAGTGAGAACATGATATCACCTGAATTCAACAGTCAACAAAATTGAGATTGAAGTAGTGACACATTAATTAGTGTCTCTACTTTATTTTATTTATGGAAGTGTTTTCGTGGTATAATATGGAAAAAGTATAGTTTCATTATATTGAGACAATTTATAAGAAATGAGAGTTCATCATGCGTAATGATATTCAGCCAAGTCTACAAACAGTAGAACAATATTTTTCTAAATCTGAGTTTTATATTCCTAGCTACCAGAGACCGTATGCGTGGCAGGTGGCACAATGTGATCAGTTAATTGAAGACATCAATCAGCATATGGAAAACTTCGATAAAGATTCACAGGACAATTACTTTTTTGGAGCAGTGTTGATTGCACAAGAGTCTGGTGAGGATCATGACGTTACACTAATTGATGGTCAACAAAGAACAACTACCTTTATGTTGTTATTAAAAGCGTTGTTACTTAAAATTGAGAGTGAATTAGCTATCCAACCTCAAGACGATGCAGATGGTAGACGACTTATTAAGAGACTGAACGGATTAAAAGAACAAATTGCATCATTGCTGTTTAATATGTCTGAGGATGAACTAGATGATTTTGTTGATGGGCTATCATTCCCAACTGTTGAAATGATAAAGTACATTAATGATTCCATCTCAGAAAAATATGCTTTTGATATGCAGGCAATTCTACTTGGACGCAATTTTGAAGAAATAAAACAGAATGTTCATCAAATATACCGTCGCCAAAAAGATAATCGCTATACGAACTTCTACAAAAATTTCCGATATTTCTACAATACTTGCAAAGAATTGAGTGTTATTAATTGCATTAATTTTGCTAATCATTTTATAAAAAATTGCCAAGTCATCACCATTACAAGTTTTAATACTGACCAAGCTATTAATATTTTTAACTCTTTAAATGGTACTGGTGTACCATTGACTCCAATTGAAGTCATTGTTTCCAAAACAACTGCTAGTGCTGCAGATAGAAAAACATTTGAAAATAATTGGCAGGAGATAGTAGAATGGGCTGACAAGTCAAATCTTGATTTGAATACGTTGATGACACATTATATTTTCACTAAACTATCGCAACAAAATGGTACAGACAGAAGGAATCCCGGAATACGTGCATTCTTTAATAAGAATAAGGAACTTCTTAATGATGATGTTGTCTTTACAGATGATTTGAAAAAGATACTCCATACTTATTTGCTTACATCAGAAACTTCGATTGGTAGAGTAGTCAGTCAGCTTAATGGTAATTTAAGGCCATTTGTGAGTAGCTATCTATTTTTCCGAGATGATAAGAGATATATTGAGTACCTGATGCGAATTGGTATCTTAATTGAATTGTCTGAGTTATCGTATAGCCATGGATTATTCAAAGGCTTTCTTGAGGAAATCAATTTGATGTATAGTCAAGTCGATATATTTTCAACAGAGTCATTGATTGATAAGGTTAGAGAGCATATACGTTTGAATTTTGAATATGAAAATGTTAAACAAACACTTTTAGAGAGTGGAGTCTCAAATGCTCTTATTTATGTGAATGAGTACCTATTTGCAACCGAACATGCTATAAATCTAAAGCTTGACGGAAATATAGACATCGAACATATTATGCCAAAAAGTGGGATTAACAGAGAGCACATCATGCATGATATAGGTGTCGATGACCCGGATGAATTTCGTGAATATGCTGAGAAGTTAGGAAACAAGATTTTACTTGAATCAGAAATAAATCGTGGTATTGGAGATGCCTGGTTTAGAACTAAGAAGGAAAATCATATCTCTAAGGGTAATGGATATATTGGTAGTAAGTTTCCAATAGCTCAGTCTCTCGTGACGTATACCAAAGATACTTGGACTAAAGAGGATATTGATTTAGCTACAGAGAAAGCAGCAAAACGAATAGCAGACTTTGTTTTTGAGCTATAATTTTTAGTTCTAGTTATCCGAGAAAAGGATAATATTATTGTGTCAATAAAGTGATTACTTATAGAAAGTAGTAGTAATATGAGAATTAGTATTGTTGAGAAAAATGAGGTAAAATTCTATGGTATAGAAAATCATGCGTCAGAATCAAGTGACTTTACCTCTTTTTGGAAAAACTATTATAAGTATGTCGCTGCTGATTATAACGCACCAGTTGGATATATTTCGGCTCCAGATGAACATGGTGATTTTACATATTATACATGTATTGGTCATGTTCCTAAAAACTCTGATAGGTTTAAAGAAGTAATCCTTCCAAGTGGCAATTATGCTATCATTGAACTAATAGGCTCTGTCGAAAAAACAATTCCTAAAGCATGGGAGTTTGCTAAGGAGAATTTTGTAATAAAAAATAGTCCTAGTCTTGAAGTCTATAGTGTTGGGGATAGATTAAACAAGAAGTATTGTATGGAACTCTGGATTCCTATTTCGGAAGTGTTACCAAACTTTAAGAAGAACACCAGTAAAATCGGTACTTTGAAAAGGAAGGTATCAGATTCAATTGAAGATACTATTGAATTTTCAAAGACTGATAATGGGAAAAAATTCCTAAAAGTTGGAGGAGCTATCCTTACGGTAGGTGCAGCAGCATTATTACTAGCTAAACAATTAGGTCATGACGCAAATAATGAGGAAGTCAGTGACAGTCAAAGTGATGAAAATATTTCCATTTCCGAAGTTACTGACAACGATGGTTCCAATTCTGAAGTTACTGACAACGATGATTCTAATTCGGTTGTGACACATGACTATCCAGATGTAAGAAAGTCTCCAATAGTACATACTGTCCATAGAGGGGAAACAACTTTTATTCGTGGTGGCACAGATGAAGAGAAACAAAGATTTAGAGAAGAGAATAATTTGGATTTCTAACACAACGGTTCTAGTAAATACGTTGTGTTAGAAATATAGTTCCTTTGAATTTTTTTGGGTGTTTTTCTGACATTTGGACATCTTATTTGGTTAGATGACATCCTACACAAAATGTGTCCATGATATCATACTGACATCAAGATAATTATAGGAGATTGAAAAGAAATAAAAAAAACTGAAATAAAGGGTCCTCTGAGCTTCGCATACAAGACCTGTTATGATATACTTATATCAAGGTTAAGGAATGAGGTTTCTCCCCTCTCCTTAACCCGACCATTGTTGTTGTAAGGTTAGACGAGATTTCTCCTCTCGCATCTAACATAATCTATTAACTTCTATTAGTTATGAATCAGGGACCTCCCCAAATCATAACTATCCTTTCTGTTTTTAGTGTTATGAGGTTTCTCCCCTCGCTGTTAAACTAAAAATAGTCATTGTTTTTCTTCTCCAGAGAAATTTCTCTTGGGAAGAGAGGTAGTCCATTGAGGGCTGCCTCTTTTTTGTTGTCAACGAAACTTATTTTGAATAGAAAAAACCATCGGAACAACAGGAAGTCCCAATGGTTACAACAACAATATTTTCAAAAAACAATGACGTTTTATGAAAAAGAAGATATGGAGAAGAAGGAGAAAAGCAACCTCTCCATAAAATTCCCCGAAGGGAAATACAATGACTGTGTTTAGGAGTACTCCTAAACACAGTTTTAGTATAGCTTATTGGACGTGTTATTTCAAGGCAAGGAAATCAGAATAAGGGTGATTTTATCTCAAAAGTCAACCTATGTCACTAGGTTGCGACACCTATATAAAATAGCCTATCATGGCTTCATGGTAGAATTTAAAGATTATGAAAATACACAGGAACTAGAAGGCTGGTACAATTGGCCAGTTAGGGCCTCTAAAAAGATAAAATCCATTAGGGCAATCAATAGTGTCATCTCTTACTTTAGGAAACATCGATTAAAGCGAACGCTAATCATTAGCTATGCTTTACTGGGTACAATGGTATGGACAGCTACGACTGCCTATTTCTCTCCTGAACGGGTTACTTACACAGAGACACAGCTGCGAGCGACGCAAACCTTTGGTAATGGCCTTGGAAGCATCACAGCAACCTCTATGACGTATTCACCATCTAATGGAATGGTCGTTATGGAATTAACAACATCAGATGCGACTAGTGCTATTAATAAAGGAATCAATACTGAAAATCTTGATTGGCAAGTTTTCTTGCCAAGTAGTGTTAAGAACCCAGAAGCAGTGACTTTAGAAGTCATTCCGTTAACTGGAGATAAAGTGTATCTGGTTTTGCGTAATGTTCCTTCAGATTATACGCTCATGGTTATTCGAGTGACCAATAAGACGCCAAACTCTAACAGTCTGAAGGTGGATGTTCAAGAATATGACGATTACTTGTCATCAAGTAGTAATTCAGTTTCCAATCAGAAAAAACAAAAAGATAAGGATGCTAACAAGACCTATGTTGATTTCTTTGTAACTCCTCAAAATGAACTTCTCAAAAACAAGTATGTTAAGAATTTATCACGTGAGAAGTTTGCTCTTAATATTTTCGAAGAGGAGTTGAAGTATCAAAAAGGTCAACGGAAAGAACTTCTGAATTCTGCAAAAACACTTGATGATAGTATAAAGGAAGATAATAAGACGCTTGAACAGTTAAAACGTGAATCAGAATACTTGGTCGGTAACGAGTTAACTGATAAGCAGATTGATATGGAATCTGTTGAAAAAAGTATTGGAACTAAAGAGAAAGATGGAGCTAAAGCCCGTGAGAATGCTGCTTATGTTCAGACAATCATTGAACAGATTGAAAAGAATATCAAAGCAGTTAAGAATGGTACTTACAAGTTTAATTCACCAGTACGATCAGTAAAACAAGATATTGGGGAATAAATATAAAAAGGAAAGAAAGGACTTTATTAACGATTATGACAATTGACGAACAACGCTACTTACTTAACCAAGATTGCCTATTGATGAAATATCAGCGAGGTAACGCTATGAATGAACCCCTTCAAATTTTTAGAGGGAAATGGGCAGACGGTTTAGAACGCCTACACCAAATCATTGATAAAGAAGTTGGTTGGAAGAACTTTCGTAGTTTTGTCTCAAGTAACGTTCATCATGACGCTGAAACATCCATTGAGGTAGTCAAGAAACACTTGAACCAATGCCGTATTGAATGTACGGACCTTTTGGATATTGATTTTGGAGAGAAAGGTTCTATATGTATTCAGAGGAATCAAGTAGAGCTTTTGACTGAGAAATTCCGTTATTTCCTTTATTTTGAAAGTAATATTCAACCAATGATGGATATTGACTTCTAGGGAGGTACTGGATGAATCAAGAAGAAAATCATCAACAAGAGGGGAACTGGGGACTGCCTCGTGGTCTTTACACGCAGGTAAAGTACTACGGTGTTCCCCTAATGAAAGCTTTTATTATAGTTGGAAGTTTTGTTTTTCCGCTACAATTCAGGGATATATTTTTCCCTAGAGGGCAGGAGTTGAAGTTCCTAATTAATTTAATCTGTACAATGACTTTAACGATTTATTGGATGATCCCGTCTTCGTCTGGTGGAAATAAGTTCTGGGAATTTATTCATGCACACCGTCGGACAAAGAAACGTTATTATCCAATTGATAAGAACTGTTATCCAGAGTTGAGAGATGACGGCTCACAAAACCGTCGCTACTTAATGGATAAGGCTGCAGAACGTTTAGGAAGGAAATATAAATAGATGAAGGAGAGGACTAACCATAATCTTAGTAAGACTCCTTATATTGACAAATACACAACAGACCTTACTGAGAAAATCAGACCTAAGCGTCAAGATTTTGTGGCTTGGGGTAGACAAGGTGAAATCAGACAAGTCTTTATCTCACTAAATCGATTAGAAAAAAACTCGCCTGTTCTGATTGGTGAAGCTGGTGTAGGTAAAACAGCTATTGTAGAAGGAATTTGTGCGGATATTCTAAACAATAAAGCCCACGTCCCAACACGTTTCCGAGGTAAGCAGGTTAAGCAACTAGAATTATCTGCTATCCAAGGGAAAGAATTTGACCATACTGGTAAAGAGGTGAACATCATTGCCAAAATGGACGGATTGATTAAAGAGTTTATGGCTCATAAAGATGAGTTTATCCTCTTTATTGATGAAGTGCATACCATTATGGGAACTGGGGTTGAGGGAAGTGCTCTTGACGTCGCTAATAGCTTGAAACCAGCCTTATCTCGTGGGGAAATCTATCTTATTTCAGCCACCACAGCTGATGAGTTTATGATTATTGAACGAGATCCTGCGATGGAACGACGTCTTCAACCAGTTTACGTTGATGAACTGGACAAAGAGGCATCTATTTTGGTCTTGAAAAAACGTCGTCCCAAGTATAAACGAGAACTTGATATTGAGATTCCTAATGATGCCATTAAGGCAGCAGTAGAATTATCTATTCGTTATATTACGGATAAAATGCTTCCAGATAAAGCTATTGATATTATTGATGAAGCTTCAGCGACTGCAAATATCGATGGAAAATCAGAGATTACCTTAAGAGATATTGCGAATGTCATTCACCGTAAAAAAGGTATTCCAATGGAAAGTCTACTACGCACGTCTTCAACTCCAGTGGATTTTGCAGAAGGGATGCGTGCTGTTGTAAAGGGCCAAGACCATGTGATTCGAACTATAGCACGCCTTATGTATAAGGGTATCCAGGGAGGACAGAACAAGCGAAGGCCTCTTGGAACTCTTCTTCTACTTGGAACAACAGGTACAGGTAAAACTGAATTGGCGAAACAAGCAGCCAAACAACTGTTTGGCAGTGAAGAAGCGATGATTCGGCTGGATATGTCAGAATACATGACTGATAATGCGGTTGTTCGTCTTATAGGTAATGACGATCGAAAAGGTGACTTAACGGAGAAAATTAAGAAGAATCCCTACTCGTTAGTACTATTGGACGAGTTAGAAAAGGCTCATCCAGATGTCTGGGCTTTATATTTGCAAATGCTTGATGACGGGCATTTGACTGATGGACGTGGACGAAAAATCAATTTTAAGAATACGTTTATCATTGCAACATCAAACGTGGGGCATAAGCGAATCAGAGACAAATATATCACCTCTGGTCAGACCTTTACAGAAATGAACAAGACTGACTATAAAGAGTTCATGAAGGACATGAGAGACGAGTTAATCAAGATCTTTAAACGTCCTGAATTTATCAACCGTTGGAAAATTGAAGTGACTAATATCTTGACGAAACAAACCATTGATAAGATTGTCTATTCAAAAATGGCGGTACATGAGAGCAGTTGGTTTAATGAGCACCATATCCTTATTAATTATGAGGATGTTAAGGATGGTGACCAAACTATCGATGGCAAAAAATACTTCTATGAATATCTTAGTAGTGTCGGTGTTAGTCCAGAAGATGGAGCAAGGCCTTTAGAGAGAACTATTGATGAAGTGTTAACAGATGAAATCTTTGAGCAACTGTATTTCCTTGGGCGAAAGCCAGAAGATTACTTTATGGTTGATGTGTCTTTATCTGGATATGCACCAGGAACATTTGCGTATGGGAACTCAGGTAGAAAGACAGTTCAAGATAGGCGTAAGACTCATATTACTGTCAAACGGATACCTCCAGAGGAGTATGGTAACTACTTGCTTACATCTTAAGGGGTGTCACTAGGTTGTGACTCGTAGATGGAATATTGTAGACTACAGATATTAAAATTTTAAGGAGGCTGTTTTGAAAGAAAACACATTTTTGAACAACGTGAAGACTAAGGCATCAGCACTTGGAATGACTGCTTTATTGACGTTAAACTCTGCATCCCTTGCTTTTGCGGAGCAAACTGGAGGAAAGGGGACTGTTAACCCAGCTAATGAAGCTAATAATTCAATTAATAACTTTTCAGATATGCTACGTCTCTTATTCCCGGGGATAGCAATACTAAGTGGTTTAGGAGCATGTATCTTGATGATGATGGGTGATAAGAAACGAACGGTGGCCCTTGACCGACTCATGTGGATTGCAATCGCACTATGTGCTGGCTCAGCACTTGTTTCATTTGTTGATTATCTTTGGCAACCAAAATAAATCTTTAAGAGGTATACTTTATGGAAAAAGAATTACTTACCATAAAGGGGAATCGCAAGGTATTGTTTCCCGATGCCTTGTTTCTTTATATTGAGTGGAAAGGAAAAGCAAATCCTAAAAAGGATGAAAAGTTAGCGGATATCATTGATGACTTAGATACTGAATATTTCCCTAGTAATAAAAAGGAAAGTATCGCTCAAAGTCTACCATTTCTAACTTTTAAACAAGCAGAATTACTTTTTCGAGAAATCAAAAAGCGTTATTCTGAATTTACCTTAAAAGGAATTGCCCTTGCTAGTCAACCGATGGAACAAAATGGTCGTGTCACACGACCAACTACGGGAGTCCCTAGTATTGAAGGACAACCTCAGATTACCCCTTTTGTTATCACGAAAGATTATAAGGAACTCGTTACCCCACTCATCGAAGAAGCACACCGTGATAAACGGTTTGAGAAAACAACTTATGAAGGTATCTCTAACTTTTTCAGTGGTCCAATGGGGTTACTTCCATGTTATGCTGAAAGTTTAGGCTTGTCTCTTGTTGATATGCCACCTTATCCAAAACCAGGAACGATTGAAGGAGAACTTCCAAATCGTCTTATGTCGAATAAGGATAAGCATAAACAGTCAGTTGCAGGAGCCAAGAAACGGAAGGAGAAGACAGGCAGAGTGTACGAAGATGAAGAAGTAGGACCACCAAGTAAGTTGCCATTGATTTTGGCTATTGTCTCTTGTACCTTGTCAGTGTTCTTATTGTTGATGCTAATGGTCTATAATAGTAATTTCACGCGCGTGAAGAAAGAACTTGTGGCCACAACAGATAAAGTTGAGCGTCTTACAATGATACAAGATCATGAACATGAGATTGATGTCATGGCTCGTTATTTCTTGTCATACTATTATTCAGGAGACAAGGATAAGCTTAAGGCTTACTTGGATAATAACGACGCTAAATTTACTAACCCAGAGGTAGCGACTGTTTCTAGCACAATGTTGGAGAAAGTTGAACTCGTTAAGAATGAGAAGGATACCTATGAGGTTACATACGTTGTTGGTACAACGGATGAGGCTCAAAAAACGACAGTTCGTCGTGTTACTTTCAATGTTAAGAAAAAACCATCAGCTACTCAGGGTTGGGTGGTTACATCTGAACCGACAACAACAGCATTTGCAACGCCAACATCTCCTTCTATTGAAACTTCAGCTGAAAACAAGGAGGGATAACCTATGGGTGCAGAAGCAACAATTGAGATTGAACAAGGGAAGGTCTGGCCATCCCTATCAGATATGATTTCTCAATCGAAAGATTGGCCTAATGAAGTTGGTCCTAAAGGTTGGGGAGGTGACAAAGATAAAGAGCTATTATTGGCATCCTTTTATGCACAGTGGGACCAATACCTACATCCAACAACTGGGGTATTTATAGCTTTTGGCTTTATTCCCGAGATGCTTTCAAAAGGTATCTATAGTTTCAGTTACGCGATTGAAAAAGCTTACCTCAATATGTTTAAGTTATTCGGGATGTTTGACTATATTAGTCAGTCTGATAGCTTTGTTGGGCAGGTTTATAAGTGGCTTCAAATCGTTGGGATTTCATTGTTTGTACTGGTAACTCTCATTCGTCTTATAATGGCTATGGCAGGAGCACCTTTCAGGTACCAAGAATTCTTCAATCACATCATACTGGTAACATTTTCTGTAACTGCACTTCCGGTGTTTGCTTCAAAATTTGGTAGTGCTATAGCAAAGGATACCGTAGGATTAGCTTATTATGACATAACGGGTAGTGGTCAGAGTATTTCGCTTTCTGTTACACCATTTAGGGGTAATACGGTTGACCTCGAAATGCTGTATGCAATGGATTTTGATACAGATAAGTTAGGATATAATGAAGATACTCATTTTATAGCGGGGGATAAAAACTGGAATACCATTTCAGATGGTAATATTTGGTTCACCAATTTTACTGAAACTTATGGCCCAACCAATAAAGCCATGTTGCAGTATTATTCTGGACGTGAAGGACGAGTATCGTCGCTACCTAAGATGTTAGGAATACGAGAAGACGGTTCGGTTGATTGGTGGCAACAGGTTAAAAATAGTGCTGCGATGTCTAACCCAGTAACAGCCCTTCTTCAAACAAGTAAATTGTTCTTTACTGGTTGGAAAGAGCAAAAAGACTTGAAGGAGGACCAGGCAAATTCACCTTATAATGGTTTCTCTGATGTAATGAGATCCACGCTCAACACCATTCGTTATGCAGATGGTAAGATTGCTTATGCACGAGTCACTACGTCAAAATCAGGTTATTTCCTTGGTTTTGATAATACTGCTTTCTTACCAACTTATGCTCGCTATAAAGTTGACTGGATAGCACTGATAACTCAGCAAATCATCCTTTTACTTCTACTTATTGGATTGCTAGTAACTACGGTACGAGTAATTTTCAAAACGCTTATAACAGTGATTATCTCTCCCCTAGTTTCTTACGCAGCAGTCGGAAATAGTATGAGAATCTTGGAGGTTTGGCAGGAAGTTATGACAGGAATTGCTGCCATCTGGTTCCAACTATTATTCGTAAAAGTAGCACAATGGTTCTTAATTACCTATAGTGAAGTGAAGCTCAATCTAGGTTCTGGAGCATCTGATGTTGCTAAGAAAACTTTGGGTGGAAGTTTCTACGATGGTTTAGACCCATTCCAACATGCCATAGCGACGATTGCTGTTTACCTTGGTGTTTATCTTGCAGTTTCCCAAGGATCAAAAATGTTGGAACGCTGGCTAGGTATTGATACTAACCTTTCAAGTGGCACTAGGACTGGCGTTACTACAATGGCTCTTGGTGCAATGGCCGCTAGTAAAATGGGTGGTGGTGCTAGAAACTTTGCTGTTGGTAAGTATAACCCAACCACTGGAAGACGAAATCAAAGTGGCTTTAACCGTCTCAGAAATAGTGTTAGTAGTGGAACCAAAGTTGGTGTTAAGGGACTTAGGAGTGCCGGTAGCGTGGTAGGGTCGACCACAAATGGTATCAGACGAGGTGCTATGTCGGCTGTAGGCGCTACTGCAGGTGCTGTCGCTGGAACTTGGAATGCATTTTCTGATACGACAGATCAGGACCGTACTGTTTTTCAAGTAGCAAGAAGAGCAGTAGGGGTAACTGGAAGGAAACTATCAACTAGCACTAAAAATAAGTTTAATAGTGCCATAAGTGGTACAAAAGAAGTCATGACTTCCGGTAAGGAGGTTGTTGGAACAGAATTCAGGAATGTGGGTCAAGCAATTAAGAAGGACTTTTCAAGTAGCTTTGGAGAACGTTATACCAGCACTAGAGATAATGTCAATGATAGTATCTTAAATTACGATAGAGTTAGAAGTAATGGCGTAGGAAGAATAACCCCTAAAGGGAATACGTCAAATATTTTTTCTCCTACTCAAAGTTTATCAAAGAAGAATAGCTTAGACAGTGACAGTCGATTCCAGAAGTTAGATACTGGAGAAGATGGAGAGTTGTGATAACTAGTTTACAAAAAAAGCAAATCGAACTGTGTACTGACCCAGAAGTTAGATAATTTATTTAAGCAAAGGATTTAGTTCTGCATTGCACAGGGCTAAGTCCTTTTCTACTATTTGTCAAGTATATCAAGGTATTTTAGTTTTACCTTAGAAAAATCTCTAAAGAAAACTCTGTTACCAACCCTTGGATAATTACCGTTTTTCTTCTTGCTCTTTTTCTTCTCCAATCGGAGTTCTTTCAACCTTTTTAGAATAGCCTTCTTAGTTTTCATGTACTCATTTTCTGATTGAGATCGCTTAAAGCTTTCCCAAGATAATATATTTGCACTTTATCTTCATAAGTCAATTTCATAATAAAAACACCCCCAAAATTAGATTTTTTCTGTCTAATTTGGAGGTGTCGTTCAAAAAAACGTTTTTAGAGTGTTTTTTGTTTAAGTGGAAAAATACTTTTCCAATCATATGTTATTTTGAGGTTGAGTTTTAGGTATTAGAGTTATATATTCTGATGATTTTCCTGATGAAGTAAATGGAGTAGAGAGTGGTTTGTGAATAATTCGGAGGCTTTCTTAATTCTTAAGAAAAATCCTTTGATATTTCACTAAAAATTTTGAAATACAACGATTATAGCTGATAGTATCATAGCTACACCACCGATATATGCAATCCATTTTTCAGAATGTTTTCCAAGTGCACTTCCAATATTCGATGCAAAATAACTATATAAATAATCGTTGATTAAACCAACAAATAGATATGTCAAACCTAATATTGTAGTTTGTAATAAAAAAGGAGAGTTGTGGTTAATGAATTGAGGTAAAAATGAAGCAAAGAAAATGATGTTTTTAGGATTTAAAAATATCAGTAAAAATGCATTTTTAAAGACTTCTCCCTTTTCAGGAGGTGTCATTTTCTCAGTTTTATCTTTTACCTTATTAGCACTAAGAAAACTTTTGATTCCTAAATAGATAAGATAAGCGATTCCAAGTAAACGTAAGATTGCGTACAAGGTTTCCGAAGCTTTAAGTATAGCTCCAATCCCAATAAAGGAAAGGACTAGACAAACAAGTCCTCCCCAGAAACTTCCCCAAACTATTTCATAGGCTGTTTTTTTTCCATGAGTCATACTAGTAGTTATAAGATAAGTTACTGTTGGTCCAGGAGGGGAAATAAGTAGAATGCAAGCGATGGTGTATGATATCCATGTAGATAGTGACATATTATTTTTCCTTTATAACTCTATATTTTATTTCATCCTCATTTAAGTTTAGCAATGGGACTGGAAGCTTGGTATGTACAAACTGACTAGGAGTTAATGCTGGCGTCATATTAGATAAAAAACTTAAGAGGTTATTTTTGCTATTAGATGCGTAGACTGTATAAAAATTTCCAGAATTCCAATTTATGACAGCATATTTAAAGAAGTTAGCCAAAATATTTTTAAATGTATCTATTGTTACAAGACAGTTGTTCATATCTGTTAACACATTCTCTTTTTTCAGTCGAATGGCTTTTTGTGAGAAAAATCTATTCTTAAAAAGAGAGTCTTTAATATGTTCTCTTTTTAGAAATTCACTAATATCTTTATTGGAAAATTTCTCAATAAAACCAATTATACCATCATTTTTAAGTTTTTCTTTTGTAAATTTTATTTGTTTAGCTCTATCTGGACTGTACATCTGAAATGTCGTATCTTCTATTATGACATCAAAACCATTGTAATTAGGAAATAATTCTCTGATATTTGAGTTGTTTATTTTATTGTAAGGGGATAAGATAAATTTGGAATGTAGTGGTTTACCATATCTAAAAAAATTATCCTGATTAGCTTTTGTTGGACTACAAGATAAAGTTTTTATCTTTCCATTACTTAAATTACCAATTGTTCTAGCCATTGTTCCCTCAGCAGCTCCAAGAACATACAAATATTGCGTCCCCTCTCTTTTTTCCAAGTAATCTTTTAATGCCGAGCCAACGCGACATTCCTCCTCTAATATAAAGGGGATACTTGAGTAGAAATGTTTGTCAAATTGTCCTTGTAATTTTCTATGATTTAAATAAAAGAATGACATTTTTTCGTCATTCTTAAATAAGTTTATATCACCTAGATAAGTATTGTCTGGTTTTCCCAATTCGCCTAACGCAGTCTTTTCAAAAAAATCTGCAAGTGCTCCTATTCTAGGGGTGTTGGTAATATTATCTTCAATATCTTTCATAAATTATCTCCTATATGTTATAATTATACATAAAAAATAGTGAAGTACAATCAAAAAGATGAAATTTTTAGAAGGTTACAAAATCTACATAGAATTTGAAAAAATTGATCGTAAAATGCGTAATAATCCTCTTAATATTAAATATAAACGAGCTTCGGTAGAAATGAACTGCACCCCAAAAGTTAGACAGAAAAAATCTAACTTTTGAGGGTGGTGTTTTTTGGTAGAAAAGAGCCAAAAAAACAAACATCAAAAGAATGTTTGTCTTTACTTTAGCCCTACATGAGAAAGGGTGGCCCTGACTAATAAACTCCAGCAGAAATATATTACATATGTTCATATAGAATTAATTTGAGAGGTAAGGTAGTACTGAAAGATAGTAAAGTAACTCACAATTTACTCAGTATTCTGATAAATAATTCTATTAACTTTTCTAAGTCTTCATGGACTGTCCCGTCCATATAGAGATTATAAACTTAATCGTCTTGTTCCACTCGTATCTGTGCAGAGTAACCTTTTGATAGAGCTAAAGCACGAATAACCTCTCGTTGAGTTCGTCCATTACCCTCTCGAAAGGGATGAAAATAATTAAGATTATCAAGAATTTCTGTTAAATGCATAATGATTTCATCTTTGGAGTTGGCAGTTTGATGATAGGAATGAATCAGATGATTCATATGAGTTTCAGCTGTATTAAATGACTGTATTGGCATAAAAGGATTACCGCTTTTAGAGATATTTACCTTACGATATTATCCAGCCCAGGCGTAAACATCTTGAAATAAATAGTTGTGAATGGCTAGAATATCGCTCATGGAATAGACCTGAATGGGCTCTAAACGTAAGTCTGCAAGCCTTCTAGTAACGAACAAGTGTTCATTTCGGTAAGCTTCTTCGATATTTGTAATATTTTGTTTATTGACTAAGACCGTAGAATCTGGATAGGTATATTGGTTATTAGGGTCAATGTACTTATATCCTTCATATTGATTCTTAACCAATGTTCAATTCCTTTCGTCTGTTGGTGACATAAGTTTTTAAATCAATTACATCTTGAACAGTAGGCTCGTAATTTTCAATCATTGAAGATCCGATAGCATACCAAACGGTATCAAAATCTGAATAATTATCAAAAGAAACTCCTAAAATTGTTAATTCTTCTTCATTTACATCAAGAGTCATGGCATACCTCCTTGTATATCACTATCATTGTACCATAAACCCTTTATATTTACATGAAAGATGGGGATAGTTATGATAGATTGAACTGTTGATAGGATATTTTCATCATAAAAAACACCCTCAAAAATTAATTTTTTCTGTCTAACTTTTGGGGTACAGTTCAATCTGCTTGAGTTTTTACACATAATTATTGATAGCATCAAAACAAGGCTTGCATAACCTTGGGAATATTTGACAGCACCTTCATTAATTCCAGTCAGTAGTTATATTCTAAAACATTGTACTTGTTTAATTGGAACTGAGAGAAATTTGATAACGGTATTGAGGAATATTTAATTGAAAATTCTAAAAATAAGGTATTAAAAAAGTAATTATGGTACAATATAAAAGAAAATCGTTTTTATCTTTTATATCGAATTTTTGCTGTTACTCACTAATTTGTGTGTTACTTATAGTATTATAGGAGTAATGATGAATAAGATTTTAGCCATTGATGATGACGAAGAAATTCTAAAACTTATAAAGACAGCTTTAGAGATTGAGAATTATCAAGTCACAACTTTACAAGAAATACAAGTACCAATAGTTTTTGATAAATTTAAGGGGTATGATTTAATTCTATTAGATATTCTGATGCCTAATATAAATGGAATAGAATTTTGTTATAAAATTCGTGAAGAGGTATGCTCTCCAATTATTTTTGTTAGTGCCTTATCTCATGACGATGAAATTATCCAAGCTTTAACTGTAGGAGGAGATGATTTTATTGTTAAACCGTTTAGTTTGAAACAATTTATAGCTAAGGTTAATTCTCATTTGAAGAGAGAAGAAAGAGCAAGGTTAAAGATTGAAAGAGATAAAAGGAGCTTTCCTCCTCTAGAAATTTATCTAGAGGAACGTATGCTATACATCGATAAGATCCCTTTAACTTTAACTTCTAGGGAATATGATATTTTGGAATTATTATCTCGTTATCCCCATAAAGTATTTACAAAAGAAGAGATATATGAACAGGTCTATGACGAGGAGGCGTCAGCATTATTTCACTCCATTTCAGAGTATATTTATCAAATTAGAATGAAATTTGCAAGCTTTGGAATTAATCCAATAAAAACAGTACGTGGGATTGGTTATAAGTGGGATGTCTAAAAAATATTCAATAAAAAAAAGAGTCTGGTTAGTAGTTTTTGAAGTTTGTGCTGGTTTTTTTATTACAATTCTAATAATC
>SKEW01000494.1_pt1 | contig 37543 bp, 45 predicted proteins | sample 4841441 | NCBI WGS metagenome assembly SKEW01 (sample SAMN11008799, study PRJNA524170) | human gut metagenome | isolation source: fecal sample from pouch patient p41 | place: Israel: Tel-Aviv | reverse complement strand
GGATTTAAAATCCCTCGGCGTTCGCGCTGTGCGGGTTCAAGTCCCGCTCCGGGTACCATGGGAAAGATAAGAATAAAATCAAAGCAATAAGCAGTGTCGTGAAACCACCTTCGGGTGGTTTTTTTGTATTTGTATTTTGAGCAATGGCGGTAGAGTGGCGGTGGTGTGGCGATATGCAGAAACAATAATGGTGGTGCACGTGCTGTTTAAGCTCTAAGGATGAAGCAGAATTCTCCTGCAGCTCCTCCGTATTTCGCATAGTGAACCAAGACTTCGGTTAAACAAAATTTTTCTGGGATTTTTCCACTCGACTTCATTTTTCCTCCAGTCATCCACCAAAGGTACCTGCGCTAATCTATCTTTTTTAATCTGACAACATCCTGAGAAAAGGCAAATTCGTCAGATTTACTGTTTTTTCTGCTGCTTCGAATGCCGATGTCTGCAGTACTGATAAGAGCTCTATCTCTTTGATATAGATCTTTTTTTTGATGAATTGCTCGACATATTATCGTTATGACACCTTCTTGTTAAAGGTGTTGTACTCCACATCTCGATTTTATGATGTGGGTTATGATTGGTTAGTAATAGAGTGTATCGGTATGCGATGTGGTTTATTAATGGCAATATGCTTTTGTTTGGTATCTTTTAGTGGGTATGCAGCAACAGGAAAGTCTGATGTTCAGATCAAGAAAGAAATAATTAAAGAATCCATTGAATCATATCCAGGCAATTGTGCGTGTCCTTATAATCATGCAAGGAATGGTAGTAGGTGTGGTGGACGCAGTGCATATAGCCGTACTGGAGGGTATGATGTGGTATGTTATGAGAGTGATGTTACTGATGAAATGATCCGGCAATGGAAGCAGGAGAATGCTGATTAATTACTTTTGACTGGTTTGTTTTGCGAGCATTATGTGTGTTGTTAACGGTACCCTAGCTAAGTGAGAGTTCCAAAATAAAACCCGCAGTTTTTACGCTGCGGGTTTTATTGTTTCTGTCGATGGGATAGGGTGCCACTTCGGCCAGCCTTGGCAACCGATTGACGGGGGATTACTCCCCCGTCGCGGTTTCCTTACTGCTTACACTGTAAGAACGCCGCAAACTCCGCTCCCCAGAAGCTCATCCGTATTTCACACAGCGAACCGTGCAGCATCCAGATGATGAGGATTACCGTCACGCAGAACGTGATGGCCGTAAGCGATTTTTGCGACATAGCGCTTGCTCCTTTTTAGGGGAGGCGCTAACCTATCACTTGCTAAGGTTAGATGGTTAGGGCCTCGGTTAAACAGAGATGTTTTCCGGGGCCTTTCCACATCTGGCCTTCGGGCATACCCTCCGACCATCAGCCGAAAGGCACCCGCGCGTAATCTATCGTTTTTTTGTTGCTTCGGCAATTCTGCTCGTTAATTCTGAGGTAAAGGCAAACTCATCTGATTGTTTCCCCTGTGTGACGTTGGCAGTTCATGCCACGGGATACCTTCTGAAGATCGAACGCCTGAGGTGTGTTTCGATGTGAATTTATGGAAAGCTTCCAGTGTTGAGAAGCATACGCCGCATTCCAGGTTGTTACACTGGTAATACTTTTGTCGGACGGTGTTTGAATCATTTTCCGGACGACTTGTGCGGATACGGGCAGATGCGCCACAAAGCGGACAACGGAACATAGCAACCTCCCTTTAGGTGGTGCTATTCTAAACTTCATCAATGCAGATTCCAACTCCTTCCCACTTTAAGCGAAGGATGGTGATAAAGTCAGAATATGTTAGATGAAGTCTAAACGGGCGATAAGTTTTCCAATATTTGAATAACAACGTGGCAGGATTTTTGTTTATCAATTATCTTACACTTTTAAGTGTAATAAATTTGTTAGTGATGACAATATTGTGAGAGGAGATTATCAATTGAAGATGGCAAAAAATAACAATGATAAAATGCGGGCAAAGTATAGGCCGTTCATAAATATATGGGAACATCTTCCTTCTGAGTTCAATGAACTCATCAAGACGTTAATGGTGCTGATACGGCAAGGGGAAAATGTGGGAGCTCAGCAAAGGGAGCTTGATTCCATCGAAAACTTCAAACACCTGTTAAGTGGATGGAAGCGGGCGCAAAGGATCATAGCTGATGAACTCATTATCAGGCTTTCTCAAATCAAGGATCTGGAGTTAGAAAAGAATTGTGCCCATTCAAAAAAGGACTATGAAACAAAGAAGAAGTGTATACGCAATATTGAAAGGACTAGACTAGAAATTAGGATTTTACGTAGGTGCATTGATTCAATTGTATGGGCGATATTCCGCAATGAACACTCGTCTATAAGACGGTTACCTATAAATAGAAATACTGACAATCTGACAATATTTAATATACATGATTCAATGGTGGTAGCAGATGAAATCAATGCTGATCCGATGGCTATAGCTGTTATCACTGATATTACTACGTTTGTACATACTGGTGATTTACTTGCGTTAATACCTCAGCAAGGCATAACTTTAATTGAAATAAAAAGTGGTAAGAAAAATATAGAGTTTTCAAAGGCGGCTATGTTCTCAGTGCAAAGTAAATGTCTTCATTTTGATGAGATTTATAGAAAAGACCTTGATAAAAATGACTTGAAACACTATGACAGAGCTAAGCGTCAACTTAAAAGAGCTCAAAATGTGATAGATGTCATTGAAACTGGTAAGGGATTTGATAACTTTTTTCAGTCTCAAGTAACAATTCATGACAGAGATTTTTGTCCCGATTTTTATACAGATAAGATTATTGAGCTTTGGTATGAGATATATAACGGTAAAACTTGGGCGATTACTGACATTAATGATTGTTTATTCCTTGGGGCATATATTAATTCTAATATGGGTTTTTGCGGTTTTAATGGATGGATGGAGGTATCTAGAATATCGGGGAGAGTGTTTAATATTCTTGATAGCTTTTCAGATGCTTTATCACGTCCATTTTTTAGTTTGAACCTACCTGATAAATTGCTTCTGGATATCATTAATGGCAATCTAATTGTTGTGCTGTGTTTCGATCATCGTCGTTTCGTAGAAAGAGCAAATAAAAAATACCCCGGGATTTATGAGTTATTGGACTTTCCATCTCCGAAGATTAATCCTATGAGTATGCTTTCCATCAATGGGAAGGGGGTAGTTTCTAGTGTTGATGGACAGAGTGTTTTTATTGGAAATGGTTACGAAACACGGATTATTTTTGATCAGCAATATCCAGATAGTCTGATTAAGTGGTCATACCATATGAGTGATCTCAAAAAAAATATTGATAAAAAAAAGCGTAAAATGAAAAAGGAAACGCAAAGAAAAATAAAAGAGAAAAGAAAACGTAGCAGAAAACAATGCTTAAACTAACACATCTAATGCTTTAATTTGCTTTACTGTTACAATGTCCGCTTACTGGTACAGGGCGGACTGCCATATTAGATTTGGTTCTATCTCGTAAGAGTGGCCGTTCAGGTCTGCACTAATACATCTGAATGGTTCACTCTGTTTCTGCTATCCATTCCGGGATTTTTGCTTCAAGCTCAAGCTGAGTGGTAAAGCCGCTGTTATCAATGGTGTGCTCGGCTTTTGCAATAATCCAGTCCTGATTATCAATCTCGCTTTTAAATCCTGTTACCGTGCCATGCATTTCGGGGAAGAGTTCTGCGCGTCCGCGTGCCAGTGTGATGGAGAATGATGCGGCTCCGCGTTGTAGTTGTTGCCACTTTGCCGCCGCTGCGCGTCTTGCTGCCTGCTCGTTCTGATAAGTCTTGCGTAACACAAACACATTGCCTTCCGCGCCTTCCATATAATCACCTTCACGGCTGCTGCTTTTCTCTTTTTTCGGTTTTGGCGGTTTGCGGCGTTTCACGCTGACTTTTTTCTTTTTCCCGTAATTAAGATCAAGCCAGTAAGCGCGTACCCCCGTATACGCCTCGCGGTCAGCAATGCGGAACTGATGGCGATCGCCGCTGCTGCGTGTGATGGCGAACGATGGCAACGGCTGGCCCTGTGCGTTCACGCCACCGCCGGGCATGATGAATAACAGATTACCGCTTTTTACCGTGGTGATTGCGCCCAGCATTTCCGCCATGCGCGTAAGGAAGGACATGTCACTTTCTTCGGTCTGGTCGGCGTGGTCGATTTCGATATGCATCAGCATTTCGCTGATTTGCGGTTTCAGACCGTACCGATGAGCGATGGCGGATACCACACGCTCAACGGTCACATCATGCCAGGACACCTCACGTTTAACGTTAAATTCATCCCGAAAATCTGCGCTTCTGGCTGAAACAGTCAGCCTGTCCGGCGGTCCTTCGTGTGCGATTTCATCGACAATGTAAGAGCCTTTTTCTGTCAGCGGTTCGCCTTTCCAGCCAATGAGAACCGTCAGGCGCGCGCCCCGTGGCGGTAGCCGCAACTGACCATCCGCATCATCCAGCGTGATGGTGAGCTGGTCTGCCTCAAATCCCCGGTTGTCGGTCAGCGACAGGCTCATCAGGCGCTCTGCCACGCCGGACAGCGTTTTACCCTCCGCGAGAATATCAAAATCCGGCATTTTTACGGGGTCTGTGCCCTGACTGAGCAATTGCATGGTGGTGTCGGTCATCTGTTCCCTCCCTGTGCGGCATGGTCGCATGTGCGTGCGGCGGGGGTTACTGCTTTTTGTTGTCGCCGGGTCGGGAGAACGGCGCAGGGGTGAGATTACGCGCGTGGTGGGTGATGATTGTTGCCGAATCATTTAACGGATACAAGGGGCTGAAGCTATGAGTGAAACTCGTTTTCATGGTGCCCGTGTTACGGAAAATACCGACCTGGTAACAGCGATTAACGATGTTGATTCCAGCGTTATCGGTATCGTGGCAACGGCGGATGATGCGGACGCGAAGCTGTTCCCGCTGAACAAGCCCACACTGCTGACCCGCGTCAATGACGTGCTGGGAAAATGCGGGACAACGGGGACGCTTTATCGTGCGCTTAAGGCCATCGCAGACCAGGTGAGCACAAAGGTGATCGTCGTTCGCGTGGCTGAACACAAAGAAGAAGACGGAAAGACGCAGGATCAACTGGTTATCGGTGGTTCTGAGGATGACGGCAGCTATACGGGGATGTATGCGCTGCTTGTTGCAGAGCAGGATGAAAGCATCGGATACCGTCCGCGTATTCTGGCCGCGCCGGAGCTGGACACGGAGGCGGTAACAAAATCCCTGTGCGTGATTGCGGGTAAACTGCGCGCGTTTGTGTATGCCTCATGTCACGGCTGTAACACGATGGCTGAGGCGATTACCTACCGCCAGAAATTCAACGAACGTGAGGTGATGCTTTTATGGCCGGACTTCATCGCCTACAACCCGAAAAGTGGCAAAAACGAAACGTTCCCCGCGCCTGCCTATGCGTGCGGCCTTCGTGCGTACATTGACCATGAGCAGGGCTGGCACAAATCGCTGTCCAACGTTCCTGTTAAAAATGTGCTGGGAATGTCCAGGCATGTGTTCTGGTCGTTGCAGGCCGAAGACAGTGATGCCAACAGCCTCAACAACAAAGAAATCACGACCATTATTCGTCGCAACGGGTTCCGCTTCTGGGGCAACCGCACACCGGAAACGAACGCCTACATCTTTGAGGTGTATACCCGAACCGCACAGGTGCTGGCTGATTCAATTGCGGAAGCGCAGTTTGAAACCATCGACAGTCCACTGACGCCTGCGAACGTGAAGGATGTTATCAGTGCCATCAGGGCAAAACTGGATTCACTGGTTACTGCCGGGAAACTGATTGGCGCGGAGTGCTGGTATGACGTGGTGGATAACAGCACCACGGATTTACGTCAGGGGCGTGTGCGTATTCGCTACAAATATACGCCTGTTCCGCCACTGGAAGACATGGAGCTTTACCAGACGTTTACTGATGAATACTTTGAACCTGCATTTGCGGTGCTGGGAGGTGCCTGATGGCTGTGCCAAAACATCTTCGCTTTTTTACGCTGTTTGTGGATGGTGAAAACGAAGTGGGTAAGGTGACGTCCGTCACTCTGCCTAAGCTGACGCGCAAAACCGACAGCTACCGGGGGGGTGGCATGATGGGTGCGGTAAGTATTGATCTCGGTCTGGACGACTCCGCGCTTGATGCGAGCTTTGTCATGGGGGGCGCAGTTCGTGAGCTGTTCCTGAAGTATGGCGGCACGATTGACGGCACGCTACTGCGTTTTGCGGGTGAATACTACACCGATGCAGAAAGCGACCTGTATGAAGTCGAAATGCGCGGACGTGTGACGGAAATTGATATGGGGGAAGCCAAACAGGGCGAAGCCACATCACACACTTACGCCATTAAAAACACCTACTACAAGCTGAGTGTTAACGATCGCCCGTTGTGGGAGATTGATCTGCTGAACTTCATTTACCGGAAGGACGGCAAGGACATTGTGCCCGATCGCATCCGTTCCGCGCTTGGGCTTGGCTGATAAGTAATATGCAGGCGGCGCAGTGCGTCGCCTCTGACTGAAAGGAGTTTCCTGATGAAAGAGACGAAAAACATCGATACCGAAAACACGGTAGTTACTGACACTGTGAAAGAAACCAGTGAGCGTGGCGTAAAACTTACCCAACCAATTGAGCGAGGCGGCGAAAAAATCACGTATGTGGATATCACCGGGGCTATTGAGCAGGCTGGATCTCTGCGAGATTTGTCGCTGTCTGATGTGCTGAATCTGAAAGCGGAATCCATGTTTACGCTGCTGTCACGCGTGACATCACCGCGACTGGATGAAGTGACGATCAAAAAAATGGCATCCCGTGACTTTATTCAGTTATGTGTGGTTGCCGTAAATTTTTTGAGCGGTGCGGACTCTGGCGGGAAGAACGAACAGGCGACGGAAGCCTGATCACGGTTGTGTGCTTTGAGCACATAGAAGACTTTGTGGCGGATATTGCCGCCATTTTTAACTGGTCGCCCGCCGAAATCTTCATGATGACGCCCGGCGAAGTGGTTAGCTGGCGTGAGCGGGCGGCACTTCGCAGCGGGAATGCAGACAATGAAGACTCTTGATATCCGGGTCGCTTTCAGCGCCGTTGACAGGCTGACCCGGCCTGCCGAAAACGCCCGCCGCCTGATGGGGCAGTTTGGTGACTCCATCCAGCGAACGCAGGGGGCGATCAAAAATCTCGAGCGTCAGGCGCGTTCATTTGAGCGCGCCCGTGACGCTGTCAGTAAAGCGGATGCTGGCATCGTGAAAGCACGACGCCAGCTTAACGCCCTTAATCAGTTACAACGCACGGGTACAGTGCTCAGCGAAAAACAACAAAAGCTGATGCAGCAGTTAAGCACCCGGCTTGAACGCCTGAATGAATCGCGCACACGGGAAATTCAGAAAATGCGGGAGCTTGGCGGAGAGCTGAAACGCCACGGCATTTCCCTGACAGGCAGCGATAACACCATCCAGCAGGCCATCAGACGCACCGAACAGTACAACAACCAGCTTGAACGCGAACGGCAGGCGCTTGCGCGTGTAACGCGGGCGCGTGAGCGGTATTCGCGCGCGCAGGAAACAGCGGGAAAACTGAAAACAGGTGGTGCGCTGGCAATTGGTGCGGCAGCGGCGGGCGGCTATGCTGCCGGGCGTTTTTTGCAGCCTGCGATCGGGTTCGGCAAAGAGATGTCCCGCGTTCAGGCACTGACGCGAATCGACCAGAACAGCCCGCAGTTTAAGGCGCTGCGTGAGCAGGCGTTAAAACTTGGCTCTGAAACGCAGTTCACCGCAGGCGATGCCGCCAGTGGACAGGCATTTCTTGCAATGGCTGGCTTCACTCCGCAGGCCATTCAGGCTGCGCTTCCCGGCGTGCTGAGCATGGCAACGGCTGGCGGTATGGATCTCGGCGAGACGGCAGATATTGGCTCAAATATCCTGACGCAGTTCGGCCTTTCTGCTGACCAGATGGACCGGGTCGGTGACACACTCACCGCAGCGTTTACCCGTACCAACACTGACCTTCGCGCACTGGGCGAAACCATGAAATATGCAGGTCCGGTGGCGGGTAAGCTGGGAATATCGCTGGAGCAGGCCGCAGCGATGGCTGGCGTGCTGGCGAATATGGGCATCAGAGGGAGTGATGCCGGGACGGCAATGCGTGCCAGCCTGGCTCGTCTGGCATCACCGCCAAAGGCGGCGGCAGAAGCTCTGAAAGAGCTGGGCGTGTCCGTCTCGGATGCCGGGGGCAAAATGCGCCCGATGGAGGATGTGCTGGCCGACCTTTATAAAGCCACCCGCAAATACGGGGAAGTTGACCGGGTATCGTTCTTTAAGGACATTGCCGGAGAAGAGGCTTTCACATCGTTTATGGCGCTCGTTGATGCAGCGGGTGACGGTTCCTTACCCAAACTGAGAAAAGAACTTGAAGGCGCGCGCGGTGAGGCTGAACGCACAGCAAAGGTTATGGCCAACAACCTTGACGGCGATCTGAAATCACTCGGCAGTGCATGGGAAGGGTTGCGCATCCGCATTGCAGATCTGATTGACGGTCCGCTGCGTTCTGTCACGCAGTGGCTCGCGCGGGTGGTATCAAGGGTGACGGCGCTGGCGCAGGCCCATCCGGCACTGACGCGCCAGCTACTGATAGCAGGCGGTGCGTTGCTGGCAATGACTGCAACGGTTGGCTCGTTGTCGCTGGCTATTGGTGTGCTTGCTGGTCCGCTGGCAAAACTGCGTCTTGGTTTTTCTCTCCTGACCGGATCAATGAATGCTGTCAGGGTCCTGCCAGCACTATGGGGAATGGTGACGGGTTCCGTTTCTTTACTGGGAGGCGCTATCGGGGCGCTGATCAGTCCGGTTGGTCTTATCGTGGCTGCGCTTGCCGGAGCTGCCGTTCTTATCTGGAAATACTGGGATCCCATCAGGGCATTTTTTGCCGGGGTGTTCAGCGGGATTATGGAAAGGCTGACCCCGTTGCGCGAAACCTTTGAACGGTTTGGTCCTGTTTTTGACGCAATCGGAAGCGGGATCAGCCAGGTGTTTAACTGGTTTAAATCGCTGCTGTCACCGATGGAGTCCAGCAAGGAAACGCTGGATAAATGTACCAGTGCTGGCGAGATATTCGGTAACGTTCTTGGCGGTGCGTTACAGCTTGTTCTGACACCTGCAAAAATGCTACTGGATACGCTGGCGTGGATACTTGAAAAACTTGGCGTCCTTCCGGATGAAGCGGAAAAGGCGCGCAAGAAAATCGAAGACGCACAGCGTGCGGCCATTCTTCAGGACAAGGTTGCCTTGCTTCAGGGGGACCTTGCGAAAATCAATCCGCCGAAGCCTGTGGAAAATGGCAATGGCACCGGAGGTGATAAACCCAAAGACAACAAACCGCTCACAGACAGCAATACCGGGACGCTACGCAGACTCAGCAAAATTGCTGATAACACAGGTAAGCTGGTTGATGAGACGAAAAAACGCATTGGCCCTGGCGATATTGTCTTTAAGAACCTGCCCCGCGCACTTGCTGTTCGTGGGGAGTGGCAGGAGCGGAAGATTGCGCAGGTCAGTAAGCCTGCCCCCGCAATTAATATCACACCCGTAGTCCCGGCTCCGCTGCCTCCGGCGCTGGTCCCTGTTGTTGCGGCCAGCTCCCGCCCGGTGGCGGAGGCCATACGATCGCCAGTGGCATCAGTTCCTGCAGCTTCCCGTAATCGGGAGCCTGCTGTCTCCAGATTTGGCGGTGAAATTCATGTTCATCTGCATAACGTTGTTACGCAGAATCCCCGCGAACTGGCGAAACTGGTCGGTGAAATGGTCAGGGCAGAGATGGAACGGCGCGCCCGTGCCGGACGTGGCAGTTTTTACGATAAAGATTGAGGAGTCATGGTCATGATGATGATCTACGGCATGTTTGTTTTTGAGCTGCGCACACTGCCGCATCAGCAGTTACAGCAAAACAAAAGCTGGCGGCATGTGAAAAATGAACGCGTTAACCGTTCAGCAAGCTGGCAGTATATAGGTGCAGGTGATGATCGCATTGTGCTTTCCGGCGTGCTTTATCCTGAAATTACAGGTGGCGAAGTGTCGCTTTCGTTGCTGACCACGCAGGCATATACAGGACGCCCCTGGCCTCTGATTGATGGTGTCGGGCAGATTTACGGCATGTATGTGCTGACTGAAACGAATACGACCCGTTCCGAGTTTGATCGCTACGGTAAGGCGAAAAAGATAGAATTTTCACTGACCCTTGAACGCTGTGATGAGGATTTGCGGGAGCGCCTGCAATCCTCATCATTCAGCGATATGCTGTCCGGCTTCAAAGATAAGGTGACATCATCTCTTAACAGCGCGGCCAGTTCAGTTAAAGGGCTGTTCTGATTTAACACAAAAACCGCTAATGGTCAGATTAGCGGTTATTTTGTTTCCTGACTCTTCTCTATTGTTCCGATTGATTCTCCTGCGGGGTGGTAACGATAAATCGTCGATATACCAATGCCGTAAATTATTGCCAGTTGTTTTCTGTCGTGCCCGTTTTTGATCAGCCTTGCTATTTGCTCATGCTGTTCTTTTGTCAGCTTCGGTCGACGTCCGCCTGTGCGCCCCCGTGCGCGTGCTGCCGCCAGTCCGGCCAGTGTACGTTCAACAATTAATTCACGTTCCATTTCAGCCAGGGCACCCATCACGTGGAAGAAAAAACGCCCCATTGGAGAAGATGTATCTATGCTGTCGGTCAGACTGCGAAAATTAATTCCTCGCTCCCGTAGTTCCCCGACGAGAGAAATCAGATGTTTCATGCTTCGCCCGAGGCGATCCAGTTTCCAGACAACCAACGTGTCACCTTTTTGAAGGCGCTTTAAAGTGCGTTTTAATCCCGGTCGGTCTGTCTTTGTCCCGCTTAATTTATCTTCAAATATTTGTTCACATCCTGCACAAACAAGAGCGTTTCGTTGCAGGTCTGTATTCTGGTCATTTGTTGATACCCTGACATAGCCAATCAGCATTCTGAATCTCCCGTCCAAAAGCGCAAATCATGCCATGCAGGCCAGAAACGGCCATTATCTAAAACCTCGGTTTACAGGAAACGGTAAACAGGGCTGGTAACGCCGTGCAAAAAAATGGCGATACCTTGTCCGGTGGGCTTACTTTTGAAAATGACTCAATCCTTGCCTGGATTCGAAATACTGACTGGGCGAAGATTGGATTTAAAAATGATGCCGATGGTGACACTGATTCATACATGTGGTTTGAAACAGGCGACAACGGCAATGAATATTTCAAATGGAGAAGCAAACAAAGCACCACAACAAAAGACCTGATGAATCTTAAATGGGATGCTTTGTCTGTCCTTGTTAAAGCCCTTTTCAGCAGTGAAGTAAAAATATCGACAGTCAATGCACTAAGGATATTTAATTCATCTTTTGGTGCTATTTTTCGCCGTTCTGAAGAATGTCTTCATATCATCCCTACCCGAGAAAATGAGGGGGAAAATGGCGATATAGGGCCACTACGCCCCTTTACGCTTAATCTCAGAACTGGTCGCATAACTATGGGGCATGGTCTGGATGTTACAGGAGATATATTTGCAAACCGTTTTGCAATTAACAGTAGTACCGGCATGTGGATTCATATGCGTGACCAGAATGTTATTTTGGGACGCAATGCGGTATCCACCGATGGTGCACAGGCATTACTTCGTCAGGACCATGCTGATCGCAAATTTATGATTGGTGGGCTGGGAAATAAGCAATTTGGCATCTACATGATTAATAACTCAAGGACAGCTAATGGCACCGATGGTCAGGCGTACATGGATAATAACGGGAACTGGCTTTGCGGCTCGCAAGTTATTCCCGGCAACTATGGCAATTTTGATTCCAGATATGTGAAAGATGTTCGACTTGGTTCACAGCAATATTATGGAGTGAACAACTGGCAAACATGGAATTTCCAGTGCCCGTCAGGTCATGTATTGTCTGGTATTAATGTTCAGGATACAGGGTCCAACTCTGCCGATAATATAGCGGGCGTTTATTGCAGACCCGTTCAAAAGTATATAAATGGCACCTGGTATAATATAGCGAGCGTTTAATATGATGCACTTAAAGAACATAAAAGCGGGTAATGCTAAAACACTGGAACAGTATGAGTTAACAAAGAAGCACGGAGTCATCTGGCTTTACTCTGAGGACGAAAAAAACTGGTATGAGGAAGTGAAAAACTTTCAGCCAGACACCATAAAGATTGTTTACGATAAAAATCAGATTATAGTCGCTATCACCAGAGATGCTTCAACGCTTAATCCTGAAGGTTTTAGCGTTGTTGAGGTTCCTGATATTACCTCCAACCGACGTGCTGACGACTCAGGTAAATGGATGTTTAAGGATGGTGCTGTGGTTAAACGGATTTATACGACAGATGAGCAGCAACAACAGGCAGAATCACAAAAGGCCGCGTTACTTTCCGAAGCAGAAAGCGTTATTCAGCCACTGGAACGCGCCGTCAGGCTGAATATGGCGACGGATGAGGAACGCGCACGACTGGAGTCATGGGAACGCTACAGTGTTCTGGTCAGCCGTGTGGATACGGCAAATCCTGAATGGCCACAAAAGCCTGAATAAAAATTAAGGCCCGCTATCGGGCCTTGTCTCATTCAGGTTGTTCGGGAAACGTTACTGGCAGGCTGGAAGTGTCTGTAGATTCGACTTTCTGCGCAAAGAGCATCCACTCTGTTAATTTTTGTTTATTCTCGTCGGAAATGATGCCCAGCCGTAGCTGTGAGTCCCATAGCTGGGTTTTATCCCTGACGAGCTGTAGCAGGCTTTGCTTTTCATTTTCCGCCTGCTGCCTCTGCTCTTCCTCGGTATAAGTTCGCTTTACCACTACGCCATCTTTGAACATCCATTTACCCGAAATGTCAGCACGGCGATTTGCTGTAATATCAGGAACCTCAACGACGCTTGCGCCTTCTGGATTAATTGCTGAAACATCCTTTTCAATACAAATAATAACGTCGTTGTGGTCATAGACCATTTTCAACGTATCAGGCTGAAAGTTCTTTTGTTCCTCATACCAGTTTTTCCCATCCTCTGTATAAAGCCATTTGATGTTAAATTGTTTCGTTAGCTGGTATTGTTCTTTTGTTTTAGGGTTGCCAGCAGTAATATTTTTTAAGTGCATCATCGTTAAATACTCCCCGCGTTATACCACGTTCCATTAATGCAATACTGAATTGGCCTTGCCTGAGTTGTATCAATTAATGCATCACGGTTTCCGTTAACTGAACCCGTAACGACATAACCTGACCTGTCAGACCAGCCGGGACCATTCCATGTCTGAACAGATGACAGACCGCCAAGGCGAATACCTGTAATAAACCTTGAGTTACATTCTGCCTGCGTATATGCACCAACATCTCCCGCAGAGGGTTTGCGGGTCGTGGTGTAAAACTCTGACCAGTCAGCCTCAAATCCATAACCATCACGCGCTGAACGATAAAAAATACCGCCGTTCCTGTAATTCACGCGGAACTGTACAGCAGGGCAGCTCCCCGTATTCATATTGAAGTGGAGGATTAATGTCGATGCGCCACCAATGTTTGCGTTATAGACCCCGCTATTCCAGTTCCAGCCAACAGCTTTATCATTTCCGACAGTGCTTCCTGTTTGCCCTAAAGCAAATGCAGGTTGTTGATTTTTCGTGTTGTAGTCTCGTCGCCAGCCAGGAGCATAAGCATCACCATGATTAATATAAGTGAATTGAGCGTTAGTAATTCCGCCACCGCTGGACGTGCTCGGCGTAGTAACGCGTATGGTCATTGCGCCGCGAGTGCCAATAACTTCCACCACAGCACCTGCAAGACAAATATTTCCGCAACCTGTATCTGTAATGACCTTATTATTTGCATAAGCCCATGAGCCTTTGCACATCCAGTAAGGATGGTTAAATGCTCCCTGACTCTCCAGCCACGAAATAAATTGCGCAGTTGTCCAGACCTGACTATCGCCACCAATATTCAGCCATGCGCTATATGCGCGGCAGGCACCAATGTTTTTGGTGAAGGTATCTTTTCCCGGAATATCTGCGCCGTTCTGGTTTTTCTGTAATGCGCCAGAAGCCTGATTTACCGTTTCCTGTAAACCGAGGTATTCGATAACGGCAGCAACGGTCGATTTCGCAAGAATATCCCGCCCGACTTTTGTCAGGGTTGCCAGGCTGGCGACATCATTCCCCGTAAAATACGGAAACTTGTCTGCCGCAGTAGCAAGCCCGGCCAGCGCCGTCAGGGTGGCATCTTTCGGTTGCTTACCCGCAAGCGCGTTAGTCATGGTGGTCGCAAAATTCGGGTCGTTGCCCAGCGCCGCCGCCAGCTCGTTCAGCGTGTTCAGTGCGTCAGGTGAAGAGTCTACAAGTGCGGCAATCGCGGCCATAACAAAAGCCGTGCTTGCGATTTGGGTATTATTCGTTCCCTGTTGTGCAGTTGGTGTTGTTGGCGTTCCGGTCAGTGCCGGGCTGTTTAATGGGGCTTTCTTGTTCGTTTCATCCATTACCGCCTTAACCGCTTTTGGTGTCGCTGCCAGCGTTTCAGACGTGCTGTTGGTTGCACTGCTGAGCTGGACTATCCCTTTTCGTGCCGTCGTGGCGTCCTGAGCGGTATATTTTCCGTTAGCCAGGTCATACGCGGCCTTAACCGCTTTCGGCGTTGCAGCCAGCGTTTCAGAATCGCTGTTAGTGGCGCTACTGAGTTGAACAAAGCCTTTTGCGGTCAGCGAGGCGTCCGGGTGACGTCGTGACTGTTCATGCTCTTTCAGTTTGTCATCCACGTAATCCACTGTGGCCATCACCATGGTGTTATCCACGGTAAGCGCCACGGTGGCAGTGCTGGATACGGTCAGAATAGTGCGAAATGTTTGTGCACGTCCGGACCCTTCGGCAACGGTTGGTTTGTAACTTTCGGCAGTATTGCCCACCGCGATTAAATCGCCGTGCTCATCAAATACACCAATTTCCCGGATCCAGAATCCGCCCGTTTCAGGAGGAATAACCAGCTCCGCAATAATGCGGTTCTGATGTGTTGCGTCCAGGATGACGCGATTAACAGTGTGTCGCCACACCTCATGCACCAGACGGGTCTGCTTACTGTCTGGTGTGGGCAACGCGCCGCCACCGTCGCCCACGGCCATATGAGTCAGGCGGACAGGCTTACCATCTGGCGCGGCTACCTGAGCTAATTTTTTTGCACCCGTATCGGTGATAACGGTTTTAAATTTTCGTGTTGTGGTACTCATGCTTAATCGCCTGGATAAATGGTAATAACTTCACCGTCATAAGTTGCCGCCGCTGCGAAAATATCCCCCGGAATTTCCTGAATGATATTCAGCCCTGTCATGTGGCGGCTGACCGGGCGGGCATCAGCAATCAACCGCTCCATTTCCAGATACATTTCCTCCGTCACGCCACTGTCCAGCGTGCCGACTTCAACGGTAAATGTTCCCGGTTCTCCGCCGAACTCCCACCACTCAGACACGCGAATGAGGTATCCCAGCGGCTCAATGGCCCGGCGCAGTGCGCTGATGGTCCCTTTGTGTCGGTGTATCAGCCATGCATCACGAATAACCTGTCGCTTTGTCTCTTCCGGCCAGTTGCGATCCCAGCGGTCAACGGAAAATGCCCAGGCGAGATAAGGCAGCAGATGCACCGGGCAGGTATCCGGTGACCACAGCGTGTTGAGGTCTACCGGGATGTTTGTAATGCGCGCTCCGACAGCTTCGGCGCAACGCATGAAATTGCTGGCTGATGGTGGTAACAGCGAATTACTCATTGCGCCCACCTTCGCTGATGGTGAACGACTCACAGCGCGCCGCCTGTATGTCGCTGATGGCCATATTCTGTGTGGGTTCGATTATCTCCACGCGTTGCACACCGTGCACATGCAGTGCGGCAGCAATGGCGGATAACGCCACGTCCTGACCGATAAGCCCCTGCTCAGCCAGCCACTTGCTGAACGACGATTCCGCCGCGGCCAGAATAGGTTCGGATTCCGGGCCGGGGTAAAAGTACAGTTTTGCATTCAGCCGCCATGTCACGATTCTGGCACTCTGTACGGTCAGGCGGTCGGCCACCGGGCGGGTATCCTCTGCATTCAGAACGGCGCGAACGGTATTAAGCAACGCCTCCGTTGCTGTGCCGTCGCCTTCAGTGGACAGGATGGAAACCGTCACATTTGCCGGAGACGGACTGATAGCCCGCGCATCACGCACCAGACCGCTGGCGCTGCGGGCAAAATACTCGTATGCACCTGACGGGCCAGCAACACTCAGGCCGTCGTACGCCCGTTGCGCCCGCAGTCTCAGCGAGGTGTCGCTTTCCATCACCGCGTCGGTGGTATCCGTTGCCGGAGTGATAACCAGGCGCTTTGTGTTCATATTGCCCGCGAGGTTGTCCAGGTCTGTCCCGGCGCTGTGGCTTAACATGCAGGCGCGTGCACCCTCATTGACCCGCTGGCGTAACAGCATTTCACGAAACGCTGTTGTCTGGGCGATAACGTTCAGGGGTTCCGATTCCAGCTCCAGCGCGGCGGAGACGGCTTCACGCTGTTCGGCGGGATAAGCCGCAATCATCATGGCCTTTGTGTCAGCCAGAATTGCCTCAAAGTCAGGCTCCGCGATGATGGCGGGGTCCGGTAACTGTGAAAGGTCAACGGCGGGCATGATTTACTCCCTTAGCGTGATGGTTAATTCAACATTCTGCATGGTCTGCATGACAGTGCCCGACAGCGTCACCCCGGCGCGGCCTCCTGCCTTCCAGACAACGTCGATGGCATCCAGGGCAATGCGGGGTTCCCATCGTGTCAGCGCAATCACGGCAGCACTCATGCATTGCAGACGCGTGGTGTTATTCATGGGTTCGTCAATCAAATCAGGCACAAGGCTGCCATATTCCCGTCGCATAACCCGGCTTGCCAGCGGGGTGGTCAGGATGTCCCTGACTGACTGTTTCAGGTGCTCCATATCGTTCAGGTTTCCCGTCCCGTCCGGATTCATTCCTGTGTAGCGGGTTGTCACTGCGGGCCTCCTGTCGAATCGCTGCCGCCTTTCACGCCACCGTGTTTATGCGTATGCACTGTGATGCCGTTTGAGGTGAAATCGCCGCCGCTGTGCGTGATATTGCCGCTCATCTTTCCCCCTTTTGTGACGTCAAGCGTCGCTGTTCTCAGAAGGTCTGTGCATTCCACGACGGGCGCGTCCAGTGTCACGCTGACGGATGCCTGCAGGGTGGCTGTTTTCATGCCGCTGGCGCTCAGCGCGCCTGCGTCCGCGTCGTAGCGGAACACCGCGCCGTCCGGCGCGCTGACCACGATTTCTTTCAGGCTTTTGCCGGGGGGCGGACTGGCATCACTCCACAGGCTGCCAATTATCATGGCGGTTTCCGGGTTGCCGCCAATGCAGGCAATTACCACCTGTTCGCCGGGTGATGGCGGCAGCCACACATTGAAGGCTCCCGCGCGCGTGGTGTTCCAGCGCAGCCAGCCTGTTTCCAGTCCGCCGCTGCGAACGCGCACGCGCCAGGACTTCTCATCAACTTCAGAGATGATCCCGGTACGGATGATATTGCTCAGCAGTCGCATGAGTTCTGCGCTCACCGTACAGCCTCCGCAATCCGACCCAGCACCGTGTTATAAATCAGGCGCTCATCTGCCTGGCTGATACCCAGCAGCTCACGTACCGGGTAATCGGTGAAAATGCCCGGCGCAACCTGATCGCGCTCACCGAACTGATGAACGCGTGCAATACGTGCGGCCACGCCGCTGTAACCCACCGTCACACCGGAAGCATCTGCACGGGCTTTCAGGTAGCGGGCGGTGCGCAGTTTTACGAACATGGGGACGCGCTTTGTGCTGTCCTGGTTGATGCGCCGGGTGCGTATTTCCAGAAAACGGTCGATGTCATCCCGGTAAAACGTGCGGATATTGTTTTTATCCTCATCCCACCCGGTAATGGTTCGCCCGTATTTCCCCGTGTCGTGATGCCAGTTTTTCAGCGTGCGTGCTTCGTTATTCCAGATAAAGCGAATGCGCTCCTGTATCCGGGTTACGCGGCGTCTGCGAGGTGTCCACGCGGTCCCGTCCGGCGCTTTCTGTGACCGGATACGTGCCTGCTGGGCGCGGCGTAAATCCTGTGCCAGCTTTCTGGCGATGTTATTGATGACCTGCTGATTCAGGCTGTCGCGGATGGCCTCAAAGGTTTCATCCACACGGGTGAATGCCTTATCCATCGCTTTCACCCCACGTCACATCCTGGAATACATGCGACCAGTCGCCTTCGGAAGAGGGCAGACGGGGTTTTGGCTCTGGCAGGTGTTCTGCCTGCGGTGTACCCTGACTGCTGCGCGTAATGCGAACGCGTTCCCGCAGGGGGAGCGTAAACAGGAGATCGGCGCTGTCATCGTCATTGATAACGGCGGAAAATTTGATGTCCTGATTACGCTCCGGATTGAGCAACAACTGTGGCTGATTTTCGGATAACCACGCCAGTAGCGGCAGCGTGAGGTCGTCCAGCTCCCCGGCGTAATCCATGACAAACATCACCATCTGATAGCGGTAAACAAACGAGGGCGTTTCTCCGGTCGTTTCAATGTTGCCGCTCTCCACGAAAATGGTGAATTTTTCCGGGTTGGCCTGACACCATCGGCATGAACGGGTCATGGCTTCACGCAGGGAATCAGTTTTCAGCATGGTTGTTGTCCTCGTTGTTCAGTCGTTGCAGCCTGCGCTGTTCCAGTAATTCAATGGCCCGTTTATCCGCGTTACAGGTTTCCAGTGCATCCAGAAGGCGGTCGCCCCATATACCGAGATTTCCCCATGTGGGAGTGTCAGGGAAGGGGGGAGGCGTTACCGGTATGGTCAGCGTCTGCGGTATAAGCCGGACTGACGGCGCTGGCCGTGGCGCGTTCTGCGTGCCTGCGCAGCCTGTCAGTAAAACGAGCGTCAGGCAAAGCGTGGGCGCATTCATCTTTTGCAATATCGTTGCGTAGCTGTTCACGTCTTGCCTCTCCGTCCTGATTGCGTTGCTGATTTTCCACGCGGAGTTGCGCCAGCACCTGCTGCATATCCTGTACCCCGGCGCTAATGATATTCAGGGTGTCGGCGGTACGTTTCAGGGTGCTGGCCTGCGCTTCGTTTCTGGCGTTCTCCCGGCCCAGCGACCATGACAGACGCATGGATGTTCCCCATGCGGCAATCAGAAGGAAAGCGACACCCAGCGTGGGCCAGAGCTTCATGCCGGATAGACTCCGTGTGGTAACTGAAAATGCGGTCCGTCTTTCAGGGTCTTCCAGTCGCCGCCCCATTCCACCGGAATATTCAGCTCCCGGCTGGCCTGTCTGAATGCTGCTGCGATTTTTTCGTACAGCGGCCATTCCCATGACACCTGGCTGCCGATATAAGCCACAACATCCACGGCATGTCCCGTAAGGTGGCGGCTGTTCATGGTCTGGCTCTTACCTGTGGCCACAAGTTGCTTCTGGCGGTAACGGCTGCGCAACCCTTCGGTGATACCAAAATCCACTTCCGAAATTTCCAGTGCCCGTCGGGTCACTTTCACCAGATCAGGATTTACGCCCTGCAAATTCTTTTCGCTCCGGCTGCTGAATTTAAATGTGTTGCTCATTCGTCCTTCTCCTTCCCCCTGCGATTAAAGGCCGCAATAACCTTGTCGCGTGCTTTCTCTGCGCCCATAAAACCGATTGATGCGCCGATAAACGTCACGGCATCTTCAGGAAACCCGAAGAAGCGCAACGACCCGGCCACGGCCATGGCAAGAACGCCGCACGCCAGCGATCCCGTTACGGTCTGAACCAGTGTTCGTCCGTCATAAAGACTCATCAGCGCGGAAATGCTGACTGCCGCGCCTACTGCATACACCGTTGGCAGGTGGTCAAAGAGCCACGCAATAACCTGCTCTGTGATCCCTGTTTGAATGGTGCTCACTGCTACTCCCCCCACAACTGAATCATTTCTCGTTTCTTCTTCTCCGGCTCCGGCATCTCCACGTCCTGCCCGGCGTCCAGAAATACCTGCTGACAGAGTCCGGGGTTGGCATCCAGCACCTTTTCGGTGACGCCCTGCGTCGTGCCGTAGTACCGGAAACAGAGCGAATCCACGGTGTCGCCTTCCAGTGCCTTCACTTTCATCAGCACAACTCCGCAAAAATTCGCGGGCGGCGCAGAATGTCAGAGATGGCCCAGCTCACATCGCGCCACAAATCCGATGTCTGTATATCCAGTGCGTCCGCCCGGCGGTCGCCCTTATCCGTTGTGTCCGCATCGCGGTAACGCTCCAGAATCAGGGCGCGTGTGGCGGTATAAACGGCATTGCGCCAGTGCCAGAGATTGACGCTTTCTCCGTTAATTACGGGTGCCGGAACATCGGCCAGCGTCTGATGGCCAGCCGCCTGCTGTTCCTGCTGCCATGCTTCCAGCTCGCGGGTAACGTGAGCCACCGCCCCGGTGGCGGTATGCAGCAGGCGGGAGGTGGTCACGCGCCCCGGCAGTCGTACCGCCAGACGCAGCTCACGCAGCACAATATCCGGCCAGAATGCACCCGCTGAAATACGGGTATCACCATCATCGGTATCGGTGATGTCGTCCTCTGCGGGTCCGGGGTTGGTTCTGGCAACCATACTCATGGGGTTCACTCCTGAAAAAATCGGGCGGTGGGTGCGCGGTGTAAACGGTCACGGAGTCAAACCGGAACACCGCGCACGCCGCCCGCTGACGGGGTCAGTCGTTAACCGCGCTTCGCCTTCTGCGTCGCGGTGGTTTTTCGTGTTGCAGGCTTCCGCGTTGTCTTTTTACTTTTGCTGCTTTCGTTCTGCGCCTGTGGTGTGCTGGCATCTTCTGGTGCGGCTGCGGAATCGGCTTTTTTCAGAGCGCGGGAAAGGGTTGCAATCTCGCGTTTCACACCTGCGTTCGGGTTCAGGTGCATCGCTTCGCGCAGCAGCTTCAGTGATGAGGCCATGCTGTCCGCATCGCTCAGGCTACGGCGGGCAAAGGCGCACGCCTTGCATAATTTGGCTCGCACTTCGTCCGGCATATCCTGGTTGGCGACAATTTCCCAAAGTGTGTCCAGTGGTTCGATAAAGGCGGACAAATCCGCGTCGGCATCCGTCCCGGCCTGCGTCAGTACCGGGTTGCAGATTTCTTCGGTCAGTACCGTGGCAGCAGTACGGCCAAAGTTATCCGGCATGATGAGGTTGTGACGGACCACATACGCACCAATACGCAGCGCAAGCGGAAGATCGCCGCAGTCAATTGCCCACACCATCAGCGTGGCAATCACTTCATCCTGCTGCCCGCCGTCAGCCTCCAGCGTTCCCTCAATCCAGCCGGAAAAGTCCGGCAACAACTCTTTTTTGATGGCGGCTTTCGCGCTTCTGGCCTGTACCCCCTTAAGTCGGGCCTGTGCCAGACGCAGACGATACAGCACCTCTTCATGCGCGGTACGCGCGGCGTGGTCCACGCCTTCATTCGCCCGGCCTGCGCGCTGTGCCATCACGTTCTGCCAGTGTTGCTGTGCAGGAGTAATCATTTTTTCTCTCCGTTACAGGCGGGCATGATGCCCGCCGTGAGTTGATTAGCTGTCGGCGAACTTCAGGCCAGTGACCATCGCGCACTTGCCATAGTCTTCAACGACATAAGCGTCATTGATGGACTGGTAGGTGGCGATGCGGTTGTATTCCGGCTCGTCTTTCATCAGGCGACGCATTGTTCCTTTCTGCCAGTAAATCGACAGGTTATTGAACGAGGTGATCAGCATCGTTGAATCCGGGAAGAACGGCGCAAGGAATACATCCAGCCCGCCAATGGCGCGCGATGACAGGATGAGCTGTCCGGCAAGTAATTCCGCATTGGGATTCTGGCCGCTGATGCTGTTCAGCACGGGCAGACGCAGCGAGTTAAACAGGTTGCGCCCCATAATCACCACGAGGTCGTCAGCTTCCTTGTGCCATTCATCCAGCAGGGATGAGCGCGCGTCCTGTACCAGTGCATCAGCGTTCGCATACTTACCCGCGTGCGCCACGGTGTTGTCCATGTTGCGGGAGGTCAGCGTCACGTCATTCATTACGCGCTCGCTGGCGTCGGTTCTGATGTGCTCCAGCCATCCCACGTTAACGTCCTGAAGCAGCTTGTTGGTGCTGAAGTTGGACTCATCTGCGTGAGACGTGCCGTTGAAACCGATCATGATGCGGTCAAGCGCCACCTGCCGGGCAATCTGTGTGCTGACGCGTGACTGAAAATCAGGGTGTGCCGCCCAGGCATCAAGCTGCGGATACGAAATAAACGTGTCGTAGTTCACCTGTTCGCACTGATATTTGCGGTTTTTCAGATCAACCACGTTATTCGGGTTACGGCGTTTTGTGCCGTCATAACTGGTATTCGTGCGCGCAATCGGCCCGGTGGTGTCCAGGAGGATTTTTTCGCCTTTCTGGTCGGTCACACCGAACACGTTAATTTTTTTTGTAAATTCAGTGCTCTCCTTTACTGCGTTTTCAAAACGCTGCTGCACCGAGGGTTCCACGGTAAATCGCGATACCAGTGCAGATACCGGGATGTTGTTAAGCGACGCCTGCTGCGCCATATAGCAACCCAGCTTGTTGCGGGTAATATCTGACATCACCAGATTCATAAAAAATTTGCTCCTTTGTCTTATCAGAAGTCAGCCAGTTGATCGGAGGCTGCGCCCGTTGCGGTGAACCGGTTCTGCGGATCGCCGTCCTGCGTGCGCAGTTTTTCCTTCAGTGCTGTCAGCTCTGTGGTCAGTAAAGTGATTTTCTGGCTGTCCTGCTGATGGCGGGTTTCCAGCGCATTAAAACGGTCGATAATGTCGGCCTGTGACGTTGCGACACCTTCCACCGCTTCCTGAATACGGGAGAAACTGGCGTCATCCGCTTTGCGGCCACGGCCAATAATCCCCATAACGCGGTTAAACCACTGGGTGCCTTCTTCCTGACGTTGTTCGGTGAGTTCGATAAGTTCTGACTCCATAGCGGCGGTAAACATCGCCACGTCTCCCTGCTGACAGTTGAATGTCATCAGTTGCATACGTTGTTGTGCCGCAAAGGCCAGACGTTCCGTGCCCAGGCTGGCGGGGGTGTCGGTCATTGCCAGCCCGCGCAGGTAAGGGCCTCCCGTGATGGTTGACTGTGGTTCCAGCTCAATACTGGAGTAAATTTTTTTACCATCGTTAAGCAGGGACATCATGCGAGCGGTCGGCTCAATTTCGGCATACAGTGCCGTGCGACCTGCCAGCGGGCCATCGGTTATGTCTTCGGTGCTCAACCCCACAACATCGCCCATAGCGGAAAACTCGCTACCGGGGAGTGGTGACAAGATGTGCTCAATATTCACACGTGCACCATAAACGGACGGGTTATAACTGGTGGCGGCAGCTTTCAGCATGTCGCCGTTGATTTCGCGCCCGTCTGCCGTTACACCGGAGACAGCCACGCGAAACTTTTTGCGGGATGTCTTTTTTTCATTAGCCATAGTTTTTGCCCCTCTGACTGGTTCTTCAGTCATGATGGCAAAGCGTAACAGGCTGATACAAAGGGCTTTTGTTGTAAGAAAACAGTCAGAACAGGGGGTTAAGGAGAACGGTTTCGCGCGCGGGTAATCTTCCTGTAATTACTCAGGGGGAGCAATGATTCAGGACGCTTTTGTGCGCCAGCGTGCGCGACAACTTTACTGGCAGGGTTATCCGCCCGCAGAAATATCACGTCTGATGGGAATAAACCCGAACACGATTTATGCGTGGAAAAAACGCGACCAGTGGGATGAAACGCCACCCGTGCAGCGTGTCACGCAATCCATTGATGCGCGCCTCATCCAGCTTACTGAAAAACAGAATAAAACAGGCGGTGACTTCAAGGAAATAGACCTGCTGACACGGCAGCTTAAAAAGCTGCATGATGGCCAGCCGGATGTGATTGCCGCAGGAAAGAAAGGCCGGGCGAAAAAACTCAAAAATCATTTCACGCCGGAACAGATTGCCGCACTGCGGGAAAAAATCATCAGCAGGCTGGAGTGGCATCAGCGGGGCTGGTTTGACTCCCTGACCCTTTGCAGGGAAGCCGGGATACGTAACAGGATGATCCTGAAATCCCGACAGATTGGGGCGACCTGGTATTTTGCACAGGAAGCACTGCTGATGGCGCTGCGTGACGATGTGGTGCAACCTTATCAGCGTAACCAGATTTTTTTGTCTGCGTCGCGTCGTCAGGCGTTCCAGTTTAAAAGCATTATTCAGAAGGCCGCGGCTGAAGTTGATGTGGAGCTGAAAGGGGGCGATAAAATCATCCTCTCCAACGGCGCAGAGCTGCATTTTCTCGGCACTTCTGCTGCGTCGGCACAGTCCTATACGGGCAATTTTTATTTTGATGAATTCTTCTGGGTCAGTCGCTTTGCTGAACTGCGCAAGGTGGCTGGCGCTATGGCAACCCTCAGCGGACTGCGGCGCACCTACTTCTCCACGCCATCCACCGAAACGCACGAGGCATACGCCTACTGGAACGGCGACCGCTGGAACGAGAAAAAGGCCACGCATAAACGCCAGCGTTTTTCTGTGGACTGGAAAACGCTGCATAACGGGCTTATCTGCCCTGACCGGACGTGGCGGCAAATTGTCACGCTGGAAGATGTGGTTAATCACGGCTGGAAACACACCGATATTGATGAAATTCGTGATGAAAACACCGAAGACGAGTTCCTCAATCTCTATATGTGTGAGTTTGTCCGCGAAGGGGAATCGGCATTTAACCTGAATATCCTGATTGGCTGTGGTGTTGACGGATACGACGACTGGAAAGACTGGAAACCTTTTGCTCCCCGCCCGATGGGGAATCGCCCGGTATGGATTGGGTATGACGCAAATGGCAGCAGTGGCAACGGCGACAGCGGCGCTGTGTCCGTGGTGGTTCCTCCGGCTGTTCCTGGTGGCCGTTTTCGAACGGTGGAGACGCGACGCGTTCAGGGGCTGGAGTTTGAAGAACAGGCCAGAGTCATTGAAGAGTTCACGTGTCGCTACAACGTGGAACACATCGGCATTGATGTGACGGGCGGGAACGGGGAGGCTGTTTATCAGATAGTGAAACGGTTTTTCCCTGCCGCTATTCCGTACACCTTCACGCTGTCATCAAAACGGTCGCTGGTACTGAAAATGCTGCAAATAATGCGTGCAGGGCGGTGGGAATACGATCGCGCCGAACGCGAGCTGGTCGCGGCCTTTAACGCCGTGCGTAAGGTGAAAACACCGGGCGGCTTTATCACTTACGAAACGGACCGCGCGAGGGGGATCAGCCACGGCGACCTTGCGTGGGCAACCATGCTTGCTGTCATTAACGAACCAATTGGCGGCGAAGGAGAAAACGAGCGTTTCACGGTTATGGAGTTCTGATGAGCAGAAAAAATAAAAAAGTGCGCATGAGTTCACGCATTGATCTCGCTGATGCGCTCAGGAAAGAATCATCGCTCAGTGCATTCACATTTGATGGTCCTTATCGCCTGACCGGGCATGACCTGCTGGACAATATGTACTGTGCTGATAACGGGCGGTGGTATGAAACCCCGGTGGACTGGTACGGTCTGGCAAGAGCCGCCCGGCAAACGTCCTGGCATCAGTCTGCGCTTTACTTTAAGCGCAATGTATTACTCGGTTGCTACATCCCGCACCCGCTGCTTTCCCGGCAGGATTTCTCGGCGCTGGCGCTGGACTGGTTTGTGTTCGGTAACGCATTCCTTGAGCTTCGGAGCAATATGCTCGGCGAACCGCTTAAATTACGGCACGCCCTGGCGAAATACATGCGACGCGGAAGCGATCTTGAATCATGGTGGTATGTGCAGGATGGCAAGGACGCGTTCCAGTTTCGCCCTGGCAAAGTGTGCCACCTGATGAATCCGGATATTAACCAGGAAATCTACGGCATGCCGGAATATCTTGGCGCATTACTCTCGGCCAGCCTTTCTCATTCGGCGGACATGTTCAGAAAACTGTACTACGACAACGGATCCCACGCCGGGTGCATCATCTACATCGGTGCAGCGCAGGTAAACCGCGAAAGCATGGACTCCCTGAAAGAAACGTTACAGGGTGCGCGTGGTGGTGGTGCATTTAAAAACGTGCTCATTCATGCGCCCAACGGGGGCAAAGAAGGGGTGCAAATTTTGCCGTTCCAGCAGATCACCGCAAAAGATGAGTTCATGAATGTTAAGGCGGCATCCCGTGATGATGTGCTGGCTGCGCACCGCGTTCCGCCGCAACTGATGGGGGCGATGCCGGGCGAAAAAAGTGCGTTTGGTGATGTGGAGAAGGCCGCGCGGGTTTACGCAATTAACGAGCTGATGCCCGTCATGGAGGCCATGAAGCACATCAATGACTGGCTTGGCGAAGAGGTGATCCGCTTTAACCCTTACGCACTGTTAGACACCCAGCCCACATCCTGACGCGCTTCGCTTGTCTGCTGCTTCGCCGGGGCATAAAAAATTTATGCCCCGACTCTCCAGCTCCTGTATCAGTCAGATAATTTCACGACGCTTTCCTGCTGATTGCCATCATCGACAGTCAGACTCTTACGCAATCCCACCGCGTTGACTGCATGTTCTCGCCGTCTCAGTGCGATTTTGACGGCCTTACCTTTCACCCCATCAAATCAAAAGCCCTCACGTCTTTTTCACGCTCAGCGTGAGAAATACAGCCATTCTGTTGTGTCGCTGCGACATCGTTCAGGGGATGCTATTTACCCCCTGAAACGCGGGCTGTTCCCCCGTCACCTGCGCGCAGAAAAAATGCGTTTTTTTGTGCACGCACGGATCCTTGACGGATCCAGCCACCATGCGGGCCGGAAGGGCAAAAAGTCGTTCAAAAAAATTGTGCAAATTTGTGCACTATTGTGCATTTGTATAGTGAAAAAAATATAGCAGAAAGTATACTTAGCGCCTTGTGGGCTACGTTAACTTTGCAGGAACATTTGGAAATGAAAAAAATCAATAAAGAAGATTCTAAAAGAACCTTTTTACGTGGATGGTTGCGATTTCTTCGTAGCGTTGAGAGAGCTAAGAAAAAAAAGCCTGCGCAAGAGAAAAATGGTAGTCTTCGTTTTTCCGATGAAACAACTCCTGTCCAAAACCAAGTCGCTACGTTCATTGAAAATATATCGATTATAAAAGAGTATGACTCATCAATTCTTCGTCGTGACGCAGAGAAGATATTAATACCTAAATATTTTGACTTATATGACAATCCAGAGAAATCTCTGCTATTTATTAGTGCAGCCACAAAATTAATTGCAAGAGGTAAATGGAAATCATATATTTTTGATTACAAGAAAAACAAAAAACACTGTCTTGGTCTTGAGTGTCTATTAGGTGTTGCTCTTACAGCAGCAAGGCAAAGTAATATAAATTTCAAAGATACGATGATTCAGATTAATGGTATCTACCCTAAAGATGAACAGTATCTTGAAATTATCAGGGATGTCGGGCTTGTAAAAGAGATTAGTAATGCTGCACCAGGTAAAGTTCTGGACTCTACTGAAGCATCGAAAAAAGCGAATCCGAAGAAACGAATCTTCTCTGCTGATAGTATCGGAAAGGAGAATGCTTCTGCCTTTGCCCATGACAGAAAAAATGTCACTGCTGAAAAATTTACCGCATACATAAACGAATGCTTAAATGATCATAATTTAAAACTTGTACATGAGGCAGAAAAGCATTTAACTTCCTGCATGGGGGAACTCCTTGATAATGCGGAGCGGCATTGTGGGTTAGAGCAACGCCCACGCTGGTATTTGAGAGGTTTTGTTAATAATAACGTACGAAACCCCATATGTGAGTTGGCTGTTTTCAATTTTGGGAAAACTATCAGCGAAACTTTTGATAATTTACCTGAGGATCATTTTTCATTAAGTCAACAAGTTAATCCATACATAAATAAGCATATTAAGAAAAAGGGTATGTTTAAGGAAGGATTAACAACAGTAGCGGCCTTGCAAGGGCGGGTGAGTTGTAAAAACGAGAAAGAAACTGACAGTTCTGGCACCGGAACAATTGAATTATTGAAGTTATTTCAAGATATGCATGATAATCTTAAAAAAATGGGAAGAGATATTAAAGGTGGGATAAAAATGACTTTAATATCTGGTAGTACTCATATTAACTTTGATGGATCATATAAATTAAAGCAAAGGTTGGTTAATGACGAGGAAAGTGACATTTTTACTTACCCTTTTAATGATGTAGGGCTTGAATCTGAACCGGATCGCAACTATCTTAAGCGTATGAAGGATGCTCGATTTCCTGGAGTTATGATCAATATTCGTTTTCCTCTACCAGAAAACGCCACCCAGCGAACTTGAGGACAGGTACATGAAAATGGCTGACATCACCATAGATTTCAATAAGTTAGTAAAAGATAGTAACAAGAAACTTTTTGCTGGACGTTCTAATGGGCGCCAGGCCTATGATTACTTTAATATAGGGAAATTTTGCACAACCAGTAATGATAGATTATATCTATTGATCCCCAAGGGAATTGTTGTATCAAGCTCATACTTTCTAGGTATGCTTGAAACGGTTTTGCCGAAATTTTCTTCGCCTAGCGAATTTTATAGTCGCACTGTACTTGATGGTCGTGAATATAAAGAAGGTATGCTTTCTGAATTAGATAGAGCTGTAAGGAGAGGCTTACATAAAAATGTTCCCTTCTTTTAAAAATATTTTTCAAATCAAAATGACAGCGCTGTCTGTCATTTTTTTTATATTCCCCGCAGCTTGCTCTGTGACAGATTTTTCCAATAAAGAAAACATTGAATGTAATGAGTCACTTTATCCAAACACGCCTTTTTATATTTCCGATTCAGGACTTAGTGGTATATCATCACCGTTTTTGTTATCCGGAAACCCGAATGATGGCTTGATGTTTTGTGAAAAGGCAAACGACACCTTTCATAAGTTATCTCTGGCAAGGGATAACAAAAAAGATTTATTTACTAATTATTTCAAAGATGTTCCAAATTCCTATGATATATATAATATTGTAAAGGTTCCGGAAAATGGTCCAGAGTGGATTTCTATTGGCATCTCTTTATTTGCTTTAGTTTCATCCTTTGTTATTCCTTGTGTTCAACATAGAAAAGAACGTAAAGAAGCTATTAATGAAGGGTATTGGGTAAGAGAAGTAATTATGCCTAAAATTAATGGGTTGGCATTCGATGTTGTGCAAAGTTTTAAAAACTCCATGGCATTATCAGAAGAGGAGTTTCTTAGTGTATTCAGTAATACTCTTTTACCAAAACTAGGAGAGTTACGGGATTCATTATATTTGTTTAATAGTTTTCCAGAATTAAATGCAGATATTGAAAATCTAGAAAGTATTTGTGACTCCTTGGAGGAAGAAGTTTCCAATCATATAGACTCGCCTAATGAAATAAGAATTTCTGATATATCAATGTTTCATTCCAAATTAATACAGAAATTAATTTTACTTCATAAGAAGATAGGTTGATTTTCAAGGCCTCCTTATTCCTAGGGCGGCCTTAGCTCTATATTTCTATCGTGTTCGATGCAATAAACTGATTTTTTTGCGAGCATGTTTAGTGGTTTCACTGATTCTCTGTGCGTGCTCTGCGTCGCGGATGGCGCGCAGCATGTCAGAAAGTACGGTAACGGGTGTTTTCATGGTGTTCTGGTCTTGCTGAAGTGTGGATGCCAGGCGTGCGGCGGCTTCAGGGTCTGATGCCTCTAGTTGTTCCAGATAGCTGGCGACCGGGTTATGGCGGATCTCCGTGCTGCTTACGCCGTGATTACGACTCAGGCGTTGCCAGAGCTGCGTGATTCGGCTGTCCGGGCGGGTATCCTGTTTGCGTACAATTTCAAATCCCTGCGGTGCAATGATGCTGCCGCCAACGTACAGACTGCCGCCTCGTAACAGGTGCTGCATCTGCTGTTCACCGATATGCAGGCCGAGAGATTCAGCAGACTCCCGCCATTCTTTAGCGAGTAACTCGTGGTTATCAGGCAAAGGCTGTGGCTGTTTGCGGCTCTGTGTCCAGTTCTGCATTTCATCACTGCTGTTTTTTGCCTGTTTGTCACGCAGCGAACGCATCAGTGCCCGGCGTTCGTGCCGTTTCAGTGAGCGCATCCATTCATTCACGTCAACGCCTTCAGGAAGCCGCGGCCACGGTGCTGGCCGTTCTTCCGGCTGTTCTGTCCCGTTGTTGTCCGTTTCCTGTACACGGGGACAGTTATTGCCACGAGTCCAAGGGGCGGCAGGGCCGCCCTGAAGGTCAAAACCATTTTCGCGGGCGCTGTCTTCCGTTTCCGGTTTACGTCTTACCAGTTTCCAGTTATCCGGATGCGTGCACACACGGGAGGATTCCCCGATGAGTGGTGACCAGATCCCGTAAATCTGTACGCTCTGTTCGCCGTAATCATTCAGCTCATCTGCGAGGTCGTAGGCGGTGCGAATCAGGTAGTCTTTGCGTGGAACAAGTACGCCGCCCTGTTTTTCAATGTAGGTGGCAAAACACCCGGCATCGGCGGCAGCGAGTACCGCATCCATTGCGTCATCTTTCAGTCGTTGCGGGCCTTCCGGGTTGCGTGCCATCTGGCTGGCAAGGCGGCGCAGTTCACGCCACACCTGACGGGAGGGGATGCCAAAGAACTGGAACTGGCGGACCCGATGAAGGCGCGCCCAGCCGATGGCGCGCTCCACACTCTCGGCCATTGATTTTCCGGTTTCGTGGTCAACGCGTGGCTTGCCCGTTTTCGGGTCGATGCCATCCACGGCGCGGCTGTCCAGGTTCTTTCCGATGTAGGTCGCGATATAGCTGGTTGGTGTGCCTTTTGAGCCGTCGACATACTCCGCCTTAAAGCGCGGAGTAATATCATTGCCCAGCTCGTGGCGGTCTTCCTGAATGGCAATATCGCGGGTGATGGCCACGATGCTGTCGATTTCTTCCGGATGAGCAAAGACCATCATATGCCAGTGCACGGTGCCGTCATGGTGAGGCTCCACCGTGCGGATGCCATACCAGCGAAGACCGTCGCGGTTCAGTTTTTTGCGGACCGCCGCAAAAAACGTGTTAACCAGGTAATCGCTGGAGTCGCGCATGGTGGCCCCGTTCCATTTGGGATTCGGATGACCGTTCTCTGTTGTGGCGTGGTATTTTGACGGGCAGGTGACAGTCAGAAACACCGCTTTGTCGCCACGGGCTTCGGCCAGAAGTTCCAGCCCCTTCATGGTGGCCATCATTTCTGCCTTACGGTGAACCGGGTTACTTACTCCCGCGTAATACACCGTCTCGAGATCAATCGTGAACCCGTCTTCGTTTTCCAGCATGAAACTTTTCAGGAAATCGCGTGTTTTCTCGCGCTGTGCGCGAAACTCGCTTAACGCGTCCTGGCTCAAATAGGGCGATGTTTTTCTGGAAACCAGACAGGCGGCGCGGAGTTGTTCTTCTCTCCACTCGCAACGTAACAGCCACAGTTTGCGTTTCCACCATTCCGCACAGGTCAGGCGAAGGATTGCGCCCGGCAGCAGTTCTGTGTCCGGTTCGTTCCTCCGGTCTTTGTCTGTTGTCAGTGCGTCATAATGCGGAGGCATGGCGTGCAAGTGTAACGCCATGCGGGCCAGCATCTGATACGCCTTCAGCGTTACATCCATGGTCAGCTCGCCATCGGTCGCGCCAAAACCATCGCAGAGTTTTTCGAAGGTGCTGCTGAACATCGCCGCCGTCATGGTGGCCAGCGTCTGTATCTGGTGTTTGTTGAGTTGCGGCAGGTAAAGCAAATCGTCCAGGCGTTCACGTCCGGCAAGGGACCGATAACCCGGTGTCAGCCAACGGCTGTCGGTGCGGTCCAGACGTACGAATATTTTGCGCAGGGTTCCGCGCGCGTAGCGTTCAGCCTGCCAGCTCTTTTTGCCTTTCTGACGATCGGATTCCTGTTTTTTGCGCAGGAAAGAGAGGTGGCGGCTCAGAGGTTCACGCAGATAAACGGGAAGCACCTTCAGTGTGGCAAAAGCACGGGCCACCGGGTCTTGTTCTGTTGCCTGACGCTTGCTGATGATGCTTTGTGCCAGCTTTTCACGCTGTCCGGCTTCCTCAAGGGATGCCATGAGTTTTTTACCCACGGTGGATTGTGCGAAAAAGGCTTCCTCCTTCGCTTCCTGTTCTTTCCGGGCCTTTTTGTCCGCCTCAAGGTAGTAACGGATGGCGCGTTGCAGCTCGGTTTCAGTTTCCTGCCTGCGCTCCGTAAATCTGTCCGGATCAATGGCTGGCCGTGGTTCATTCCAGCTCCATGCAAACTCACTCATGGCTGGTATCCCGTCACGCGCTGCCACTCCTGCGAGAAGAGGGTGGAAAGGCGGTTAAATTCAGCGGTGTATTCACTCAGCGAGGCACACCCGCCAGCAGTGTGATGCGCCAGCATTGCCGCAAATACGGAGGTCGGGGAGTCGTAATACGCCAGCAGTGATTCGCCATGCGGTGTCAGGCAGCGCAACGCCAGCCCGTGTGGTGTTAAGTCCACGCGGTAGCAGTCGTCTACTGTGAAATAAAGGGTGTCTGCATTCTCCGGTTTTGTAGTGCGTGCTCTGTTGTCACGACTACGGATGTAGAGATCAAATAATCCCTGAAGAACGGGAGCCAGACGGGTGTCCTGTGTGCGCACCCATCTTGTGAAGTCATGAGCGTCAATCATGCTGCAATTCTCTCTACTAAGGATGTGCGAAGGCTTCCTGCCAAAAAACTCAGAAGCGGTCGGTTACAGGAATTGGCGTTCTACGAGTAGTTATTGCTGGCTTGAGGTTCATTTCTGTTTAATTCCGTGCATGCTGTAGAAGAAATCAAAAGTGCTATCTATGCGTATCATGAGCTCACGCTGTATCGCTTCTGGTGTTTCTGGTTCACCTGGCGAGCCAACTCCCGCGAAGAAATCACCGATCTCGCTTTTAATAAGTGCCTTTAGCGTTGCTGAGGAATTCAGGTGTGTGCGGTGATGTTTGCGAGTGATTCTTCTCCTGCTCATTTGCGTGGATCCTGTACCTGTCGGATAAGATTCACCCGCGCCACATTAGTGGCGCAGAAGTAAGTACCGTCAGTGAGATAGATGTGGTGTGCATCCTTTTCTGAGCGGTGTTTGTCGATTGTGGTAATCAGGCGTTCGTCGACTTCGTATTCACGTCCTCTGGAAGTGAAACGAACGACAGGAAAATGCTTAATTGCCATTACACCTCCTGGGCGTGTGCGAATACCTCCGCGAATGCGGATTGTTTTTACATTTTCTTATTTAACCTAGGGTTTTTATTTGCGCTGTTATTCGCCAGTGAAAAAGCGGTCAATCTTTTTTACTGAACGAATAATTCGCATAATCCCAATGGCGCAGACCACCGAAATAATCAGAACAAGCCATGAGATAAATATACTCATGCAATATTCCCCAGCTTATACGGTTCAATATGCTCCCCGCATTCTGCGGCACAGATCAGCTCGGAAAGTTCGTTAAGTGCATCCAGATCATCAGCGTAAAAAGCCACGTCATACAGACTCCGGATTGCCCTGGTTAATGAGTCACGGGCTGCACGTTCAGCATGAGTACCTGATGCACTTAAGCGAAAATAAAAACGCTCAAGTGCTTTGTTTATGAGAGTCTTATATTCTTTGCCCATCGCAACGCCCTTTAATCTGCTTTCTGAATTTCAGCTTCTGAATCCATGCAGATAATTTCGATATAGGGTTCATCGCCATTAACCTGACGAGCTTTTTCAGCTTCGTTAATTATTTCGCGAACGGTCTGGTACGGAAGTTCTACTGTCAGGCGCGTACCGTTCAGATAAACGTAGGTAGCTGCATTTTTTCAGATGGAACTACTCCGTCAATAGCTGATGCGCGTAATAACAGTTCACCGCGAAAATCAATAAAGCGGATAAATACACCTTGTGCATGGTCTTTAGTCATAAAGCACCTGTTATAAATCAGCCTGTTTAATAAAACTTTGCCCGCGAAGCAAACGATCGACTGTGCGCAGTGCTTCGTACAATGTAAAATCCTGCCCGAACTGATTATCGCCGTTGCTTAATGCAAAAATGCGGTTTCCGGTAAACGGATTGCGTGAGCATCTGTGAACCACTATTCCAGCTTTCTCAATCAGCCAGGTGTGTTCGCCGATTTGTTTTACAGCGTGCCCATCTGGTGTTGCGTGCGTCTCGTTCAGGTTATAGCGATTGTTACTACGTGATGCACTGGTAGCGACGTGGTGTATATGGCGTTCTACGCCATTACGAAATTTGGAGTATGGATTATTAGCGTGTTTTTTCATGATGATGCTCTGTTCATTGTTTTAGCTGTTAGCCAAAGCGTCTTTTAACATCGCCACAAGGTTTACTTCAGGCTTTTCCATTTTGGCACGTTTGGGGCGGATAATAATTCGACCGTCAGCCAACATCTTTTTGCATGTATTAAGAGGGATACCTGTTATCTCTGCATATTTCTGCAGGGATACATAGGGGGCATTCACATTGATATTGATGGTTATACCTGACATCCCACTAGCCTCCTGATCAGGAAGATTTGTTTTGTTCTTTCTGGGTTAGCTCTAGGCCGCGAAGGAAGATCATGCGCGCCATGTTAGAGGATGAGCGTTGTTCTTTAGTTGCCATTTCATCAATGACGGCTCGCTCTTCGAGGGACAGCCGAAGTGCCAGTCTTGGACCTGTGGCGGTGTTACGCGGAATGCGTGATCTGGTATCGTGAAGAACTTGTTTCATAGTGGTATATTGTGATCATCTAATAGCTCGTGAAATCATTTTGGTATCAAAAAAGATACCTGTCAAGGTTTTTGTATGAAAAATGATATTGGTCAGCGGTTGCGTGAGGAAAGGGAAAGATTGGGGCTTAGTCAAGTTGCTATGAGCGAAATTGGTGGAGTCAAAAAGCTAACTCAGCTTAGATATGAGAAAGGAGATAGCTTTCCTGATGCTGCGTATTTGGCAGCGCTGTCTCGTTTTGGCCTTGATGTTCAGTATGTTGTGTTGGGAATTCACTCACCTGAAACTTATAACGATGATGAGCAGGAGTTGATTACTCGCTTTCGAGCAGCTTCGTTAGATGTAAAAAACGCGGTGATCGGGGCTTTAAAAAGTGCGGGCAGTGAAAAGGAAACTCAGCCATCAGGGCGTGAGTTAAATATTTCTGGTGGTAATAACCGTATCGCTGGTCGTGACTATAACGAAACTAAGGGTAGGTGATAGTAGGGAGGTGACATGGCCGTCAACTCAAACGGTTCAAACAATCGCGTTGCTGGGCGTGATTTTCACGAAAAGAATATTCAGATAGAGCGATATGATGGTTCTCATACCGTCAATATCGCAATCCCTTCGAATAATGATGATGACGCTCGCCCTTTGCTTAAGGCACAGCGTAAGGAGCTAAATAGCTTGGTTGCTGCTATTGCAGAAGCTAGCAATACTGAAGCGTTTATTATTTGGCAAAAAGTACATGCGGAGATTGGTGTAGCTGGTATTGATGATATGACAATAAATCAATATAAAACAGCGGAGAGTTTTCTGCATGCAATGCTTGAGCGATGTAAAGATCATGATGCCTGTAAGACTCTTGTAAGTTTATTACTACGTAACAGTGAAGACTGTGGACTTCGACAAAAACTTCTGCGGTATTGCCATATCAATTTCGGTACAGGACGTTTAAACGATCTTACTCGTTCTCAGTTACAGTCTGCATTGTCGTGGTTAGAGCAACAATCGGTATCAAGCCACACAGAGAATTCGACCTTACCAGAAGTCCGCCTTCGTGCTTCAGAATTAATCCGATTTTATCCAAAAGAAATAATATTCTTTATCTGCGTAGGGGTTTTGGTAGGCGGAGCCATTTCTAGGATGTTTTTTAATTTGTAATCTTACTTGAGCTAAATTGAGGCAATGACATGAAAGTAAAAAAGGTTCAACTATTAGTTGCTTTTTTATCTATGTTTTCTTTTTCCGCCGTCGCAATGCCTTTTAAAACTATTGAACGTGAGAGTTTCAATGGAGTATGGCCATTTAATACAGATGAGGTTCAATTGCAGTGTCTTGATGGTAATCCTTATGTGATGAATTTTGACGATAATAAGTTATATGCGCTTACAGGTTTGGCTCGAATAAAAGGTAAAACATTTGGTGCGTTACCGTTAGATAACAATAATCCATTTTGGCTAGATAATGATGCCGCCCCTGGGTTAAAAAAGAATCTGGGGGACGTCACTAAGGCTGCATTTGATTTATGTGATAAGTAACAAAGATGTCGGTTCGTAAGATTCCATCAGGTAAATGGCTTTGCGAATGTTATCCCTACGGAGCATCGGGAAAACGCATTCGTAAACAGTTTGCGACAAAAAGTGAGGCGCTCTCTTATGAGCGCCGTTTAATGAATAGTAGAGTTGGAGACGAGTTTCAAGATGGTTCTGGTCCTCGTCTTTCTGAGTTGATTGCTCGTTGGTTTGAGATGTACGGCAAAACCTTGTCCTCTGGTGCAGAGCGCAAAGTCAAACTTGAGGCGATTTGTTCTAGGCTGGGAGATCCATTTGCTTCTCAGTTTGACAAAAATATGTTTGCTACTTATCGGGAAAGAAGGCTATCAGGAGAATGGAATCCCAAGGGGAAGAAAAAACTTAGTGAAGCAACCGTTAATCGCGAGCAGTCATATCTACATGCTGTTTTTGCCGAACTGAAGCGCCTTGGGGAGTGGTCTGGTGAAAACCCCCTGACTGGAATTCGCAAGTTTCGTGAGGAAGAAAAGGAGCTGGCGTTTCTGTATGTAGATGAGATTGAACGCCTTTTGATTGCGTGTGATGAGTCACGGAATAAAGATTTGGGGGTTGTTGTCCGTATTGGGCTTGCGACTGGTGCTCGGTGGAGTGAAGCAGAAGGATTAAAGCAATCTCAAGTACTGCCCGGTCGAATCACATTTGTTAAAACTAAAGGAAAGAAGAACCGCACTGTACCGATTTCACCTCAATTGCAGGCTATGCTTCCTAAAAAACGAGGAGCGCTATTTTCACCATGTTATGAGGCTTTTGACGCTGCAATTAAGAGAGCGAAGATAGAGCTCCCTGATGGGCAATTAACTCATGTGCTACGTCACACGTTTGCTAGTCATTTTATGATGCGGGGCGGAAATATTCTTGTGTTGCAAAAAATACTGGGGCATAGCGATATAAAAATGACTATGCGTTATGCGCATTTTGCTCCGGGTCATTTAGAGGCTGCTGTTGAATTAAACCCTTTTGACAATAGAGGGTAAAAAGTGGCGATAAAAAGTGACAATAGATTCAAATGGCGTCGTATAGAGCTATTTGCAAAGTTAATAAAATCATAAGGTTATGATTTATAAATGGTGGTTGATAGTTTTTAAAATCCCTCGGCGTTCGCGCTGTGCGGGTTCAAGTCCCGCTCCGGGTACCATGGGAAAGATAAGAATAAAATCAAAGCAATAAGCAGTGTCGTGAAACCACCTTCGGGTGGTTTTTTTGTGCC
>SKEW01000493.1_pt1 | contig 37543 bp, 51 predicted proteins | sample 4841441 | NCBI WGS metagenome assembly SKEW01 (sample SAMN11008799, study PRJNA524170) | human gut metagenome | isolation source: fecal sample from pouch patient p41 | place: Israel: Tel-Aviv | reverse complement strand
CTTATTTTTTATCCAAACTATTATTTAGTATATTTATATACACTTTAGGCAAAACGCCTTAGAACGCAAATTAGAGCCTTTTACGGTTATATGCCTTTTTATGCTCTTTGTTGTGGCACGACTGGCAAATACTTTCTAACGTATCGTAGTCTAACCTTTTATCCCAATCTTCTTTTACTTCCGTTTTGTGATGGACTATCGTAGCACTGGTTATTTTCCCATTTCTCAAACACTCCTCACATAGTGGTTGGTCTGCCAGCTTGCTACGTCTTAGCTTCTTCCATTGGCTTGAAGCATAGAAGCGAGCATACTTCATGTTCTCTTTGTTGTGTCTTACTTCTCTGTTATACGTCTTGTCTGCATTGCCTTTGTGTTTCTCGCAATAACGGTTGGGTAACTCAACGTATTCGCGGCAGATAGACACAGCGCATTTGATTTTAGGCACAGCTATACTTCTCTTTTGTGTCTGATTGTTTTCTTATCGAGGTACTTATCATTCAATGTTGAGTAGTATTCTATGCTGATGTCGTTAGCTCCACGATCGTTACTGCTAAAGCCATCAGTCTTCCAATGGTACGAGATATCTACCAATCCTTTAGGCAGCTCATCCAACCTCTCACCTTTGTAATAAACCTCTGGTACTGAATCGGTATCTTTTAGTTTGATTTCTAACAGGTTAGGTTCTGTTTCATATAATGTCTTTCCATCATGAACTATCTTCATGTACCAATCATTAGCTTCTACCTCTTTAATTGATGTCGAAAAAAGAACACCTGTTTTTTTGCCAGTCACATAATCTTCTCTTTCATAACGAACCATGAATTTCTCATCGTGGTCATCAAGATAGAAAAAGGTTACCTCTTTGATACAACCTTCTATATCTTTATGAGGCGTTTTGATAAGCACCTTCGGATAATTAAAGTCTCGTTCGCCAATGAAAGGTTCATCTTTCCTATTCCAAAACATTATCTCAACCACCTCTCTATGTTGTATTGAATATATTCGTCTTTCCAATAGCCATGACCGCAATAAAGAAGTTTGCATTTATCAATCTCTTTTGGTGTAGCTTCTCTTAGCATTTCGACAATAGAGTACTTCCCTTTGATTTGTACAGAACGCACAACACGCACTGAACAATCATCAATGGTTCGAGGATATTCATTAGTTAGTGATACATACCAGTAGTTTCTCATTTGGCTTTTCTCCTTCTGCGAAAAGAAATAACTTCATTGTTTTCCTTTCGTTTATATGTATCGCTCTTTATTGGTCTTCTATACTTTCGTACTATCTCACCGTTACCATTTTGCACAGTGATTACTTCATACTTCTGTTCTAAGTATTGTGGTCTATACATTGTTGTTACCTCCTTTGTGTAAAATAAAAAGACCACTCAACGAGTGATCTAATATGTAAAAACTACACCTCGGCGATGAGATGCAGTTATACCTCTGTACGGTTTTACTGACAGGCAGTTATGGATTACCGTAAACCAAAGTCACTGGCAAGGAATCGAACCTTGCAGTTTGCACCTAAATTTTAGATGAGCGATACACCTTTCCGCCACAGTGACATAATAACAATAGACAACAACGGATGATAGATAATAAGAACAATTTAGAAGGAGTTAAAATTCACATCCTTATTCTTAATATTTCCGCTGCTGTCTATCGAAGCTTAATTGCGAAACAATAATAAAACGATGTTCCTTTTATTATTATTTTGTCTTAGACCTATCACTAATCTTTCGACACTATCATAATATCACGTTAAACCGCTCAAAAACCCTACACTATCCCTACAAAAACCCTACAAAATCAACGATACTGAACTAACACGCCTTTTTTATATGCTTCTGCAAATTCGATCAACGCGATAGATTTCAACTTCTCTACATTCTTCTCTCCGTATCCTCGTATCAATTGCCCTATTTCATAATTAGAGTGCTTGTTTACGTCACAGAAACTGTAGTAGAGTATCTGACGACTAATCAGACTAAGAGCCATCAAGGCTGCTAAAATCGCGTCTCTCTCTGCTTCTATATCCATCATCTGAATAATCGCGTCTTCTGCCTTATTGCCGTGCTTCGGTGCCTTCGGCATATCCGTAATAATCGGAGACTTAATATCTATCAAAGAGCGACCTGCCATCCGCTCCAAACGCCGAAAGTTCTTCAGCACATCTCTCGCATTACATCTTGTCTGTTTGAAATCTACCTCTCGTAACAATTGCATCAAGTCAAACCGCTCCTTTATGTGATATAATAAACTTGTCGGATTTATTACATCAGTCGGAGCGATCCGGCTTTTTTTATTTGTCATTGATTAGTTCCATATCCACCAATCTCGCTACTGCTAAATTCTCTTTGCTTTTCGCTAACCACTTATCACATTCCATCGTGTTTTCAATACGAATGATCGCTGAGTGATTATAAACATGTTCTACATATCCACGAAATGGATAGATGAACCCTTCTGCTTCACATCGAACCATGTCGCCGACTTTGAATTTTGGTTTCTTACGTGTTTTAGGGTTCTTTGTCGGCATATCTACCATTAAACCGCCGATGCCGTGGCTGCTGGAGTAAAATCCGTCTTTTAGTTTCATCTTTCTGCCACCTCTTCCACTGGCACAGCAAACGCCAAGAAACGTTCGTCCACTGATTCAATTTGAATTTTCGTTAGTTTTGTACGATAGCTACCAACATCTTCTCTAGGCATAGAGAAAAATCGTGTTTCATCACTGGTAATATCTAACGCTAAATACTGTAAATGGGTTTCCATTACTCCAGATTCTTCATCCCACCTGTTCAGTGGGAATATTACATAATACAACGGCTCTTTCTCGACCTCGTAGCCATAATCGATGGCATTAGACAGTATTACTTCATTTCCATCTTTTTCAAGCCACTGCCGGATTTCTTCGTTAATCAGGGTAAGCCCTTTTTTATGATGGAAGTCTCTGCCTATAAACATCATAAATCTCGCACCTGATTCAAAATGATATGGAACTATTTGTTTACGCAACTTCTCAATCCACTCCGCCACAAACTTAGGCACCACTGGCTTCTGCGGTTCGTCCAGTTTTAACACTGTATTAACCATGTGAACGACTTGAGAATAAGCCACCACCATGCCCTCATAGTAATTTTTGCTTTCTGGATGCGTCAGGGCTTTGTGCTGTTTTTCTAGTGAAATTCTCTTTAGTTCATCAATCAATTCCTGTTTATTCATCGCTGTTCCTCCAATAACTCGCTATTCTCGTATATATTCCCGATGACTTCCAAAGGTGAATCTACAAAGTACAAAAAATCAAATTCCGTGCCGAGATCTTTGTAATCAACACAAAATGCGCCTTCTTCAAACTTTATCGTTGAAAAAGTTACTTTCAAATCAGCATCGAGAGTTTTGACAATATCTCCTTCAAATATCTCCACACCATTTTTATCTTTCAGACCTGTGGACTGCATGAGTTCAATATCAAGAAAATCAATAATTTCTTCAAACTGCTTATCTTCTTCTAAATCTTCCCTCAAAACTAAACAATTGCCATAAATAAAATTAGGTAATGCCTCAGCAATCACCCCATTAAGATGATTGCTTAAAATATCAGGTTTTACCCACGCTCTAAACTTCGGTATCATTCGCTGTCCTCCTCGTATTTTTCAATCAATTCCATTACTTTTTTCACTATTTCAAACTCAACAGCTTTTGATTCTTCGAAATCATGAACGATTTCTGGAAACAGTACATCATCAACTACCCACAAAATAATCTGGCGCTTTCCACCAAAATTTATAATTAGATGATCCGATTCCACAGATACTGTTGCTCCTGATTCGATATCATATAAATCCATGCTGAATTGAATGAGCTTTTTTATCATTTGCTGTCCTCCAAATCACTCGACTTCACGAACACACCATCTACCATCTTCCCTGTGCGTCCTTTGATTTCGTTGTACGCCATTTCTAAACACTCTTGTACGTTTGTCCCTTTTTGCATGGAAAGGATAATCAGCGTGACGATAACGTCTCCTACGCTATCTTTAAATAGCTCATCATTACTTCTTGCCATTGCTGAAGCGATTTCTCCGAATTCCTCAGCTACTTTCAAAAATTGTGCTTTTGGATCTGCCTGGTTTAATCCCTTATCTTTTGCCCACTGCTCTACTTTTGTGATTAGTTCGTCCATTATTCATTCTCCTTTATATATTTAAGTTGGATAATACAACTTGTAACAAATGAAGCTAATGTTAAAATTGTGCCGATTGGTGTTAAAAAACCGCTTTTTATCGTATTAATTAATATAGCTACAAATATCGTTATATAGAATAAAAAGTGAATTGACGCTAACATTGAATTAAACATCTAGTCCTCCTCGAAATACTCATTCAGTATCTCTCTATACTTTTCTACAAATTTGAAACGATCTTGATGAAGTTTCTTGCTCCAATTTGTTTGCCGATCCAGCTCACGCATCTGATCGAACCCTTTTTGAATTTCGTTGTAATAAAATTCGATGTTTGCAGCGGCTTTCCAATGCCTCGATGTTCGAACTCCTGATCCTGTTTCAGCCATTTCTAACTTAACTAATTCAGCTCGTTCTTTTGATTTTTTATCTTTCTGAATCTTCATCATGATTTTCTTGAGGATGATATCACTGTATTGTGTAATGAGATTCATTTTTTCTCCTCCACATACCTAAACTGTCGCCCCTTTGAATCAATCCATAAGCTCCTAGCTCTATTCCAGATAATGTTTTTGCTCAGACCAGTAATTTCAGATAACTGTTCAGCAGTACCTGTTACTAGAATTCGATCACCATGCCAGATTGCAATTCTTCTCGACGTTCTCCGTTTGGTTTTTTCAGCCCACATCGCTCTTCCAAGCCTCATCACTTCTGAAGCAGTTTCTTTTTCATTTTGCCAATTCTCAGAATGTGTCAGTTCGATGATTCGTTTCATTGCTGCTTTCTTATCCACGCTTATTCCTCCAATCTACGAATTTCCCTTCTTAAATTCTCTATGTGCAAATCGATTGCCTTTCTCGCCGTTTCATTGACCATCACTGCCTTTGTCCGCTCCAGTTCGTCAATCTCACGCTGAAGGCTTCGAATACGCATTTGAATCACTTCTTCTGTTGTCATGATGATTCCTCCACAATTTGCAATGCTTCTTCCACTGATCGTGCAACACCATATAGTACAGGTTGCTTTTGCAAAAAATCACCAAACTTCACTTGGTCTGGTCTCAACTTTCCTTTTTCGTTCTTCACTTCAATAGCGAAAAATTTTCCCTCTTTAGTCCATCCAAATAAATCTGGCCATCCTTTAGGCAATCCAGTATCGAACCATCTGCCATCAATCGTCTTCACTTTGCCCACATTGCCTCTATAAACAAAATGACCATATTTTGGTAATTCTCTTCGAATGGCATTTTGTATTTCAATTTCTGCTGTCATAAGTGCCTCCTGCTCGGGTAGATAGTATATATACATGGGTAGACAGTTTATAATCGCTCTATCCCTTGTGGCTCTAAGTATTAACCAGTTTGGGTAGACAGTAGACAGTTATTTCTAGGTTGCTTCTGTATTTTTATATATTTCCTTATTTTTATTATTTTATTTACTATATATATAAACTATCCCTACTATCTACCTAACAGTAATGAGCCTTACAGCCCCAAAGGTTTTATCGGGTAGACAGTTTGTAAAAAACTATCTACTTACTATCTACCCAACTGTCTACCTACACACATTTGTGAAACTTTTTTGTTTCACAACCCGGGAACTAATACATTAAATTCTCTAAACTCTTTTTTTAAATCAATCCCCCGATAAACAACTTTCCCTTTTGATTTTGATTTCTCAAACCTGTCCGCAGCTTTCTTACCAAACTGGGTCTGACTGAATGGATGTTCATTCATATCTCTTGCCCATTTATCGTATGCTTTAAATAGATCCGTTGCCCCGATTGAATAACCAGGTCCTGTTTCGCAACATTCATCTATAAAAGCACCTATAATATCCATTTCTTTTCGATATTCCATTGTAGCTTTCTGAATATCGGCCGGTGGATTCAACCCTTCTCTTTGCCACATCAAACATCCTTCTACTGCCCAATTGAATATTCCTGGCAATTCGCGCATCAATTTTTCTTTCAAATTCTTATCCACTTTATCCAATGGAATTTGTACAGTGAAAGGAATTAATGGCAATCTTCGCCAAATACCATCATCATTTCCTCTGATGATTGGCTTATGATTAGTTGCAAGCCAAATCTTATATTTAGGTTTATAGTCAAACATGTGGCCTCCTTTATAGGATGCTGACACTTTATCTCCACCAGTTAGTTGCTTGATTAAACCTTCATCCATTCTTACGCCTTCATTTGGCTCCGAGGACGTTACTAGACGTGCGCCATTTAATCGTGCAATATCTTCGTTATGACCGCTGCTGCCACCTTGTTTAACCATCAAGCTCGATGCCTGCATTCCCATGGCATAACTTCCCATTATTTCAGAAATGATATCTAAGAAAACAGACTTACCATTTCTTCCATTACCGAAAAGGATGAACATGACTTGTTCTCTTATTGATGCGCTCATAGAATACCCAACGGCTTTTTGAATATAGCGAATCAATTCAGTGTTATTGTCAAATATCTGTTCCAAAAACAGCTTCCAACGTGGACAATCACTTTTATCCGTATACTCAGCGTTAGAAATTCGAGTGAACATTTTAGAAATATCGTGTTCGTATAAAATGCCATTAGAAAGATCTAAATAACCGTTTTGAGCGTTGAACAGCATATCATCACTATCAAATTCATCAGGAAGTATCGCTACTTGATGTTTCAACTCACGTGTCATAGCTTCTTTTCCAGCATTGTTTCTAGACCTTCTTAAGTGTTTCTCTTTTGCTTCAATATAGGCTTTTTCTTCATCTTCAGTCGCATCTTTAGGTATCGAAACAGGTTCGTTTTTGAATATCTCGATAGTCTGATCTACCCATTTTCGAACGGCACCGATATTGTCTTGTTCCCAGTTTTTACCGTTATAAAAATACCAGCATTTATTTACGTAACTGTATTTTGTAAAGGATCCAAACAAATCAAGATATCTTTCTGCATTCCCTGTATCGTCATAGCTATAAAACTTAGTCGGTTTAGTTTCGTCCACAGTGATACCTGGGATGGAAAGAAAATAATCATCAGCTGTTTTTTTGCCAGTATAATGATTTGTATTCTCAGATATGGCTTTATTTAAAAGCCCTATTCCATAGGTTGTCTTTCCGCGTTTCTGATCATATTTGTCTCGAAACAACGAAGACATTCGGAATATTTCATCCATCTTTTGAAAATCTCCAGCAGTCCAAAAAGCTAAATCATTTGCAAATGCTAAATCTGCTTCAGATTGGCTATCATATATTTTTTCCCATCCTCCATCCATGAATAATCTAAAACGATTACCTGTGGAAGAATTCACCGCTGTTTGTATAATCTCGTTGACAGATAAGTCATTTCCATCTGACCAATTACTTTTAGAAAAATCTTGTTTTATTACTGTTTCATTTTCTAAATATCGCTTGTATAAGAAATTCATTTGGATTTCAGGTATCTCATTAATTTCTTCATTATTACCAAAGAAGTTACCTGTAATAGCAAAGAACCTACCTTCGGTATACATTTCGACATTCCCTTTTCTGCGTCTTTCTCCAGGGATTGCTGCTTTACCTATAATATGGATTCCCTTGCCACTCATTGATATTTCTGAATATGTTTTTGTAGAATTCATAAAAACGTAAACTAAGTTATTTTCTACATCGCCTTGAAGATACCTTTCTAAATCATCACCTATATCATCTAAATCAATACCTATATAAGGTGGTTTAAAATAAAAAGCTAGGCCATCGGCATTAAAAGTTGAAACAGCTGAGAGAGCGGTCTTGAAATCAGACCACTTGCTCTCATTTGTACTGCTGCCTAATTCTCCAGTAAATGGATCATAAGGTTTCTTACTCCATTTCCCTCGTTGTTCGTTCCATGAGCGTTTATAAATCCCCCACTGATTTAACTCACGCAACTCTAAGGGAATACGCTCGTAATTATTCATTAGAATGGAAGATCATTATCTGAAATATCAAATGCTGGTGAGGAATTTACAGATTTTTCAGCGTTGCTTTTCTTCCATTGATGTTGGAGTTCTGGAAATTTAGTAGTTTCGAATTTTTTAATATTTGTATTGTCATACGTTTTCCCGTTGTACTCCGATTGTTCGTTCTTTACTTTTACTTTCGCTGGTCTCATAGCAAAATCTTCAAGGAAATTTTCGAATGATTGATATTCCTTTCCATCAGGAAGGCCAAATGATTTTGCTAGTGACATGATCATCCCACGATTATATTTGCCAGTTTCTTTACTTTTCCAAACTCTATGGAAAAGATGACTGTTTTGTCGTGGTTGTTTAATATCATTTCTGATGACCATATCAAAATTAATAAACTCTGTGCCGCCTTTTGAGGCATCTTCCGTAACGTTGAAAATAACTACCTCATAATCTCCGTCTGGTACTGCTCCAAAATCTTGTGCTTCATTGTAATCTACTTTAAATGCTGTCATAATTAATTACCTCTTCCTTAATAAAATGTATTTTTTACCCATTCGGGTTCTTCTTGTTTTGAATTGAGTTTTTCCAAAGCCCATTTATAAGCTCTTAAAATTGATTCCATTGATACATCTTTGATCAACGATAATTCTTCTAATTGATCGATGGAGTAATGTTGTCCTTGATAAGCAGTGAGTGAGCCAAACATTTTAAAAAGCGGATTTCCTTTACCTTCAAAACTTACCTTTGCTTTTGCAATCGCATAATTTAATTCTAAAGATTGTTTTTTTGAAAATTTCTTTCTTGAAAGTCGCGCTAGCTTGGCATTTTCTGCATTCAATTCCACCATTTGAACCGCTTCATCAAAAGTAACGAAATTTTCTTTTTCTTTAATTGCTATTTCTTGTAAGCAGAACGGGCAATGTGGTTTATTTTCTATCTTTAATAAGCTCTTCAGAAGAAACTGCTGTCCACATGTTGAGCAAGTCATTCTAGGCGCTTCGCTGCTACTTCCATTACTCTTCTTTTTCCTCGCGCTTAACGACCATTCAAATTCATCAGTAGGTAAACCTAAGTTAGCTCCGTTCCCAACATGATCTAACACAATCGAAGTCTTATTTTCTCGATATCTCATGCCTCGCATAGACTGTTGTAAATGTAAGACGATTGATTGCGTAGGCCTACAAAGGATAATCACTCCAACATCTGGTACATTAAATCCTTCGCTGATTAAATCGACATTTGATAATATAGTGATTTTTTTCGATTTAAAATTTGCCATAATATCATCACGTTCTTTGGTAGGTGTTTTCCCATCTGCATGAACCGCATATATTCCGTTGTCGTTAAACCATCTAACAATCATCTTGCTTACCTGAATCGTTGGAGCATAAACAATCGCTTGTTGACCATCCGCATATTTTTTATAATTTTCAACAATGTCGCCTTGAATTGTGGCATCTGACTCGAATAATCGCGCAGAACTTTCAGCTTCACGTGACATATTTTTAAAATCTACTTTAGAACGATCAATCAAAGGAATAGAGTACCAACGATAAGGCGCTAGATTGTGATGATCAATCAACCACTGTATGGATGGTCCTTCTACCATTTCTTCGTATATATCTGTAAATCCTTCTCCGTTGAGTCTGTATGGTGTAGCAGTAAAACCTAATCTAGGAATTTCTTTAAAATGGTTATAAATATCCATATAAGTTTTCGCTTTACCATGATGCCCTTCATCCGTAATTATCAGAGACAACTTCGGCAATTTATTTAACCTGTTCTTAGCCATTACAGCTGACAATATTATGACTTTTGATAAATCTACTTCATTTTGTTCAAGAGTTTCTCGAATGTTATCCAGTAACTCTCTCCTGTGGGCAAGGAATAGTACTGTACCACCTTTTCTTGTTGCTAATCGAACAATTTCTGCAATTACAACTGATTTGCCACTTCCTGGTGGCGATTGGATCAATACTCCCTTTTTCCCTTGAGATAGATGTTTTCTGGCTTCTTGAACTAGCTTAATTTGATACGGTCGGAGTTGATACATTCGGTTCACCGCCCGCTCTAACAACCAATTGTTCCACCAAACACCCACTACGTTCATCTAATCTGTTTTTTGCATAAACGTTACTAGTAGGCTTTAGTATTAATCCTCTTGTTTCATTACCATCGTCATCTTTTTTTATTACAAGTCTGCCAACTACATCACATAAGCCTAAAAAATTATTTAAAATTTTTGATCTTATATCTGGCATTGATCTTGTAAAAAATTGTCCATTAGGTTCTGTATATGTGTCTGTTGTTTCCCATGCAGTCAGGACTATTCGGCAATCTAAATTATTCAATGCTCTAAGACCTCGCAAATTCATAAAATCTGTTCTTTGATAGTCGGCTTGAGAAGGAACACCACTATTTTTTCCTTTCTTGCCTAAATCTTCCAATTGCGCTTTGAACAATTCAGAAATGTTATCTACACAAATATTGTCGAATTGCTTTTCGTAGGAAGATTTATTTGCGACCAAGTCTGAAATAGTATCAAGCCATTCTTGCCAAATATCAGAAGAATCTAATTCCCACACTTCAATATTTTCTTTGTTAGGATGCTTTGCCAATGTCGATGATGATCCGTCAACATCTAATATCAATGATTTACCTGGAAGAAATCCTAAAGAATAAGTTTTTCCCATACCAGGATTTGCGTAAATCATGTAAGTTCCTTTTTCGACTGATAGATCTTTGGCTTTTATTTTTTTTACCATTACTCATACCTCCATTTGCATCATCTTATCCTCAAACCTTTTGTTTGGACGAGTTCAGCACCAGGAATATCTCCATGCTTCAGTTCCTCCTTCAATTGCTTTTTATCCAATTTGGGAGGCACAGGGGTAAAGAATCCTTTTGGAATTAAGTTCTCATTGATTACATTGACCGATACTGGATTATTTTGAATTCCAATGTTGAATAATTCACCTTTAATCTTCGTTTTACCAGTCTTTTCCATTTCCTCTTGTAAATAGTGTTTGATACTCTTAGCATTGTTCAAAAGCGATGTCTTACGTTCCTGTAGACGTTTAATTTCACTATCGATTAACTCAGCTTTCCCTTCTACTTCTTTAACTATTTTTGCTAAGTTTTCTGCCTTATACTCGATCGCTTCATTAATCGAATCGAGAGTATCGCGAAGAATTTCTTCATCCAATTGTTCTGCCAGTTCCAGGACTTTGATATATGACTCGCTGAGTTGGTAAAGAGTTGCCATTCTTTTGTGCCTCCTTTAATAATTTTGCAATTTGTTCAAAAGCTAGGATTGCCTCATCTAAATCCAATTCCACAGAATCATCAATTTGTTCGAAAGCAAGGTTTGTTTCTTCAATATCACTTGCTTGATAGATACCAATTTTTCCATTGTCATAAAGATCAAATACTAAAATTCCTGACGCATCTATATTGCGCAGTTTGTATTCGTCTTTTAAAAAGATGCGGTCTAGTGTATCCGTTGCAATTAGCATTTACGGTTCATTCCTTTCTGTGGTAAAATATAAAAAGATAGTTTATTTCCCTGACACGATCATGCTTGCCGGCGTTCGTGTCTTTTTTTCGCTCTGTACTCAGCTTCATCAAGCCCCATAAAAATCCAAACCATGTAAACAATCGTTCCTATCAACGCTTGTCTATTTCCCCAAAGTCCTAAAGCGTAGATGATTAGTGGTGCGCTGAATACTAATGCTCTGTTGAATTTGCCCATGTTTTTCCTCCTTTTAAATACTGGTACAAAGCGATACTACTAAACCTCCACTCTCTGCCAACTTTCGCTGCTGGAATCTTTCCAGATTCGGCATCTTTAGTCAGCGTGCGTGTCGTGGTTTTCAAATATTCCGCAGCTTGCTTTGTATCCCACACTTCATTTGCAATCTCAGATTCTGCCAAAGAAGCTTTGAGGTCTGAGAGGTTAACTAAAGCTAGTTGCTCCATTGGTTGTTTCCTCCTACCGAATTCGATAATCGCGAATGATTTCTAAGATAGTCTTATTAGCTTTCGGCCCACTCCAATGGCCATCAATAATTTGCTGCATTCGAACACGCGTATATCCATATGCAGTAGCTAAATCTTCCATAGTTACTCCGTTTTCTCGCATAAACTTCTTGATTGCAGCACGGCCGTTATCTAGATTTGACATCTATTCACTCCCCTTACATATAGATTTGTAAGTCAAAATGATAGAAAAAACGTATAAAACTATTGACTAATAGTATACAATCGTATACTATATAAACATAGTTAAATAAGCCTACAACAAACCCTTTATTATGCAATCGGTCGCCAAACTTAATGCTATAAGGTGTGTTTTTAGTTTGCTTTTTTTCTATCAAATTAACTTACAAACAAATAATAATACAAACTTATACTTATGTCAACAGTATAATTTACATTTTGTGTACTTTTATTTGTTTAGAATTGGAGAACATTATTATGACACTGTTTGAAAGGATAAAATCATTAGCTAGCCAAAGAGATAAAAGCATGAAAGAAGTCGCTTTAGAATTAGGATTTAGCGAAAATCTTTTTTATCGATGGAAAACAACAGAACCCAAAGCAAGAGATTTGCAAAAGGTAGCTGACTATTTCGATGTCTCTGTAGACTACCTTCTAGGTAGAGAAGAAAGAGAAACGCCTAAATTTGTGGATTTATCAGAAGATGATACTGTATTTTCTTTTGACGGAAAAGAAATATCTAAGGAGACAATGCGTAAAGCGATTGCAATTGCTAAAGCTTTAGAGGAAAATGAATAGTTGGAGTGATGGGTTGTATGTATTTAAAGTTGAAAGAAATGCTGAGTGAGTATAATTTAAAGTTAATCTATATGGAAATGGAAGAACCAGGTTTTTATTATCCAAAACCAAGAATAGTATTTTTGAATGAAAAACTACACGAAGACAGTTCTGAAGCTTTTCATTTAGCCCATGAGCTCGGTCATTTCATTGCTTCACATTTTGAATATTCAGTACTGTACGATAACTCTACAACTTTTCATTCAAAATTCGAAGCTGAAGCTGATAGAATCGCAATTATGATTTTACTAAATATCTTTATTGAGAACGAATTGACTGATGAATCTCAGTTCAAATTAGAAAATTTCATGGAATTCTACTCTATCAATAATAAGTTAAGAACAGAATGTTTTAATGTTTGCCAGTCATATTTCAAGAAAAAATACTCTTATGCACAGTAAAAAAAGCCCGTGCTGCAACACGGACTAAAATCTCGTTTCTAAGATCCTACATATAAATAATATCATAGGAATGAGGAGTAAAAAAGTTGTTAGAGAAAGAAAATGTAAAAAGAAACAAAGGAAAGAGCAAAATAATGAAAAAGAAAAAAGGTACACAATTATCCATTGATTCACCAAACTGGTTATTAATTATTATAGTTTTATGTTTTGCAGCTTTTATAATGGTATCACCCCAAGTATATCTTCATAGTGTTATATTAGGGAATGATATTATGTTTCATTTTAATAGGTTTTATGAAACTTATATGCAGATAAAAACCGGTAATTTTAATTTCTTTCAATCCCTGTATTCTTTTCAGAGTTCTGGCAGAATTATTACTGCTTTTTATGGCGCAGATTTCGCTTATTTGCAAGGGCTACTTTTAATAATCTTAAAATCATGGTTTAAATATCAACTTGTCTCCTCTTTCAGTTGCTTTTTTATAGCTGGCGCTTCGATTTTTTGGCTAACTTATAAGTGTAAAGTACGAACTAACATAGGATTAATCATTGCTTTGTTGTACATGTCTTCATCAGCAGTTTCGTATTATCCTATTGCTCAAGCTTTTACTGGTTGGGGTGCTGCTTTAATGCCGCTTCTTTTTGTTCCAGCAATTGAAGCATTAAAAAATAAAGAAAGACCTATTCGTCCATTGCAACTTGCAATCCCTGTAACTTTATTACTGTCTACTCATTTACTTTCATTAGTAATTGGAATATTAGCTATTTTACCTTTTTATGTTATTGCTTTTATTAATACAAAAAATAAACTGAACATGATTTTTCGCTTAGTAGAATCTATAGGGTTAACCATGCTATTTTCTGCTAATACAATAATTGGATTTATAGATGTCTATCTAACTAATAAAATATTATCCCCTTCTCCGATAAGTCAAATGTTGAGCCAAAGTATGAGTTTCTCGTTGGAAGGAAACTCTTGGGGAAATTATGGTCTAGTATTTACTGCAATTTTCTTTGCTGTAATAATATATTTCTTTTTAAATTGGGCTAAAACTAGTCTTACTTCAAAAGTAATCGTTATTGTTGGAGCCTTTTTTATGTTACTTTCTTCAAAAATGTTACCTTGGAACTCTATCCCTCATATGTTTAAATTTGTTTCATTTTTCCAATTTCCACAAAGATTCTCAGTCATTGCTTTTGTTTTACTTTTATTATCATTTGCTCTTATATTGCAAGAATCAAAACTACTTAAAGATGTTGACAAAAAGTACTATATATTAACTTTACTGTGTGCTCTATTTTCAATATTTAATGTATATAACCTTATGTATGACCAATCTTGGCACTGGAATACAAATGATCCCACCGCTGCAGGAAACAATAAAAGTTCTATGGTTGAAAAAGATCCTCAAAAGTTAAGGGAAGCCTTTTATAATAAAGATCTAAATATTGCCTTGAAAGCAATCCAAAAAGGAACTCCTGACTATTTACCTGTACAAAAAAATGTAGAATCATCAGATGTATTAAAACAAAACCCTTATGAATTGTATACAAACCAAATAATAAATAACAATGTACATTTTAATAAGACTGTAACTAGTGATTCTAAACTTCGTTTAACTTGGACTAATAATTCAAATGAGGAATCCGATATTCAATTGCCTATAATAATTTATAATCATAGTACAGTAACTTTGAATGGTAAAAAATTAACTCCAAACGAAATTAAAACTACTCAAATTGGAGCTGCTATTGTTACATCGAGTCCAGGAAAAAATACTTTGGTTATCGGTTATAAGCCATTTGTTTTATTTAAAATAGCCTTTCCAATAAAAATATTGTCTATACTTTCAACTATCATTTATGTCATCTACAAGTATAAAAAAAACAAAAATAATCGAAATATAAAAATTACAAAAGATTAATATGTTATGTGATGATTCGCAAACAACCAGACGTGGAAGAAGGGGAAATAGCAGCTGTAGTAATCAGCGGCGACAATGAAGCGACGTTGAAAAGAGTTAAAAGACAAAATGGGCTAACGATGTTGATACCGGATAACACAGATTATAAGCCTTATATCATAACAGAATCAAACCCCGATACAATATTAGGTAAAGCGGTAAAAGTTAGTTTTAATCTATAAAAAATACCCCAGTCATAGTTGGCGCTGCGGCTAGGGATTAGTATTTATTATCATAGTAGAAAGAAGGAAAAGAATATGCCAAATTACGTTGTATTGCAAGTTGTATTAAAAGAAAAATTTATAGGAAAAGGGTCGCAAAACCTATCAGAACTTGAAAACACTATAAATAGACAGTGTTCTAAAGGTTATCGATTACACACTATTTCCACTACAAACGGTGGTAGTAAAGGTTTCGGTGGTGGCGATAGAATCCAAGCTACTTTAGTTTTCGAAAGTCTGTAAAATAAAAAAACACGCCCCACCGGCCAAAGCGAGCGTGCTCTAAGAAAAAACAAACCTACACAATAGGCTTATTCACGTGTCTATTGTATCAGAGAAAGAGAGCTGATTCAATTATGTCAGAAGTAACAGGATACTTAGAACAAGTAGACAACGAAACATATAGACTAAGAGCTGTATTAGGGTACAAACCTGATGGCTCGGCAAAAAGAAAAAGCAAAACTATAAAAGCGAATAGTAAAAGAGCGGCATATAAAGAATTGAACATCTGGTTAGAGCAATTCGAAGGAATGACCGATGATTCGTTGGATTTATTCAATATAACTTTTGGTGAATTTTATAGAAAAATATGGCTTTCAGAGGCCGAAAAAAATTTAGAGCCAAAGTCTTATCATAACTATAAGCGAATGATCGAGAATAGATTTCTTGATAAATTTGATTTTATCCCTCTAATCGATATCAAACCATACATGATAAAGAAAATTGTTGTTAATGCTCAAAGAATCAATACAAAAGATCCTGGAAGAAACTCTGATAAACCTTTATCAAGAAATACAAAGCTTCGTATGTTATACGCCGTTAACAACTTATTTTTGATGGCTAAAAATGAGTACGGAGCAATTAAAGAAAATCCTGTGGAAAATGTAAAAATACCAAAAGAAAAAGGCGTAAAAAAGAATATCGAAGAACCTTATTCAGAAGAAGAAATTCATGCAATGCTAAAAGCAGCATTTGAGGAAAGCATAGAAATTAAAACTTTAATTGTTCTAGCATTTATTACAGGAGCAAGACAAGGAGAAATTGCAGCTTTAGAAGAAAAAGATATTGACTTTGACAAACAAGAAATAAGATTTCATCAGCGGATTTCAGAAGTAGATGGAAAATCAGATATTCGGTTGCTTCCGGGGTTGAAAAATGATGATGATGAAAAAATTGTAACCGGTCCTGCTTATCTATTCGATATGTTAGATGAATTAATCAAAGAGAATAAAAAGATTCGTTGGAAATTAAATATAAAGAAATTAAAACACTATTTTATATTTGATACAAAACAAGACGGAACTTTACCACGTGGAAGTTATCTGTATAAGAAGTTCAAACGATTCACCAAACGTCACAATTTGCGTCACATTCGTTTTCACGACATTAGACATACATCAGCTACCTATTTGCTTAGCGATCCTAATATGACTCCAAAAGAGCTTCAAAAACGATTAGGACACCGAGATTTTAATACTACAATGAATGTTTATGGCCATGTCTTACGCAAAGAAAAAGATACAGCAACTACAGCGTTTGAAAACCTATTAAAAAAAGATATAAAATAACACTGAAAAATTATGTTTTCGGGTATAAACTCGGGTAGGATATATAAAAACTTGGGATAATTTGCGGTATATAAACATATATAAATTCTGTAAATTCGCTTATCTTCGTTTAAAATACCATTAAATAACGAACTCTTAATCAGCGGGTCGCGGGTTCGAGCCCCTCACGGCCCATTGGGTGCCAAACCCACGTCACCAGTACATTCTTGGCTACTTAGGTAGTTTCGAAAAGAGTGTACGTGGTGGCATTTTTTATTTTTCGGGTATGAAATTCGGGTATGTATTTTAGTATTTTATTTTTTAATAACATTCGAACCAATCAATAAACCTTTGGGTTATCACAATATGTACCGCCCCTCATCGAGGGGCTATTTTTATCGTTGTGGAATGTTCAAATACCAGCGTTTATCGTGGAAATCTTGCGCTCCACCTTTAGTGTTTCCTTCTGGATCATTCGTTGCCCGCATCATAACGTATACTTTCTTATTAGGAAAATTACGCATATTGAAAGATACATGATAACCAACGTTTCCAGAAGTATTATAAGCTTGATTTACATCTGGTCTATAAATTCCATCAGCTCTTACTCGAGCTAATTCTTTCCCAGTATTGTAATCCATAATGAAAATATACTCGTATTTATAGTTAGCAATGTGCCATCCAGCTACATGCAAGTTTGCATTTTCGATTTCTCCGAACTGATCAATGTGGGCGTAATTTGTTCCATCTGTCAATGTAGGATTTGCTGCACCTGCTCGAGTTGGATCAATGACTGGTCTAACATCTGAAGTTGTCGGATTTTCATCGGTAAATCCATGAGCTAAATCATATGCTAATTTTTCTTTACTTACGCCCATTTCAGAAAGATAACCGTAAGGATCTGTATGATCGCCCCAAATATTTTGCGTTACCCATAAATGCGATTTGATTCCTGGTTGGTTATAAGGAGTATCCAATGTTAATGGAATACCATATTTTATTGCTGAATCTCTAGCCAATTCAACGTATGCCTTGTAGTTTTTCTCAAACGTTGCTTTATCATGTGTGTGTTGTAACTCAATCTGAACAGGACTATTGGCATTAGCATATGAACCAGCGCCATACTGCACATAACCAGGTTGACCGACTTGATAAACAATTCCGCCGTCTCCCACAATATAAGCAGTGTAAGCACTAGTCCATGAACGTTTCATATACTGCGCTTCATTGCGTCCTGTTGCTGTTTCGTTAGCTGTTTCATGCAATAGAATATATTGGTTATTCGCTACTTGAGAGCTACCTTCATTTACACCTAAATTAAATTCATTGTTAATCGTATAGGCAAATCCGTTAATTGGCAATAAAAAAAGAGCCGTTAACAGGCTCAATGATAAAATGATTTTCTTCTTCATTTTTTTCCTCCTATTTTTTTAAGTTATATGCAGACACACCAGTGATAACACCTAAAAACGTCGCTACTGCATTGATAGTCAGAACTGTCATATCTGTTCCATTCCATCCATATGCTTTGCCTAGTGTTGCAACTAATACAGATGTAGCCGGAAGTACCGTAAGCACCGCCCACTTAATGATTTGATAATATTTATCAGGTAAGATCATCTTTATTCATCTTCTTTCTATTTTTATCGAGATGTTTCCCTAAATAAAGTTTTAATTTGTTGCGTGTGTTCTACCAATTTTTCTGCATGTGCGTCTAATCTTTCATCATGTTTCTTTAGTTCTTCATGAATCATCAATCGATCTGATTTGCTCGATTCTAAATCTTTAGTCAGCAAATCTAAATTGTGGCTTACTTTTGAAAGAGTTTCAGTAATCTTCGAGAAAGATGCAGTGACTGGTTTTATTACTAATAAAATCAATCCAGCGATTGTCGCAAACCATCCCGCCCACGTTGCTAACTCTCCTACATTTAACAAATTCCATCATCTCCATTAAAAAGAAGCAACCGACATTAAGCCGATTGCTTCTAAAAAATTAAACAGTACCTATTTTAACTGACTGCCAATTGCTTACCGTTCCACTGCCTTGCAAACCAAAAACATACTCTCGTATTCCTTTGCAATTTTCGAACGTCACAATGTCGTATGATCGATTAGCATCGAAATCCGTTGAAGTGACCGTATCCACTCGAAAACCGGTGTTGTTAAAACGACAATTTTTAAAGGTTAAACGCGCATTCGGCATGACCTCCGGTGCTGGACCCATCCGAGAAACATCCCAGCCGTTGTTATGGCCAGCAGTGCTTGCATAACCCTCTCCGGTATACGTAATGACGCAGTCCTCCACAGAAAAATGATCTCCACAACTCACGCCATAGCCGAGAGTCGCTCCTTGAAAACCTGTTACTTTTGGATTGCCTCCCCATTTCAACACACAACGTTTCAGCTTAAACCACGTATTCCCCGCCGCTGCCGTCTCAAAATGGAATGGATACCGTGCGTTTTTAACATCAAGCGTGAACCCATCGATCGCTCCTGTTAAATTCGGTTTGCTAACGTGCATGATGGACTTAGCCATCGCCTCCGCGCTAGTCAAATTAACATCATCTGCTAAACTTTCGTGGCCGTCCCATTTAAGCAAGTGCTTACTTGGATTATCAGGATCAGCACTTGTGATCCACACATAGTCTTTTGCAATCAATCCATAATACCCACCATGCCAGTTCGCATGAGGATACAGATCCTCAAAATTGATCTCATTGTCATAAACGATGATCTCATACTGCTTATTAACCGCGCTATCTGTGATACTGTCAAACGCAGTTCTCAAATTAGTATAGACGCCGTTTTCTGTGTCTTCTGTTTTTGACGAGTCAACGATTAGTGTTTTGCTAATATTTTTAATGGGCTCACTAAACTGATTTCTAATTTCGATTGGCAAAACATCAGCAGTTAGTTTGACTCCATACGACTCATACTCCCCGATTTCATATCCGGACGTTACCATAGCTGTATTCGCTCGGCTATTCGGATAAGACACAACTAGATTTGCCGCATTTTCAGGCGCAGTAATAGTCATCTCTCCATTTGATCCGTTTGATCCGCCGGAAAGACGCTGATTATTATTGTCATAAAAACAATAAAATGTGACATTTCGGATGGTGTATGCCTGCCCTCCATTGACTTTAATCGGTTTGCCAAAATTGGATGAGTAATCCGCACTAGACACTGGTTTCCCGGTTGACGGATCAACGTACGATCTAATAGTAAAATCAGCACTGTTAAGCAAATTTTTAGACGGGATCCCTTCGACGATTTTTCCGTAAGGAATACTGTTGATCTTATCAGCTAGATTTGATTCCATGTTTTCTAATGTTAGTTTCCCACCATACGTTTCAAACGCTTCAAGTGAATCTCCGTAGTTGCACATGTAGCTGTCCAATGGAAAATTATCGTTGTGAGAAAATGAAAAAATGATATATGCTGCGTCTATTGGCACATTGATCGTAGTTGTCGTCGACGTTGGATTGGTTCCAAAAATGATCGGCGTGTAACTAAGATCGTAGAAGGCATAATGTGAGATCCGCTTAAATGTTAGTTTTGATTGACCGGAAATGTAAATATAATTAGTAGTTACGTAGCCTGCAGCATCAGCCAATTCAAATTTATAGTTAATATATTTATCGACATGTATGTTATTTTTATCAAAAAGATTTGCTCCTGGCATACCGTTCACGTACGTTTCCGATAAGTTGTGACGTTGAATCGTTTCTGCCATTAATTTCGTCCCATCAATAGAGTTTTCTGCTATGCCTGTCTCTTGATATTTGCCGCCAGAAGACCACGCGGAACCGCTCCAGTAGTACCAATTACCATCCTCAGAAATGACGTAGATATTGCTATTCCCATTCGGAAAAGCAGTTTTTAAAGCCGCTAACGTGGCATATACGCCAGATGGATTGCCTTTTGGAAAGTTGCTAATTCTATCATTAACTTGATTTAATGCCTGATTAACATCTATCTTATCTGCTTTGTTAATTTTAAGTGTATCGATATCTGTACGGAATTCATTTGCGCCAGAAAGAACCTCGTCGATTTTCTGATTGGCTTGATCAATACGATCATTCGCTTTATCAATATTAGTATTGAGAGTTGCGACATCTTGATTGGCTTTCGTGATTTTGTCGTTTGTGTCTTTCAGTTTCGCATCAATCTGCGTTTCAGATTCCGCAATTTTCTGATCAATTTCTTGCTTTCCATCAGCTAGAATTTTTTCGATTTTATCAATGGTCTGGCTAAAACCATTGAAATAATAATCTTCTAGTTCTGGCGTACTATCATCAATTGGACTGCGTTTGATATAAAAAGTAAAACGACCAGCTGTATCTAGTGATCGATCATTGGGGAAATCAATATAAACACTACCTTCGACAATTCCAATATAACCTAAAATGTTGTCTTCTAGCACGATAGACACAATACCGTTCACGCGATCTTCAATGGTGGCGAGATAGTCATGTTTCCCATATCCGCCTTCTGCCGTTGCAGATTTGAACATCAAGCGAATCGGAACAGTTGTCCCTTCGGGTAATGATTGAGGTAGATCGTTTTTTACCAATTTAAAAATTAATTTAGCTGTTCCCCGATCATGCGACCAAAAAACGACCTTCGTCTGAATTGGATTGATTTCTTCTGCTTGGATCACAATGATCGATTCATTAATTTTAAACATCTATATCTTCCTTTCTTAAATAATTGGTATTGGGTCATTCGTTACCCATGTACCTGAAATATAAGATGATCCATTTCCTGAGTATGCGACTACGCGACTAGCTTGTGTTAAGCCTGCCCTTGCGCCAGCAGGTTGGGTTTCATTGCGATATAAAGCCAGCGGATGGTAAGCAGGATAACTTTGATCACGTTGAAATCCAGCGGGAACCAAAATAACATTTCTTGTGTTAGAAGCATCAGAAGGATAATTATTGCATTCATACTTGATTGCTATTGTGACTGTGTCTCCTTCACGTTTAATAGTACCGTTAACGTTTGTAATATTGTCACGATCGCTAATATCATCGTTAGTGATTTGGCGAATGATTTTACCTGTAACGACATTCCCTTGATTTCTTACTTCAGCAATTTTATTCGCTTTTACCTTAGAACCAACAACTTTGATTCTAGCAGTTCCGTTATCGGCAATTACACCATAGTCATTTCCAGTTCCTTGATCACTTGGATCAATGTTAATGTCAGCTAAATTTCTAGCTTCTGCAATACAGTTTTGATTTAGGTAGTAATTATTGTTTGTAGCAATTTTTGAACCTCCTGTGGCAAATAAACAACGATTTGATTTCCCATAAGTAGTTTCAGCAAAACGACAATTCCAGACAGCTAAATAACTAGACTGTTCAGAATAAATTGCACACTTTAATTGCCCTGAAATATTCACCTGATCTACAAACTCGATTCCATTAACTTGTTGGTAACCTAAAGAGCTAATAAATGAAATGGAGCGAACTTTAACACTTAAGTCAGATGTTACATCTGTTACGCTTTGGCGACTGCGCAAAGTAATGCTAACTGCTTTGAGATTGCGAATCGCGACATCTTCAAGGTATACTCCATCGCCAATCCAAATAGTTACTCGTGAACTAGTTAATAACGGTATTTGATTTACAGCAGCTTGAATTGTAAGAAATGGATTTTTTTCTGTACCATCCCCACTTTGATCACTTCCTGTTTTAGCAACATATAAATCGAGCGTTTCGCCGTATGCTCCCATAAGAGTTCCAACAGAAACATTTAGTTGATTTAGCTGACCTTGTTGATTATCTTGTCTTGTCTTTAATTCTGTATAATTCAAATTGAAAAGGTTATCCAATGCTAATAATCTCGAATAAAGCGTTGGATAGATCGTACCTTCAGCATTTACTCGAGCATCCACCACTTCGTTAGGAGAATCACCGCCTGAATGAAGCACGAGATTATCAATACGACTGTTCGTTGATTTGTCTTGATCAGATAGTTTCTTTTCAAGATCATTGAGGTAGTCAATATTTTTATTAAATTTCTCTTTCCATTCCGTAGAGATACGGTTACTGATTAATTTTAATAACCCCATCAAATCACTCCTTTCTGTGCCATTTCAGCGAGTATCGATGTCATTGTTTTCTTTGTGTTGCTCAATGTGATTTCTGGTGGCTTATTTGGTATCGCTGGATACGTCTTGATTCCTACCACTTGAATGTACGTATTGATATTCAAAGGTTCATAAATGAATGGGACGTGATCGCCTTTGTTGGGACTGATTTTCCATTTCAACGTTACAGATCCCGAAATACTTGGATAGTCTTGCAAGTCTGTCCTTAACCGCTCGAGCATGTTCCCTGATACGGTGTAACGATCATCACTAACTGGACTTTGAACACGTATACCCCATTTTTCCGACTGCTTACTTGTATATGTGATTGGCGTGAAGTAGTAAGTGTCGTCTTCTTTTTTCTTGCCAAATCCTTTTATCTGTGTTTTCAAATTAAAAGTATCAATATCAAATTTCACGGAATCGGTATTGTATTTGTAGCGTATTTGTTCTTCGGTTTTTTTACCATATTCTGAACGAGGGAAGAAAGTAAGGTTTTTGTTGTCCGGAATCACTATCGCATCATAGTCTTTCAAAATTTCTTCAACCAGTTTCAAATAGTTCCCATTCCCGAAGTTTTCTTGTTGAACTGGCAAAAACTTCTTGTTCGGATCTACAACATTCCATGTAAATCCACGGTTATCAGGTTTGAAAACATGCGCTAGCAGTTGGTTAATAGAGCGTGTTCCTGTGATTGTGTCGTACTGAAAGCCATCTTGCATGGTGTAGTAAATGTGCGTGGCTGTAACTGTTTTTGTGATTGCTGCCCCTTCGGCAGAAACGCCCATTTGTTTTACGATAAACTCTTGTCCATTGAAAAATACTGAATTTTCGTAATCGACTAAATCAAAAGCCAATTCATTGAATTTTGTTTTGACAATAGTGAACGAAATTTCCCACGTTTCGTTCTCTTGCCAATTTTCAGTAAATGTACTTTTATCATAGTCAGTCAATATTTCTTTTTTTGTTTTCTCGTAGTCTTGGATAAAAATATCTTTCAAATTCCCACCTACTTATACAAAAAATTGAAGTCCCATTTTGACTCCACTCTCGTAACATTTTGTATTTCAATTTCATTCGTTCCAACCGCTAACGTTATCAAACCTAAATTCGTGTCAATTCCGCAATTTACACCGTTCAACTTCGGATAAACACGTTCTAAAGTCAAAGTTTGGCCTAGCAACGTAGAAAACTCCGGATAGTAGATGAATCGTTCCCCTGTCGTTTTGTTGAAAATGGTCACGTTGCCTTCTGATTCACCTTCCAAAGTGATTTTTAGAGCATGTTCACGTGGATCAATAGCAAAATCGCCAGCATTATAAATGATAAAATTACTGGTTCGGTGCGTATACTTATAATCTTCCGCAACTAGACCTTGTGAAAATTGCCATTCATTAGACAGTGAAAAATCCGATAACGTAGAAGCCATCGATTCGGAACAACCTCTAAAAACAGTGAAAGTCACCTTGTAAGTTGCATATCTTAGACCAACTTCATTCACTTCTACTGAGTTAGGACGGACAAAGTATTTTTTGCCCGGTTCTCTATCTGTAAAAATATAATATCCTTCGTCATCGAATAGAAACGCGTATAATTCAGTTTCTTTTAGTTGATAGTCATACATATTTTTGAATTCAGCATAAAATTCCACTTCGATAGTGAACGATTTGAAACTTTTTTCGACTTCTCTCGAACCGTTTGACCCTGAAAATTCTTGGTATTCTACGTTTAGTTGTGGTGCTTTTCGTACAAAAGAAATACACTCTATGCCCAATTTTTCTTTTAGAGATACTATCTCTTGATTTTTTATGAAGCGAAAATCGATTAAATAGCCATTCACTTTATCCCTCCTAACCTCTTGTATATAGCGAACGTTTAAACTGGTTACCTAAGTATCCATTTGTATTGTCTGCAATTGGTTTACCATCAAGTTTGACACTTGTGTCTTTTGCTAAAAGTTTAGATAGCAAGTTATTCTGCTGAATCATCAGTGAAACTAATGTTTCTAACGTTCCGCTCGAATCGCTACTATTATTTGCGCTTTTTGGTTTTACTCCTAACTTATCTTGAGCAATCGCAAGCAACTGCATCGCTCTTGATCGTTTAGCCTTATCTAACGGAATAATAATTTCTGGCTTGTTTCCTTCTGCGATTTCCGCAATTTGATGTTGGTTTACAATTCCACCGTTTGCGTAACCAACTCCGCGATACGCTGCCCTTAGTGATCCATATCTTGACAACGCATATCTGATGGAAGCAAGAATGTTAGATAATGGGTCATAGATATTACTATTGAAGCCTGGCATTGCATATGCTCTAAATGTTGGGTCAATCACTTGTAGTAATCCTTTAGAAGGTGTGCCGTTTTTAGCGTTAATATCCCAGTTGTTAATTGCTCTAGGGTTACCATTTGACTCTGTACGCATTTGATTTAGTAATGCGTTCAAGTTTGCAGTACTGTATTGCCCAGTCATTTTCAACGCTCTAATTGCTACATTTCGCCAGCGTTCTACGCCACTCCCACCAACGCTATCGCCACCGCTAACAAGTCTGCCCTGCGGATCTCTTACACCGTTCAAATGCACGTGGTCGTAGTGGTCGCCATCAGGCCATGGCTCCCATGCACCAGTTGCTGGTTGACCTGATTGCCCTGAACGGTCACGAACCTTGCCATTTGTGATAACATAGCCGATTTTGTTTGCAAACTTCTCAAATGCGTAATTGGCTGCTTCTGTGTATCTAGGGGAACCATTCACGACTCCTGGTAGCGCAATATCAATTGCGTTGTGCTTTCCGTGTGAGTATGGATCGCCTTCACGATAACCTGATGTTACTTGAAAGCCTGGAAACTTCTTCATTACTGCAACTGCAACGTCCGCCAAGTATTTGTAAACGCCTTGCATGCCCATTGAAGTGTCTAAACTGCCACTGCTAAATAGTTCTGTGATTTTGTTCGTCAATGCTTCGGTAGCCTTGCTTAGAATACCTTTACCAACATCTAAAGGATATTTGACAAGCCCTTCCAGTACGCCAAGACCATTTAACACTTTCCTAGCCAACGCTCCTGGGTCTGTTACAAAATCCCATACATCGCCGACTACATCTTTCAGCTTGTTTCCAACATCTCCAGCAAATCCTTTGACGTTGTCCCATAGATTTCCGAAAAAGCCTGTACCTTTGGCGTATCTATATCTTGGTGCTTTGTTTCCAGTCATATAAGCTGTTTCTTCAGCTGTTAGAACGTGTGTGCCTTTTGGTGCATTCAACACTACATTTCGCCCTCGTGGGATAAATGCTTGTCCGTTAGGTGTGATTACCGCTTCAGCACCTCTACCGTCATTTACCATCATAGGTCCGCCCGGATGACCTCCGTTCGGTGTTCCTTTTGCGTATTGTGGCACTTCCCATTCTTTGAGTTTGTCAGCACCCAGTTTTTCTAGTACCCATGAAGCTCCATGGATGATTGCGTTAACTGGTTTGCCTATTGCTTTAAGCGCTGCATTGAAAATACTTTTGAACGCATCAACAATGGCATTTTTACCGCCAATAATGGCATCCTTCATCTTCGTCGGTAGTTCTGAAAACCAATTGAATACTGTATCAATACCGCTACGGAATTTGTCTTTGATACCGTTCCACAGGTTACCGATTACATCAGAAACTTTGTTCTTCAATTCAGTTGCTTTGTTGAAAATGTTTTTTACCCAGCCAACTACCTTATTCCACGTGTCTCCAACGCCATTGCTGAAGAAGTTTTTCACGCTGTTCCACATGTTTTGGATGAAATTGCCAAACGTGGTTTTCAGGTTGCCAACTTTGCCCAACAAATTAACTACCCAATTGACTAGCTTATCCCAAGTTTTGGAAATACCTTCAGTAAAGAAAGTTTTAGTACTTTCCCATAGCCCTTTTATTGAGCCTGAAAAACCAGTCCACAAACCTTTTACTCCTTCTAAAATCCGTTTGAAGAATAGTATTTGAATCCAGTTCCATACTGCTTGGATAGAACCCCAAAACAATTGTTTTACTCCTTCCCACATCTTAGAAAAATCGCCTGTAAATAAACCAGTGAAGATTTTGATAGCACCTTGAATGACGTTCATAATTCCTTCGACTAAACCTATTATGTTGTCAATGAACCCCATGACTAAATCCATAACGATTTTTACAACGGGCTGTATAAACGTAAAAAAGTTCTTGATTGCTTCAATAATCTGTTTACCATTTTCATTCCAAAATGTGGTCATCGATTTTCCAATTTTAGAAAAAGCTCCGCCTATCTTTTCTATAATGGGCATTATATATGGCGACAAAGTATCGAAAATTCCTTTTGCAATTTGCCACGCAACTTCTATGCCGTTTTTAATGTTTGACATAGCACCATCAAAGTATGTTTTGAGATTGTCGAAAACATCTTTTATCTTAGAAATTGTTTCTGGAGAAAATCCTAATTTAACTAGAACATTTTCCATGTCTGCGTTACCTTTGAATACGTCAAACAATGTCTTAACCGCGTTCTTTATTTTTTCTATGGTATCTTGTGCGAAAGTAACCATTTCTGGTGGGAAAATTTTAGTTAGAATATTAAAGCCTTGCTTTGCTTGATCTCCATCTAACGTTCCAAACAGCGTCCCAAAAGCAAGTGTTGCTATGTCAGCCCCTTTTTTCAACATGTCAAATACAGGTTGAGCGACGTTTTTTATGCTTTCCATTGCTGGCTTGATTTTGGTTGTTAAGTCGTCAATTCCTTTGCCTATGTCACTGATCAAAGAAGTGATATTGCCTTTGCCGAAAGCATTAATTATTTCATTAATCATGTTTACGGCGCTGGCTTGCAGATTTCCAACCGCCCCCTCAATCGTAGCTGTGGAACCTGCTGCCTTTTTAGCTACATCAGTCATACCTAATTGCATGAATGCTTCATTCAATTCTTCGGCAGAGATTTCTCCGTTTGCCATAGCCTCGCGGAAGTCTCCGTCAGTATAAGCGCCCATTTCTTTCAATGCTTGTTGAATTTTCCCTGAAGCGCCCGGAATGGCATCCGCAATCTGATTAAAGTTTTCAGTTGTTAATTTGCCAGCACCGACAGTTTGTGTCATTGCCATTGCTACCGATTTAAACGTTTCGGCGTTACCGCCAGATACAGCGTTGACGTTCCCAATTGCCTGCGTTAGACCATCAAAGTCTTTCACACCGTTGGCTGCCAACTGTGCGGTCGTATTCATTACGTCGCCTAGTTCATAAACCGTTTGGTCGGCGTAATCTTTCATCACTGTTTTAGATTCTTCAATTTTTGAATTATCTATACCAGCAAATTGCATTGTTTGAACAAACTTGTCCATTGAATCGGAAGCCTCTACTGCTTCATCTTTCAACCCCATGAAACTGTTAACAACACCGCTAACTGCTTGTGAAGCTAAACCAGCAACTGCACCAAACGAAAATGCGCCTTTTAGCGAGCTTAATTTGTCTTTTAGTCCGTCCAGTTTCCTAGCTGACCTTGTGGACTTGTCGCCAAAATCTTCTATTTCTTTTCCTGATTGATCACTGGATCTTTCGAGTGTTTCTAATTGTCTACTGGATATTTGGCTTTGTCGTTCTAACTTTTCTAGTGCCCTTTTTGCATCTTCGGTTTCATTTGCTGAATCGCCAAACTCATCAGCCATCAGTTTCACAACTTTGCGCTGTTCTTCGATAGCTTTCTCGGATAATTCCGTTTGTTTGGCTAGCCCTTTTTGTTTTGCTTCAAACGCACCAGATTCATCACCAGCGGCTTTCAACGCTTTGACTTCGGCGTTCATTTGCCGTTCATTTTCTTTGATTTCATCAGATAAATCATTGACGGCTGTTTTGGAATACACCAATTCTTTTTTTGTGTCATTCAACTGGCGACTGTAAGCATTATATTTTGCGGTAGCATTGTTTATCTGTGTGTTAAGGTTAGCAACTTGTTTCGATTCCTCGCCATACTTGCTAATCGCTTCATCACGGCGCTTTGTTAATTCTCTTACTTTGGCGTTTTGCCCTTCCATAACCGTAGACAAGTCTTTCGTCTTTTGACTAAGTGCTTCGTATGAACGTCCTGCTGAATCATAAGCCTTTAGATTGGCACGCATATTCGACTCAGCTTGTTTGACTTTCGCATTGATTTCGTCCAGCGTGTTACCAAAATTAGTGCTATCTAAACTAATCCCTAGCTTGATATTTCCTGCCGGTTGTCCTTTTCCTGCCATTATTTACCTCCTTCCTCAAGTTTTACCAAGTCTTCAGCCGATAAAAATTGTTTGATGAAATCAGCACCATCTACATATTCTTCGCCACTCTCCACTTCTCCAAAAAGGTGTAACAAATAATGATAGTCGGCTTCGTCCACATCTCTCATCGTCCAACCTGATTCGATTAAATCTTTGTAGATTTGATCCATTGCTTTCCTAGCTTCAGAAAAACTTATTTCTTTTTGCTCGCCGTCTGCTTTTTTTCATTGTTTCCCAGTTCATTGATTTGTTCAAAAACACTTTCTAATGCCGGTACTAACTCGCTCGCAGTCAAACCATCTAAAATAGCATCAAATGTAACTGCTGGATCTTGGAAAATATCTGCTGTAATTGCAATCATTGAATCAATTGCTTCTAAATCAGTTAGGTCTGCTTTTTCCGCTTTCTCGTAAAATTTGATACACTCACGCATTGCACGTGCGGAAATATCTTGTTGTTTGAATGTTTTTTTCTTTCCGTCAAGTTCTAATTGCAATTCAATCATTTGTTCTCCTCCTGTTTTTTAGAAAATAAAAAGGCTAGCCGACTGGCTAACCCTCTGTTTGTGTTGCTGCCCCTGTATCTTCTTTAATTGGTGTAGATGCAGGGTTAACTACTCCCCCGCTTTGTTATTTACCAAGTCCTTGAATTTTTGTAAGGTCATTTCATCTGATTCTACGGCTGTTAAGTATACATAGCCACGTTCATCAGAAATGAATTCCCCTTCGATAGAATCGGTTTGCAATTCTACCCCTTTGTCTTCAGCTGTTTTCATGTTGATATCTGGATGACTGAATTTTCCTTTTACCAATCCCATGAATAAGCGTTTTCCTTCTTTGTTCGCTGTAACCATGACTACCGACACGTAAGGCGCTTCAGTTTCTGAACCAATTACATTTACACCATCCACGGTTTTAGCGCCAATAATTTCGCTGTAAATGCCGTTATCCATTAAGTCTGCCACGTCAAGCGTAACTTTTGGTGACGAAACCCCTTTACTTGCAATGAAGAATGGTACGTTTGAAGCGTGTGTTGTGTTAGAAGTTGCGCCTAATCCAGTGATTTTAGCTTCGATCGCTCCGCCTTTCGACTTATCTGCTACTAATTCTTTTAGAGTACCGCCTGCACCTGTTTTTACGCCAAAAATGACGCTCTCAAATCCTACTGTTGCCATCTATTTTCTCTCCTTTTAGTTTAGTGAAATATTTGCTACATATCGTTTGATAATCCGCTTTGCACCTTTCAAGTCCTCGTCATCTGTTTGTTCCGTGTATGCGCATTGCCAACCATTCCCCCTCATAACCTCATCGAGAGTGAAATAAAAGGCATCAACCTCTTTTAAGGTCGACACCCATACATCTACTTGTACGTTGAATTGAATGGTCAAAGGATTATTGCTTGCGAAATCTTCATAGTTGCCGGATATCTCTGTAATTCTGCCAACTGGAAGGCTAGGTACTGTTTGAGCCGATTCCGGAACACTATTGGTGTAAAAATCAATGTTCTTTGTTTTTTCATTGCTATTCAGAATTGAATAGACTTGTGATACTGCCGTTTTCAAAGCCCTAGCCTCCTTTTTACTTCGTCAGCAATGATTTGTGTTACTTGTTTTTCGATTTGCTTTTGTGTTTTTTGTACGAAACCTTTTGGACGTTGTTTGATTGTTCCAAACTCGATAAAGTGCATCCGCCAAGAAACATCTTTGTCATAGCCGACTTCTATCAATCCTTTTTTTACCGAGCTTGTAACCACATGGTTCTTAGCATGTTCTTGCATATACGAACCACGTTTACCGTTTGACTTCGTTCCATCCCAGTAAGGTGTGTTTTGTCGTAACTTTTCTTGAGCGTACTCCCCAGCCTTTCTAAGTGCTGGGTTTTCCACTCGTTGAACGTTCGCTTTTACTTCCCTAAGCGCTTTGTACACTTCGGTTGCATCGACTTCTACACTCATTTTTGGACCTCTTTTGCAATAACAGTCGTAAAGTCCTTCGCAAACTCGCCTTTCGTAATCGTAATGATTTCAAAAAGTTTGCCTCGCCATTTTACTTTCATGTCGTTTTCTAGTTCCGCTTTTTGCTGATAGCGAATAATGAACGTTAGTGTGCCTTCTAAGACAGTTCCGATTGACGCCTTTACATCACTCAAGCGTTGTGTTTGAACGCAAGACCAACACGAAAAAACCGTTTTTTCTGTTTTGATTGGTTGACCATCTTCATCTTTCCCGTTAGTAACCTTTACAACTTCCACACGTTGCGTTAGATCACTCGTCTTGATTAGCGCCATGTTCCAACCCCCTCAACTGCTGGATAAGCGCAGTTACGCCGAACGGAATTTCATTCAGCACCTGCGTAGAAGTACCTACCCTGTTTTCGTACCAGTTAGAAACAAGCAACGTCACAGCGTAATCAAAGCGTTCATCAACAGTCATTTCTACCTCAATCGAGCCTAAAATGAATTTTTCAGCCGTGGACACCAACATTTTTAAAAGCTCGTCGTCCAGATCATGATCAATGCGAAGGTATGTTTTTAGTTCTGCCAGTTCCATTCAATCACCGCCTATTCAGCAGTTACGGTAACTTCACACACCGCAGTTTTTCCGTTTGCAGTCGTTGCAGTGATTGTTGCTGTACCAGCTGCAATACCTGTGATTTTGCCTTGAACCGGCGTTACCGTGGCGATTGTCTCATTGCTTGAACTGTATTTAACTGATTTGTCCGTTGCGTCAGCTGGCAAGACAGTCGCTGACAGTGTTTCTGATGCCCCCACCACAAGCGTTGTCGCTGTTTTACTTAGCGTTACGCCGGATGGGTCTATCCTTTTGGGCCCAGTGTTACGTAAAAGCCTGCTGCGTTATCTGCCACTTGAACGTCAAAACGAACGAAACCTGCCAATAATTGACCATATACATCATTATCTACCCAACGCACTGAAGCTTGTTGACGGTCAAAGTATTTAACAAAAAGTGAAGGGTCGCCCACGAATGCTACTTTGTCGCCTGCTTTTGTTCCAATTACATCATCCGCCATTAAAACAACCTCACGCCCTAATAGTTTGTGTCCTGAAGCAACTGTAACGTCTTGCTGTAACAACCAACGTCCGTCATTGTCTTTCATTTTGTCTAACTCGTTAAAGAAGCTTTGAGAAGCAATGAATTTCACGTTGTAAGCTGGGTCAATCGTTACATTTACAATATCTTTCAAACCATCAATATCAGTCACTGTTTTCGCTGTTGCTGTTTGTAATTTTTTAGCGATTTCAGCGTTTGATGTATTCAAAGATTGACGTTGAATGTATTCAGCAACCAATCCGCCTAAATCGATATCTGAATCGTCTAATGCTTCTTGAGAAACTGGAATGTATCCACGGTAAGTGTCAATTTCGTAGTTTACTTTTGTAAATTCAGGGTTAGCTAACGCTGGGTTTTTAGCCAATTCAGCCACAGAGGTCATTTTATTTTTGTTAGCTCTCAAAATTGGATATGATCCTGTACCTGTTGTTACTGGCACACGTCCTACGTGTTGACGTAAATCGGCAACTGTTTCGGGTTGTTTTTCTGGTTTAGTGATACGGTCAACTGGAATAACTGCTTCTGCTCCGACTGTTGTCAATCCGTCGCGTTTTTCTCCTTTTGTACGAATGAATTGATTGATTGAGCGTGCGTATGTTTCTTTTTTGTCGTTTAGGATAACTTCCATTGATCTTTTCTCCTCTTTGTCTTTTTTGTCGATCGGATTTGTGTTGCTTGTTGGTTCTGTACTTTCTTGTTTTTCTGGTTGTGCTTGTTGCTCTTTAGGTTTAGCTTCTTGAATTTCAGTTGCTTTTGTTTCTTCGTCCAACTCTTTCAATTCATCAGCTAAATCTTTTTTCAATTGGTCGTCTGTTTCTTTCGATTCTTTTGCTTCTTTGATTTTTGCTAATAAGTCCTTAGCTGTCTCTAAATCGCCTGAATCCAGCGCCTGTTGTGCTTGTTCTTTCAATTTCTCAATATCCAATGTGTTCACTCCTTATTTTTTTGTATAAAAAAAGAACCTCTAGTAATTTAGAAGCTCTAGTTCTATCTCTAATTTTCGTTTTTCTTTTTCATTGATTACTCGTTTCAATGATCGTTGCGCTAAGACTGCATCCGTTCCTTCGTAAGCTGGGATCGAAACAATCGATATTTCGAATAATTCGTCGATCTTATTTAGATTGCGGATATACATTCCATCTTGGTTTTCCCACGTTTGAGAATCATCTTTTACGGCAAAACCGAACGAACATTCGTTGATATCACCACGTTTTATGGATTCGTACAAATCGTTGGCGTAAGAAGTATTTGGCAGTTGACATCTGAAATGAAGTCCTACGTCATCCACTTCCAACTCTAGCGTTTGCGATGACGTTCTTCCTAAAACCATACTTGAATCATGATCGACAAAACAGCGAACATCTGATAAATCGGTTGTATCCAACGCTTGTGGCGAAATTATTTCTTTGAACCCCCCAAGGTCTCTGCTCAACGAATTGAATTTCATTGCGTAGCCCTCAATCGTTCGATTGTCTGTTGACTGGATTTCCGCTAGGCTCCGAATTTCCATTTCCACTATTCCCACCTCCTTTCGCTGTGGTTTTGGTGTACAAAACATCCCCATTAGGAATGCTTGGCAATCCGTAATAATCTCTGACCTCATTAATCAGTAGATAACCGTCTCCGCCATTGCCGTCTTCCATTGCTTTATTCATCCTAGAAGCCTTGTCTTGCCCTGTAAGCGTAGAGAAGTCAAGTTCTACATTAATACCTAACTTGATTGCTAACTCGTCTGTAATCATCTGTGAGAGTGCCCTAAGCGTACTAGAAACGTAGGAATCGTTAGCCGAATCGTCTTTGGTATTGACTAACTCCATACCAAAACGTGACAAAGGAATGCCGAACGCTTTAGCAATTTGTTTTGTCGAGTACACGTTGTTTTGAATCATCTTCAAAATATCCGTATTTAGCTCAAACTGTTTGAATTCCTGTGTATCGTCCAAAACAATTACGCTATTAGCGTTTGAAGCACCGCTGTTTACTTCTTCAAAGTCTTGCTTAATTTGCTTTTTAGACTTGTTATTCAGCGTACCTTTATTGAGCTTCAAAACTCCGCCTGCTTGAATCCCCTTCTTGAAGAAGGAGCTTAGCATTTTGTTCCCATTGTCGAGCATGGAAAGTTCTGTTTTGAGTGCATCCAATGGACTGATACCGGTTTTTCCGTTTACAGTTATATATTTGAAGTGCAACATCTCGCTAGAATCAACACGGTACAAATTTCCTGCTTTGTTTGTGTACTCATACCGCAACACACCTGTCTCTAAATCTTCGTAAACGACGACTTGTGACGGTTTAGCAAACTCTAAGCTATTTTCATGAATGATCGCAAAAGCATTCCCTGACAAAAGCATTTGAGCCGTGATAGCAAACATGAAAGAATATGGTGTCATACTTGCGTTTGGGCACTTGTTCAACATGTCTAACTTTCGAATGTCTGCTTGCTTATTATCGGAAAATTTGAACTTGCTGGCGGCAATATCTCCAGCCAATATCTTTACCGCTGTAAACACATCAGACTGTTCTAGTGCCGTTTCTCCGTCAAAGTTGATGGTCGTGTTCCCATTTACAGTTGAAATGAAGTCGAGCATTGTACTCGAACGACTGGACAAGCTACGTTTTTCCGTTTGGAAAAATAAACCCATTTATCCCACCTCCTTTCAGCTATAATTCTGATTCTCGAACCAAAATAAAAACGGTAAGCATTAAACTAATGCCCACCGTCAGGAATCCGATAATCTGGTTAAACAAAAAAGCTGCGGCTATGAATGAAACTAGCCCTAAAACATACAAAATAATCACGATTAGTCTTAACTTGTTACCATCCAAAGCCATACTCGCCCCTTTCAATCAATTCATTGATATCTTCTTCATCAAAATCATGGTACATTGCCTGCGTGTAAGCATTAATCAACGCATCTAAAGGATCAATCTTATTTCGATTCATTGCCTTATCAATCATGATTGTATCGTTATTTTCTTTGGTGATTGCGTTTCTGATTGCTCTGTTAAGCAGTGGATTGTTTGAATGGACTGTTTTCCCTTTAATAACGTCCGTTCTAAATTGTTTTGTCGGAACGTTCAAAGTTATCAGCCCTTGTCGCACTTCAATCATTTCTTTCTCGTAGAATTTCGATAGATCAGTAATAACATTACCAGCATTATACGGATCGTAAAAGATACCTTTTAGCTCAAAGTTATTACTTTCGATGAAATCAGTAAGCCAATTGACTAAATCGTGATAGTCAATCAATCCGTCTGGACTACTACTAATCGTGCAATAGCCTGCTTGCTCATATTGTCGGTATGGTGTTTTGTCTTCTTTTTCTTTTGCTTCAATTCCGCCACGATTGGCTACAAAGGAATAGCTATCAACAAAAAACTTACTTTCTTCTCTGATTGGAATGACCCACGAAATAGAAGTTAAGTCATTCACTCGTGATAAATCGACACCGATGTAAATCTCACGCCCTGTTAAGTCCGTTTGTTTGATGTAATCAGGAGCAACGGCAGAAGTCCACTCTTCTTCGCTCATATAACTTTCTTGTGAAGATTGAACCCATATGTTGAATTCTTTAGTAAGAACGTTTGATATACTTCCTTTTGCTTTTCCTTCGCCTAAAAGTCGTTTTTTGTTTTCAGTTAGTCGTTCTTTTTGTTCTGATAGTTCCATTAATGGGTTGGACTTTATCCACATGTCAGTGTCCGCTACTTCTTTAGCATTGTCCTGTTCCCAACATAGCGCTAAATACTCATCGCCTACCACTTCTTCTTTTAGCAACTTCGTTACATACTGATACTCTATCGAGTACATTGGATAGTTTAGTTTGCTTGAAGCCGTTGAAATGATAATCGTTAGCGGTTCGATTTGTTGCCCCATTGACGTTTCGATAACATCCATCATTTCCGTTGTTTTAGACAGGGCATACTCATCAAAAATGCCCAATAATGTATCGAGACCGTCCAATGTATCTGCATCAGCAGACAGTGGTTTCATAAATGAATCATCTGTCGTAGTAAGCTCGTTTTGTAGAACCTTTGTAAATTTCTGGATTGCTTTACTTTTTCCACGTAAGGCTTTTAGTTGTGACTTAACCATAGTGAAAACGATTTTCGCTTGATCTCGTTTGTTAGCAGTAGCGTATATCTGTCTTGCTTGTCGTGGATTTCGTTCGTAAATTAGACAGTACAGCGCAATCCCTGAAACAATCAACGATTTTCCTTGCTTACGTGCTAGCGAAAGATAGGCTTTTCTGAAACGCTTGGTATTGTCTTTCTTTCTTCGCCAGCCCCACAGCATGCCTAAAATGAATTTCTGGAATAGTGCCAACTTATTAGGCTTGCCACTCTTAGGATCTGGAAGCATTGAAATGAATTTTACAATATTTTGAGTGTATTTTGGTTCGTAGTAGTAAGGAAAGTCATCTCGCTTTGACCTCTCGATATCCTTTTTGTGTCTATCAATTGCCATCTGTATCTTCTCACAGACTAAGATATTCCCATTTTCTACTTCATCAATGTATTTTTGAACGTGATCAATCATCACTATCAACTTCGTTCATCATTTCAGCAAAAGGATCGTTAGGTTCTTTTTCTAACTCTTGAGGATTAACGATCTTTAACCGAGAGTTGATTGTCAGCCCTAAATCATTAGTGGCTGTTTTTAGTTCTTTCGAGAATGAATTGACAGTATCGATCAAAGGATTCTTACGACCATCGATCAAAAAACCTTGTTCGTCTAACTCTTTGCTCGCTTTGTCGTACAGATACGAGTAGTTGCAGTAGCGAATCATTGTTTGTTGGTCTAGTTCTGAAATAGGCAATTCCTGAATGTAGCGAGAGATTCTATCCCATTCTTTTTGTGCTTCTTCTAGCAAACCGATCGGGTAAATTGAAAAGTCCAATCTTGGATAGTTATAGAGTTTTTCTTCTTCTGCTTTCTTGATCGCTATTTCTTCTTTTGTGTAATTCTTTTTGCTTGCATCGAGTAATTTTTTAGGTCTTCCTCGTCCCACATCATCACCTCTTTCAGTCTTTACAAAGTTTTTATAG